>WNGB01012581.1_pt1 | contig 12294 bp, 10 predicted proteins | sample 5400681 | NCBI WGS metagenome assembly WNGB01 (sample SAMN13153367, study PRJNA577476) | soil metagenome | isolation source: 115 cm soil or saprolite under grassland replicate 2 | place: USA:California | collected 2016-06-15 | reverse complement strand
AGACCTCTTGCATAAGTATTTGTAGGGCGAGTTTACAACCCACTAAAGTTCGTACCTTTCAAGGACTGTCAGGCTTTAAGCCTGACCTACATATGACTTTCGCAAGAGGTCTGTTTTTATATCAGAGATTGCTCAGTGCATTTGGCCGACCCTGGCTGGTTGATTGGTGACCGGGTTCTCGTCCGCATCGTAGGAGAAATTAATGTCTTTATTTCCGTTAATCTTGACTGTATAAGCGATGATCTGGGATTCGATGCCGACCACTGCGGTAGTAGTATCAGACGCGTCAGCACCGTTTACCGTAACATTACAGGATGGTGCGAAGATTGCACCCCTATAAATATTAAGGGAACTACCAGTGATGGTGCAGTTTTGCGGTGACCAAAGATCAGGATAGGTAGCCTCAGTATAATTAGGCTCCAAAATGATAAGGTACCCGGCATAGGCACCACTATCCGGCGCGTCGATCTGGATTTTGCCACCATTCATATTGAATGTGTATCCTGCACGGATAAAGAAAGTGACATCGTAACCAATCAGCGTTAAATTTGTGGTGGTCAATTTGACCACGTTATTCACACAATAAACGCCGGGCTGCATATAGATCGTGTCATATAAATTACCTAAAGGCTGTTGTTTCTTAGGTGGAAAGTCGGCGTACGTGCCGGGGGTCAGAACTGTGACAGGGCCAGGAATGCTAGGGTAGCCCGTATAAGTATAGCCACCCGGGTAGTTATGGTAAGTACCCGCTGGAGCATCACATTCTCATGGAACATCAATGCCCATATCATCAAGGTATACGGGGAAATCGTACTGCTACCACCTGAAGTTACAATATCGGCCGTGACAGTACCAGCACTCGTTTGGCATTTAAATCCACAAGCCGGGTTGCTTGTATTAATGTACAGACTACCGCCGGTGACTGTTACATCGGAATTTCCCTCAACAATAAAATTATCCGGGCTCTCGCACTGAGTACTTAATGAAATAATTCCTGCCCCGTCGTACAAAGGTCCTGAATCATCGTCGTCGGCGAGTGCTATTGCCTCCACCCGGTTGTGCGTCTGGGTGATGCCAATCACCCTGGCAAAGAACGTATTGACATTCGTTTCTATGATTACCTGAATATAATCCGGTTTACCAGCGTAATACCCACAACTAGAATCAGCTTCATCACAACCATAAACGTAAACTTCGCTGTTGACGATATCGTCATGATACCCATTTCGAAAGGCTGAATCCCAGGCTGCATTCTTCCAATAGCTCGTAAGAGCAGAACCCGTAAGGGGAGGGCTCTGTATTGCCCCATCGATTTTCGCCACAGCTCCGGCCGTCGCGGCCGCATCGGCCGCATTCTGCGCAGCCCTACGGTCAGAAAACGCCATGCCACCATCTACTGCCAATCCCACCATAGCAAAAAGACCCATCATCGCAAATGCCATGATGATTATTGCCTGTCCACTTTGAGTTCGCTTTATTTTTCCCATATTAACCTCTGTACAAAACTGCCAGTTTAAGAAGCACAATAGCTAGGATTAGAACTAAGCTTAACTACGCACCTAACCGTCCGCGCAGCGGAAGAGACAATCGTCTCACCCGAGAGGGGAAGGAGAGGCACAATCGGACTATAACTGGCTGTGACCTTCACGAGCATACGTGGCGGATGTTGGGGGTCATCGAAAGTCAGATCAACATCTTCATCCACCCCTGTAGCGTCACATTGATAAGTGACATCCGTGCCCGGACCGGTGTCGTATTGAATCAAGATATCGTCATCTTGAAGGTTTAGAAAAAAACCAACTTTTTTAGCGGTGTCCCGGATTCCCGCGCAATCTTGATAGAATGGATCTCCCGCCTCGTTGAGGCCCACAAGAGCACCGTAACGTACCGCCTCCCGGGTCGATGTAACAACTGAAGAATAAATAAAGATAAGACGGCCCACCTCCAAAATGCCATAGATGACCATTAGGAGAATCACTATCACAAGAGAAAATTCAACCAATGCCTGACCTTGAAAAGCACGCTTTCCCATCAATTTTTCCTCCGCTATCAAATAATCCATCGAATAAGTATGAATTTAAATAATTTGGTAATTAAGCGAAACCGACCATTGTGATCTGTTTCGCTATTGGCAATGCCCGAAACAAGCTGGGGCAAACAATTATTTTAAGTTTTTTGCGCCTGTCTGGCGTGTGCTAGCCTTACACGTGATCAGACACTTGCATCGTGATTATACAACTTCCTTACAAAAATGCAAGCCGTTAATGATTTATGCAATGAATTTAATATATCAAAGTGATGGACTAGCTTCAGTTACTATCGGACCCTCATATCCTAATTACAAAATCACCCTACAAAAATGCAGGCTTTTGACAAACTATACGAAGTCCCCGAAAGGAATAGCCTGACAGTCGTTTGAAAATGCAAGCTTTGGCGGGTTGCCCCGTACGTTCATTGAATAATTTGGATGAACCGTACGGGGTTGTCCCTTTTTAGGGATGCTTCGCAACCAACCCGCCCTGCGAACACTTATACAAGAAGTCTAATAATTTATGTACTAAGTTTAATACGAACAAGGATTGGCATATTTATGGCACCGCCGTCAGCACCAACCTGGTGTCCGAATCCGGATTTACCAGGATCAGCAACAAACAAGGAGATTTTTGTTCCAAAGCCGACACTTGATCCACAGGCACTTCTCGAAGAGACTGCACCTTGAAAGTCAAATGGTCTGTATTGCTCATGATCAAGTCAATCGGGTCGTCTTTTTCGAGAGTATGCAATACAGCCTCAAGTTGTAAACTCCAAGGGAGCGCCACCCATTTGCATAATTCAGTCCCCTCCAGCCACTCGGGCCCTGTTGGATTCCACTTTCCATCTTCCACTTTTCCCCTGTTAAGATAAAATTCCCATCCGCCGGGTAAACTCACACCAGTAGGATAGGGCGTATCTCCCACTGAGGTGGGAACCACTTCTACGGCTTGAGAGTTCCTCACCATCAGTGCTGTGCCAAATATTCCTGCAAGAATCATGATCCCTGCGGCCCCAATCAGCACAAATCTTTCAACCGGCTTCAAACCCGCGATAAATATCCTGAGTCGCTGCCGTCCTGTGACTGCTTCCGCTTCCTCTGGCTGCAACGGTTCAACACTATAATCCTCCAAAGCTACTTCGCGCAAACTGTCGATGGTTTCTTCAGCGGATTGCACTCGAAGGACCTCGCGTCCTTTAGCCTCTCTAGCCACCTCTTCTTTTAATTCGGATGGAGCTTCATCCTTGGGACGTTCGACCAACGCAGTCTCTGGCGCTTCACCAGGAGCCGGTTTCGCGGCCTCGCCCTCTTCCAACATCGTAAAAAGATTCTCGATCTGCGCGTCGAGCTTGGACGATTCATCTACTTCCGTTTCCTGCAGATCGACTTCCTCTGAGGCTGAAGTTGGCGATTCTGCAATCGTATCGGATTCGCTTTCAGCAAGAGGAATTTCATCTTCTTTTTCGGTTTTTGCAGCCTCGATTTTTAACTCCTCTTTCAAAGAGGATGGCTCAGGTTCAGTAGTTTTCGTTTTCCGTCGGAAAATTTTCCTCCAACCAGGCTTACTCTTTGAGGCTTCTTCCTCTTCGATCAACGAACGCCGCACATCAGCAAGCAATTCATCCTCGTCGAATTGCGGTTGTTCCTCCGGAGATTCGATTTGCTGCTCTTGAGGCTCATCCTTTGTCGAACGGCGCCGGCTGCTTTTTCCAGTCCGCTTTTTCTTCGGCCTATTTTCAGTTGGTTCTTCTACACTAGGCTCAGGTAAATCCTGATTTTCCATTTCATCTGATGGGGAAGATGGTTTTGATTCATCACTCATGACATACTCCTCTAAGGAAGTTTTTCCGGCACAGGAGGAAGACTAAACATAAAGTCAATCTGGACGGTTCCTTCTTCAGGTAAGGTGATTAATTTTTCACGGTACAGGCCAGGCAGGCTGACAATGGCATCCATTCCAGCTGGATAGCCGGTCATATCAAAAATCACCTCGCCTTTAACTGTTTTTTCAACTAACCTCGTCTGGTTTCGCAAGACAAGCTCAACGGTGATTCCATCCAATAATTCAAGTTCATCCGGCACGCCATTTTTGTTCGTATCTATGTACACACGAACCCATACCTTTGCATGAGACGGAATGGCTGTAGGAGGCGGAATAGGCGTTCGCGTTGGGAGAAACGTGGGAGCCACCTGTACGCCCCCAAGAGATTCTCCACTCAGCAAATAGAGATCAAAAGAAAGCAGGTTATCCCAGAGACCATTGACATAATCTACAGTGCCCTTGCATCTTATCCTGGGGGATACATGTTCCCAGTCTTCTCGCTCTTCGGCTTTCCTGGTCGCTGCTACAGCATTTTTAACGCAGCTATACCCACTATGATAAGAGGCAAGTGTGAATTTCCACAGATCAGAGTATTCAACACTAGTCTTGCCAGGGACATCCAAATAATCAATCAGTTTGCAATTCGCCTGCAACATTTGGGCGATTAGAGGAATGCTCTCGGCTGCCTTTGTTAGATCTATGCCATTGGGGCAGGTCGCACAACTGGCATCGACAGAATTCAACAAGGCTCCGCGGATCATTGCTTGCTGTGCTGGATCCAGATTTGCGTAGGGTGTAAAGCAATCAGACAATACACCCGAGCATACCTCCTGATATAGGGCAGGGTTTTGTCGTAGAAGAACGTCAACCCCCAATTGATTAATCTGTCCTAGGCCAATTTCGTCAACGTAAAAACGTGCGTTCAACGGCCAAAATTGGGATTCATATCCAATGATGGATTTCAAAAGCTTTGGTGGTATTCCTACCTCCAAGCTCGCTGTCCAGATAGGCAAATCAAATTGGTTTTGCCATTCAATCATCTTTGCAGTCGCACGTTCAACACCACAGCCTGTTGGCCAATCACCCCCAGACGCTAGGCCACCACCTGGGCAGGATTTAGCATCAACAATGCCATTGGAAATCAACTCGGTGATTAGCAGATGGTATGTCCTATCTGTATTCAATCCAAAGGGAGACTGTGGAAACTCAGACCAGGGTTGCTGGACCTCATCTTTAACTCGCCAGAGATCAGAACATGAATCTCTAAACGAAGCGAATTGGTTAACAGAGTCAATAAATACGAGGTAGCCGTTCTCCACAGTTTCCACCCGAACCCGGGCTAGAATCTCTTTACTTGTATTGCCCTGGTCATCGGATGCTGTGAATGTGACCGTTGAACTCTCGCTCACCGGAAGTGCACAAGGAGAGCCAGTACAGACAAATTCGAGCAGGTTTAGGCGCCCTCTGATCTCTACTTTGCTACCAGGAGTGGATGAAAATGCTGTCAAGATAACATAAGGTTGAGGCAATACCCCAGGCGGCGCGTGGATAAACGCTGTCACCTCGTTCTGTAAGGTAAACGCAGAAATTCCTGATGGTTTAGGCGTGCTGACCTGTTCAAGGAACAAAGTCGGTGTTGGAGAGAGAGTTGGAAAAGAAATCGGAGTTTGTTGCAAAGAGGGCGGGCTACCTACCACAAATACGGTTGCAGCCACAAGCTGGCCAAATCCGCTTGCCGAAGACGGTTCATTCCCAGGAACTCGGGCATTGACCTGATCTATCTGAATTATCAGGATAACAGGCAAGCTCAGCCCCAGGATGAGGCAAAAAACAAGCAGAGGCCTTACTAAGAGATATTTCAATTCAAAGCTCAGATTATTTCTTTGCTGCAATCCTATCCATTACCCGCTTCCAGGTGGCTGATGGAAGGGCAGGTGGAATATTCCTGTAGAGCTCATCACTCAGTGCATAGGCCATATCCTCAAACCGTGCAGAAATGGGCAGCTCGGGATTGCTCAGAATAAATGGCTCTCCAAAATTCAGTGCTCGAATGACTTCGTCGCCTTCATAAGGAAGGATATATGTAACAGGGACACCCAGTGCCTTTTCAATTTGAGATTGCTTAATCCCACCGCGGTTAATAGTCTGGTTAAGGATAATTTTGATCTTCGATTCCTCAAAACCAAGGCGCTCATAAATATTTAATGCATTTACAGCGGCCCGCAAAGATGCAAGTTCAGGTGCCATCACCAGCAGCACCTGAGACGCAGAATTCAGCATTTGAATTGCGATATCCGAAAAATCGTGAGGTGTATCAACAATAATGAACTCATTTTGATGGATGAATTTATCCAATAATTTGCTCCAGAAATCATGCGAGAACGCATCCTCAGCAACAGGCAGTTTTGGAGCGGCGACAAAATAAAGTCCATTCTTGTGCAAGATAGATAGATCTTCAGCCAAGGTATCTTCATCAATTGATGATGACGGCATATCAGCATAATTTCCCAGGGTCACACGGGGTGAGGTATTCAACATCATTGCAACTTGCCCCGCCGTAATGACTGAATCGAGCACCAGTGTCCGTTTTCCCCATAGCTCTTTAAAGGCCAGTGCCAGATTTACCGCAATTGTTGAACAGCCCACGCCTCCCCTTAAGCTATGGACTGTAATCATGGTTGAAGTCGTCTCTTTATCAGTTTCCATCTGGCGTACATATTTCATAGCTTCGCCACGTCGCGCCAGAATGCCAAGCCGGGCCACCAGCTCGTCAAGCTCAAAAGGTTTGACCATGTAGTCATCTGCCCCTAGCTCAAAAGCCTTCAGTTTGTCGCTTAACTCATCCTGGCCCGTTATGACAAGAATAGGGATATATGCGAAACCCCTGTCGCTGCGTATTCGCTTGATAATATCGAGACCTGGAATGTCCGGCAGTTTGAGATCAACAATAACTATGTCTGGGGTCTTGGCTGGAAGAGCCGCCAATCCCTCGTTGCCGGATTTTGCATAGTCCAATTGATGGCCTACCTTTTCCAGGCCTTTGACCATCATTTTGAAATAGACTGGTTCATCATCAATCAATAATATACGCATTGAATTTACCTCATAGACTAAACTATTCGATCATCCTCTTCAGCCTAAGTGGTCGTTCTCTTACGTCAACGGACGCGTTAAAGAACGCGTCCTTCACTGATAAATATTATCGAGCGACTACTTAGTACCGTAACCCCGCCGGTTGGAGGCGGGGCAACCACATTAAATTGTCAGGCCGCAATCAATTCTGTCCCTTGAATTTTTACAAAACGCCCTACACTAAGGAAGTTGCGGCTTTAGAATTGTTCCAATAACTCAATTGCCATCGTCTGCAAGGCATGAACACTAAACTCAATCTCTTGCAATAACTGTTCAGTATTTTCAAATTGCCCCTGTGATAGCTGTCTATCAAGCTTCTCAGCCTTTCTTGAAAGTTGCATTGCGCCAAGGCTGGCAGATAGGCCTTTCAGGTTATGAGCAAGAATGGATAAAGTATGCCAATCACCTGCCTCAAAATTATCTCTTAAATCACGAGATTTTTGCGGCAACGACGAAATAAATGCATCCAGCGTCTCCTCAAAGGCTTCGCGATCCCCGCCAAGACGGTCGATCGCGCTTGGAACATCAAGGATTGGAAATTCTGTCAGTTGTGGACGTGGAGGATTTCCATTTTTTGATTTGATACTTCCGTTACCTTTTACAAACACCGAAATGACCTGATAGATTTGACTAGAATCAAACGGTTTCCATACGACCACATCCATTCCGGCCTCCAGACACCGTCTGTGTTCCGATTCAAAGATCGCAGTTGTCCCAATAATTGGAACGTGCCCCGTTCCATTTTCCCATTGTCGTATACAGCGAGTCGCATCCAACCCATCCATAATCGGCATAAACACATCCATAAAGATCAGGTCGAATCGCTCCATTTTAACTGCTTGGACGGCTTCTTGTCCATTAGAAACAATGGTCATCTTATAGTTGTAACGCGCCAAAATAAGCCGCATAATGGCTTGCGTTTGTTGATCATCCTCTACCACTAATATCTTCAACTGAGAATTCATAGCCTGATCCACCGTTGTTGCGCTAGCTTCACAGTCGCCTTTCTGGGGAAACCTATCTAAACTGCTGAACATTAATCCACCTTATCCTTAAATATCCGCCCGGGTATATCCCGATTCGAATGATAATAATCCCCTGCCCCTACATAGAATAGAAAATTTTTGGGTCCAGACGGAAACCTGCCGTTTCCAAATTACGGGCGAACGACGGACGCAGACCTGTGGGTCGAAAAACACCAGAGACCTTTTTCTTATCGTTCACGCCGGTTTGCTGGAATTGAAAGAGATCCGTCATGGTGATGATGTCGCCTTCCATCCCAACTATTTCAGCAACTTGTGTCAGTTTGCGTGAACCGTCTGCAAACCGGTTCAGGTAAACGATCATATGGATAGCGGAGGCAATCTGCCTGCGAATGGCAGTGATAGGCAATTCAATTCCAGACATAAGCACCATCGTCTCAAGACGAGCAATCGAGTCCCGTGCTGAATTGGCGTGGACAGTTGTCATGGAACCGTCGTGGCCTGTGTTCATCGCCTGAAGCATATCGAGTGCTTCACCGCCGCGCACTTCGCCCACGATGATTCGATCCGGGCGCATGCGTAACGAATTTCTGACCAAATCCCGTATGCTGACTGCTCCTTCACCGCGAAAATCTGGCGGTTGTGCTTCAAGCGATATTTTGTGTTGCTGGATGAGGGCCAGTTCGGCCGAATCTTCGATGGTGATGATCCGGTCATGGTCCGGAATGGCAGTGGTTAATATGTTCAGCAAAGTCGTCTTGCCGGAGCCAGTATTGCCAGCAACAACAATGTTCAAACGCGCCTCGACACAGATAGACAGGAATTCTGCAATTGTGGGAGTCAGCGAGTTTAATTCGATTAACTGCTCAAGGGTAAGCTTATCCTTCAAAAAACGGCGAATCGTGATGCATGGAAATACGGGGGAGGCAGGGGGAATGATAGCATTGACGCGCGACCCATCGGGGAGACGAGAATCAATAGTGGGTTGCTTGCGGTTTATGGAACGGCCGAGGGGATTTATGATATGGTTAATCGCAAATCTCACATGGTCGTTGTTATCGTACTTTGCATCCGTCAAGATAATCTCCCCCGCTTTCTCAATAAAGATCTGGTCTGGCCCGTTGACCATAATTTCATTGATTTGAGGGTCTTTGAAGAATTCTTCTATGGGTCCGTAACTGGCGACATAACAAAAGATATCTTCTATGAGAGTCTCCTCGTCTGCTCGAGTTAAATTGACTCCGGTATCCTTAATAGAAGACGCAATTATATTTCTTATAAGGACAGGATATCTTTCCCCCACTGGGGGTTCAGTATCAACCTTGTCATAAATGGTTCTTAAAATGGCTTTTCGATCAACTTCATCCAGTGATGATATTGTCACCGGCGTTGGCTGCTTCCTTGGCATAGATCCCTCCAGCGACCATAATTGCGATCTACCCCTTCAAGATCGTGGGCTGTAGACCCATTATAGTTACAATCGCCGGAAAAAAGCAAATTAAAAAGGGGTAACAAGATAATCCGTAAGGGAAGTGCAACTTTTGAAGTTAAGAAACGGCGGCTTTCGGTACCCTCATGGTAGCAGGAAAATCAGAAACGGACGGCAATGGGTACATGGGTTTCTGGTCAGATTCTCTGAAAAGACCGGTCCTGTCGCCGCCCACGAGAAAAACCGATTCAAATTAAATATCTTTGTGCTATAATGTCGCCACTATGCAATGCCAACCTCGCTTCGCCGACAATAATAATGACAATGACGACCTCCAGGTCGTTGGGCGAAGCTTTGCTGGTTAATAGATAAACTCGAGTCAAACCAATCGCCCAACGCATACGCGAAGGGCGATTTATTTTGTCTATCACACGTCATTGCCCCGCCTGCGATCGGCGGGGCAATGACAGAGATTATTTCGGAGGCGCATCATGTACAAGACTCATACCTGTGGTGAACTGAGAGGCACCCATGTAGGTCAGCAAGTGACTCTCGCGGGCTGGGTGCATCGTCGTCGTGATCATGGCGGGGTAATTTTTCTCGATTTGCGCGACCGCTATGGCATTGTTCAAGTAACCGTTAATCCCAATTTATCCAAAAAGACTCTTGACACTGTTGCGAACGTCCGTATGGAATGGGTGCTTCAGGTCAAGGGCACGGTCCAGAAGCGACCCGCGGGCATGGAAAACCCCAGAATGCAAACAGGCGAAGTGGAAGTGATTGCCGAATCCATTGAGGTATTGAACCGTGCAAAGACTTTACCTTTTGTGGTTAGCGGCGAGAATGATTTGCCAGATGAGAACACGCGCCTCAAATACCGTTATCTCGATCTACGCCGCGAACGTATGGCCCGCAATTTGATCCTGCGTCATAATGTCGTCAAGTTCATGCGCGATTTTCTTGATAAACAAAACTTCATCGAAATCGAAACGCCCATTCTTTTCAAAGCAACCCCGGAGGGCGCGCGTGATTATCTTGTCCCTTCGCGTATTTATCCTGGGCAGTTTTATGCTCTGCCACAGTCACCACAACAACTAAAGCAATTGCTCATGGTAGCTGGCATGGATCGCTACTTTCAAATCGCGCGCTGCTTCCGTGACGAAGACCTACGCGGCGACCGTCAGCCTGAGTTTACACAATTGGACCTTGAAATGTCTTTCGTGCATCGCGACGATGTGCTGGCGTTGGTCGAAGACTTGTACACGGCGATGATCCCTGAAGTTGCAGCGCACAAGAAGATTGCATCTATTCCATGGCGCAGACTTTCTTACCGTGAAGCAATGGAAAATTACGGCACGGACAAACCCGACTTGCGCTTTGGCATGGAATTGATTGACGTCAGTAACATTTTCGCGAAGAGTGACTTCCGCGTTTTTCAATCTGCGCTTGAAAGTGGCGGCGTGATCAAATGCATCGTTGCACCTGGTTGTGCGAATTACTCTCGCAAGGAAGTGGACGCGTTGACGGACTCCGCGAAAGGGTTTGGGGCAAAGGGTCTGGCCACTTTAGCGGTAACAAGCGAAGGCTTGAAAGGAACCGCCGCGAAATTTCTCAAACCAGAAGAAACGGAAGCAGTCAAATCTAAAGTCGGCGCGAAGGAAGGTGATCTCATCTTGTTTGCAGCAGATGCACGCGCGACCGTCAATAAGGTGCTCGGCGGTCTGCGCCTGATCTTCCGCGATCAGTTGGAGCTTGCTGACTCAAATGTGATGGCGTTTGCATGGGTGGTGGACTTTCCGATGTTTGCGTGGAATGAAGAGGAAAAGAAATGGGACGCGGAGCATCATCCCTTTACCATGCCGCAAATTGACGATCTGCCAAATTTCGATACTAATCCTGCCGAGATTCTTTCTGACGCCTACGATATGGTTTGCAATGGATATGAGCTGGCATCAGGTTCGATCCGTATTCATCGCAGTGACATTCAACTCAAGGTTTTTCAATTTCTGGGTTTGAGCGGCGAGGAGATTGAGCACAAGTTTGGTCACATGTTGGAAGCGTTTGAATATGGCGCGCCACCGCACGGTGGTATGGCTCCTGGCATTGATCGTTTGGTCATGCTGCTCACGGATGAACCGAATATCCGTGAAGTGATCGCGTTCCCCAAGAATCAAGCGGGACGTGATGTAATGGCAGATGCACCATCAACTGTGGAACCAAAACAGTTGAAGGAATTGCATATTAAGATTGGATAGTAGATATCGCTCCAAGTGGCGTTCTCGCAACGCATCCCTGTGGGACGCCGCCGAGGACGGCGGCTTGAGCATAAAAGGAATATTATATGGGCAAAAAAGCGGAAGTTCAAATTGACGAAAAGTTAGTGAAAGAGATTGCATTTCTTGCCCGTTTGGATTTAACCGAAGAAGAAACAGAGACTTTTGTTTCACAATTCCAAGACATTCTGAGATATTTCAGCATTTTGAATGAACTGGATACTGAGGACATCCCGCCCGCGTATTTATCGTCCGCAAACAAAAGCGTAACAAGAGAAGACGAGATCGAAGAGTCTGTACCGACAAAGGAATTTCTTTCGAACGCTCCTGAGACAAAAGATAATTATGGTTTGATCCCGCGCGTTCATGTTGAGCAATAATCATGTCATTCTGAGCCCTTCGACTTCGCTCAGGATAATCTCCGCGAAGAATCTCCGTTTATCGAATAGAGACCCTTCGCTACGCTCAGGGTGACAAAATATCAAAAAAATTTATGGAACTACACGACTTAAGTATTCAGGAAACTCACGAACTGCTTTCAAGCCGCAAAGTTTCTTCAGAGGAACTTACGCGGGCTTATCTTGAACGCATCCATCGACTCGACCCGCAAATTAAATCCTTTG
>WNGB01011238.1_pt1 | contig 12294 bp, 4 predicted proteins | sample 5400681 | NCBI WGS metagenome assembly WNGB01 (sample SAMN13153367, study PRJNA577476) | soil metagenome | isolation source: 115 cm soil or saprolite under grassland replicate 2 | place: USA:California | collected 2016-06-15 | reverse complement strand
GTCAGGAAGAGGTTCGCCAGCGGCGTCTCTCTGCGGTAGACGATGCGTTGGCCCGTCTTGAAGGATTTTCCGCCGCGACCGGCGATGAGCGTCGGCAGGTCTTCGTGCGTATGACGGTTGCCGTCGGACAGTCCGGCGCCGTAGACGATCATCGAGTTGTCGAGCAGCGAAGAGTCGCCTTCTCTGATCGTCTTCAATCGCGCAACCCAGGTCGCGAACTGTTGCATTTGATATGTATTGATCTGGGCGACCTTCTCCATCAAGGCCGGGTCGTTGCGATGGTGGGTGAGCGGGTGATGGCCGTCCGGGATGCCGATCTCGCGGTAGGAGCGCGAAGTGCCCTCGCGCGTAACGATGAACGTCACGACGCGCGTCAGGTCGGCCTGAAACGCCACCGTCACCATGTCGGTCATCAGCTTGAAGTGTTCGGCGAAGTCGCTCGGGATGCCGTAAGGCTTCTCCATGCCGGGATTGATCTCGGTCTTGTCCTGCTCGGCCTTCTCCAGTTGGCGCTCGATTTCGCGGACGGAGGTGAGATATTCGTCCAGCTTGCGTTTGTCGGTGGGGCCGAGCGTCGATTGAAGCTTCTTCGTGTCGGCGACGACCATGTCCATCACGCTGCGCCGAATCCTGCTCTGCCGCGCGCGTTCTTCTGGGCTCAGCGCGACGCCGCTGCCGAACAACCGCTCGAACAACTGGCGCGGGTTCAGAATCGGGGGCAGCGGCTGTGTCTCGCTCTTCCAGGCCAGATTGTTCGTGTAGGCGCAGGAGTAGCCCGAATCGCAATCGCCCGCCTGGCGCGCGTCCTCGATTCCCACTTCGAGCGACGGGAAGCGCGTCTTTCCGCCGATCTGACTGGCGACGATCTGGTCGCAGGAGACGCCCGACAGAATATCGGTCGTGGTCTTGCGCACGTGGACGCTGGTCAGATAGGAGCCGCAGCAGCGGCCATGATCGCCGGGGCCGTCCAACCAAGCCCGCCCGGCGTTGTTCGTCAGGTTGCCGAGCAGGAGGATGTCATCCTTGAGCGGCTCGAGCGGCTTCAGGACCCTCGGCAGTTCACGGAGCTTCCCTTCATAGTTCGGATTCCAATGCTCCATCATGACGCCGTTCGGCACGTACACGAACATCATCCTCACCGGCGTCTCGCCTGGCGCCTTGCCCGGTGTCTTAATGGACGCCAGCGCCGGTGTCATCGCGTCGAGGAAAGGAAGCGCAATCGCCGTTCCCATTCCTTTGAGGATCGTTCTTCTTGGAATCGCTTTTCGCGTGACCATCATTAGATAACCTCCTCCCACTTAATAACGAATTTATTCGTTACGGTCGGGCTATTGACGCCTGTTTCGCTAACGCCTCACCTCGCCGCGACTGGAACGGCAGGCTCTTCGTCACCTCGTAAATGAGCGTCTGGAATTGATAGCCGGACGTCTCCAACTTCCTGGTGATGTTATTGACCGTTCTCCTGTCGTACCGCTCAAGCCCACGGCCCAGCGCATAGGTTAGCATCTTTCCTGTCAAACATCGCGCGAAATCGGGGAGTTCTCCCTTGAGCAGCGCCCTCATCTCCGCCGGCGTAGCGAAGGACTTCCCGTTCGGGAAAGTTCCGCTCACGTCAATCGGGAATTTTCCGTCCATCGTGCGCCACCGTCCGACGGCGTCGTAATTTTCCAGGCCGAAGCCGAGCACGTCCATTCGGTTATGGCAGGCTGCGCAGGTCGGGTTCGAGCGATGCTTCTCGAGTTGCTGCCGAAGCGTGCCGGTATTGCCCACGGCGCCTTCGTCCAGGACGGGCACGTCAGCGGGAGGCGCGGGAGGCGGCGCGCCGAGGATGTTCTGCAGCACATACTTCCCCCGAATCACCGGCGACGTGCGCGTCGGATAGCTCGAAACGGTCAGCACACTCGCGTGACTCAATATTCCGCCGCGCTGATCAGTCTTCAACTCCACGCGGCGGAACTCAGGCCCCGTGACGCCTTCGATCCCGTAATGCTTCGCCAGCGGTTCGTTCAGGAAAGTGAACCTCGCGTCGAGGAAATCCGAGAGCGGGCGATTTTCGCGCAACATCGCCTCGAAGAACATCCTGGTCTCGGTCTTCATCGCTTCGCGCAGCTCCGGTCCCCAGGACGGAAACTTTTGCGGGTCGGGCTTGACCACGTCCAGATTGCGCGTCTCCAGCCATTGACCGGCGAAATTGTCGGCCAGCGCCGCGGCCTTCTCGTCGGCCAGCATGCGCTTGACCTGCGCTTCGAGCGAGGCGCTCAACTTGCCGGCCTCGGCCAGGGCCAGCAATTCGTCGTCCGGCATTGAACTCCACAGGAAGTAGCTCAGGCGCGAGGCCAGCTCGATTTCGGAAACCTTGTGGACTTTGGCCGGGTCGGTTGGGTCGGGGTCACGCTCGATGCGGAACAGGAAATGGGGCGACACCAGCATCGCCTGAATGGCTACTTGAATGCCTTGCTCCGCGCTCAGCCCTTCGGCCTTCGACGTGTTGACCAGCTTGACGAGCGACGCGACCTCGGCCTTCGTAACCGGGCGACGGTAGGCGCGACGCGCCAGTGTGGAGACGATCTTTTCAACGCAAGCCGGCCCGGAATTCGGGTCGCAGATCAGTATTTTCTTGCGGCTCGCCTTCTCGGTCCGGGACGGAAAAGGCCCGATGAAGAGCATCGAGCCGATGAACTTGTTTTTCTTGTTGTCGTATGCGTCCTTCATCGGAATGCCCTTGACGAACTCGTCGTCGATGAATGCGGCGCGGAAAGTGTGATCGCCTTCGGGCAGAAACAGCCGCATTTCTTCTTCCGAGTACGGATCGAAGTAAACGAGCTTTGATGGTTTGGTCTCGACCTGGATCGTATTCAAAAGCTTGCCGTCCATCCAGAAGCCCATCGACACGGGCTTCGCGTCCGCGCTGCGCTCTCCGGGCAGGCCGAAGCGAATGACGTATTCGCCGTCCCAGTCGACGCGATGCGTCGCCTCGACCGCGCTCGGATTGAGCCGCCGGAGGTTCATCGTCCTGCGGCTGTATTCGAACTCAAGGGGCTTTTTAGGAAGCGGGTCGGCGCCGACGGCGCGGGCCGCGATCCGCTCGGCGGCGGTCATGTATTTCTCCATCAGCACTGGAGATATGGTCAGCACGTCGGCGATGTTATCGAAGCCGTCGCCGGAATCGTCCACGGGAAATTCCTGAGTGGCGCGAAAGTCTACGCCTAGCAGATCGCGTACGGTGTTGGCGTACTCGTTCCGATTCAACCTGCGCGCCGTTACGCGGCCCGGGTCCGGTTTGGCCTGTTGGTCAACTTGCTCGAATAGATTTTCAATCCATTGGATGACCGCCTGCGTTTCCCCCCCTTTCGGACGCGGCATGCCTTTGGGCGGCATCTCGCCCGTACGAATCTTCTTCGCAACCTCCTCCCATCGCTGCCGATCCTGAATGATGGAGGCGACCGTTGAATAGGCCTCGAGGTTCAGGCCGCCCGTCTTCATCTCCGCGTTGTGACACCCGGTGCAGTTCTCGGCCAGGAACGGTCGCACGAATTTCTCGAAGCCGGCGTCGCGCTGCGCCTGTTGCGCCTGAGGCGCGGACCACGGGGCCGCCAGCCAGAAAAGGGCGAACACAGACGCGATGATCGCTAATCGTAATGCGTTTTTCCTTCTCATATGATCATTTCATTTCTTGATTTTATCGCTTTCAAGCGAAAACGCGTCTACCGCCATTCCGGTTTCATTTAATCGCGCCGTTGATACAGTACCGCGCGTAGAGTGGGACAGACTTTAGTCTGTCCGCCCTGAATTCATGCCACGGACAGACTAAAGTCTGTCCCACTCTACGCGCGCGGTACTGTAGCGAACCGAACCTAATTTTACTGGATGTTGCAGTAGTAGGAGTTTGTGTCTACGCAGCCGTTCCAATGGCATATGCCATATGGCATATGGAAGTGGCTTTTCGATCAAATTTCACGCATCAACTCGAAGTTCAATCCTTCCCAGCGAACCGTCCAGGAGCCGTCCGATGGAAACCCGGGCGCGTGTGACGTGGGAGCGCCTCGCCAACCGGCCGCCATCATCGCCACGGCATAAAGCAATCCTCCGTTGCCCGGCAAGTAACAAGGCAAATTCTTTCGCTGCCAGTTGTGGCCGTTCGGGAGATAGCGGTTCTTTTCGCTTTCGAGCAACAGCGCGTCTACCGCCATTTCGGTTTCGCCCAATCGCGCCGCCGTCATCGCCGTCATCGGATAATCCCAGCCCCAGGTCTGGTCCCACTTCCATTCCTTCATCGTTTTATGGAGCGTGCGGCGCATGATTTCGCGGTCGACTCTGTCGCCGGGCAACACGCCCAGCGCCGCGAGCATTGAGGGGTGATCGTGATTTCGCTCGGTGTAAGTCTGCGGGCAGTTTTCGTGCGCCAGATAAACGCCGTCTTTCATCGCCAGCGGCGAGAGTTTTGAGATCACGTCATCCCATTTCGGATTGCGCTTCATTCCAAGGCGGTCACGCCACGCCCCGGCCGCTTTCAACCCATACGCCCAATAGGCCAGCTCGAAGGTCGGATTCCAGGTCTCGCGCGGGGGATGATTTTCCTGCGCGGGAATGACCGGCGGACCAAGCGCGTATCGCCGCGTATGCTCATCGAAATGCGCGAACGAGGCCATGAACTCCGCCGATTCAAAAACGATTTGTTTGTAGCGTTCCAGAGTTCGGCGATTCGGATGCGTCCTGTAGCAAAGCTCCGCGTAAAAGATCGGATGCGGTTGTTGCCAGATCAGCAGCGGGCCAATAGGCGACGGGCTATCCGCGCCTTCGGGGCCAACCATCTTCGGCCATCGCGCCCCGGCGTAACCTTGCGACCTGGCCAGATCGCGCGCGGCGGGCAGAATCCTGTCGTACCAGCCCAGGCTGTTCTCAAGCAGCGGCGTCCGATTCCACAATGCGAAATGAGCCGCGTGCCACCAGTGCATCTCCAAATGGAACTTGCCGTACCAACTGTTGACCGTCAACCCGGTCTCCTGCGGCGGCATCGATCCTGCGCATTGAATCGCCGTCAGGTATTGCGACAACACTACGCGGCGTTCCAACTCCGCCGCCCGGCGATCGCGGCTCTCGGCCAATTCGATTGCGCCGCCTTCAGTCCAGAAGCGATTCCAATGGGCGGCGCTTGCCGCAAAAGTCGCGGCTGCGGCCGGAAATGCGGCGGTCAGTGGAGAAGGAGAGAACACTGCCGTGAATTCAAATCTGTGATTCCGCCTCGCCGGCGCGAGGATAAAATGATGCGGATTTTCAGCAGTGAACTCAGCCCGGCCATTCCAATTGATCGAGGCGCCATATTGATCGGCGTCCAATTGGCGGCGTAGCTTGGCGCGGTTGGCCGCCTGTTCGACAAGTTCGGTTTTGTGTTTCTCAGGTTGCTTCCAATCGGCGGCCTGCATGCTCGGCGAGCCGTAAGGATACGCGAACCGCGCGGCCAAGCGCCCTTCGGCGATCAACGGCGATTCGATTGACACGGCCAGCGAATCGAAAGCGGGGTGGACCGCGGTTCTGACCGTCACCGGCTTCCCCTCGAATTTGAATCGACTGGTCAACACGCCCGTCCACAGATCGAGCCTCTGCTCGATGTCGGTGATGTCCGCGACCTGCGCCTCTGCGCCGCCGGATTTCATCAACCGCAACGCGACGCGGCCCAGATGGAGCCGGTGCGGATTCTCGCGCAGCCAGTTGTAAAGCTCGTTCTGCCCTTCGGCGCTGACGGCGTAACCGACCTGACGGCCATAAGTGTCGAACTTAACCAGGCGCAGCGCCTTCGGATCGAGCCTAGCCGGCAGCGGCGCGCGATGCCATCCCCATTGCGACATCGTACAGAGCGGCGTCGCCTGTTCGTAAACTTCAGGAAAAGTCTGCAACCCCGTGACATCGGCAGTGAACGCGAATTCGCCGTTGCCGACCGACAACGGCGACAACGCATCGAACTGTCGCAACACCGGGCTGTGGCGACGAACGAGCGCCGCGCGGTCCATAGGCGCAAGGGCCGTTGGCCGCGCCGAGGTTTTGATAAGCGACAGACCGCCCGATGCAGCCAGCGTTTGTAGAAAATCGCGTCGAGACCGTTTCATGCTTTCGTTTCTACCCCTGCACAGCGGCTCTCCCCGCCGCGTAGCGGCGCCTTGAATTTAGCCGTGGGTTTCAACCCACGGTGGGCGTGAAAATTTTATCCCGTCGCGTCAGCGACGATTGAATCCCGCTCAGGCGCCAGATGGTTCGGAAGGCTCAACCGTCGCTGACGCGACGCGGGGGGATTCCCCAACCCTCCCGTGCGTTAAAACGCACGGCTAAGTTCAAGGCGCCGCAAACGCGGCGAAGACCGATGCCCCCTAAAGCAATTGTGGCGAACTGTACTAAGGCAACTGCTTTAACAATCGCTTCATTTCATGCGCCTGCCGCGCGAAGGCCGGGTCGCCGGCCAGGTTTTTCAATTCGAGCGGGTCGCGCGAATGATCGAAGAGCATTGCGCCCGCCTTGCCGTCGTCCCACTCGACGTAATGCCAGCGTTCGGTGCGGACGGATTTGCCGATCTTCTCCTGATAGCGCGTCACGGTGAAGGCTGGATGGCTCCACTTCGCCTGTGGATCGCGCAGCAGCGGCGCCAGGCTATGACCTTCGATCCCCGGCGGGCGCGGCAGCCCGCAGAGTTCGACGAGCGTCGGGTATAGATCGAGCAGTTGCACAGTGCGCACACTCACTCCTGCCTTCACGCGCGGCGCGGCGATAATCAGCGGCACGCGCGCGCCGACCTCGTAGAGCGAGTAGGCCTTCGACCATTTGCCCTTCTCGCCGAGGTGATAGCCGTGATCGCCCCAGAAGATGATGACGGTCTTGTCGCGCAGATCGAGCCGGTCGAGCGCGTCGACTACGCGCCCCACTTGCGCGTCCATGAAACTGACCGAAGCGTAGTAGGCGCGTATCATCTCGCGGGCTTCAGCCTCTGAAGCGTCGCGCCCGATGAAGAGATCGGCGTTGCGTCTCGGAATTGAGATGTCGGGAAATCCGGGCGGCGCCGCGGGACGCGGAGCGAAATCCGGCGGCAATCGAATCTTCGCCGGATCGTAAAGGTCGAAAAATTTCTTCGGAGCGGCGGGAGGGCTGTGCGGCTTGGCGAAACCGACGGCCAGGAAGAACGGGCGGTCTTTGTGTCGCTCTATATATTCAATCGCCCGAGTGGCCGTCCGGTAATCGCCGTTCGACTCTCCATCTCCTTCCAAAACCACTATGCGATCCGATTGCGAGGCGCGACTCGCTCCATTCGCATTGGCCGCATTGGCGGTATTCGGAGGGCGTCGCGCGCCTGTGAAGCCGCGCGCCTCGCCGCCCTCAGTCCACGCGTCGGTGTCATCAATCCCGCCGTGAAAGATTTTGCCGGCGCGCAGCGCCGCATAGCCGTTCGCCTTGAAGTGTTGGGGCAGCGAGACGAATTCAGGATGCTCCGCGCGAAACCAGGTCTCGTTGTCCATCACGCCGGTCTGCGTCGGATACCTTCCGGTGAGCAACGACGTGCGCGACGGGTTGCAGAGCGGATATTGGGCGTAAGCCCGCTCGAACCGAACTCCGCGCGAGGCCAGACGGTCTATGTTCGGCGTCTTGATGAGCTGATTGCCGTAACAACCCAACTCGGGCCGCAGGTCGTCCGATGCGATGAAGAGGACGTTGTATGTGGGCTTTTCCGTCGCCTTCGTCGAACGTGACGCCTGAGGCAAAGCAAAAAGCCCGCAAGACAGAGCCAGCAGACAGGTCAGAAAAACATGTCTCATTTCAGAAGAATATCCTGATCCCGAACTGAATGTAGCGCGGCTGCTGAACCTCGCGCAGCGTGCCGAAGTTCGTATCGTAGGTCTGCCGCAAGCGGTAAAGCTTGAACCCTTCCAGCGTGGTGATGTCGAATGAGTTCGGGACGCGTGTGGCGAATCCCTGCGGCAAGGCGATGTGGAAGAAGTCCAGCGGCAGAGCGTTGGACGGCAGCCGGAGCGCGTTCACCATCGCCCGTATCGCGTTCAGTTCCGCTGTTGACGGCGTCCGCCCGTTGGCCGCCGCCCAGGCGCTGTATTCCGCCGCCGTGATCACCGCCGGCCGAGTGACGCCGCCAACGGTCTCGTTCTCCGCAGTCAACTCTGTCGGCAGCGTTCCAAAGCCCGGAGGCGTATTTCCATTCTGGTTGTATCGGAAGGCGGGGTGCTGAAACGCGTTGAGCATATCAACCCTGAACTGCACCCTGCGCTTGCCCTCGCCGATGCTGAAGTCCTTCTGCAACGAGATGTCAAAGTATCTCTGCATTGGCGCCCGAATCTCCAGAACGCGTGGGGCGTTGCCCAGCGCGCCTTTAACCGGGCGCATGAACGCCGCCGGATTGACGTAGGGTTCGCATTGATTCCCGACCGGACAATCCCGCTTCCACAGCGGATTCTTCAGCGGCGCGCCCGGCGCAAGGTCGAGGCGGACGTTGCGGTTTACGCCACCCAGACGGTTCGTGTCGGTGACATACGGCAGGTACGGATACCCGCCCTGCAAGCGCAAAATGCCGGAAGTTGACCAGCCGCCGAGCGCCGCGTTGACCACTCCACCTGCCTTCTTCAGGAAAGACCGTCCCCGCCCGAACGGCAAATCGTAGATATAGGTCGCGCTGAAATTGTGCTTAATGTCGAAAGACGAGATAGCTCGGTCTGAACTCCGAGGCGCGCCATAAGAGACTTGCCCCTGCGTGTTGTATGTCGTTAGCACTCTGGTGTCGGGGCTGGCGTCCGACGCCTCGTCAATTGATTTGCCGAAGGTGTAGTTGGCCGTGAATGTCAGCCCGGGGCTGACCTGGCGGCGCACGTCAATGTAACCCGCGTGCCTGATACTATTGACCGACGGATCGAAGTAGCGGTTGAGGTTGTTAAAGCCGAAGTATGGCGTGACCACGCTGTTGCGCTGGATTGGGATCACGGCGCCGAGCAGGTTGGTGCGACCCAGCGGATCGGCGAATGTTGTTTCCGCTGGGATGTTCTGCCCCTCCAGGAACTCGACGAAGTTCACGTCGCGGGGATTGATGTTGACCAGCGGCAGGTACAAATGCGTACCTTTGTTGCCTACGTAAGCGATCTCGATCACGGTGTTCCTGGCCGGCTCGAATGCGACTGCCAGGTTCCAGTTTTGTGAATAGGCGACTTTCCCGCTTCCCTCTCCGGCGTCTGCGACTCCCGGAACGCCGAGGCTGTTGGCGTAGACCAAGCCGTCCGGCGTGATGGTAAACTGTTGCTCTAGTGGCCGCCCTACGACAATCACCGGGTTGCCCGACAAACTTATTGGTTGGGTCGGGTCAGCCGTGCCGCCGACGGTCGAACCGTTGGCCAGGGTGCTAATAGTCGTGAAGGCGCCGAAGTCCGGATTCGGATTGCGGTTATTACCGGTCAGCGTCGCATGCGAAATGCCGTAGCCGCCACGGATGACGGCATGCTTTTCAGCCGCCCACGTCCAGAATTTCGGGCTATAAGCGAAGCCGAAGCGCGGCTCCAGCCCCCAGTAATCAACCGGCACGATGTAGCGCGAACGTCCGCCACGACCGGCGAATGCGAACGGCGGTATCGCCACAGTCGTCGGCACATAGTCGGGAATCGGCGCGGTTGGCGCGACCCCCAGATTATTGGCCGTGGCGCGGCGCTGCGCGTCAGTCAGCGTCACTCTCTGCGCCAGATCCGGCCGGAAGACGCCCTGCAGGTCATTTTTCTCAGTGCGCGGGTACTGAAGCGAATATCGTAATCCCAGGTTCAATGTCAGGTTCGGCTTTACCTTCCAGTCGTTCTGGACGAACCCGGCCGCGCTCTTCCAGCGGTAGTCGTAATTGAGCAGGACCGGTCGAACATCCACTATGTTGGGCACTCCCAGCAGCAAACTGGCCAGGGGATTCCCCCCGTTGGGCAAGTTCGTCGAGCGATTGTTACTGGTGTTGAGTGTCCGGAATGCCCACCTGCCGCCTGAAGCCGAGAAGAAGGGCACGACGTTCAGTCGCGCGTAGCTGAGATCAACGCCGAACTTCCAGGTCATACTACCGCGCGTCCAGTAGACGATGTCGTTAATGTTGTATTGCTCCTCGACATTGAAGTTATTGGTCGAGCTGGACGAGCCGATGTCGGCGAAAGCGTTATACCCGTTCCCGTCCGAGCTGAGCAGGAACAGTGGGATGCCGCCCTCGGTCAGGCTGGGCAGCCCTAGTTCGGCGGCCAGGTTGCGCCCGCCCTTGATCGAGAATTCAGGCGAGAAGTCTTCGCTGAACACTCCGCGCGTGTAGCTGAGCCGCAGGTCGTTGATCAGAGTCGGCGAGAAGATATGGTTGTCGGAGATTAAGATCTGCTTGGCGTCGCTGTAAGCGGCGTTATTGCCGTTCACATCGCTGCCGAAGCCTCGAATGCCGACGGCAGGCGTGACCGTGTAGCGGCCGCTGATCTTGTTGGCGTTGGTAAGGCTGTGGTCAAGTCGCAAGGTGTAGCGCTTCTCGTCCTCCCGGACGAAGCGGTTGACGATGTAGTTCCTGACCAGACCCGCGTCGTCGAAGTATTCGCCTGCAGGCGGCATGAAACCCAGTATCTTCAGAGCGGTCGGGTCTATCAAATTCTGCGGAATCTTGTTGTCAGGGAACGGCTGATAGGTCTGCCCCGTGGCGAGCGTAATCGGGACGAGGCGGCCTGACGCGTCGCGGTTGAATTGCTGATAGATGGTCGTGGGGCCGACCGAGACCAGATTGAACTTTGCGGCGACGCTCGCAGGCGCCCAGCCGCTGCTCGTCCGCACAAGGTTTGAAAAATCGCCCGCGCGCTCGGCGGCCGTGGGCGCCAGCGTCGTCTGTATCACGAAATCCTGACGGTAACGAGGCTCAAAAGCGAAGAAGAAAAATGATTTGTCGCGGCCGTCATAGCCTGCCGGGCCGAAGATTTTTTTGGGCAGCCAGATGGGGCCGCCGACCGAACCTGAAAACTGGTTGTAGCGCAGATTATTTGGCGGGCGTGGCCCGGCGCCGATACGCCACGGCCGCGCGTTGGTCAACGGGTTGCGGTGATACCAGAGCGCCACGCCGTTCAGACTGTTTGTCCCGGACTTTGTGGTGACGTTGATAATGCCGCCGCCTGTTTCGCCATATTCAGCCGAATATACGGAAGTCAGGACAGTGAATTCCTGGACAGTCTCCGGCGTGAAGCTGACCACCGCGCGCGCGATGCCAACGCCAGTGTTGCTGATCCCATCCGCAAGGATCGCTGTCGAACCAGGACGGCCGCCGTTCAAACTCAGATTGAAACCGGGCACAGGCTGACCGGAAGTCACCTCCGGGTCTTCGCTGCCGGCGTCGCCGGAGACGTTTGGCGCCGTCACCGCCAGGTCGAGCACGCTTCGATTAAGCAGCGGAACGTCTTGAATCTGGCGCGCCGTGATGGTCTGGGTTGTGGCGCCTGACGCCGAATTGAGAAGTGGAGCTTCGGCAGTCACATCAATGATGGTCTCGACCGCGCCGGCCTCCAGTGTCACGTTGACGGTGACCGTGGTCGCCGTATCCACCTTCACGTTATTGAGCACAGTCTTCTTGAAACCCGGCGCTTCAACCGTGATGCGATATACCACCGGGTCGAGAGAAGTTGCGGAGTACGCTCCCTCCTCTGAAGTCGTGAGCTTCTGCGACTGGTTGGTCCCGCTGTTGGTAACAGTGACTGTCGCGTTGGGAATGACCCCGCCATTTTTATCGGAGATCGTGCCGCTGATGCCGCCACGGTTGGTCTGCGCGCAGACGATGGCGGCGCAGACGATGACGATAAATAATCCTGAGGGTAATCGAACCAAGTTTTTCATTTAATACCTCCGTCTTTCGGCGGTCTTCAAACCGTCGCTGGTTTTCGTATGATGAGGTGGCTTTCAGTTCTTTTTGTAACTTCACAGGGGACGCGACAGCATGCGGAAATAAGCCGAAATCCACGGACTGTGGTCCTTCCCTGAGGGCGATTCGCGAACATTCCCAGCACAGCGTCAATCGAAATATGGGCTATTTGTGTTTTTCTATATTGGCGCCCAGCGTCTTACTAATTTGGCGTCAGATGCTGGCGTTAAAGATTATTCCAAGCTTGGCGCACTGTAGGAATTCATCATGGTGAGAACAAGCCGGAAATTCCCTCGCGCCCTTTATTCCACGATGCGGAACGACGATCCAGCTATTACAAGGACTTGGCAGAGGCGGTTATGTATAAGTTGTGGCTTGGTGTTTCGCTTTGCGGAACGCTTAAGTGATCGGTA
>WNGB01023610.1_pt1 | contig 12297 bp, 13 predicted proteins | sample 5400681 | NCBI WGS metagenome assembly WNGB01 (sample SAMN13153367, study PRJNA577476) | soil metagenome | isolation source: 115 cm soil or saprolite under grassland replicate 2 | place: USA:California | collected 2016-06-15 | reverse complement strand
AATGATCCAGCCGTCGAGCGTGCGCAAGGCCTGCTCGGTCACGGCAGGAAGCGTATTGCCGTGCGCCTCGTGGCCGGCCTTGCCGATCGGCAGCTCGGTCCAGTCGATCTCAAGCCCGCAGCCGGACGCCGCGGCCTTCATCACCTTGACGCATTCCGGAACGACTTCCAGGCCGATGTCGTCGCCGAGCAGGATCCCGATTTTCAAAGCCGGCATCACTCCTCCACCACGATGCCGAGCTCCTCGACGACTGCCTTCCAGCCCGCCATCTCCTTTTGGATCCACGCCTGCGCATCGCCGAGCGAAACCTGCGCCGCCGGCAGCATGCCCCCCTTGTGGAACGCGTCCTGCAGCTCCGGAGCGGCCGCGGCCTTGGCGAAGGCGGCGTGCAGAATCTCGACGACCGGCGGCGGCGTTCCCGACGGGGCAAACGCGGCCGACCACTGGATCGGCTTCACGTCGGGGAATCCCAGCTCCTGAATGGTCGGAACGTCGGGGTATTGGGGGAGCCGCCCCGCCGCCGCGACCGCGAGCGGACGCACGCGATCCGCTTTGATCATGGGGACCGCGTTGGTGATGTTGTACCACGAGACATGGACATCGCCGTTGGCGAGATCGCGCATGATCGGCGCTCCGCCGTCCTTGAACGGGATGTGCACCATGTCGAGGCCGGCGCGCTTGGCGAGGATCGCGGTGTTGATCTGCTGGTAGCTCCCCATCCCGGCGCTGGCGAAGCGCACCTTGCCCGGGTTCGCCTTCGCATAACCGACGAACTCAGCGAAGGTCTTGGGCGGGAAGTCGGTGGTCGTCGCGAGGAAGAACACCGGCACGTCGACCAGCCGCGCGACGATCTGCACCTCCTTGTCGTAATCGATCCGCATCTTCTTGGCGAGCAGGACCGGGGTGAGCCCGTTGGTCGAGATATTGCCGACCATCAGCGTATGCCCGTCGGGCCGCGCGCGCGCCATCTCCTCGATCGCCGGAATCCCGGAGGCGCCGGGCTTGTTCTCGACGAAGACGGCGCCGTTAAGGACCTTGCGCAGCTGCTCGGCGAACAGCCGCGCCACCACGTCGGTCAGGCCGCCGGGCGCGTACGGCACGACGATCTTGATCGGCTTCGCCGGGAACTGGCTCTGCGCCGCTGCGTCGGCCGCCGCGAGCGCGAGGCAGAACGCGAAGACGAAACGTGCGCGCGGCATGGGGTTTCCCTGGGCCCACGAGGGGCGATGAGCATTCTTTCGTTTGCGCGATTGTAGGAACGGCGCGACCGCGTGCACAAGCACGAACTGACGTTGCGGCGAGCTTGCACATTGGAAGGCTGCCAGTTTCAACGTGCGGAACGTGCAGAAGCCATCGACCGGCACCACGTTCGCGGAGTATGACATAAGGCGGAAGACCGGCCGCTCCTGACCGTGGGAGGAGATCATGAAAGCCCTATTCGCCTGCCTCATCGCCGCGCTCGGCGTGCTGGGCATCGTTGCCCCGGCGGGCGCGCAGGAGGCCGCATACCCGGCCCGGCCGATCAAGATCATCATCGCGTTCCCGGTCGGCGGACTGCTCGACACGGTCTCGCGCGTCGTCGGCGAGAAGATGTCGAGCCTGCTCGGGCAGCAGATCGTCATCGAGGCGCGGCCCGGCGCCGGCGGGACGCTGGCGACCGCCGCCGTGGCGCGGGCGGAGCCGGACGGCTACACGCTGATGATGATCAACGACAATCACTCGCTCAATCCGAGCGTGTTCAAGAACATCCCCTACGACAGCGTCAAGGATTTCGCCTCGATCGGCTTCGTCGGCAGCGCGCCCCTGGTGATGGTGGTGAACGCCGGCGTTCCGGCGCAGACGGTCAAGGAACTGGTCGAGCTCGCGAAGGAGAAGCCCGGCACGCTGACCTATGGATCTGTCGGAGTCGGCAGCGCCAGCCACCTGGCGGGCGAGATGTTCGCGGCGGCCGCCGGCGTCAAGATGCAGCACGTGCCCTATCGCGGCGGTGCGCCGGCGCTCAACGACCTCGTCGCCGGCCACGTCAACAGTATGCAGCTCAGCGCGGTGATCGGGCTGCCGCAGATCGAGGCCGGCAAGTTGCGCGCGCTCGGGGTCGCCGCGTCCTCGCGGCTCGAAGTGCTGCCGAACGTGCCGACGCTGGCCGAAGCCGGATACCCGATGGAGGCGGCATATTGGTTCGGGCTGGTGGCGCCCGCCGGTACGCCGGCCGCCGTCACCGACAAGCTGGAGAAGGCGCTTGCCCAGGTGCTCGCCATGCCCGACGTGAAGAAGCGCCTCACCGAGATGGGCGCGGTCGTCACCCCGCTCGGGTCGAAAGCGTTCGGCCAGTACATCCAGGCCGAAATGACCAAGTGGTCGGACGTCATCACCAGGAACCATATCAAGTTCGAGTAACGAGCCCGTGCGGTCCGTGGCATGTCCACCCCCCGAACTCCGGCAAAGATCGGCGTCGTGCCGACCGAGATTCTTCTGGCCTATGACGGGCTGAGCTTCCTCAAAGCGTTGATCGCTGGCGAGCTGCCGGCACCCCCGATCACGGAGACGCTCGGGTTCACGCTGACCGGAGCCGAGCCCGGCCGCGCGGTGTTTCGCGGCACGCCGGAATATCGGCATTACAACCCGCTCGGCACCGTTCACGCCGGCTTTGCCGCGACGCTGCTCGACTCGGCGGTCGGCTGCGCCGTGCACTCGACGCTCGCCAAGGGCGAGGCCTATACGACCCTCGAGCTCAAGCTCAATCTGGTGCGGCCGGTCACCATGGAGACCGGGCCGGTCGCCGCCGAAGGCCGCGTGATCCATCGCGGACGCACCGTCGCCACCGCGGAAGGTCATCTGAAGGACGGCGCGGGCAAGCTCTACGCCCACGCCACCACCACCTGCATGATCTTTCCGGCGAAGGGGTGAGGCAGGGAAGGCGCGCTACGCCGGCGCCCTTCGGGCGTTCAAGCTGATCGCCGCGGATATCGCGTTATGGGCCGAAGCAGTCAGAATCGCCGGCGTGCAAGAGAAGTGACGCCGCAGCAATGCTGCGCGCGCCGAAAAGCTGCGCTCAGGTCAGAACGGTTGCCGCCTCGCCGGATCAGTCCGAGCCGGTCATCGAGGCGCGGAGCGGAAGCGGGCCGGGCGTCGCGCGCGCGATGTTGGTGCGCGGGTTGCGCTTGGTGAAGGTGCAATAGGCGAAGTTCAGGCCGCGGACCGACCCGCGAAAACTGTTGGCGTCGGTCTGCACGAGGTTGAAGCACGGCTCGAAGGGCAGGCCCTTCAGCGCGGCGCAGACCGCCTGGTTCTTGACCTTCAGGGTTCCCGGCGGAAGCATCGCGTAGCGTACCGGGCCCTTACCCTGGATGCGGATCGTGCCGGCGACCGAGCCGTCGGCGAAGATGCGCCCGGCACCGGCGGTGCCGTCGTAACAGGCGTAGGAGAACAGCTTGCCGGCAACGAAGCGCTGGACCTCCTCGGGCCTCATATCTCCGGCAGCGGCCGGCGCTGCGGCCAGGAGACTTGCCACGATTGCAGCGATACGCACCGACATGTCGTCCCCACTCTGTTAACCATACCAGGGCGCGGATCATGCCCCGCTTTGGTGGACAAATTCTGAACGCGCTTACCCAATTTTGACCACGATTCGCCCCCGGACCTGGCCATCGACGATGGCCCGGCCCGCCTCCACGACCTCCACGAGGCTGATTTCCCGCGTGATCGCCTGAAGTTTGCCGCGGTCGAGGTCGGAAGCCAAGCGTTTCCATGCCTCCCGGCGCACGCTTTGCGGACACATGACCGAATCGATGCCCAAAAGCGACACCGCCCGCAAAATGAACGGGGTGACATATGTGGGAAGGTCCATGCCGGCGGCGAGCCCACAGGCGGCAACCGCGCCGCCGTAACGGGTCATGGAAAGGACGTTGGCGAGCGGGGTCGACCCGACCGAATCGATGCCGCCTGCCCATCGCTCCTTGGCGAGCGGCTTGACCGGGACCGTGAGCTCGGCCCGATCGATGATCTCGGCGGCGCCGAGGCGCCGGAGGTAGTCGGCCTCCGCCGGCCGGCCCGTCGCGGCGATGACCTGGTAGCCGAGCTTGGCAAGGATCGCGACCGCGACCGATCCGACGCCGCCCGCCGCCCCGGTGACCACCACCGGGCCGCTGTCGGGCACAACGCCGTGGCGCTCGAGCGCGAGCACGGCGAGCATGGCGGTATAGCCGGCGGTGCCGATCGCCATCGCCTCGCGGCCGGTCATGCCGGGCGGCATCGGCACCAGCCAATCGCCCTTGACCCGGGCCTTCTCCGCGTAACCTCCGAGATGGGTCTCGCCCAACCCCCACCCGTTGACGATCACCCGGTCGCCCGGCTTCCAGTCGGGGTGGTTCGAGGCCTCCACCATGCCGGCCAGATCGATCCCGGGAATCATGGGGAACCGCCGGACCACCGGCGCCTTGCCGGTGAGGGCGAGCCCGTCCTTGTAATTGACGCTCGACCATTCGACACGGACGGTGACGTCGCCGTCCATCAGATCGTTCTCGTCGAAGTCGGCGAGGCCGACCGATTGCCCCTCGTCGGTCTTGCGAATGAGGATCGCCCTGATCGCCGCCATCGCCTCGTTCCGCTCCGGTCCCCGCGGGTGGAGAAGCCCGTCGTCGGTTTTGTGGCGCGGCGCACGCCGCAGCGCAAGGGTCCGCAAGCGCGGAGGGTTAAGACGGCTCAAGCCGCCTCAAGCCGCCTGCGGCGCCGCGCGCATCACCGGCCTCTCGACGATCGGCAGATTGATGACGGCCGAGAGCACGCCGAACAGGATCGACAGCCACCAGATCGCGTCGTAGGAGCCGGTGCGCTCGAACACGATGCCGCCGAGCAAGACGCCCAGGAACCCGCCCAGCTGATGATTGAAGAAGGCGAGGCCCGCGAGCATCGTCAGCCAGCGCGTGCCGAACATCAGGGCGATGAGACCGTTGGTCGGCGGTATGCTCGAAAGCCATAAGAGGCCCATCACCGCGCCGAAGATCAGCGCCGAGGCGGGACTCGTCGGAAGGCTGATGAAGGCAAGGACGGCGAGCGAGCGCAGGAAATAGATCATCGACAGCAGGAAGCGCTTCGGCATCCGGTCGCTCAGCCAGCCGGCGGAAATCGAACCGATGATGTTGAAAAGGCCGATGATGCCGATGGTCCAGGCGCCCACGTCGGCCGAGAGGCCGCGATCGACCAGATAGGCCGGCAGGTGCACGGTGATGAAGAACAGCTGGAACCCGCAGGTGAAGTAGCCGAGGACCAGCAGCAGGTAGCTGCGATGCCCCAACGCCTCCGCGAGCGCGTGCACGACCGGCTGGTGCGGGATTGTTTCCGACTTTCCGGCGCCATCGGGCGTCGCCAGTGCCAGCGCCAGCGGGATGATCAGCAAGACGATCGCCGCAAAGATCAACAGCGCGTGCTGCCAGCCGAAATTGCCGATGAGGCCGACCGCGAGCGGGGAAAAAAGGAATTGGCCGAACGAGCCCGCTGCCGTACCGAGGCCGAACGAGAGCGAGCGCCAGCTTACCGGCATCAGCTTGCCGAAGGCGCCGAGAACGACGGTGAAGGAGGATCCGGCGAGGCCGAACCCGATGAGCAGGCCGGCCGTCAGGTGAAGCATCGCCGGCGTCGTGCTGTACGCCATCAATGCCAGGCCGGCGGCGTGGAGAGTGGTTCCAACTGCGAGCACGTATACGGGTCCGAACCGGTCGGCGATCGCTCCGGCGAACGGCTGGCCGGCGCCCCAGAGAAGCATCTGGATTGCCAGCGCGAGCGCGAACACGTCGCGGCCCCAGTCGTGCGCGGACGAAAGCGGGGTCAGGAAAAGGCCGAGCGCGGACCTCGGCCCGAACCCGAGCACGGCGATCGCGCAGCCGCACACCAGGATGACCGCAGGCGTGCGCCATGTCGCCGATTTCGTGATCGCGGGATTGATCGGCATCAGGACCAATCGACAGGTCTTCAGGCGGGCGCCGGCTGAGGCCGCCGTACGGGTTTCTCCACGATCGGCAGGTTGATCAGGGCGGAGGCCACGCCGAAGAAGGCCGAGAGCCACCAGACGATGGTGTATGAGCCGGTCTGCTCGAACAGGAGCCCGCCGAGCCACACGCCGAGGAAACCGCCGACCTGGTGACTGAAGAAGGCGAAGCCGAACAGCATCGCCAGCCAGCGCGTGCCGAACATCAGTGCGACGAGGCCCGAGGTCGGAGGCACGGTGGAGAGCCACAAGAGACCGGTGACCGCACCGAACACGATGGCGGCCGTCGGGCTCGCCGGCAGCGTGATGAAGGCGATCACGGCGAGCGCCCGGCCGAAATAGATGAACGAGAGGATGAATCGTTTCGGCATGCGGTCGCCGAGCCAGCCGGAGGACAACGACCCGACGATGTTGAAGAGCCCGATGACGCCGACCGTCCAAGCGCCGACGTCGGCGGAAAGTCCGCGATCCAACAGATAGGTGGGCAGGTGCACCGTGATGAAAGCGAGCTGGAACCCGCAGGTGAAGAAGCCGAGCACGAGCAGCACGTAGCTGCGATGCCCGAAGGCTTCCGACAGCGCCTGGTGCAACGATTGACGCGGAGCGCCGGCCAGCGGAGACGAATCGGCCGATGGGGTCGCGAGCGCAAGCGACAAGGGCAGGATGAGCAGCATCATGGCGGCGAAGATGACCAGCGCCGTCTGCCAGTCGAACCAGTCGATCAGCGCACGCGCCAACGGCGAGAACAGGAATTGGCCGAATGACCCGGCCGCGGTCCCGGCGCCGAAGGCGAACGAGCGCCAATCCTCCGGCACCAGCTTGCCGAGTGCGCCGATGACCAGGTTGAACGAGCAGCCGGAAAGGCCGAACCCGATCAGAACGCCGGCGGAGAGCTGCAGCATCGTCGGCGTGGTGGAATGCGCCATGAGCACAAGGCCGAGCGCGTAGAGGATTGCGCCGATGCACAGCACGCGGATGGCGCCGAACCGGTCGGCCACCGCACCCGCGAAGGGCTGGCCCACGCCCCACAGCAGGTTCTGGATGGCGACAGCAAACGAGAACACGTCGCGGCCCCAGTTTCCGGACAGCGACAGGGGCGTCAGGAATTGACCGAGCGCGGAGCGCGGCCCGAAGCTCAAGAGCGCGATCAGGCAACCGCATCCCACGACGAACGCCGGCGTGCGCCAGCCGATCGTGCGCGAGACCGAAGAAGAGGAAATCGTCATGGGCTCCTGCCGTAATCGCCTTGAGCAGTCGGTAGCGCTATCAGCCCGAACGGTCGCCGCCCCGATGATCGGCGGCCGCTTTTCTCGACCGAATAGAACCTTGGTGCGCTGGGACGCGAAACCCAACATAGGCGGTGAGAGCGCATCGCCCAAACGAATCTTGCTGATGGCAACGATCTGTTGCGCGCATGGCTGCCAAGCAACGGGTGCTGGGGATTTGCTTGAGTTGGGAACAACTTAAGTTATCACGCTCGGCGCGTGCCGCACTGTTTTCGTCCCCGGCGCCGATCGTCGCCCCGGGGATGCCCGACCCGCGAAGCGCGCAGCGTGCGATCGAGGCAATGGTGCATGGGCGTGCAGCGCGGGTATCGTGACCGTCGCCTTGCCCGACCGCCTCGATTTCTCTCTTGCCGTCGTGCCCGGACTTTTATGAGTAGTCTCCTCTGCCCCGACGCTTTCCTCTCGCCGCTCGCAATCGACGAGGCGGTGACGCGGGCGCTCGCCGAGGATCTCGGCCGCGCCGGCGACGTGACCTCCATTGCCACCATTCCCGAGGCCACGCCGGGGCGCGGCCTCGTCGTTGCGCGCAAGGCAGGCGTGATCGCCGGCCTGCCGTTGGTCGAAGCGGCCTTCCGCCAGCTTGCGCCGGACGTCGACATCGCCGCGCACGTGCGCGACGGCGCGCGAGTCGAGGCGAAGGCCGAGCTCATGACGGTTGCCGGGCCGGCGCGGGCCATTCTCGCCGGCGAGCGGGTCGCGCTCAATTTTCTCGGTCATTTGTCGGGCATCGCCAGCGCGACCGCCGCCTTCGTGCGCCTGATCGTGCACACGAAGACCCGCGTCACCTGCACGCGCAAGACCACGCCGGGCCTGCGGGCGCTGGAAAAATACGCCGTCCGCTGCGGCGGCGGCTTCAATCACCGCTTCGGCCTCGACGACGCGATGCTGATCAAGGACAATCACATCGCCGTGGCCGGCAGCATCCGTGCCGTGCTCGAGCGTGCGCGGGCGGTCGCCGGCCACCTCGTCAAGATCGAGATCGAGGTGGATTCGCTCGATCAGTTGCGCGAGGTCATCGACGCCGGCGGCGCCGACGTGGTGCTGCTCGACAACATGGATGCGACGACGCTGCGGCGGGCGGTCGAGATGGTGGGCGGAAGGCTCGTGACCGAAGCGTCAGGGGGGATCACGCTCGATACTGTCGCCGCTCTCGCGGAAGCCGGAGTGGACTATGTCTCGTCCGGTTCCATCACGCACTCGGCGCCCAATCTCGACGTCGCCTTGGATATTGCGATCGGCTAGCTAGCGGCGACCGGCGGCGATATTCTCGACCAGCTCGACGATGGAACGGCGCATCTTGCCGTCGTTGAGCTGACCATACGCGCGCAAGAGCCGCAGCGCGCCCGGCACGGTCAGCAGCTTGAGCGGCGAGGACGCAGTGCCGCGGTCGCTGCGGTCAAGGGCGCCGGCGTCATGCGCGCCGAAGAACGAGCTGACCGATACGCCCAGCACCTTGGCGATCTTGGTCAATCGCCCGGCGCCGACCCGGTTCACGCCCTTCTCGTACTTCTGGACCTGCTGAAAAGTCACTCCGAGCTGGTCCGCAAGGCTGGTCTGTGACAGGCCGCTCGTCAATCGCTGAATCCGAATCCGCTGCCCAACCTCCACGTCGACGGGATCAGGCTTCTTGACGCTCATCATCGCTTCTCCTCGACAGTCTGGAATCACATGCCGCAATAGCCGCAGACTATCAGGCCGTGGCCAGGTAGCAACAACCATTGCGAGTAAATCACATATGAATCCTAGTAATTGGTTGAAATGTCACCGAGCATTAACAGGAAAATCAGCTTTCCCCCTGCCAGAGAACCGCACGACTTCGCCGCGACGCCGCTCAGTTGGGCCGTGGCGGCGTCTCCAAATCCTCGTTCTCAACGCAGAACTGCATGATCGCGACGGCCTGGCGCACCTGCGCAGAGGTGAGTGTCAGCCGTCCGGCCGCGTCCAACTCGGCCGCGACCGTTGCGGGGTCGTGCGCGATCGAAAAGAACGCTTCGATACAAGCGCGCGTCCGTTCCGGCATCGCCATCAATGAGCGGATGATCTCGAGTATTCCGGGCTCACGGCTCCAGTAGTACAGCTCGGCTACGCAGGACCAATCGTTGTTGCGCCCGATGGAAGCGATGAGACGCGGCAGATCGGGAGTGCCGTCCCGGCTGTTGAGAGGCGCACCGTCCTCCCGCGTTGCTTCGGCACCTTTCCGTTTGGACTTCGCGGATTGCGACATAGTGACACCCCTGGTGATAACGGTCGCTTCGTTCATCGATTACGTTTGCACGCATCCGCGCCGTTGCGATGCAATCTTCAACAAGGCCGGTGAACCGCGAACGGAACCAAGCTTTGCAGCGTCTGGATGGTCGCGTAGTTTCGACCAGCCACATGGAAACTTGCCTAGCACAATTTCGAATGAAAATCCCCGTGGCGACAGCGCACTATTGAGAAGATTTCACAACGGCGGCTGACCATCGATCTGCGCTGTGCCATGGAGCAGGCCGACGTCTCGCGCCTGGAGGCGGACATCGCGATTCAATTCGAGAAGCCGAGTAATCCCGATTTGATCGTGACGCGGCTCGGCCGTCTGCACGTCTATCCGTTCGCCTCGCAAGACTATGAACGGACCTACGGGATCCCGGGTCGATTGCGGACATCAAGCACCATCGAATCGTCCAGCAGGTCGCGCCGCAGCTCGACTAAAGCGCCTATGCTGATGGCGGATGCGGCGCGCACCATGGGGCTGCGCGGCTACGCGGAGCCGTTGCCGTTTCGCGTGGAGTGACGGGGAGGCCGGTCGCGATCGCGACGGCGGCGCCGAGCCGAAACCCGGGCCGGGCTAAAGCTTCGCCGCCGCCTCCGCGGTCGCCGCGGCGGTGCCCCAGGTCGGCGCCTCATCGCCGTCGCCCCAGCGGCGCGGACGATAGAACGTATGCACGCCGATCCGGGTCAGCTTGCGCATGGTGCGCACCCACCAGGGATGGACCCAATAGGCGTGGTAGTGGGTCGCCTTGCCGATTTCGGGAAGCCAGATCTTGCCGTCGAGCGTCGCCTTGGCGACCCGCTTGGCGCGTTCCCAAGCCTCCGCCTCGGTGATCATGTCGGGAATGCCGTCACAGGCGAAGGTGAATTGGCAGGCGAGGTGGCGGTGGGCGTTCTGATAGACCACGCCGCACACGTCGTTCGGGTAATAGCCGGAGAAGGTCCGGTTCAACACCACCTGGGCGACCGCGATCTGTCCGCGTACCGCTTCGCCGCGGGATTCGAAATAGACCGCATTGGCGAGACACTTCTCCGCCTTGTCCCGCGCCTTGCCGGCAAGCCCGAGCCGCTCGGCCGGGCTTTTCGGCCTTTGCCCTTCGCCGGTCACTTCGCCCTTGCCGGCCACGGTCTCGCCGCCGCGGCCGCTCTCGTCCTTGGCGTCGGGATCGGCCGCGTTGGGTAGCGGCAGCGCCGCCAGCGCCCTGCGCTTGATGTCGGTATCGGGCGCGCGCGGCACCATGAGGATCGGCTCCTCGCCCGGCGACCACGGCGCGATCCCGGCAAGCGACGAGCCGATCGGATCGCCGAAGAACAGCCGGGACGTGCGCTCCCTCGGGTCGGGATCGTTGGCGATCGCGAGCAGGGAGATATCGGGTTGCGGCGCGTCGGCTTCCGACGTCTCCACCGTCTCGTCGCCGGGTATCTGCGGATGGAGCTCGAGCGAGAGCGAGATGTCGTATTCGGGGAACGGCACGAACCGTGCGGCGGCTTCGATTTCATCGTCCGGCGGCGTGCCCGGCGTTTCCTCCGCCGGAGGATCGGCGCTCGGGTCGGGTTGCGGGCGCGATGCGAGAAAGTCGCCTTTGAGCGTGCGGTTCACGGTGGGAAAGACCATTGCGTCGGCCGCCGGAGCCTCGCGCTGGCTACGGACCGCGCGCTCGCCGATTGCTCCCGTCACGTCGATATCGGTCAGGTCGAGGCTGGCGAGCCGGATGGTCGGCGGCTCCGGGATCGCGGTGCCGATCGGACGCGGAAAGCTGAAGGTCGAGGCGTGGATCGTACCGAACGGGGACGCGATCATGGACTGGCGCCCGCGCTCCGGCAGCGCCGGCGCTGGAGCGGCCAGCGCAGCCAAATCCTGATAACCGACGTTGGTCGGCATCAGGATCATGACGAGGGCGGCGAGGCCGAAGGGAGCACACCCGGCGCCCTTCGGCCCTGTACGCGACGCAACCATCTCTTGAACTCACGCGACGCTAGGCAACGCTTACGCGGTCCCGCATTGGCGCCGAGTTGACGCAAATGCGACACGTCAAGTTTTTGCCGGATTAACCTTGCGAACGCGTTAATGCGCCGGATTGCCGGCCGGTGCGTAAAATCCCTAAGTGTTCAAAGGTTTATGGAAGGACGACGGCGACGGCCGAGCCGCTCGCGGTCATGAAAAGCATGCCGGTTTCGCTCATGGGGTGGCCGCAGGCAGATGCACGCTGACGAAGTTGCCGGCGAGGAATGCCGCAAGGCCGGCGAAGCATCCGATCAGCAGCGCCCGCTCGGGAATGACTTCTGGGACCGGGCGCGCCCGCACGATGCGCACGGCGACCAGCGCGACGCCGACCAGGATGAAGAACGCCACCAGCGGCTGCGCGAAGAATCCGTCGCCGAACGGGCGGCGCTCCCCGACGAGGCCGAAGCCTACGCCGCCCGCCGCCATGATGGCGTACCACCAGGTCGAAACGCGCAGGCGCCCGTGGCGCGGCGCGGCGCCGTCGGCACGCATCGATTTCGGTCGTTCGCTCATCGTGGAAGAGATTAGCCGAGTCGCGACAGCGTTTCGCGGTGCTTGTCAGCCCCCGTGCCGAGCTTGTGCATCGCAATAACGTACCGCATTTTGCCGGCTTAACTTTAGCGCACCGACGAGTCGGGATTCACCGAATACATGGCAGAGCGATTTCGCAAGGAGGTTAGCGATGCGCCCGTGCGCATCAAGGGTCCTCTCACGCTTTCTTTCGGTCAGATGCAAGCCAACCTCGATCGAATTTATTCGTTCTGCAAGAGGAG
>WNGB01021722.1_pt1 | contig 12297 bp, 10 predicted proteins | sample 5400681 | NCBI WGS metagenome assembly WNGB01 (sample SAMN13153367, study PRJNA577476) | soil metagenome | isolation source: 115 cm soil or saprolite under grassland replicate 2 | place: USA:California | collected 2016-06-15 | reverse complement strand
CGCGGGCCTACACCCGGATGCTCCGTTGGCTGGTGCGTGAGGGACGGACCCGGCGGCTTCAGGTGTCGTTGGAACGGCGCGAGGGTCTCCCGCGATGAGTTCGCAACAGGCGTCGCTCGGAAGACTCCGGCTAAGCCGCCGGACATCCATGAGGCGCCCTAATGGAAAAACAGGATTGTCAGGCTCTTCGCGGGCGGATAAACCTAGCGCAAACATGGCGCCAAACCCCAGGGAGGAGGGGTTAGGCCGGCGGGTTGGGTCGCTCGACCTTCTGGGAATGCTGCTGATCCCCAAGGACCCGCGCGGCATTGTCCTCGCCTGCGGTTTTGTCGCCGTCGCCGCCCTCGCACTCGCCGCCCTGGTCGGTGGCGACTGGGTCGGGTTCGCCTATCTGGTCGCTGCCGGGCTCGGCTACTTCTTCCTCCAGACGCGGCTTGTGCCAGCCACGGTCTGGCTGGCGGTTGGAGCCGCCGGCGTACTTGGGGCGACCGCAGGTGATAGCGCCGATTGGATAGTCGTCGCACTCGCCGGGGTGCTCGCAGTCATCTCCGTGCTTCCACCGGCAGTCAGTGACGCAGCTGAAACCTCAGGAAAACTTGAACTTCAGGCTGGCTCAGCCGAATTCGAGCTGGTGCCCGCCCGCCCTACCGCAGGAGAAACCTCAAGAAAACCTGAGGTTCGCCTGCCGGAAAGCGCCAATGGCGACCGCGCGATCGAGGAGGCCCGATCGAGCCGACAAGACATCTCGCCTAGAAATGGTCAGCTCGCCGCTCTCGAATCGGCACTTGTCGCCGCTGGCAGTCCAAACAGGGTGCGGTTGCGGACGTTCGGTTCTTTGGCAATCGAGCTCGATGGTCGCGATCAGGCCCGACGTCTTCGCGACCAGCCTCGCCTTGAGTTCTTGCTCTCTTGCCTGATCGCCCGAGCGGTATGGACGCCGGGCGCTGTAGATCGCTCGCTGATCGCAGAAGAGATGGCTCCCGACATATCGCCGGTCAGCCAGCGCGATCGCTTGCGCAAGACGCTCCACGCCTTGCAGTCGGCGCTCGGCTCCGGAGTCAAGACGTTGGTCCAGGTCACAGCCACCCAGGTTCGTCTCGACCTCGCCGGAGTCGACGTCGATTTCGTGGCGCTGTCCGACATGAGCGCTCGAGTCAGCCGGCGTCAGGGGCTGATCGATGCCTCGCTCGCCGAAGAGGTCAGCAGGTTGCTGGAGGCCACAGCGGGCGAGTTCCTGTCCAGCTTTGAGCAGCTCGAGCATCAGGTCACGGGCGGCCGAAGCAATACGGGCCCGGTTGTCCGGCAAGCTCGAGTTGCAATCGCCGGCTGGCGAGCCGATCTCACGGCTGCGCTGGCCAGGCATCTCGAAGCCAGCGGGCGGCCGCAGGCGTCGATCGCCTACTTGCGGTCGGCGCTCGCCCAATCACAAGAGCGCGAGGACCTCGCGCGCCTTCTGGTCGCCGCCTACATGCAAACAGGCCAGACCGCCCGGGCGGACGAAGTTCGCCTCGAATACGGGTTGAGCCAAGGAGAAGTCAGATGAGCATCGAAGTCACGGCCCAGGAACCGATCGCGGTCGGCGACACGCGGGATGCCCTTGCCACCACGCCTCAGGTCGCGATTCGAGCCTGGCACAGGCGGGGATACCAGGTGGCTGCCGCGCTGGTCGCGGTGGTGGTCATCGCCGCCTTCTTCGTCAACAGCTTCCTCGCTGGCCAGTACTCGCCGGAAGGTGCGGTCCGCCAGTATCTCGGAGCCCTGCAGTCCGGAGACTCTTCGGCCGCGTGGAGGCTGATCCAAGTCACCTCCGGCGACACCTCCACGATCAAGCTAACCGACCGCTCGGCACTGGAGGCGGCCCTCTCCAACGGCCGGCCTGACATCAAGAGCTTCGCCATCACGAGCACGTCATCCGTGAAGAGCTCGACGTCGGCGGTCAGCTTCACCTACGACACGAGTAGCGGAACCAAGGACGGCAAGTTCCTGGTCAAGCGCTCGGCACAGAACAACCTCCAGATCTATCCCGGCTGGCAGCTGGTGGTGGCGCCGGTCGATCTCCAGATCGTGCTGCCGGCGGGCTCGGGGGGCGTTGTCATCGACAGCAAGCCGGTTGCCATCGAAGGCAAAGCCATGGTCGCCGTGCTGCCCCTCGCACACACGATTCGGTTCCCGGGGACGCAGATGGTCGAGGCCAAGACGGTAACCCTCGATCTGTTCTCGTCAAAGGCTCAGGCGATTTCCTACAGCCCGACCTTGACGCCCGCCGGAGCCGAGACGGCGACGGGGGCGATCAAGACTGGCTTCGCCAGTTGCGTTGCGCAGACTGGCCTACGCCCTGACGGATGCCCTCAAGCCGTCCAGAGCTCAGTGGTGAGCTCCGGTCAGTGGCAGCTGGTCGGGGATCCTACCCAGAGCCTGGCCTTCTCAGTCGATGCCGACGGCAGCCTGGTCGGTGCTGGCCACTTCCAGATGGTCTTTACCTACCAGGAGAGCGGCGTCACTGGCCCGCTTCACATGGTGGCGGCAGGCGGCTTTAACGCGGTCCTGCAGCTTGCTACAAACGATGTTTTGGTCAGTTCGATCAAGGCAGCCACCGCCCTCCCGGCCGTCCCTCGTGCGGCTGCCGCCACCGATGAGGCGCTCAAGGCGATCGTGGCCAAGGGGCTGACTGCCTGCGCCTCCGTCAGGTCGGCGAACCCAGGAGCCTGCCCGCAGCTGTTCTACTTCCCGAACTCCTCCGACTTTCGCTGGACGCTGGTGACCGATCCACTCCTCAACGCCAGGGTCGCGTATGACTCGGCCAGCGGGTTGTTCACGGTCAAGGGCTCCTTCGACATGAAGCTCAACTACAAGATCAGCGGCTACCCGTACACCACCTACAGCAACACGACCGACTACATCGCCTATCTGTTGTGGGACGGCCAGCAGCTTGTCCTGATCACGATCGACGGCGAGTAGCCCCACGGCGCCAGGGAGGGCATCCGCTTTACTGCGGCTTGCCCTCCCGTCTCAGCCCGGACCGCTCAGCAAAGCGATCGGTTCAGTCAGACAGAGATTAGGCTTTGGCGATGAACGAACCTGTGGATGGTTCAACGGCCTCGCCCGACGTGAACATCGGCGATGCGTTCTCCTGGCCGATGCGAGACCCGGAATGGATCAGCAAGCTGCTCCTCATGGGATTAATTGGACTCATCCCAATCGTCGGTGCGCTGCAGCAACTTGGCTGGATGCTGACCGGACTGGACAACCTTCGCGCAGGACGTTATGAAGTCCCGCCGGCGCGATTTCGCTACGCCAGGCGTGGTGTCTGGCTCTTCGTGGCAAGTCTTATCTATGGAGTGATCACCATGGTGATCTTCTACGCCGTACTCGCATTGATGATTGTGGCCATCATGGCGGTCACTCCCCGCCAGCCAGGTGCCTCCGGCGAGTCCTCATCTGGCAGCCCTCCTCTGCTCGTCTTTCCTCTGATGTTTGCCACCATGGGTCTATTTGGCCTGGTCTTCCTCGCCCTGTTCCTATTCGTTCCTGTCGCCATCGAATTCATAGATCGCAGGGCCCTAGGGGGAGCATTCAACATTCCGGGCTTCCTACGAGCGATCCTGGCCAGTCCCCGGGAGGCGATTGCGGCAGGCGCCCTTGCTCTCGTCAGCTATCTGATTTCGGGGTTGGGAACATACCTCTGTTGGATCGGCGTCATATTCACATTCCCGTACTCGCTGGCGGTCCTGGCTGGCGTGCTGCGCTGGTACGAGGTCAGGGCGAAGGCTGGCTCGCTACCGGTTTAGGTGTCCCGCGTGGATACAGCTGGTCACAGACCGGGCTCCGCTGACCAAAGGCGTCGATGGTGGTGTGGCCCGAGAGTCTGATTCTGGACCCGCCGCCTTCGGGAAGCACCGTGAGACGAGCCCACAGCTCAGTCCGGCGCCCGCCATGGAAAGTAACGGTGGTGTCGTCGACGCCGACGATCTGCCAGGGCTCGCTGGCGAGCTTGTCGTTGTAGAACTCAAGGACCTTGTCGGGCCGATCGCCCGAATACCACTCAACCTCCAGCCACGTACAGTCGGAAGTCGCGACCGAACCCGTCCGGTAGACCGTGCCTGGGTAAACGGGCAGGTCGGCCGGCACCGCAGCCTGCACGGTTCGGTTGATAGCTGGCACCAGAATGAGCATCCCGACCGCGTAGATGCCGGCCGCCAGGACGAGCAGGGAGAGCACCGCCGTAGCGCTGACGACAAGGATGATGCCCCTGGTTGAGAGCTGGGTGCCGCGCGCGCTTCGGAGATCGGTGTTCACTCGAACATTGTTGCCTCGATTCGGCGACGGGGATACCGCGGGACGGTCAGGGGACGCCAGAGGACGGTCTCAGAACGCTCAGTGGATGTGCTAAAAGGCCCATGATCGTGGGCCGAAATGACGCCTTTTGGCGTAACAAGATAAGGGCTGCGCCGGGATAAACCGGCATGGAGAAGGAGATGCAAGAGCTCTACTTCGAAGGGGTAGCGCCCCGCGATGTCCCCGAGCCATGCGCTGGCGGCCGCAAGGACGCTGGCGAAGCGTTGGACAGGGGCACGTGCAGGCCGGGCTATTGAGCCGCGAAATTACTGGTTCCGGGGTGCCGACACCGTCCTTATGGTTGGAAGGCGACATCGCGGGCGGCGTTATGCGCGAGCCGTCAGCGAACCCCGCGCGGTCGAAGAACCTGTGCATGCACGGAATCTCCATGCGCGAGAACCGGGAGATCCCGACCTCGCCCGTTCGCTTGATCGGCGGGCGGGCCGCTCAGTAAAGGCCAAGGCCGCACGACTGAGATGCACGAGGGCGGGAAGTCGTACAGCCCCGTAGTACCGGCGAAGCTGCCGAACAAAGTCGTCCCAGCGACAGCGGAGGCAGTGGAGGGAAGGGGGCTGGCCAAGGGAAACACGACCGGCACAACACGCTCCGGACTCAGGGCCGGCATGCGCGTGTCACATGGGCTGGATCGTGTGCGTGACATCGCAAGAAAGGACAAGGCGGTGAAGTTCACTGCGCTCTTGCACCACGTCAGTGTCGAAAGCCTCCGCAACGCCTACTTGGCGCTTCGGCCTCAAGCGGCGCCGGGGGTGGATGGCACGACGTGGAAGGCGTACGGGCAGGATCTGGAGGCCAACCTCGAAGACTTGCACCTACGGCTGCACAGCGGGGCGTATCGGGCGAAGCCATCGCGGCGGGTGTACATCCCCAAGCCGGACGGGCGGCAGCGGCCGCTCGGCATCGCCAGCCTGGAGGACAAGGTCATCCAACGCGCCGTCGTCGAGGTGCTCAACTGCATCTACGAAGCGGACTTCCTCGGCTTCTCGTATGGCTTTCGACCAGGGCGTAGCCAGCACAACGCGCTGGATGCGCTGGCAGTCGGAGTCTTGCGCAAGAAGGTGAACTGGGTGCTCGACGCCGACGTGGCAGATTTCTTCACCAGGCTTGATCACGCTTGGCTGACGAAATTCCTCGAGCACCGCATAGCGGACAAGCGGGTCCTGCGGCTCATCCAGAAGTGGCTGAAGGCAGGAATCATCGAGGACGGGACCTGGGCACCGGGCGACGAAGGGACACCGCAGGGAGCGACGGCCTCGCCGCTGCTCGCCAACGTGTACCTGCACTATGCCCTCGACCAGTGGGCCGAGCAGTGGAGGCGCCGCCATGCACGCGGTGACGTGGTCATCGTGCGCTACGCGGATGACTTCATCGTGGGTTTTGAGTATCGAGCGGACGCTGAGCGGTTCCTGGCGGACCTGAGCGAGCGACTCGCCAAGTTCAGCATGGGATTGAAGGCCGAGAAGACGCGGCTGATCGAATTCGGGCGGAACGCCGCCGGAAGGCGACGACAGGGTGGCCTTGGTCGACCGGAGACATTCGACTTCCTGGGCTTCACACACGCGTGCGGCAAGTCCAAGAGCGGGTGGTTCGCACTCAGGCGGTTCACGATTAAGAAGCGGATGCTGGCCAAGCTGAGGGAGGTCAAGACCGAACTCAGTCGGAGGCGGCATCAGCCCATCCCGGAGCAGGGGCGCTGGCTAGGCAGCGTGGTGCGTGGGCACTTCGCTTACTACGCTGTGCCCGGGAACTACGACCGGATCGAGGCTTTCCGACGGCAGGTCACGCGCTACTGGTTCAAAGCTCTTCGGAGTCGCAGCCAGAGGACGCGAGTGAACTGGGCGAGGATGCATAAGATTGCAGGCCGATGGCTCCCTCCCGCGCGAACGCTTCATCCCTATCCCGAAGCGCGCTTTCGCGTTCGTACTCGAGGCAGGAACCCAGTGCGGTAGTGCCGCACGCTGGGGTCTGTGCGGGGGGCTGGCCGTCCAAGGCCAGTCCCTACCGCGACCGGGCTGCGCCCGCGGACCAAGAAGTTCTTGGCGGTCGGCGACCCAAGATGCTGCCGTAACGCTCAAAAGGGTCGTCCCAGTTCACAACAGACCACAGCAGCATGCTGATCATCGGGTTAACAGGCGGGGTTCCCAGGCCAGCCCTCGTTCGCTAGCTTCGGTCGGCAATGGGTGCTGGGATGGATCCATGTGCCTCTGGAAAAGATTCGAGACGCCTTGCGTCCGCATCTCGCCGGCTTTCGGCCATAATCCTTGTTGCTTGCCTGCCTCCGCTGCACCAGTACGTAATGTCTGAGACAGAAGAAGAAGCTGATCTAGAAATCCAGGAGGCCGGTCCTCCCACTCAGGAGGAGCTGGAGACTCCGCACCGCGCCAAGCTCAAGGAGCTCTTGGCGAACACAAAGTTGCCTGGCGGGGACAAAGACCGCGTTGAGGCAGCGCTAGCGAAGTACACCGCGTGGGTGCATGCAATGGCTGCGTTGAAGAGCAAGGGAGACACGCGGGTAGGTGAACTAGTGAGTCTGCTCAACGACTACAAGTACTACATCGAGTTCGAACTGATCTTCGACAGCCCGAATGACTTCCTGTATCGCCAAAGCGGCCAACTGAAGGTTTCCAGTTCGATCATTGAGGAGTTTCTTCCGCGTTTAGTAACTCCCGACGTCCTGCCCCAACTCAAGGGAATCGAGTATTGGGCGGGCCCACAAACAGCCTTTGCCGCCGCGATCTTCATGGGCGCGCTCACAGCTCCTCAGCGGGGGGCTGGTTTGCAGCTCCGAACTAAAGATCAAGACTTCACGATTGGGCGTACCGCCTACTTGCGAGCATCGTTCCGTGAGAACTTTCCAAGTGACGAGTCGATCACTGAACGTGTTTATCTGGCCTACGTCGCGGCTGAGTGCAAGACCAACCTCGACAAGACTATGTTCCAAGAGGCTGCGGCTACAGCACACGATCTCCGAATCGCAGTTCCCGGTTCACACTACTTTCTACTTTGCGAGTGGCTCGACATGCTTCCTATCAGCACTGCGGGAACGGATATCGACGAAGCGATCATCCTTCGAGGCAAGCGAATCTCATCAAATGTTCGCAAGAAGTACGCCGACGCGGCCGGTAGGAAGGCAGATCGTGAGGCCTACAGCAAACGGCTCAAGGCGCACCCTGTTCGATTGGACAGAGTCATGAGATTTGTCAACAAGCTCCGCGATCTGCTGGCTGTCAAGGACGAGCCAGAGGCTCAAGTATTAGAGCGCGGATACTTCTAGTGGCGCCTGCGCCTACCGCTCAACTGGGAGCCGCAATCGTTTCGGAATTCGAAAGCGTCCCGGTCGATCGATTGTCCATACCCGCCGTGATGTTGGATTTGCCCGAGCGCCGGCGGACAAGTGTCTTGCCATGGAGGGGTCAGTTCTCGCCGCAGTTGATCGCGAATCTGCTCGAGCACTTTGGTCGCGATGCCGAGGTGATCGCGGATCCATTCGCTGGCAGCGGCACCGCCCTAATAGAAGCTGCGCGCCAAGGCCGGAGTGCCTGGGGGTTTGATGTGAATCCTGCTGCCGTCTACGCGGCTAGGACCGCCGAACTAATGAATCTTCCCGTTAAGAAGCGCGATGGTCTGTTTCGAGCCGTGGGCGCACAGCTTGACGATGGATTGGTTCCAATCGACGTGATGCGAGAGCTCGTTACTCACCGCCCGAACAGACAGATCACCACAATCTTGGCGAATTCGGTGATGCAGGCAACCGGCCCGAATGGAACTACGACGACCGTTGAGGCGGTCCTTCGCAGCTTCAGCCGCTACTCCAAACTCTGCGCAGCGCTGCCATACAGCCGTTGCAGATTGCGCGCGGAACAGAAAGATGGTCGCAGCATTCCGTTAGCTGATTCTGCCGTCGATTTGGTGATCACGTCACCGCCATACATCAATGTCTTCAATTACCACCAAAACTATCGATGGGCAATGGAACTCATGGGGCATCGGTTGCTTACCGTTGCAAAGTCCGAAATCGGAGCCAATCGCAAGCACCGGAGTAACCGTTTCCTGACCGTGATCCAGTACTGCCTGGACATGCGGCTTGCCCTCATTGAGTGCAGCAGGTTTCTTAAACGCGAAGGCATCCTGGTACTGGTTGTTGGCCGGGAATCGAACGTGCTAGGGCGTTCATTCGAAAACGGCCGTGCTCTCTACGCAATCGGACGCCTTGTCGGCTTCAAATTCGAAAGCCGACTCGAACGGGTTTTTGTGAGCCGCTACGGGACGCGGGTCTATGAGGACATACTGATCTTCCGCAATACGGGCGCACCACCCTCCGCGGAGCCAATCGCGCGCGGGGTCGCTCGTTGGTTGTTAGAGCGTGCAGCCCAGGATGCGGGCGAGTCCATTAGGGAATCAATCGACCTTGCATTGAGGGCCGTCGGCAGTGTCGACGCATCACCGGGCCTTGTCGACGACATCTATTGTTGAGCCGGAGACGACGTGACTGGCGAGGGCGCAGCCTGTCAGCCTGCGATTGAATGTGGCACAACCCTTTCTCGATAGACTGCCGCGGCATCTTGCAGCTCGGTGAGAATCGATTCGCGAAGCTCACGCGGCGAGACGACTTCGCATTCCTTCCCCCAGCCTAGGATCCAATTGCGAAGCTCTGTCGGCTCGGCGATTACCATCCGCAACTCGACCCCGCCGTTAGCAAGCTCTCGCACCTCTTGCGACTCATGCCACGTCGTCGGGACAACGCGCGCCGCGACCCGGGGCGTGAATCTCAGCACAATCTCGACTGGGTGGTCCGACGTCCAGATTCCCCACGCATGGCCTAGCAGCTTGCGCAGGGACGAGCCCAGCGGTGGCGAGAACCGTGCGTCCAGGACGACGACCGACGAAATCCGATCGATCCTGTAGTTCCGCGGCGCGCGGCGCTTCTCGTCGCACGTGATCAGGTAGAGCGAGTGCGCGGCCGGCGTCGGCTCGATGAACAGCGGCCAGACAACTCGACCGGACGTGCTCCCGTCCTCCTTTGTGTACTGGATTCGCACCTTGCGCCGCTCCGCCCAGGCCGTGGTCAGCGCCGCGAACACCTTGGTCCACGCCGCGTCCTCCGGCTTGTCCGCCAGCCCGTCCGCCACCTCCATCACCGGCTCCTTCATCGGCCCCGGCAGGACGGCGGCAAGCTTCTCGTACGCGGCCTGGGCGAACGGGTTGGCGCGGTCGGCGTAGCGCCACATCAGCCGCGCGCCGACGACCATTGCCATCGCCTCGGGGACGGTGAAGTTCACCGGCGGCAGGAAGTACCCCTCGATCAGCGCCCACCGCGTGCCCTGCTTCACGAACGGCACCCTCAGCTCGCCCTCCAGGGCCGCGATGTCGCGCTGCGCCTGGCGCTGCGAGATCTCCATCCGATCCCCGATCTGGGCCGACGTCAGGCCCCGCGGGTTGGCCTGAAACAGCGCCAGCTCGCGCATCAGCCGGATCAGCCGGTCGTGCTTCTCGAAGTTGTCGCGCGGCATCGAGGGCCGCATTATGTCACCGCTTGAAGAGCGCGATTAACGACGCCCCGCGAACGCGACAACCAGCTGTCGCGGCGACCGCGAACGATCGCGCCATGAACGACGCACAGACCCTCATCGAGCTCATCTCCACCCTCGGAATCGGCACCGCTGCCACCGCCGGCAACCTCGCCTTGCTACCGCTCCTCGCCAATCACCAGGCGAGGGCGGCGGACTCTCCGGGCTACCTCCTCTACCAGCAGGCGCAGGACATGGGTCTGGTCTCCATCGAGGAGGTCAGCGAGGCCGGGGCCGTCGGCGCCCTCCGCGTGGCCAACCGCGCCGACCGGCCCGTCCTCCTGGTCGAGGGCGAGGTCGTCCTCGGCATGAAGCAGACGCGGGTGCTCAACCTCACCATCCTCATCCCCGCCAGGAGCGTGCTCGAGGTGCCCGTCTCCTGCGTCGAGTCCGGGCGCTGGCGTGCGGTGTCGGAGGAGGCGACCGGCAAGGCCGCCGTCAACCTCGCGCCCAGCGTCCGCGCCGCCAAGACCGTAACCGTCGCCCGCTCGATGCGCACCGCCCGCGGCTTCGCCTCCGACCAGCATGCAGTCTGGGCCGGGGTCGACCGCGTCCTCGACCGTCACGGCGCCCACGCGCCCAGTCGCTCCTACGCCGACCTCGCGGCCAGAAATTCCTTCCACTTGACCACACTCGCGAGCACTGTCGAGCCAGCGCCTGGCCAGGTTGGGGTCATCGCCTGCATCGGCGGTCGTGTCGAGTGCGTCGACGTCTTCGAGGCGCCGGAGGTGCTGGCGGCGCTCTGGAGCGGGCTGGTCGCCAGCTATCAGGCGGAGGCGTTCATGGCCGAGATCACAACGTCGAAGCCGCTGGCCGCCCGGGCCGACACCGCCGCCAGGCGCTGGTTCCGCTGCATCGCCGCCGGAAATGCCAGCGTCGGCCCCGAGATCGGCCTCGGCGCGCACCTCTCCGTCGTCGCCCCCGGCCTCGAGGCCGTCGCGCTCCTCCACGCCGGCCGCGTCGTCCACCTCAGCGCCTTCCCCGCCCACGACTCCAGATCTATGAGAAGGAGATGCGCCGACTGCTGCTCGAGCTCCGCGACCACGACTTCGTGATCTTCGAGGACGCGCGCGACACCGAGCGCTACGTCCAGTACATCGTCCACGACTCGGCCGTGCACGGCGAGGTCGGCTCGCGGCACTGGATCCCGGAGTCGAGCGGCCTGCGCAAGACCTCGGTCGCCGCGCTCGGCTGCCTCGGCTTCGAGGGCGGCGGCCCGCGTCGCAACTTCTCGCGCGACCACCTGCCGCACGACGGTCACAGGCTCGCCTGCCTGACCGAGCTCCTCTTCGGCGCCGCCTACGGCGAGGACGTCTTCCACATGACCCCGCTGGTCAGGACGCGCGCGTCGCGGGAGTTGGAGGCGCCGCCGGTGCAAATGGAGTTCGACGCATGATCTGGAAGCGCACATGCACCTGACCGACGGCCGTCTCCTCCTCAGCGCGAGCGACCTCACCGGGTTCCTCGAGTGCCCGCACCTGACCCAGCAGGAGCTGGCGGCGGCACGCGGCGAGATCCGTCGGCCGGAGCGAGAGGACCCAGAGCTTGAGCTCATGGCCCGTCACGGCATGGCGCACGAGCAGGCGCACGTGGACGCGTACGCGCGCGACAACAAACGCGTGGCCCGCATCGAGACCAAGGAGGCCTCGCTCGAAGCCTATGCGAATGCGCGCGAGGAGACGCTCGAGGCGATGCGCTCCGGATTCGACGTCATCTACCAGGCGACGTTGTTCGACGGGCGCTGGCTGGGCTATGCGGACTTCCTCGCAAAGGTGGATGTGCCAAGCGACCTCGGCCGGCACAGCTACGAGGTCGTGGACACCAAGCTCGCGCGCAGCGCCAAAGCGGCTGCGCTGCTGCAGACCTCGCTCTACTCTGGGCTCGTCGCCGGCATGCAGGGCCGCGCGCCTGAGTGGATGCACCTTGCGCTCGGCGATGGGACGCGGCCTCGCTTCCGCGTCAGCGACTACCGGGCCTACCTCCACCATGCCAAGGCGACGCTCGAGTCGGTCACCGCCGCCGCGCCCATCCCGACCTACCCCGAGCCGGTCGAGCACTGCGGTGTCTGCCGCTGGAAGGAGGTCTGCGAGCAGCGCTGGCGCGACGACGACAGCTTAGTCCTGGTGGCCGGGTTGCAGCGCTCGCAGGCGCGCAAGCTCGGCGCGTCCGGCGTGGCTACCGTTGCCACCCTGGCGACGACGGACGCAGACCTGGCATCGACTGGCATCGGCAGTTCCACGTTGGTGCGGCTGCGCAAGCAGGCCCAACTCCAGGTGCGGGAGCGCGAGACGGGCAAGCCGGACTTCGAGCTGCTGCCGCCGGAGCGCCCGGAGCTCGGCCTCGCGCTGCTGCCCGCGCCGACGGACGCCGACCTCTT
>WNGB01028638.1_pt1 | contig 12299 bp, 12 predicted proteins | sample 5400681 | NCBI WGS metagenome assembly WNGB01 (sample SAMN13153367, study PRJNA577476) | soil metagenome | isolation source: 115 cm soil or saprolite under grassland replicate 2 | place: USA:California | collected 2016-06-15 | reverse complement strand
CTTGTGGACGCTCTCCAGCCTACTGGAGGTCATCCATCGCTCACTGAGTCATCGAATGACCAGCCTGACGGATCTTGGTCGAAGCTTCACGCACCGCCGGCCGCGGAGTGCCTCCGAGGCTTTCACCACGGGCTGCTAGGGAGGTGATGCCGCGGCGGGCGTCGGTGCGGCGCTCTCGCAGGGGCCGTCCCAGCTGGAACCGGCGACGACAATCCGTACGGGGAAAGTTCGGGCGGCCCGTGCAGGCTCCGGCTGCTGGCTACCAAAACCCCGCGCGGCGCGCGCATAATCCATCCTGCCCACAGGCCGCGATCCAGCTTTGGCGTCGATGTCCTGGCCTAACGGCAGGAGACCACCTTTACGTCAGGTGGCGGACGGCGACCACTTCGGCATGCATCGGCGCAGGCGTTGGCCTCGACCAGCACAGCGGTGGTGGCAATGTCGTCGTCGCGGAACAGCGACGATGGGCTGTGTGGCGCCCCGAAACCCGCGTTCATCGCCCATGTTGGGCCGCGGGTCCGAAACGCCAGAAGTCCAAACATCCTGAGGCGGCCAATCTCCCATGGTTCTTTCGCCGGAGACTGGGCGCCCTGCCGCCTCCGGTTTGTGCAACCCGCAAGGAGAACAATGCGCATTACCTCATCACTGCCTCACGCATGATCGTAGCGAACGTTTGCCCAGTTCTGACCTTTGCCGCCTCGAGCCGTCGCGCACCGGCGCGCTCCTCCTCGGGCCGTGGTCCCGCCGGAAAGGAGTTCCAGGCCGTTTCCATTGCTGTCGCCCACGCCCCAGAGTCAGCGGTCGGGAGGAATACTCCGCGTGCGGGTGCCTGTTCGCGATGCACCCCGATGTCGCTCAGGAGTACCGCCTTCCCGAGCGTTCTCGCGTCCTCCACCACGGTCGACCACCCTTCGAAGCGCGATGGCTGCAGGATGGCGATAGCGCGGCGCATTAGCGCGACCTGATCGCCGCGGGGAATGAGGCCGAGAATTCGGATGGCTTCTCCCAGATCGTGGGCACGGAGGAACGCCTCGATTTGCTCCAGATAGGCGTTGCCGCGAAAGCCGTACGTGCTACCAGTGCAGGCCACGACCAGGGGGAGGCCCTGCAAGCGGAGCTGCTGCACGGCTTCGAAGATCACAGGATGATTCTTATGGTGGGAGAATTGGTTCGGCAGGAGAAGGAACCTCTCGGGGAGATCGTAGGAGGTTGCTACGCTCGCCGGATCCCGCGCCCACCATTCGTCAGTGGGGAGGCTACAAAATTGGAGAACGCGTGCCTTCTCTCGGAATTGTGGCAGGTACGTCTCGAGGTCGCGGAGGCCATCATTGCTACTGACCACGATCCGGGTCGCCTGCGCTCCGTTGGAGACGTAGTGACTCGCGTACCAGGCGCGCATCTCCTCGGCGAAGAGCTCCGGCATCCTCCAAGGCTGGAAATCGGGCATCCAGAAGACGAGCGGTACGCCCGGTGCGTTGCAAGGAGCGATGGGAAACAGCACATCGATCCCGGCGTCGAGAAATAGATCGCGGGCATCGCTCCATCCGTGCAGAGCCCGGCGTAGACGCCGGAGAACCCGGCCCACGGCCGTGGGGGGCGGACCTAAGACCGCGTGGCCCGCGAGCAGGGGCCGCACCTCGGCGAACGGGTCATCAATATCCGCAGCCTTCCACCATACGTCGACCAACCCAACCTGCTCTTCGCGCGGGAGCGCCGCCACCGCGCCTACCAAGTGCTGGCGCTTGCAGCGCTTTCCCCACTCCGGTTAGACAGAACTGCGCCATGCTCAGCGGCGCAAACCCGCGGTCAAACAGAAATTTGAGCAACTCATCCCACAACGGTGCCGATTCGTAGAGCGGCACGAATTGCACTTCAGTGAACACATACTCGACCTGATCGAGAAACGCCCCACAGCCCTTTAGGACCTCCAGCTCGAACCCTTGGACATCACACTTAAGGAGTTTCGCGCTTGAGATACTAGCGCTCGAAGCGTATCGCTCGATTGTCGTCATCTCCACGGTGGTTGTTCGACGAAGGGTAAAGTCGACTCCACTCCATCCACTGGTTGCATGATTCGTAATTGCCAGCAGCGAGCTGGCGGCGTCGAACGCAAGAACCTGAAGCTCAGCGGTCCCAACCTCGGCTCCTACCGCGAGAGGCACCGCTAGCGCGCGCGGACGGCCCCCTTCGCTTCCGAGAAGTTGGCATTGTTTCGCGAGCAACGGGAAGACGTCGGGATTCGGCTCGAAGCAATGCACCTCCGCTAGCGGATTCTTAAGCAGGATGTTCGTTGCAAAGTACCCCCTGTTCGCGCCGACATCGAGGATCACACGGGACCCGTGCCTGAAGTCGACCTCGTCGATCTGGTGGCCGAGTTGGCCCGTCGGTAGCTTCAGGAGACGCTTCACTGCCCAGCGCCACGACCGTGGGAAGAGTCGGTTCAATTCGCAAGGAAAGGTCATGCGACGTTCTGCAATGACCTTTGAGCAAACTCACTGTTCTTGTTCTTCATATAGCAAACCGATGGTCACCCCTTTTCCGAAAGGGCCCGAATGACACGCGCTGGGTTTCCCGCCACCAAAGTGAAGGCAGGCACGTCGCTGGTGACGACCGTACAGGCCGCGACGACGGCCCCACGGCCGATGGTAACCCCCTTGAGAATCGAGCTCTTGAATCCAATCCAGACGTCGTCTTCGATGGTCACGGGCGCGGCGGTCACTCGATCCCAATTTACCGGCACGCCGTGCTCGAAGAGGTTGAATCCGTCGAGTCGGCGCGGGCCAAAATCGAGCGAGTGTGCGTTGGTGTCATGAATGTCGACGAGATGCGAGATGAGAACATGGCACCCAATCTTGATGTTCCGCTGGGCCCAGATTCGGCTTCCGGGTCCGACGAACGAGTGATGTCCGATCTCGAGCAGCCCCTCCGCCGTCAGCACGGCGAGCTCGCCTCGAAGGTGGCAGAAGTCGCCGATTCTTAGGTGGCCCCGATCGCCGGCGTTCTGGAGGAGAGCTTCGGGATAGATCTTGACCCCCTTGGCAATCTCGGCCACCGATTCCCAGGGGATAGACGACAAGACGGAATCCGGGTGACGCCTCAGATGGTCGAGACGCGATTGAACGTGCCTCAGCACAGGATCGAGGACGCGCCAAACGAGACGCCCGACCGCTGCGCTCGCGGTCATCCCCGAGACCGGGTCCAAGTGAGGAGCGGGGCGAGCACGCCCCGACGCCCGTCGATCGCCGTGAGACTGTTCGCTTCACTCACCCGGAATGCCAAGACGTGCTCATGAATAATATCGCCGCCTGCCTCGGTCGGCTCGGACACCGTGAGGAAGTAGCGCCCGGGCGCCAGAAAATGACTGGGCACGACGCAGGTTTCGAGGCCGAATGCCTCCGTCCATGGTCGATGTTTCGCACTGGTACCGTCCGTGTTGCTCGAGGCAAAGACGACGACGCCATCTTCGTTGTCCATCCTAAGGGCGAGACGCCCGCTCGGAAAGCCCCTCTGAACCCGATAGCGAAAGAGGATGGTGAGAGGAACATCCGGGGGGACTTCGGCGCGGCCACGTTCGCTACCGGGAAAAGAGAGCTGCACCTCTTCGTACTGGAAGCCACCAAGCCCCCGCTCGGCGGGTGTCCAGCGGAGGGTCTCGGGCGAAGCGCCTTTTAGGTAGGCGCGGATTGCTCCCGACGGCCGCGCGCCGGCCTCCTTGATCGTCCCGGACTCCAGCCAAATCACGCGCTCACAGAGCCGTGAAATTGCGTGCATGTTGTGGCTCACCATGATGACGGTCCGCCCTTGATCCCCAACTTGGCGCATCCGGCCCAGGCACTTTTCCTGGAAGGCCGCGTCGCCGACAGCCAGGACTTCGTCGACGAGAAGGATGTCCGGATCGAGGTGTGCGGCGACAGCAAAAGCCAACCGAACGTACATGCCGCTGGAGTATCGCTTGACCGGTGTATCGATGAATCGCTCCACTCCTGAGAACCCGATGATCTCGTCAAGCCGACGCGTCGTCTCTCGGCGGGTCATGCCGAGCACGGCAGCGTTCAGGTAGATGTTCTCTAGTCCGGTGAGCTCAGGGTGGAAGCCGGTTCCGACCTCGAGAAGACTCGCAACGCGCCCGCGCAATTTGACTTGGCCCGAGGTGGGCGCCGTGATCCGGGAGAGGATCTTGAGCAAAGTGCTCTTCCCGGCGCCATTTCTGCCGATGATGCCGATCACTTCGCCGCGCCCAATCTCGAAGCTGACATCCTGCAGCGCCCAGATTCGGTCGCTCTTCGAACGCTCGCCCTCTCCCTGACCTACTTTCAGCAGGGGGTCTGGTTTGTGGCGCAATCGGGCCCAAAGACGGATTGCGTCATCGCGCAGGGTGCGCGCACCAATGACCCCGAGACGGTAGCTCTTGGAGACGTGCTCGGCGCAGATCGCTGTGCTCACACAGTGTCCATGAAGGTCGTCTCGACGCGGTTGAAGAGGAGGAGTCCGACGAAGAGGATGAGTAGCGTCGCCGCGACGGCGTAGAGAAGCAATGCGGCATCAATCACACCGTGCCCCAGGAAGGTAGCGCGGAAGCTCTCGACGAACGCCGTCACGGGGTTCGCCCGGAGGATCCAGCGGTACCGTTCAGGGACCGAGGACAGCGGATAGATGACGGGCGTAGCGTACATGCCGAGCTGGACACCGAAAGTCACGAGCTGTTGCAAGTCCCGGTAGCGAGTGGTGAGAGCCGAGACGATGATCCCGAGGCCCAGTCCAAGGCCGGCCATCCCCGCAACGAAGAAAGGCGTGAGAAGCGCTGCCGGACCGAGTCTCACGGGCGCGCCGGTGAGTACGAAATAGGCCAGAACCGCCAGAAACAGGGCGAACTGGATGGCGAAGCCGACGAGGCCCGAGAGGACGCTCGCCAAAGGAACGACCAGCCGTGGGAAGTAGACCTTGCTGAAGATGTGCTCGTTGGTCAAGAAGGTCGCGGAAGTGCGCGTCACGCACGCCGCAAAGTAGCTCCAGACAATCGTGCCCGAAAGGTAGAAAGGAAACTGCGGCGAGCCATCGGTAGAAAGGCCGGCGATGCGGCCGAAGACGAGGGTGAGAGTGAGAGTAGTGAGAAGCGGCTGGATGACATGCCACAGCGGTCCGAGAATCGTCTGCTTGTAAGTGGCGACGAAATCGCGCCAGACAAAAAGTGCCACGAGGTCGCGGTAACGCCACAGCTCCGCCAAGCGCAGGTCGAGCCATGGGCGGTGGGGGCGAATGATTAGTGTCCACGGCTCGTCGGAGCGCGCGGGGAACACCGCCATTTCTTGCTAGGCTCGCCCTTGACGCAATACGATCTCCGTCTCGAACGCCGGTCCTGGATGCGCGCCGACCGAGCAGTTCCTCAGACCCGCGTCATGTAACGCTGCCGACTGCCGCACGTGGACGCCAGGACACGAGTGACCGCGCGAGCCGGGATCTTTGCGGGTCTCAATGGAGTGACGGAGACTAGCGTAGGCTAGGTAGCCGCGGCCGTACAGAGAGGGTTCGAGGCCGAGTGCTCGCATCATCCTTTCCCCCCACTCGAAGCCGTCGTCGCGGCCACCGCCACGCCAAATGGGCGTCGCTCATGACCGCCAGTGTACTGCCCTCCTGCCTCCTCTCCATCATGGCCCAGCGACCTCCGCCACTGGCCGCACGGCGCGAGCTGAGCCAGCTCGATCAAGAGCTACACCTTGACACCTACGCGCAGCAGGCCCGGGCGAGGTGCAGGACCGTCGAGGCGACCGCCTGAGCGGACCATGCGCTCAGCCTCGCACCGGCTCAACGTCCATCCTCCTCGACCTCTATCGCCGCCCTCCTGGCACAAGGGGCAGCAGCCTCGCTCTGACCGCCGGCTCTCCGCCGGCCCCCACGACATTTTGGCCGTCATCGACCAACTGATCGCGCGAGATCGTGCCGTTGACGCATTCTGTGTGCCTGGCGGCCACTCTCTCGGGGTCAGCGAACCTGCCGACTGGAAGCTCCATTGCAGCTGGCACCAATGGCCCGATTGCTCTATTCGCTTCGATCAGTCCACGTTCATCTGGGCCACCCCATCGCGCGCGCGTCATCGCGATGGGTGTAGAAAGCGTTTTGCTCGAGGCGACATCGCTCCACGTAGCCGTGCTTCGCCAGTCGTTCAGCGACACGCCCATCCACACCGTTCGAATTGTCCTCAATGACGAGGACCCGCGGTGCGAATCTGTCGACATCGAACCCTTCCAGGACCGCGAGCTCGTAGCCCTCGACGTCGATGCTCACGAAATCAATCGGTTCGTTGACGTCCACCAGGAGATCAGTGAGCGGGACCAGCGGCACTTCGACCTCACGCGTCCGCCCTCCTTCGCGTCGAATGCGCGAGAGATCCGGCGTCGCGGACGAGAGCGTACCTACTCCACCGCCCCCTTCGACGACCGTCACCCTAATCGAGCCTTTGCGGCTGCCTGCTGCGGCATGAACGACGCGGCTATTTGGCCGCGCCGTTACCGCCGCGCGATAGGACTCTGGCACCGCCTCTACCAATACCCCACGCCAGCCGACCGCCTCGAAAAAGTAGCTGTTGCTGAAACCAACGCCGTCATATGCGCCGACTTCGACGTAGAACCCGTTCGTTCTAGCTCCGAAAAACTCCCACAGCAGCAGGTCTTCACCGTTCTGCGACGGCATCATGAGTGGTAGGTGTGACTCCTCGCGGATGCCCGCCAACACGATTTCCTTCCGCGCGGTGATGAGCTCGCGCCTCAGTGCCGCAACCTCCCGGCGAACACCGAAGATCTCGCGCCAAATCTGGCGATGCTTGGCACGCGCGAGGAGCGCCACCACGCCGAGCGCCACTCCTAGAACGATTACCGCGAGCACGCTCAAGGCGTCACTTCCGGGACCTGCAGCTGCCCGCTCTCGAAATCACGGAGGAAGTTTCGCGTGTAGCACTTCAGGAACGCAAGCGGCAGGCCGCCTGACTCTCGGGCGAGTGTCTTAGTGGAATCATCGCTTACATCTTCGAGCGCCCGTTCGAACCAGTTATGGTAATGTGTGACCATGCCATCCACGCTGTAGAAGTTGCCGAGGCCGTAGCGGTACAGCGCCAGCTCCGGGTGCCACATTGGTGCATCAAATCGGGGTTCGTAGATGGGCTCGTCGACCCGTGGGGACGTGTGGACCATCATCGGTGCCCATTCCAGTCCGTGCTCGTGGAGGCGCCTCGGAATGTTATAGGTGACGTGCTCGCCAGTAAGGTCGATTGCGCGTACTGGCAGGCTCAGCTTGAACCGTTGACGCCAGAGAACGGTACGCGCACGAGCGGCGAGCCGCGTGCGAAACAGCAGGAACGAGCTCTCGGGCATGCCGCGGCCCCAAGGACGCGTATAGGGTCCGCAGCCAATATCTTCAGGGCTGACAAGCGCGACGTTGCCGGTCAGACGGCGCGTACAGACATCGAGCCAGTCTCGCGCTAGCACTACGACGTCCGCGTGAATCAGTAGCGTGTACGTACTTCGCGACAGGTTAAACAGGTCGATGAGAGCCATGCTCTGGCTTCCTCGGCGCTGGACTACCTCGGCGCCGAAGCTGCGAGCGATCTTGGTCGTCGCGTCACCCGAATAGTTGTCGAGGACCACGAGTCGGGTCGTGCGCTCGTCGGTAGCGCGGCGTAGCGAGGCGAGGGAGACAGGTAAGAACACTTCGCTGTTCCACGTCGTCATGCCGATGAAGAGGTCACGTTCCATCAGTGTGGCCACTCCGCCCCGGGGTCGGCGTGACTGTGCGCCGTCGCGACCAGCCTCGGGACTCGGCCATTGTTAGTAAGCTCCGGGAAGAGGACGAGGCCGTCAACGCTGGGGTAGAGGTCTCTGTAGAGATCGTCGCGCGTGAGGCTGCCGTGAGAGCCGACCGCCTCGCCCCGCAGCCGATCGCTTGCCCCTCGTTCACGTCTGCGATCACGATGGTGAGGCTGACGCGAGGTCGGTCACGCGCGGAGGCTTGCGGGCGAGGGCCAGCATGCCGAGGTCCGGCAGCCAAATGCGGCCCTAACCGTGTCCCAGGCCGTAAACAGGACGAGGAAAGGGAGCCCCTTGAAGGGATCGAACCAACGCGCGAGCTTTGGGTGAGGCGGGCGATGGGACCGAAAACAAAGAGGTCACAGAATAGGTCGTTGGCGGGGGCCGTCACGAAAACGCGCCGCTGAAAGCCATCATGACCAATCACGAACAGTGCGTAGTAGCGGGTCCCGATGAGGGGCAGAGCGAGAAGCACCACCCAGGGACGCGGCCACACAGCGACCGCCATCCACGCGGACACGATCCAGAACCAGCACCAAAGCATGTCTAGCAGCCCGTGGTGAAAGCCTCGGAGGCACTCCGCGGCCGGCGGTGCGTGAAGCTTCGACCAAGATCCGCTAGCAGCCCGTGGTGAAAGCCTCGGAGGCACTCCGCGGCCGGCGGTGCGTGAAGCTTCGACCAAGATCCGTCAGGCTGGTCATTCGATGACTCAGTGAGCGATGGATGACCTCCAGTAGGCTGGAGAGCGTCCACAAGACGATGAGAAGAGCGTGAACGATCCCCTGGAAGCCCCGCGGCGTCCCGGCTCCCGTTCGATCGCGGATCACGAGCCCAAGGTTGAGCCCGCTCGCGTGAATGAGCATCCTCTTCAGGATGTTGTCGTGCCCGCGCAAGTGCGTCCGCCGCATGTTGCCGGTCTCGCAGAGGTGGGCAAACGGCCGCTCCGCTCGTTCCCCACGTTGGCGTCGTAAGCGCATTCCGCGCGCACCACGCATCCGACGGCGATTCGCATAAACCGCGGTCTGCGCCTCCTGCTGCTCGTCCTTCCACTTCCGGCGCGGCCGCGCTGGTTCCGAGATGTACGAACGGAGATCCAGATCCTCCAGTTCGAGCAGGGTCTCGTCGCTGTGGTAGCCCTTGTCCGCGACCACTTCGGCCAGCCCCTCCTCGGACACGTAGGGGCCGGCGCAGCGACTCACCATCAGCGTCTCCACTTGCTTCACCGCCTCGGCCAGCGTCTTCTTGATCGTCGTGGTGTCGCCCTGGTCCGCACACTGGATGGTGACGGCTACGATGGCCCCCGTCTCCGTGTCCACGGCGGTCTCGGCCTTGTGGGCCAGGTGCGTCCTCTTATCCTTCATCTTCGTCACTCGCGCGTCGGGATCCGCAGGACTCGTCCAATCCTCGTTCGACGTCTTCTTCCGCCGGCGCCGATCGAGGCGTACCAACGCCTCCCGACTGGGCGTCTTGATCCCGGACGCTTCGGCCAGACTGCGCAAGAACTCGTCGTAGCTCGCGCCGGTGTCCCGCCGCACGATGCTCCGCATCGCCGCGTTGGCCTCCAACGTCGTCCCATCCACAGCCACCGTCCGGCCCTTCAGCAGCCCTTCGCAGGCCAGGCGCTCCTGGACCCACGTAAACACCGCACGGTGCGTCTCCAGATCGATCAGGCGGCGGTTGCGAGAAATCGTTGAATGGTCCGGACCCGCTTCGTTCAGAGCCAAGCCCAGAAAGCCACGGATCCCCAACGAGTCTGCCGCCCGCCAGGCGATGCCACGCTCCGAATCGATGCCCTCGAAGTACCCCAGCAGAAGCATTCGGAAGTACCGACCCGGTGGCAGGCTCGGCCGTCCTACATCCGCTGAATAGAACTTCCGGCATTGCCCCTCCACGAAGCCGTCGAACTTCGCCTCGTTCAGGAGCTCGTTCAATCGCTGGTAGAACGGATGCCCCGGACTCGTCGGCAGTTCGCTCGTCGCGATCCACATCGACTCTTGCCGGTTCTTACGTTTGCCCATGGCCATGCCCCGCAAAGTACACTCCGACCCGTCCCCGCGAGGTCCTCAGGACGGGTGATCTGCGGGGCTTTCACCACGGGCTGCTAGAATCGCGCGCGAAGGACGGAGGGTGCTGAGCTCGCGAACTCTCGTTGGGGAAAGCAGGACTCCCCGGTGGCGACGGTACAGGTCGAGCGGGGTCTGTGCGCGTTTTGCGGACGCCAACATGCCAGAATTCTCCCTCATCTGTGCAGGGCAACACAAGACGTTTACCCGCGGGAGCACGATGGAAAGACCCCAGCTCTTCGACGGCATCGAGGCGGCCTAGCACGACCACGGATAGGACTCTCGCGTCGAATGTGATCTTGTCGGCAGCAATTGCTTCTGACCTGCCCTCGGTGAGCAGCATTCATGATTCCAGTCCTGATTCCAGTCGTGGCCCTGCCTGAGGCCCCAATTTTGGTCAGGTGCGCAATCGCCCAACTTCGCGCGAGGCTCATCTCGCGTCGGCGGAACGCAGGGTGGCTATCACGAGCGTGGACGCACCCACTTGAAACTCGCGGAATTCGGTGCCCGCTTGAGACTTCTTCAACAGGGCGCCTTGTTGCGTCCCGCTGCGCGGGAGGGCGAGGATCACACGGACCGGCCGCGTCGTTTCTAAATCGGCCGGAAGGTGGTCCGTGCACAATGCCGCAGCGCCGGCGAGGCGCGCTTGGTTGCATCGCCCCTCCAATTGGCCGACATACACAATCGGCAGATTGTGGTTTCGCTCCGCGCGGACGATTTGGGCGAGGTCAGACGGCGGGCGGCGCCAAGTGTGCTGGAGGCGCCAGATACCGAATCGCCAGTATCCCGTTCCGAGAATAACCAGGCCAAAGAGTAATCCGGCCACGAGCCTAGCCACTCCGTTGAGGCGCAGCTCCTTCGGGCCAGCCACTGCTTGCGTCGCCGCCAAGAAAATAAACGGATACACGACTGCGTAGTATCTCGGCTCGACGACGAAGGTCCAGCCCATCGGAAAAAATTCGGAATAATAGATCGGAACACGCAGCGAGAGGATCGAGAGTTCGGCCACTGTGACTGCCAGTCCAACCACGCCCATCAACCACAGGAGACTGGAGGCCAAGTGTTCATCGTCGCAACGTGAATCCTTGTAAGTGTCCCTGGTGGCCCGGCCTAGCAGAACGAGCAGGGGTAGCGAAATCAGCCAAAGGACGAGCCATTCCCAACTGACTTCGATGCCCACCCGGGCGAGGGCGCGCGGCATGATCCGCTCAATTCCCAAGGCATACGCCGGAAAAGGCAGGAAACCCGCCAGATTCGACCATTGCAGGCCTTGGAAAGTGGCCGGTCGAAGAGCCCGGACGGCCCAAGAGGCCGTCATTCTCGGGAGGAGGTAGGCGAGCACGATCGCGAGAACCAGCGCGGACGAGGCCGCGGCAACTGTCGCGACGCCGAGCAACCGCCGACGTGTTTGGCCCACGAGCAGCACCACGGCCGCTGGAGGCACGAAAGCGAGGGGCCAGTAGGAGTAGTGAACGGCACCCGCCAGCCCTTCGGCTAGACCAGCCGTGACCGCCAGTGCCGTCCGGCGCAGCGGTGGCGCGGTGACCGAGCGGAGGAATGCTAATAGTCCCAGCGAAAAGAGAGCGAGGGCCAGTTGACCCGACGTGTATGGGCGAAGCAGCGGCGTGTACACGAGCCCCCACCATCCCCAGAACAGTTCGCTTCCCGAGTTCGCGTCTGTCACGACTGTGCGCAGAATGAGACGCCAAGCCACAAAGAACCCAACTGCCGCCAACCACTTTAAGACCAGCGAAGCGGATAGCTCGTCGTCGCAGAGTGCGAGTACCGGAACGGCAAGAAGCGTGAAGCCTGGGGGCCACGCGACCATTGGGACGTATGCCGGCTTCGAGAGGTCAGTCGGGTCTGCCTCGGCGAGGGTTATGCCGTGGCCATGCCATAGGGACTGCGCCGCCGCCATCTGCGTTTGCTCGTCCCCCTCGACGAGGTTATAACGCCACGTCCACGCGAACTGGTGCAGAAGGGCGAGTAGAAAAAGGAGCGTGGTCAGCCAGGGCCTTCCCCTCATCAAGTGCCGGTCGGTCTCCTCGCAAGCACTTGATATTGCGCGCCCAGTGGCAACCTCGAGAGCGGCCATTCGAACACGCGGAGCATTCTGAGCATCCGAGGGAAAATGAAGAGGAAATCGACCCTGACGATGTCGAAACCCGCCGCCTGAAGCAAAAGGCGAGCCTGCCCTGGGAAAATCATCCGGGCGTCCCGATCGAATGGGATTCGGCTCATCACATAGCGAGCCGCGGGGCTCCATGGATTGTTGTCCCACAATGCGAAATACCCCCCGGGCCGCAGTGCGTCGCGGACGTACCGCGCAGCGGCCGCTCGCTCAGCAACCGGGATGTGATGGAAAACGCCGTTGCAGTACGCGAGGTCGAACGAAGAGCCAACCCTTCGATCCCCCGGAGAAAGGAACCGCACGCCAACG
>WNGB01036410.1_pt1 | contig 12302 bp, 9 predicted proteins | sample 5400681 | NCBI WGS metagenome assembly WNGB01 (sample SAMN13153367, study PRJNA577476) | soil metagenome | isolation source: 115 cm soil or saprolite under grassland replicate 2 | place: USA:California | collected 2016-06-15 | reverse complement strand
CGCCAGTACCATCGACGCTGCATGGCCGCCCCAGCGATCGTTGGCGGCGCGCAACTCGCGCGTGCGGCCGTTTTCCAGCAGGTCGCGGAAGGCGCTCGCCCCCTCGGCGTTGATGATCGTGCCAATCACCGGACCGTAGGGCATCTCCGGAAACGCCACTCCCTCGACGATGGTGCCGATCTTGCGCAAGACCTCGACGGCCGCCTCGAAGTTCTTGCGCACCGCCGGTTGCGCTCCCTCGAAGCTGCCCTTGATGACGCCGATGCGGAAGCGCTTGCCGCCCTCCTTTTTTGGTGTTTCCGGATAGTTAAAGGACTTGGCGACGGTCGAGGGATCGAGCGGATCGCGGCCGGCAATGGCGGCGAGGACGAGGCCGCAGTCGTCGGCGCTGCGGCACATTGGCCCGAGCTTGTCGAGCGTCCAACTCAGCGCCATCGCGCCGTGACGGCTGACACGGCCGTAGGTCGGACGCAGACCGGCGACGCCGCTGAACGCCGCCGGGGTGATGATCGAGCCGGACGTCTCCGAACCGATCGAGAAGGCGACGAGAGCGGCAGCGGTGGCGGCGCCGGGGCCGGTCGAGGAGCCGCCGGACCAGTAATTCGTGTTCCAGGGAGTGCGGCCGGGGCCGGTGAACGAGGCGTCGGCGTTGTTGTACCCGAAGCCGCCTGCCAACTCGACCATCGCCAGTTTCGCGAGCAGGATCGCGCCGACCGCGCGCAGTTTGCTGACCCCGGTGGCGTCGTAGTCGAAGACCTGTTTGCGATACGGCTCTGCGCCCCAGGTCGTCGGCACGCCGCGCGTGGCGCACAGATCCTTGACGCCGTAGGGAATGCCGTGCAGGGGACCGCGGTAGCGGCCAGCCCGGATCTCCTCCTCGGCGGCGCGGGCTTCTTTCAGGGCCGACTCGCGCATCATGGTGATGACGGCGCCGAGCTTGGGGCCAAGTTTGTCGAGGCGGTCGAGGTACGCCTCCGTGAGCGCCACGGGTGAGACGCGGCGAGCGCGGATCGCCGCCGCCAGGTCACGGACCGACGAGAAGAGGATATCGTCGGTGATCGGCTGCTGAGCCATGCGTGGCGTCCCTTCTGTTTAGCCGCGGTTCGGAGAACCGCGCTCTCGGAGCACGGTTCTCGAACTGCGGCTAAACTCATCCCAGGATCTCGGCGCTGAACACGAAGTCGGGCTCGTCAGCGTTGCGCAGGGGGAAGCGCCGCAGCACGACACCGGAGCGCAGGTTGTTTTCGATGCGCTGACGAACGCGCGTAAGTTGTTCTTCCGTCAGGTGCTTGCCGTGGCGCAACCGCACGATCTCGGTCAGCGCCCGCGCCGAGGCAACGATGGTCTCGGCAGGTCGCGGTTGGTCCGGCGGTTGCGCGGCAGCGGCCGGGGGCGCCTGCGATGCGACCAGCGGCGCCGCGGCCAACAGCGCCAGATTCTTGTTGAAGTCGCGGCGAGTGCTGTGGCGTTTGCTCATTGTCCTACCTCGCAGGGAGGATTCATCGGCATCGTTGTCAAGCTACTCGACTCCTGGGGACGTTGCAAGCGCCGAACGGCCCTCGTACCAGAGCCGGTTGAAGAAACCCGCCAACTATTGTCTGCTATGTCACTCCGCCTTGTAGCCGACGAGGATGGCGATCATGCCCGGCTGATCGGCGAACTCCGCGACGATGCCGACGTTGTCCGGCGTCAGCATCACCTCGCCGGAGTACACGCCATCCTTGCCCGTCAGCGGAGTGGGGGTTTTGCCGACCAGCACGCTGACCTGCTTCGCGCCCGGCACCCGCACCCGGAACGGCACCTTCGTGCCCGCCTTGAGAACGCCGTTGAGGGGTTCGTACAAATAGCAGCCCTTCACGCGGAACGGCGGCCATTGCACCGGTAGACGAAAACCATCGCCCTTGGCGCTTTTTGCTTCGATGCGATAGTCGGCAATGGCGTCGAACGACCCCTTGCTCGGGTCGCCCTTGCCGGCGAAGACACGCAGCAGGTACGGCCCCGTCTTCGGGAAAACGGCATACAGGTCGGTGTCGCCCGTTTCGGGGTCGCGCTGGTCGAACACCCAACCCTGCACCGGCGTGTTGTTCCGCGCCAGCACGCCGACGACCGTCACACCTTCCGGCGCTCGCGCCCGCACCGTCACGGAATCGGTCACGGTCAGCGCCGGCGTGCTGGACGGCCACATCTGCACGCCATGCCGGAATGCGCCAGGGGCGAGCAGCGGCAGGCTCACGTGCTCCTTGATGGTCACAGGCCGGTCGAGGAGTTGCAACTTCGCGTCGGTCGGCCAGTGCGAGTAGATGGCCTCGCCTGGCGGCACCAGGAACCACTCGTCGCGGCGCGGGCCGAGATGCTCCATCTTGCCCTGTTTCTTCATGTGCGTGTTGCCCAGGCTGGTATCGACCACGAGCCAGCGGCCGTCGAGCTGCACCGCATTCCAGAGGTGCGTGGTGTAGTAGGCGGGGCCGACCTTCTTCGTGCGGCTGGCGTAGGCGGGATCCACATCGAGCTGGCGTTCCTGGCCGGCGATGAGGAGCGCCTTGAGTTTGGCCTGCGTCGCCAGGGAGTGGAAGAGGTTGGCGTGGGCGGTACACTCGCCGGCCCGCGCCCGCAGCACGAACTCCGGCCGCGACTCGACGACTCGACCCGCCAGCACGTCCTGATCGTAGATCATGTTCTCGCAGATCCAGACGAAGATCGCTCGCGCCTTTTCACGATCGTTTTTGGCGCCCTTGCTGAGATAGGCGGCCAGCTTGACGGTCGATGAGCCGATCTCGCGCGGGGTGTTCTTGGCGTACTCGTCGATGGCACTGTAGTCGTAGGTGTCGGTCGTGGCACGCGGCGGCAGGGCGGGATAGGCAAGGTTCTCCTGCCTGGCGGCATCGAGCCACTCCTTGAGCGGCAGTTGCTTCTGGCTACCCTTGCCGCGCCGCAGCAGCGCCGACAGCCCGAGCAGATCGCGTTCGCACTCGACGGCAAGCCAGTGCTGGGTCGCCATTTGCTTGCGCAGGTCGAACGTCGTCGTGTGGAAGGGGCCGTTGGCATCCTGGGATTTGGCGACCGCGCGGGCCAGCTGCTCGACTTCCAGCCGCAGGCGTTCGCTGTCCTTGCGTTTCGCCTCGACGGCTTGCGGCAGCGGCACGGGGCTGGTATCGCTCTGGGCCGCGACGAACGGGACGGCGACAGTCAGACCGAGCATGAGGTGGAACAAGCGACGCATGGCAAATTCCTCGATGGCCCGAGAGATGTTCGGCGCCCACGTGTTGATAGAGGTCCGCTGATCTCGAAACTGGAGAATCGGCCCCACGCCATTGTCTCGGGCAAAGCAGGACAAAGCAAGAGCGCGAACCGAGCGGCGCGGAATGGCGAGCCGGGAGCGAGAGCGACCGGAGAACGACCAAACGCAGCCGCCCTGCTCTGCGGAGCGGGGCCGCCAGAGTCCGCAGGAGTGTTGGGTGCGGCTCGTCGGGGGCCTTCGTGGCCAGGAGTCGTGTCCGCAACAGATAGTAAGCCGGGTCGCCAAGGAGACACCTCGCCACCGCCTGCTGCAACCTGGAGAACAAGGCGTCCAGAAAAACGCCGTTCCCCTGGGCCGTGGACATTATTTTCTCTTGACACCGAGAGCCTGATGAGGGTTGAGCGTGCCTTACGCTTCTGCGGCCGGTGGTGCTCCGAGAGGCGTGAATGCCCCGGCAGCCTCGAACGCATCGAATACTACCAGCCAGCCCTGCTTGCCGGGCGGGTACGGTCCGCAAAGTTCCGCCGGGCGGTGCTGTAACAACTGCTACTGCAACACCTCTCGGTCGGGCCAGTGGTGAGTGTTGAACCCCTCAAAGCGCTGATCCCCGGTACAGGTCCGGGCACGACTCGTGGGTGTGCAGCCGGATCAGGTTCATGCAGATCCGGAGCTGGAGTTGGAGTCTGGGAGGCCCGAACTCGACCCTATTCTGGGCGAGCTCGCCACGGGAACGCTGGAACTCGAAATCAATCCGAAGAAGAAATGACGATTCCATCGGAGAAAAGGCCAGCGAGGATAACGCACAGAACTCGGAACGGCTTGTCGGATCACTTCGGGGATACAATGGTACGGACATGATTACCCGGAAGACTCGCCGTGACCGTTCACGGGTTGATGGTGACACCCGGAGAGGTCAGGACCAGAGTACGAGGCGGCAGGTCAAGGGCGATGCCGACGCCGGAAGGTAGTGGCCCCGGGTGCTTGACGGGCGGACGGCCGCGCGGAATGATCTGACCGTCGCCCGCAGACGGAAACGAGGGTTTCGCAATGCCTCACCGCGGTGGAAAGAGATCGGCTGGGTTGACGCCGGGGCTTCTGGTTCTGGCGTTGGCCGTAGCAAACGACCCGGCGAAAGCAGGAGAGAAAAAGGCGCCCAAGCCGTTGCCGCCCGAGGTCGTCCAGGCCTGGGAGAAGATCGGGGCAAAGGCTGCCTGGATGGGTCGAGACAAGTCCGGCCTGCCCACCTTCCGGTTCGTGGAAGGCCAGGCGGGGCAACCAGGCCAGGCGGGGGAAGTGCCGGCATTCCGCCTGATCTCCTGGCCCGTGGGGGCGGTGGGGAAACTCCCGGTGCCGGCAGTTGACTTCGGCCTGTACCTCGGTTTCAGCGAGCTGACGGACGCGCACCTCACAGAACTGGCCCCCCTCAAGCGACTGACCATGCTGAGCCTCTTCCGGACCAAGGTAACGGACAAGGGCCTGAAGGAACTGGGGGCCCTCAACCAACTGCAATCGCTCGTCCTCGGCGAAAACGGGGTGACGGACAAGGGCCTGAAGGAACTGACGGGGCTGCGCCATTTACAGCTGCTGAACCTCGCCAAATGCAAAGGGGTGTCGGACAAGGGCCTGAAGGAACTGGCCAGCCTCACGCGCCTCCAGACGCTTTTTCTCGGCGGCACCGAGGTAACCGACGCCGGCCTGAAGCACCTGGCGCCGCTCAAACAACTGCGGACGTTGGGCCTGGAAACCGACCGGGTGACCGACAGAGCGTTAGCCCAGCTGCGCGAGATTGGCCTGCTGCATGCCCTGGGTCAGGCCAGGGGTCCGGGGGACGCCCGCCCCGCCCGCGCCGAGGAGGTCCGCGGCCTGGACCTCACCCTCACGCCAGTAACGGATACCGGCCTGAAGGACCTGGCCGTCCTCACACACCTGGAGTGGCTGGTCCTCAATGAGACCAAGGTGAAGGGCGCGGGCCTGAAGGAACTGGCCGCCCTCAAACACTTACAGGGGCTGGTCCTTGATAACACCGAGGTGACCAACGCGGACTTGAAGGAGATCGCCGGCCTCAAGCCACTGCAGAGCCTATCCCTCAAAGACACCAAGGTAACGGACGCGGGCCTGAAGGAACTTCGGGGCTTGCAGCAACTCCAGAACCTCAACCTCTTCGGGACCAAGGTGAAGGATGCGGGCCTGAAGGATCTGGCCGCCCTGAAGCAACTGCGGAGGTTGGACCTCAGCCTTACCCTGGTGACGGACGATGGGTTGAAGGAACTGGCGGCCTTCAAGAGCCTGCGGGAACTTTTCCTCGGTGGCGCTTTTTCGGTGACGGACGCGGGGGTCAAGGCGTTGGAGAAGGCGCTGCCGAAGCTCGTCGGCGGCCGCTGACCCACGCGCCGCGAACTGGTTCAGGCGGCAATCTCTGCCGGCGCCCTCGCCAGCTGGTCGATGTCGTCCTCGGTGTTGGACAGACCGGTACTGACGCGCACCGCCTGATGCGTCGTTGTGGTGCAGCTCGGCGTGGAATGGCGTGTGTCACCCGCACACCCCGAGCGACTGGTGCGCCACCTCCGTTGTCTGGCAGCTGCGCCGACCACGGATCTTGCACCCGACGCTGAACTGCTGCGCCGCTTGGTCCGGGTTCGGGATGAGGAGGCTTTCGCCGCCTTGGTGACCCGCCACGGCGGTCTCGTTCTGGGCGTCTGCCGCCGCCTCCTGGGCGACGCCACTGCGGCAGAGGATGTCTTCCAGGCCGTCTGGCTCGTGCTGGCCCGCAAGGCGGCTACAGTCCGCCCGGCGGAGAGCCTGGCCGCCTGGCTGCACGGGGTCGCCCGGCAGGTGGCGCGGAACGCCCTGCGCGCCGAAGGCCGCCGCCGTCGCGAGACAGCGGGGCTCTGCGCGGTCCCCAGGCCGCCCAACCCGGCTCGGTCCCTGACAGTCCGCTCGCTGTGTCACTCATCCAGTTCATCGCCGCGCCAAAGGAGTTCGATGGCAAGTACGTCCGGGTCCAGGGGTTCGTCCGCATCGAGCATGAGGGCACAGCCATTTACCTGTCCTGAAGCAGCCGCTCTACTTTCTGCCGAGCACGAGCCGGACGAATCCGGTCACAGTTCGCCTCCGAAATGCCGGGAAAGGGTGCCAGCAGACCGTACGTCACTCCGTAGACAAGCAGGATCAAGATCGTTCCGCTCAACCCCTGGACGACCAGTCGCTTTGTCATGGCCCCTCCCAGCAATAGCTCCCGCCATCAGTGTACCCACCCAGCCGCGTGCGGCATGACTTCCTCGGAATCCGCAGAGATGCTCATCCGTCTACGTCACGGGTGATCTGGCCGAGGAGGGGATAACCAATCAGCGGGTTGCTGAGAAAGCACGCTGCTCGGGCAGTGTCCTCCGCCTCTTCTGTGGTGGCTGGGTCGCTGTGCCTGGCCGCGAAAACTCCGCTGCCGTCGCAGCACATCGTCGCCCCCTGCTCCTCTTCAAACGTCGCCGACAACGGTCGCTACGGTCTGCTACTCCGTCCGTCGCTGCGCCCCTGCGTGATTTTGGGAACATGAAGACCCGCCAGCAGCTGGCTCGATGGAACTACCCTCCGTGAGGGCCATTGTTGACTGAATACCAGGGGAAGCGATGAAGATGAAGGTGAGCGCGTCGAATACACCTACCGAGTTCAGGATCGGCAGTACACGTCCCGGCGGATTCGCTACTTGAACTTGTGGCATCAGAATTGCTGACAAGCTGGCGGCAAACCAGGAAGCCGCCGCGCACGGACGCCCTTTTCGATGCCCGCAAGGCTGCCCTGAAGGCCATCGCTTACGTCGGGGGTTATGCCATCCAAGGACACCGCTCGGGGGCGCTACCGCTCGTGGACTTCCCCTTTCGACAGCACCTCCTCCGTGACATCTTCGGCAATCCCTTCCGTTCCGTTGCTGTCGACCCGACCTGCCCACACGAGACGATGCCCACGCTCCAGGGGTCCAGGCACCTCGATGCCGCTCCTGTTACCGCTGTTCCGTTCTGCCGAGGCGGCGCACGGTCGCGCACTTTCGCCAGGCGGAAACGGGCTCCTGCCAACACTCCGTTGGCGTGGTGAACCGACGCGGTGCGCCGGGACGAGACACGTGTGGCTGCAACACTGGAAACAGGGTCAGGAATGGCCTCACGACCGGCTCGCTGCCTGGACACGATGTCCGGCGTCGACGATCAAATGGGACGGAGCGACTTCCCTGTCCAATGGAGGTTCGGTCGTGTGGCGTACCTCCACTTGTTCGACGCCCCACTTGTCCGCGCGGAGGATGCGCGGAAGTCTGTGCGTACCGTTACCTCAGCGGGTGTCCGTGTTGAAGCGCGTTCACGTAGGAGAAAGAGGACGGCACCGTCGGCGAGGGAAAAGTGCTGCACGACTTTGGGCCGGACCGCGGCATCGACGGCATGTGTGTCGATGTTCGCGGCAACCTCTACGCTCCCGCCGGTCAGGGGAAAACCGCCGGGGTGTCGATCTTCAGAGCGCAGGAGGTACTCCGTCCATGCCACAGGGAGAGATCGTTCACGGTCCCACAGGGAAAGACCACCTCCTGCATGTGGCGGACGGTGCGTTGCAGGAGCTAAACGCAGGTCATGTGGCGGCCCAGGTCACTTGATGAGACCGCGGGATCGCCGACCGCCACGCGCGTTGGCGGCGGAGCGTCCTTGACTGGAAGAACGCTCCGCCAGCAGCGAGTTACCTTCCGCCGCGCACCTCACCCGTCGCCGTCATGTCCCACAGGCGCACGCTACGGTCGGAACTGCCCGAAGCCAGGAGTTTGCCGTCGGGGCTGAAGGCGACTGAGTAGACCGCGTTCGTGTGGCCGGTGAGCGTGAGGCGGCGCTGACCGGTGGCGGCATCCCACAGGACGATCAACCCCGGCTCACGGTCGCGGCTAGGACGGTCGCCAACGGCCACGGCCAGTGTCTTGCCGTCCGGCGCGAAGGCCAGCGACATGATCAGCCGCCGGTCTTCTTGTTTAAGAGTAGTTCGCACCTTGGCCGCCGCCGTATCCCACAGGGTGATATTGCCCGCGTAGTCGGCCCCCGCAAGGGCCCGCCCGTCCGGTGAGAAGGCCAGGGAATTCAGCGAGCCTTTGCCGGGCGGGTTCGGCAGCGCCGGTAAATCTTGCCCTGTCATCAGGTCGCGGCGGCGGACCTCAGCGCCGACGAGTCGGTTATCCTTGATGATGTTGAGCGACCAGGCCAGGACGTTGCCATCGGGGGAAAATGCCAGAGCGCCCGCGGTCTCGCCGGTCAGGCTGGCGCGGGCCTTGCCGCTGGCGACGTCCCAGAGCGTCACGCAACCTTTGTAGTCGCCCTTCGCGTCTTCCCTCCAACTTTCCACCGCCGCAATCGTCTTGCCGTCGGAAGCCAGCGCGAGGCGCGTCACGCCGCGCGGCGGCGTCTGCTGGAGCAGGCCCTTACGCTGGCCGGTCGCCACGTCCCACAGCGCGATGCCGCCGGTCGGGCCTGTCTTGGCATCGGGTTTATGATGGCCGACGACCAGCGTCTTGCCGTCCGGGGTGAAGGCCAGACTGTAACTGTCGCCGAGGTCGCTCCGCAGGGTCGCGCGTTCCTTCCGCTCTGCCACGTCCCAGAGCTTGACCTCCCCCTTGGCACTCGAAAGCGTTGCCAGCGTCTTGCCGTCCGGAGCCCACGCCACTTGCCGGACACCTTCTTCATGTCCTTTCAGCGTCGCCTTGAGCTGTGCCAATTCGACTGCTTCAATGACGTGGACCGGCACTGCGACCGTGGTTGGCTGGACCGCGCCGGGTTTCCAGGCGTCGAACGAAAGGGCCACCTTGGCCGTACCTTTGCCGGCATTCTCTGGGGCCTGAACCAGGCCCTCCAGGCAGTTGCCTCAGCAGCGTTCCTTCAGCGTGTACTTGCGTTTGATCGCCGCCTGCCCCGGCGCTTTCGCGGGGAAAGTGATCTCGGCCTGGGGATAGGCGTCATTGGGGATCGTGTTTGGATAAAGGACGAAGGCGAACGTTCCCGGCCCGACGCCCTGGGGACCGACGCCGATCTGGAGCATGGTCTTGTCGCCGGCGATCAGCCGTTGCTTGCGGTCCTGAAGCGCGAGTGTGAACGGGCCGTTAACGTGGATGATCGGCGCGTCCTGCGACATACCCAATCTTCTTGGGCAAATCGCGTTTGTCGGCGGCGGCGCGTTCCGCGGTGATGCGCACCCACCACATCCACGGCTCCGGGCCGCTCTTCTTGATGCGCTGCCATTCCTGATCATTGCCGACCGCTTCCGGGCTGGCCTTCATCTGCGTGACGCTGAGCCCCGTGTGCGTCAGGCCGTCGATCGTGAGGTCGCCGACCTCGAACGAGCGGAAACTGTCGCCTTGCTGCTTGACCTTGACGCGCTTACCGTCGCCGGTGAGATCGCCGTTGCCGTTGCGGTCCACGTAGAGCGTGTCGCCGTCCTGCACCAGCCAGACGCGCGTTTTCGCATCGAGGCCAAAGACCAACAGGCAGTATTTCGGCGTTTTGGTTTGATAGGCGGGTTCCCTGGCGATTTTGCGTTCGATCTTCGCCAGGTCCGCCGCCCGAGCCAGCGGCGCCGGCAGCAGCAAGACCGCCGCCAGCAAGATGTGGGTTCTCATCTGCGAATCTCCTTGGGCGAAGACGTGATCGGGAGGACGATGCCAGGAACTTGCGGGCGGCACTCTCCTCCGGTAGCGTGCTCGGTCGCGCGGCGCGGTCGGCGAAGCCGAAAGGGATACCGTTCCTCGAACCGGCCCAAGGCTTCGAGGAAGACGACGCGGTTCGGGTCGCCGGTCACAACGCTTGGGCGGTGGTTGCCCGCTTCCGTGGGTGGTAGACGAACCCATCGGCCACAATTCGCGGCTAGCCGTCCCATCGTCCAAACCTACTCGTTGTCGGCCCGGTACGCCAGCAAAAAGATGAGCTGACAGAATGGGTTTTTTCGGGGTCCGGTGCGAACACCGGGGTTGTTGAGTCTTCCCCTGGGGCCTTCGGCAGCCTCGTCCCCTTGCTCGAAAACCGTCCAGGTCAGATCAAGTACCCGCAGCTGCGAATGGAGCGGCGATGCAGTCAGGGCACGAAGCCCTTCCAGGCCGCATTGGTTGTCGGCCAAGTCGAGTGCGGAAAGCGAGCGCAAAGAGGAGGACGCCAGCGCGACCAGAGCGTCCGGCCCCAAGTCGTTCCGGTCCAGAAAGAGCGTGCGAAGTTTGCCGAGATGCGGGGAACCTGCCAGGGCCTGAATGCCGTCGTAAAACTCGGTGAACCAGAGGTCGAGAAACGTGAGTCCGGAAAGGTTCGCCGAGTTGGCCAGCGCAGCGACCCCTACGGAGCGGAGCGGGTTGTGCGCCAGGGAGCGAAACTCAAGATTCCGTAAGTGCGGTGATGTCGCCAGTGCGCGTGCCCCTTCCGAGCCAATGTCGTTGCCGGTCAACTGGAGGACACGTAGGCCCGCGAAGGGGGCCGCGTTTGCAACCGCCGTAACATCGGCATCGCTGAAATGCTCGTCGGCATCAGTCACGGCAAGCCGGGAGAGGCTGGCAAGGGACGGCGCGGCTACTGCGTTTTCTGACCGTGGTGGCTCGCTTTCAGAACCGGCTCGGAGACGATCTTGCACTTCTCATAGCCATACTTGAGGCGTCATGTCAGACCTCTGCAGGCAGCTGTTCGGTCGTCAGGAGAGGCCAGAAGGTGTCCGCCTGCTCATCACTTGTTCAGAGCCCTAGCGCTGCGAACAATCTCACCCGCGTTGTTACCCCGCCACTGCCCATTGAGCAAGCAGCCGATGGCAACGATTTCAGATGCTGTCCTGTCGAGACCCTTTTCCTTGCAGGAGTCGGCGGGCGGTTCGTGGACTGGTAGAATAGTGATCAGATCCCGAGGGCGTGCAGGCCCTGCCATAACCGGGAGGCGACAGACTTATCGCCGACCGATGCGTCTCTTCGGGGGAGTTGAAGGCTTGGGTGCGGCCCGCGGCGAACTGCGCGGCGGCTATTGCGTCGCCGGGTGCAGGAACCGACGCCACCAACGAGCAGGCCGACCTCGACGGAGTGGGGGGAGCAGAGCCAGACCCGTTGCCGCCCCAGTCCGACCCGCTCGCTGGCCGCTACCATCCGATGGGTCTCATGAATCCAGCTGGCAGCATCCACAGGAGGGCAGCCCGTGGCCGCGACCACTCACCAGGGAACGACTTTCGCAGTCGATGATGTCTTGATCGGCACTGAAAAACTGCCCACGGAGCGCTTGAAGGAATCGGTCGAGAAACTGCTCGGCACGCCCGTCGAGGCGTGCAACAACTACACCGTGGCCGTCGTCGAGCAGCCGGGCTTCCATTCCCTGGTCGCGGCCGCGGACCTGGCCTACCAGGGACACTTCCCACTGGTGCTGACGCCCGACGCGGTCTGGCTGACCATCGCCCAGGGCTTTGCCCGGCACGTCGCCAACCACGCCGAGGAACTGCGTTCCCAACTTGTGCCGCACGAGGGCAAGGCGACCCTGACGGTGCAGCGGGACGACTTCGTCCGCGGTTCGCCGGAGAATCCCTGGGCCGAGGTCTGGCCCGCCTTCTGCAACCAACTCCGCGAGCACCTCGGTGCCGAGACACAGGGCTTGGTCGTCTGCGACTTCAGCACAACCGGGGCCATCGAGCGGGCAGCGTCCGAGGTGGTGCTGATGGACGCCGTCCAGAGCTACTTCGAGTACAGTTTCGTGAGCCTGTGCGGCATCCCAGCCGTGGCGCTGGAGGGGACCGTCGAGGACTGGGAAAAGGTGCGCGAGCGAGTAGGCCGGCTCGGGCGATACGGCCTGCGGTGGTGGACGGACAGAGTCGAGTCGATTCTCGACGAGTACGTCAAGGCAGCGAAGGGCTCGCCAACGCCGTCGTTCTGGCGCCAGAACGACAAGGGCAACGCCCCATGAACGAAGCGGATATTGAAATCCTCCATTTCTATGGTGGCAGAGGGGTGCCAGGAGCCTTTCGTGTCCTTCACCAACCGACGGGAATCTCTGCCGCACCGACGCGGACATCCTGGAACACCTCCGCGGCCCAGGACCGC
>WNGB01024050.1_pt1 | contig 12302 bp, 11 predicted proteins | sample 5400681 | NCBI WGS metagenome assembly WNGB01 (sample SAMN13153367, study PRJNA577476) | soil metagenome | isolation source: 115 cm soil or saprolite under grassland replicate 2 | place: USA:California | collected 2016-06-15 | reverse complement strand
TGGCTGGTGCTCTACTCCGCCCCCGTCGGAATTCACCACCAATTCACCGAGCCCGGGATCAGCAGCACATGGAAATTCGTGCACGCGTTTTTCACCATGCTCGTGGCGGTTCCGAGTTTCCTTACAGCCTTTACAATCGGTGCCTCGTTGGAATACGGCGCCCGCGAGCGAGGCGGTCGCGGGTTGCTCGAATGGTGGACCAGACTTCCGTATGTGGATAAGGACCGCTGGCTATTTTCCTATCTATTCGCCGGACTAGTTATTTTCATCTTTGGCGGCGCTACGGGAGTCATTAACGCGTCCTACAATCTGGACACTGTCGTGCACAACACTTCCTGGTTGCCCGCACATTTTCACCAAACCATCGCTGGCCCCGTTTTCCTTGCTTACATCGGGATGAGTTTGTTTTTGGTTGCAGAACTCACGGGCAAAGAAATCAGGTTCAAAAGCCTCAACGTTTGGATGCCATACATCTGGACGATCGGCATCATGATTTTTTCTACTGGACTGTTCATTGGCGGGGCGAGCGGGGAACCGCGCCGGACAAACATGGGGATGAGTTACACCAATCCGCAATCGCACCTGTATCATGCCGATTGGGGCTACGCCAAAATGCTCGGCAGCGTTGGTGGAACAATCATGACGATCGCGGCGCTGATGTTTTTCATCGTTTTCTTTGCCACGCTTTTCGGGAAACGGAGGGAGCAGGGAGCACTCGAGTTGATCGTATCCGAGCCCTACCACGATGAGCGAGTTCCGGCGGTACAAAGCTTTACCCCGTGGCTGGCTGGCGCCGCACTCTTGCTAGTGATCGCCTATGCGCCTCCGATCACGCAAACAATCCGTAGTAATTTCCCTGGCGCGCCGCCTTACTCACAGGACAATCCGCGGCCGATCAGCAACGCACCGAGTCGGTGACTTTGTTGTAATGAGATTATTGTTTATCGTCCTCCTCACTGTTCTCTCGACTCATTTCTCCGCCGCGATTGTCGAAGATGTTTCACCGCAGCGCGGACGCCCGGTCGCACAGATCAAATGGATCGATGACGCTGGTCAGATTCGGCAATTGTCGGAATTTGCCGGCTTTCCTGTTGTTCTATTGCCGATTTACACCCGCTGTCGGACCGCATGTATAGCGAATGCCGATCAATTGAAGAAGACGTTGGCTGATTCTTCTGCCGATCCCCGGCAATTCCGAGTCCTCTTGTTCTCATTCGACAGCACAGAGACTCCATCAACGTTGGCCACCTATCGCACGCGCGAAAACATTCCATTGTCCTGGTCGGTCGGAACCGCTTCCCAAGCGAACATCGACGCCCTGCTGGAGTCCATCGGTTTTCAGTACGGCAAGGCCGGAACGGAATTCTCGCATACAAACCTTTTGATCTTTCTCGATTCGAACTTGCGTATCGCAAAATGGATCTACGGCACGGACTATTCGGGTCGCGATGTGGATTTTGCATTACAAATCGCAGCCGGTGGGCGCGACTGGATCGGCCAACATTCCGAATGGCTCTACGCCGTATTACTCTTTGCAGGCTCGCTTCTCTGCGTTGCGCTCGCTTATTACGTTCTGCAGCTCATTGTTCTGAGGCGAGGAACACGCAAAGCTGCCGTCGATTGATCTGGGCCGCTTCGTTTGCGAGATAGCGCCAACGAGCGTGCTTTCAAAAAAAGACCTCTACGAAAATCGCTAACTCGATCTCGAAGAGCTCGCGAAAAAGCGCACGAACTTTCTGATCGATCTGGGAAAAGTCCCGCGTGGCATTTTCCGTAAAAATGCGTAGCCAGAGAAGTCCGTTCCTTGCCACACTTTCACCCGCCAACTCGCCGTTGTGGGCCTCGTGCCTCCACACAACGAAACAGGAGGAAAAATAATTATGACGATAACGAGGCGATCTTTTCTCAAATACAGTGCAGGAGCCAGCGCTGCTCTTGCCCTGCCATGGACAGTGCGTCAAGCGTACGCAACCAGACCAGCGCGCAGCTTGCTGACGAAATACATTCAGCCGCTGCCCGTGCCCGGGAACGGAATCGTGGTCGCGACACCAAGCGGAACTAACCAGTACGCATTTACCCAGACGGAGATCATGCGACAGCTGCATCCTCATTTGCCGCCGACCCCCATCTGGGCCTATGATGATGGCTCGGGGCTCTCGGGTCAGGCTGGCTCGTTTGGGATGGCAATAGTCGCCGAAACCGGCACCCCACTTGATGTCACCTACACGCATGATCTTCCTGAAACTTATCCCGATTGGATCCCAGTCGATACCCGGCTGACACCACTCGGCGATGAGGTGCGCGTAATAACGCACCTGCACGGCGCTTTTGTCGCAGGCGATAGCGACGGCAACCCGGCAATCACACCGAACGGGTTTGGCCTCGCGGAAACGCAGACGGTTTCTTATCCTAACGAGCAGCCGGCTACGCTACTGTGGTTTCACGATCACGCGCTCGGCGCGACGCGACTCAATGTCTTCGCGGGCCTCGCCGGGGCCTACATTATCCGCGACGAGTTCGATACGGGTGGGGAACCCAACCCAATTGGCATCCCCGGCGGTGCATACGAGATTCCGCTCGTTATCCAAGATCGTCAGCTCAACCCGGACGGGACATTCCTGTACCCAACGAGCGACATCGAAGACGTCATCTGGATCGGCGAGTACTTCGGTGACGTCATGTTGGTCAATGGCAAAGTCTGGCCATTCCTCAACGTGGAGCCGCGCATGTATCGGTTCCGCATCTTGAACGCGTGCAATTCGCGCATCCTGAATCTCGAAATCGCCGGCGTGACCTTTTGGCAGATCGGCGCCGAGGGAGGCATGTGGGACGTTCCGGTGCCGGTGAGAAACATGGTACTGGCTCCTGCCGAACGCGCCGATGTGATTGTGGACTTCTCCAGGTTCGCCGGCGGCAGGTTACCGATGATGAACCACAAGCCGCACCGGCCGGTCTCGAACCCGGCGCCGCAACTGCCGCAGGTGATGCAGTTCCGCGTCGGAAGAACCGTTACCAATCCGGGCCCAAGCGTCATTCCATCAAGTTTGCCTGGGCGGGCCGCCAACCTGGGCGATCCCGTGACGACACGCTACATTACGCTTAACGAAGTCGCTCCGGAAACGCCCGACTGGCTACTGAACGTAAGTGCTCTGCACTTCGAGGATGAGGTGACGGAGACGCCACAGGTCGGGACAATCGAGGACTGGGTTTTAATTAACATGACCGAAGACACCCACCCGATTCATGTTCATCTGGTTCAGTTCCAAGTAGTCGGACGAACAGCATTCGACGAGGAGGCTTATGAAGCGGCTTACGGGGGGCCAAACGGCGTGCCCGGTGGGATCGATCCAACTCCATTCGCAACGGGGCCGATGCAGCCGCCTTATCCGACCGAGCGCGGTTTCAAGGACACAGTCATGGCAAATCCCGGAGAGTTCACCACAATCCGCGCGCAGTACGATCTCCCGGATGGCGTGAGTGCGCCTCAGACTTACGTTTATCACTGCCACATCCTCGAACACGAGGACAACGACATGATGCGGCCGTTCACGGTCGTTCCTTAATTAATCAATATTTGATCCCACGGACGAACTGCAGTGTCTTCGGGCGTTGCCGCGTCAGATTCGTGTCGATCTTGCCTTCCTTGTCGGTTAATGTGGCGAGTTGTTTGAATTGGTGCCCTTTTCAAACCGGAAAACTAGATCCCCACGCGGAAATGCAAAACACAAATCAATCAACTTATGATCATTAATATTGGCGAATACGTTCACATCATTCATCGACAGTTTTTCCAGAGTGACGCGCAGCGACATTTCGTAGGCACAGTGGAAGCTTACGAAGGGCCGCTGGTCCGCGTGAAAGGATACCTCTTTGCGATGGATTCGACGCAGAGTCAGTTCGTACGGCGCGAAGAACTCCGCACCCGCATAATTTCGCTGAACGAGTCGGTAATAGTGAACATTCTGCCGTCACACGTCAAAATTGACGAAATCACTTACACGCATCGGCATAACGGCGACATTTTTGTTACCGACGGAACCGAGTGGCACTTGAATATCACGCATTTGTAAATCGGAGGTTCTTAGGTGGTCGAAGCAGAAAAGCGGCATGAGTGGAGAGAATAGGACACCTTCTGACCGTGCTGAACTGGATGCACAAGTTGCGGCCCATCCGTTTTTTATAGGGATGAGCGCGCATTACATTCGCTTGCTGTCGGATTGCGCGATGGCGACGCGTTTTGAAAAAGATCAGGTCATCTTCCACGCTGGCGAAACGGCCAACCGTTTTTATTTGATCGAGAACGGCAAGGTTGTTCTTGAATCGGAACCAGATGCTGGCGGTGCGCCGGTGATCATAGATACGATCAGCGCAGGCGATTTGTTGGGATGGTCCTGGATTTTTCCTCCATTTGTCTGGCATTTCACTGCGCGAGCCGTGCAATCGACGAGATCCATTTTTTTCTACGGCACAATTCTGCGCGAGTATTGCGAAAAGGATCCGATGCTCGGCTATGAGCTGTTCAAGCGAATGAGTGAAGTGATGATGCGCCGCCTGCAGCTCGCGCGGGGCCAGCTGATTGACGCAATGAAAAACACGGCGCAAAAGAAATCATAAGCGCCGCGCTGCTTCTAACTCGGCTTCCTGATTTGCGGTCTTAGAACATGAAAAAGACAAGGATCCAAAACCTTCTGGTGCCCATCGATTTCTCGAGAATGTCGAATTGGCGAAGTTTCTGTTTTGCCGCGCAAGTCGAGCTTCACACTTGCAAAATGCATCAGCGGCAGTCGCTGAACAAAAAGTGGTGAGTAAATGACAATTCCGGCTTAGCCATCTCGGGCCGCTCGCGACATCGTTCCATCAGTTTAACAACTGATGAAGTGATGAATGCGAGGTGCCAGGCGATCAAGCAAGAGTTCCGGAAAAACAGCGCGCTCTGTGAACGCGTTGTGACTTTGCTTCACCTTATCTCGAACAAAGCCCGATTTCGGATCGTTTGCTTGCTCAGCCGAGGCGAGTTCTGCGTGCACGACATCATGGCCGTCGTGAACGAGGGCAAGCTTTCACACATTTCGCAGCAGCTCATGATCTTGCGGCTTGCCGGGATCGTGCAGAAACGCCGCAGCAACAAGCTCATTCTTTACGCCATTAAGGACGGGCGTGTTCGCCAGCTGATCGAATTTCTCTGCCGCCAATACCTCAAGAACGGATCGAACCCATGAAGAAACTACTTATTCTCGGCGCTGGAACCGCGGGCACGATGATGGCCAACCGCTTGCGGAGAAGAACGCCCGCAGACCAATGGACGATCACGATCGTTGATCAATATCCGAAACATTATTACCAGCCGGGGTTTCTTTTCATGCCTTTCGGCATCTATTCGGAGAAAGACGTCATCAAGCCAAAGCGAAAGTTCATTCGTGGCGACGTGCGTTATGTTGAAGCGAAAATCGATCGTATCGATCCGGAGAACAACCGGGTCTTCCTCGAGTCCGGCGAGCACGTCGATTACGACGTCTTGATTATCGCCACCGGCGTGAAAACCGCGCCGGACCAGGTGGAAGGAATGCTCGGCGACGATTGGCGCCGGCGCGTCTTCGATTTCTACACGTTCGAAGGCGCCTCGAGACTGCACGACGCGCTGCGCAATTGGAACGGCGGCAAACTCGTCGTTCACATCTCGGAGATGCCGATCAAGTGCCCCGTCGCACCGCTAGAGTTTGCATTCCTTGCCGATTGGTGGTTGGCCAAACGCGGCCTGCGCGAAAAGACTCAAATTGCTTACGTGACGCCCCTCTCCGGCGCTTTCACGAAACCGATTGCTTCGAAGGTGCTTGGTCATCTCCTGGACAAAAAGCGGATCAACGTCGTAACGGATTTCAATATTGCTCGCGTCGATAACGAGCAGCACAAGATCGTTTCCTGGGACGAGAAGGAAGTTGATTACGACTTACTGGTGACGGTGCCGACAAACATGGGCGACGCTGCGATCGAGCGTTCCGGCCTTGGCGACGAGTTGAATTTTGTCTCGGCCAATCGCCACACGCTGCAATCGAAACAGCACCAGAACATTTTCGTTCTCGGCGACGCCACCGATTTGCCCTCCTCAAAAGCTGGGTCGGTTGCGCATTTTCAATCTGAAGGGCTGGCTGAAAACATCCTTCATTACCTCAAAGGCGAGCCGCTCGAGCCGCAATTCGACGGTCATGCTAACTGCTTCATCGAATCCGGATATGGCAAGGCGTTCCTGCTCGATTTCAACTACGATGTGCAACCGGTTCCCGGAAAATATCCCCTGCCTATCGTAGGACCGTTTTCTCTGCTGCGCGAAACGCGCCTGAATCACTTCGGCAAGATGGCCTTTAAATGGATTTACTGGAACCTGCTGCTCAAAGCTGTGCCGATGCCTGGCGGGCATCACCTGAGCTGCGTCGGAAAGCGTATCCCCGCAGAAGCATTACAGCCGGCCTAACGAAAGGAAACTTATGACAACAAAACAACTCAACGGTGTGACGATCGACGTTGACGACGAGGGTTACATGACCAATCACGCGCAGTGGAGCCGCGATGTCGCCGCTGCGGTGGCTAAAGAACTCGGCATCGAACTAACCGAAGGGCATTGGAAGGTCCTCGATTTCATCGACAAGGACTTTAAGGAAAGGGGTGTCGTGCCCGGAATGCGCCGCATGAATAAGATCGGCGGCATCCCGACCAAGGACCTCTACGCCTTGTTCCCCGATGGGCCGATCAAAAAGGCGGCCAAGATCGCCGGCTATCCAAAGCCGGTCAGCTGCGTGTGAAAGGAGCATCATGTTTATGAACAACGGCAAAATCGACAAAGTCTCGATCATTGTTTCGCGCGGATCGCTGGAAGGCGTTTATCCGGGCCTGATCATGGCCAACGGCGCGCGAATGGAAGGCATCGACGCGAACCTCTTTTTCACCTTCTTCGGACTGCACGCCATCGTGAAAAAGAAAATGGACCGGATCAAGATCTCGACCGTCGGCAATCCGGCGTTGTGCGTGCCGACACCGATGGGCATGGGTATGCCCACGTGGATGGGCGCCATTCCTGGAATGTCGTGGATCGCGACGACGATGATGAAAAAAGAAATGGAGAAGATCGACATCCCGCCAGTCGGCGAGTTCATCGAAATGATTCACGATGCCGGCGCGAACATTTACGCCTGCAAAGCCACAGTGGACATGTTCAAGCTCACCAAGGACGACTTCTGCCCGCAGGTGGACAAGGTCCTCACCGTCGGAGAATTCTATGAAAAGTCAGCTGGCGCCCAGATTATTTTCACCTGAGCCCGTTGGTGTTGTCGCGAAGAACGATCAAGCGCACTGGGACCGCGTTTACGCTGATGGCTGCGAAGACGTCTGCACCTGATCAAGTCCTCCGGCGTTGCGAAAGATGCCGGAATCATTGATGTCGGTGGCGGCGCGTCATCGCTGGTCGATTGCTTATTGGACGAAGGCTACTCGCCCCTAGCGGTGCTGGACATTTCTCCAACCGCGCTGCGTTACGCGCGCGAGCGATTGGGATCACGCGCCAGACTGGTGAACTGGTTCGAAGCGGATGTGACGGCGTTCGATCCACCGCGCCGGTTTGGCGTCTGGCACGATCGCGCTGTTTTTCATTTCCTGACGGACGCAGCGGAACGTCGAGCTTATGTCCAAATTCTGCGGCGTACGCTCACGCCGGACGGGACAGTCATCATCGCGACATTCGCAATGGACGGACCGACGCGCTGCAGCGGCTTGCCTGCCGAACGTTATGACGCGCGAAAGATTTCCGACGAGTTAGGTCCCGAATTTTCGCTGATTGAAGAAGTTTCCGAGGTCCATAGGACGCCCTCGGGCGCCGGACAGGCCTTCAGTTATTTCCATTTTCGCAGGGAACCAATGGGCAACGCGTTTCGCCATAGCGAAACGCAAACCAGAACAACAATCAGAATCCCAACCAACCAACGATGAAAACCTTAACCAAAATCTTCGCCATTGCCTTTGCGTTCGCTACCGTCTCGACGGCGCTGGCTACGAACGGCGACGACCTGATCGCCATCGGCCCAAACGCCAACGCAATGGGCGGCACAGGAATCGCCACGCCACAGGACGCCATCAGCGCGGTGTTCGCAAACCCTGCGGCCATGTGTTTCACACCCGGGTGCGCTTATTCGGAGGTCAACTTCGCCGGCACGCTTTTTTTGCCACATACGACCGGAGAAGTTGATAATCCAGCCGGCTCATTCCGGGCTGACAGTCAAAGCTCGGTGTATGCAATCCCTGCCATCGGGCTTTCGTTACCGCTTGATCCGGTAACCAGGCGCTGGCGTTTTGGTCTCGCCGCATACGGAGTTTCAGGTCTTGGCGTGGACTACCGCGATACAGACTTGGACCAACCGAAGTTTTTCGACTTCGGCCCATTTGGCAAGTTCCCGCTGGTCGCAGGCGAATACACCAGCTTGCAGATCATGAAATTCGCGCCGGCGCTCGCCTACCAGGTGACACCGCAATTATCCCTTGGCGTTGCGCTGCACGTTGATTACGCCTTGCTCGATTTAGGAAACGGATCTTCGCCGGGTTACAGCCTCGGGGCCCAGTTTGGCGTTCTTTACAAGCCGATCCCGGCGGTCTCACTGGGCCTCGTTTACGTTACACCTCAACCGGCAAGCTTTAATCACGTTGCCGACTTCGATGGAGACGGCCACCACGATGGCCTGACACTGGAGTCACCGAACATCGTTGGCGTCGGAATTGGCTACAGCTGTTACGATGATCGCCTCCTGTTCAGCGTTGATGGCAAATGGCTGAATTGGGCTGGAGCGAAAGGCTACGACAACTTTGATTGGCAGAACCAATGGGTGGTCGGTGTCGGCGTCCAGTTCGCTGCGATTCCCAAGAAATTGTTCCTGCGGCTGGGCTATAATTTCGGGAATAATCCCGTCACCGCTCACAACGGCTGGAACGGCAGCCTGCTGATGCCCGCTCCAGACTTCGTGGAGGTGCAGGGCAAAATGATCCCGCGCTACTATTACGAAACATTTCGCTCCATCGGTTTCCCCGCTGTCGTCGAGAATCACATCACATGCGGAATCGGGTATGCCTTCTCAGATAAGTTCGAAGTGAACGTTGCTTACATGCACGCCTTCGAGAACAACATTACTGAGCACGGAGTGAATATTGCCGGCCAGCCCACGACGATTAAATCAACGCTAAGCGAAGATAGCGTCGACTTCGGACTCACCTGGCGCTTTTAGGCAATGATTATTTCGTTCAATGACGAAGCACAAATGACAAATGACCGAACAAAGTTGAATGATGTAATGACGAGCGCGCGATCTAGCGGCCCGGCGCTTTGCCATTCATTGGTCATTCATTGGTCATTCATCATTTCACTGTTTTTCTTTACGATCCTTGTGCGCTTTGGCGAGTGCGCGTCACCGCCGCCGACATCCTCAGCGGCCGACAATCGGTTGCAGGCGTCGCAAACCGAATCGGAACGCAAGTATCTCGGGCTTTCATCAACGATCGAGCGGTTTTCCCTGGATAATGTTCAAGCAGACGTTCTGGTCGTGGACTTTTTCGACATGTATTGCCATGTCTGCCAGGCCCGAGCGCGCCACATGAATGAGTTTTATCAGCTCGTCCAGAGCCGGGGTTTGAGCGGCCGGATAAGAATCCTGGGTGTCGGGGTCGGCGATACGCCCAAGGAAGTAGCAGTTTTTAAGGAAAAGTTTGGGGTGCCGTTCCCGGTTTTTCCCGACCGCACTGGTTCTTTCAGCAGACAATTTGGCAAGATCAGAGTGCCGAATGTGATCGTGTTGAAAAGGCGCCTCGGCCACTTCGAGGTTGTGTATCAAGAGTCCAGTTTGCCAGACAATCCGGAGCAGTTTCTCGCCAAGGTCCTTTCCTATGCCACCAGCAAATTTTCATTGCCTGCAGCGGAAACGGCAAAATGCATCGACAACGGAACAGGCAAGCGGTGTCCCATTGTGCTCTCAGGTCAGGGAGACATAAACGGCAAGCGGAAGTTGAACCCGTCCGAACAAGAGCCGCACGAAGCCAGCAAATGAAAACAGTTCTTAACCTGACTATTTTAGGCCTGCTCGCCATCGCCGCGGCTATGTTCGCAGAGGGACCTGACAGCGACCGCCTCCCGATCTACGACGTCGGTCATCTAAAACCCGTGGACAGCCAGCTCAAGATTAACGTCAGCGATAAGGCGCCTGACTTTACTCTGCGCGCAGTGAAAGGCGGCGAGGTTTCGCTGAACGATTTTCGCGGGAAGAAAAACGTCGTGATTTCGTTTGTGCCTGCGGCGTTCACTCCGGTCTGCTCCGCGCAATGGCCCGGTTACAATTTGGTCAAGGATATCTTCGACCAGCACGACGCAGTCCTGCTCGGTATATCGGTGGACAACGTCGCATCGCTTTACGCCTGGACACAAGAAATGGGCGGTATGTGGTTCGACGTCTTATCGGATTTTTATCCGCATGGGCAGACTGCCAGCAAATTCGGCATCCTGCGCAGCGACGGAACAGCTGAGCGAGCCCTCTTCGTTATCGATAAGAACGGAGTCGTTCGCTACATCGATGTGCACGACATCAACGAGCGCCCACCCTTGGAAGACCTGGTTTCCGCTTTGGACAAGCTGACAAAGTAGCGGCTCTCCGATTCCTTCATACGCGAGTGGTGCGCGCTTGGCCTCGTAATCACGGACTCTCTTTGACACAATAAAATGCTCAGGGTTATTGGATTCAAAGGAGAGTCTGTCTCGGCATGATACCGAACCGGTCCGCGAGATCGAGAGCTACGCATCAGTTTCGGCACGGAAACGCAGGACCAAAAGGCCGTTTAGAATGAGGAGGACAATGCTGCCTTTGTGACCCCTGACGCCGATGATGAGGTTGATTTTTCCAGTAGCGCGGACCTAACGAGAGCTGGCGCACAAAAAACGGATGGCTTTTGGCAACCAATGGCAAGCTAGCAGCCCGCGCGAGTTCAGGGTATTGCCCATGAAAAAACCGAGCATTCAAAACATTCTTGTGCCGATCGATTTCTCGAAGATGTCGATTGACGCTATCGGAACGGCGCAATGTTTGGCCGACCGGTCCGATGCCGCCATCCATCTGACACACGTTCATCAATTTCGTTACCCGGGGCGCATTCATGGGCCCGGTATTCTCGGCGCGAGAACTGCCCGAATCATTCGAAGAGCATCAGAGCAAGCACTTGGCCGAACAGTTAAAAACAATTGCCAGCAAATCCGGATTATCTTCGCGCGACCGAACACAACTGAGAACGGGCGCGGCTCCATTTGATGAGATTTGTAGGCTCGCGCAGGAAATTCGTGCCGATCTGATCGTAATGCCCACGCATGGCTACACTGGTCTCGAGCACGTTTTTATTGGAAGTACCACGGAACGGGTGGTTCAGCACTCGCCTTGTCCCGTTTTTGTCGTACGAGAAAAAAAGCGACCGTCAAAAATCAAACGGCGTTTCTCGATCAAAACGATCCTTGTGCCTGTTGATTTTTCGGATTGCTCGCGGGAAGGTCTCCGACACGCCGTCGGATTCGCGAGGGAATTTCGGGCCAAGATTATTTTGCTGCATGCCACGTATCTCGGATACGTCTATTCGAGCGAAGGCACTGCCATCTATGACGTTCCTGCGTAGGAGAAAGCTGCTCGCAAAAATGCCGAGCGCCAAATGCAAAAACTTGTGCAGGAGACGAAATTCGGGCGAGTAAAATTCAAAACGGTCTTCACCAGTAGCTCGCCGGTCCTGGATATTTGTTCGTTCGCAAAAGACCACGATGTCGATCTGATCGTCACGTCAACGCATGGGCTTACGGGTTTGCAACATGTGTTGATCGGTAGCGTGGCGGAGCAAGTAGTGCGACATGCACCTTGCGCCGTTCTGGTGGTGCCCTCTCATGCGAAAATCAGAATGGCAAGCCTGAAGAGAGCGTCCGGACACACAGCAAGGAAAACGACACGCCAAGGCCAACAGCTAAGGAAATCATCGCGAGCCAAGCCGCTCAGACAAAAGATCGAAACTCGCAGCGCGCGCGTTCCCCGAGCGAAGTAAGACCGAACACGTTTGACTCGCGATCAGCGGGCCACCTCAGCGCGAGCGGCAGCCTCGCGCACCCACGCATGCATTTTCTCACCGAACTCGGCGATGAACGCGAAGAGTGCTTCGTCTTGCACTGGCTTCGCAACGTGATTGGAGAGGAGGAAGGGTTTGTGCACTCGCGCGATGAGCGTCGTCCGCGTGATCTTGCGATCGAAATGCGC
>WNGB01022962.1_pt1 | contig 12302 bp, 15 predicted proteins | sample 5400681 | NCBI WGS metagenome assembly WNGB01 (sample SAMN13153367, study PRJNA577476) | soil metagenome | isolation source: 115 cm soil or saprolite under grassland replicate 2 | place: USA:California | collected 2016-06-15 | reverse complement strand
GTCCAGAACGGAGAGTCCGCGGCGAGCGGCTCGGTGCGAAACACATCGAGCACGGCGCCGGCGATGCGCCGGGCGCGCACGGCCTCGACGAGATCCGCGTCGACGATCAGATCGCCGCGCGCGAAGTTCAGCAGGAACGCCGTCGGCTTCATGAGCGCGAGTCGTCGCGCATCCATGAGCCCCCGGGTCTCCGTGGTCGAGGGCAGGAGCAGCAGCACGAAGTCCGCGCGGGCCAGGACCTCGGCGGTCCCCGGGGGACCCCACACGCGGTCGACCATGGGCACCGCGCGGGGCTCACGCCGGGTGCCGATGACGCGCATCTCGAGGGCGGCCGCCTTGCGCGCGACCTCGGCCCCGATGGCGCCGAGCCCCAGGATACCGAGCGTCTTGCCGGCGAGCGGCTCGTTGATCCGGCGCGTCCACCGGCGTTGCCGCTGGTCCACCGCGATCTCGCCGAGCTGCTTGGTCACGTAGAACAGCGCCGCGAGGATGTTCTCGGGCATCTGCACCCGGTGCGAGCCGCGGGCGCACGTGAGAATGACGTCGGCGCCGACATCCGGAGAGGCGAGCCAGTGCTCCATGCCTCCGGTGAGCGACTGGACCCAGCGGAGCTGCGGCGCGCGGGCCGCGAGCCGCGCGGGAGGACGCCATGCGAGCAGCGCCTCCGCGCGTGCGAGCGCCTCGTCCCCGGGGTCACGCCCCGGAGGCACGCTGATGAACTCGAAGGTCCGGCCGAGGCCGGCGGCGTTGGCGGCGCCGACATAGACGTCCGGCGCCTCGGTCCAGAGGAGAACAGGACGAGTGGCGATCAGCTGCCCGCTTTGACGGTGGGACCGGCGCCAACGGCCTCGGGGTGACCGTTCGGCGTCATCTCGCAGCCGCCCCCGCCCTCGGCGTGAATCGACAGGTCCTTGATGGTCGGCGAGGTCCCGCAGAGCGGGCAGCGCGGATCACGTCGCAGCTTGACCTCACGGAAGCGCATGCCGAGCGCGTCGTAGGTCAGGAGCCGCCCGATCAGTGGCTCGCCGATCCCGAGCACGAGCTTCACCGTCTCGGTCGCCTGCACCAGCCCGATCACTCCTGGGAGCACGCCCAGGACGCCGGCCTCGCTTCAGGAGGGGACGAGGCCCGGGGGCGGCGGCGTCGGATAGAGGCAGCGGTAGCACGGACCCTCGTTGGGCGCGAAGACCGTCGCCATGCCCTCGAACTGGAAGATCGAGCCGTGGACGTTGGTCTTGCCCGCCAGATAGCAGGCGTCGTTGACCAGGTAGCGCGTCTCGAAGTTGTCGGAGCCGTCGACAATGAGGTCGTAGTCCTTGATGGTGTCCATGACGTTGTCGACGGTGATCCGCATGGGCAGCGGGATCACGGTGATGTCGGGGTTCAACGCCTTCAAGGTCCGCGTGCCCGACTCCACCTTGGGCTTGCCGATGTCCGCGGTCGTGTGCAGGACCTGGCGCTGCAGGTTCGTGATGTCCACCACGTCGCCGTCCATCAAGCCCAGCGTGCCCACGCCGGCCGCCGCCAGGTAGAGCGCCGTCGGCGAGCCGAGCCCCCCCGCGCCGATCAGCAGCACCTTGGAGCGCAGCAGCTTCGCCTGGCCCTTGTCGCCGACCTGGGGCAGGAGGAAGTGGCGGCTGTAGCGCTGGATCTGGTCCGGCGTCATCGGAACGTCACGGACGACGGGCAGGCCCGATTGCACCCACTTCTGATAGCCGCCCTGGAGATTGATCACGTTCTCGTAGCCGAGGTCCTTGAGCGCCCTCGCGGCCAGGACCGAGCGCAGCCCGGTCTGGCAGTAGAGCACGACAGGCGTCTTCGGATCGGAGACGGCGGTGGCCACGCGGAACTCGAGAAAGCCCCGGCTGATGTTGCTGGCCGCCTCGAGGTGACCGTCGCGATACTCGTCGGGATCGCGCACGTCGATGACGACGACGGGATCGCCCGATTTCAGGCGGCTCTGCAGCTCGGCGGGCCCTTCTTCGGGCACGACCTGCCGGGCCTCGGTGATCATCTCCTTGAGCGTCTTCATGCGCTCGATGATACCCACATTCGCCAGCGAATCAAAGGCGGTGGCAGTGAGGTGAGCCGCGTTCGGGCGCCGCTAAGCCACGAACATCCCGCCGCGCGCGACGGCCATTCCCGATGTCGAGATCTGCCGCGCCGCGACGCCGAGAACGGCCTTCGATGGAACGACGAACTGGAAATCGGGCCAGGCCCCCAATGACCGCGGGCGTGAAGGACGAGCCGCTTGTACTGGCTGCACGGTAGGGACCGTCGTCGATGCTGAAATTTCGCAGCGTGAGCGCCGTGCAATTGGTTGCGAGGAGCGCGCTGGCCTGCGCCATGGCGTTCCCGGGGATGCCCTTGACGATGACCGACGAACCCTGGAGATCGATGGTCAGGCCATTGACGTCGTTCAGAACCACGTAATAGGGGAGGTCGGGTGGTGGTGGTGTCGTCAGACAAAGGTAATACGTCCCCGGGTCGGCGATGATGTTCGTGATGCCGTGGGGCTCGGCCAGACAGATCGCGTCATTGAGGATCGCCGCCGCATTCACCCCCGGATCGTTCGGCGTCATGTTGGGCAGCCCCAACACCGCCCCGTCCGTGGACAGGTTGAGCGTCGACGACTCGCCCCGACGAGAACGTGGGCCCTGCGGACCGACAGCGGACGCCACGCGGTAGGGCCTGCCAGCGCGCCGGCAAGCGTCGTGCCGCCGACGGCCATGAATCACGACGCGATGGCATCGAGAAGTCCTCCCGCTCGAGGTCGAGCGATGTACTATACTCGCCGAAATCGTATGAAGGGCATCATCCTCGCGGGCGGCTCCGGGACCCGGCTCTATCCGCTCACCATGGCCATCAGCAAGCAGCTCGTGCCGATCTACAACAAGCCCATGGTGTACTACCCGCTCTCCACGCTGATGCTGGCGGGGATTCGCGAGATCCTCCTCATCACCACTCCCGACGATCTACCGGCGTTCCGCCGGCTGCTGGGCGATGGCGGGCATCTCGGCCTGTCCATCGATTACGCCGTGCAGCCGAGCCCGGACGGGCTCGCGCAGGCGTTCATCATCGGGCGCCGCTTCATCGGCGACGACGCGGTGGCCCTGGCCCTCGGGGACAACGTGTTCTACGGCCACGGCTTTCCGGAGAGCCTGCGGCGCGCGGCGACGACTCCGCGCGGGGCCACGGTGTTCGCCTACTGGGTCCGCGATCCGGAGCGCTACGGCGTGGTCGAGTTCGACGGTGCCGGGCGGGCGATCGGTCTCGAGGAAAAGCCGGAGAAGCCGCGCTCGAACTACGCGGTCACCGGGCTCTACTTCTACGACAACCGCATCGTCGACATCGCCGCCGCCCTCGCGCCGTCGGCCCGCGGCGAGCTCGAGATCACCGACGCCAACGCCGCCTACCTCGCCGCCGGCGAGCTGCACGTCGAGAAGCTCGGGCGCGGCATCGCGTGGCTCGACACGGGCACGCACGAGGCGCTGCTGCAGGCCTCGACGTTCATCCAGACGCTCGAGGAGCGGCAGGGCCTGATGGTCGCGTGCGTGGAAGAGATCGCCTACAAGATGGGCTACATCGGGCCGTCGGACCTGCTCCGCATCGCGGAGCCCATGAAGCGTAACTCGTACGGCGATTACCTGAAACGCCTGCTCGATGACTGAGTCAGGCCGATGAAAACGACCCATCTGCGTCGTTGGCTCAGTCGGGGTCTCCCTGCGGCGTACTCGGAGTACGCCTCAGTCGCCCCTCCTTCGCCGCCTAGCATCTGGATCGTTTTGATCGGCCTGGGGTTCCGTGAGACTGGAAAATGAGTGAGTCCATGGAGTGGAGCGCGGAGGCCAAGCGGCGATTTCAGCTGCAGTCGTACGAGCCGCGGCCGCGGATCGACGGCGTCGAGATCGTCGAGCTGACCCGTCACGTCGACGATGGCGGCTCGATCACCGAGCTGCTCCGTCTGGACGGGGGAAGCCCGCGTAGCCTCAACGGCTTCACCATCCGCCAGATCAATTACAGCGAGATGGAGCCGGGCGTGATCAAGGCCTTTCACCTGCACACCCGCCAGACCGACGTGTGGTACGTGCCGCCGTCGGACCGTCTGCTCGTCGTGCTCGTCGACGTGCGGAAGGGCTCGCGCACCGAGGGCGTCTGTCAGCGGATCGTGCTGGGCGCCGGGGCCTCACGGCTCGTGCGCATCCCGCCGGGCGTCGCCCACGGCGTCCGCAACATCGGCACCACGACGGGACACCTCATCTACTTCGTCGACGAGTACTTCACCACGGATCCCGCCACCTGTGACGAGGGCCGCCTGCCCTGGGACTACGTCGGCCCCGAGATCTGGGAAATGACCCGCGGATGAAGATTCTGGTGACGGGGGGGGCGGGGTTCATCGGGTCGAACTTCGTTCGCCATGTCCTGAGCACGCATCCCGACGACACCGTGGTGAATCTCGACAAGCTCACCTATGCGGGCAACCCCGCGAACCTCGCCGACATCGCCGACTCGCCGCGCTACACCTTCGTGCACGGCGACATCTGCGACGCCAAGCTCGTGCGCGACGTCGCCCGGGGCGTCGACGCCGTGGTGAACATGGCGGCGGAGAGCCACGTCGACCGGTCCCTGATGGAACCGGATGCCTTCCTGCGCACCGACGTCTTCGGCGTGTTCACGCTGCTGGAGGCGGTGCGCGAGCTCCGGATCCCCCGGTTGCTCCACGTCAGCACCGACGAGGTCTACGGCAGCCTGGCGACGGGCTCCGCGCGGGAGAGCGATCCGCTGCGTCCCTCGAATCCGTACTCGGCATCCAAGGCCGGGGGCGATCTCCTGGCGCTCGCGTACTGGCAGACGCACCGCGTGCCGGTCGTGATCACGCGCTCGTCGAACAACTTCGGTCCTCATCAGTACCCCGAGAAGGTCGTCCCGCTCTTCATCACCAACGCGCTGGAGGACGAGCCGCTGCCCCTCTACGGCGACGGGCGCAACGTGCGCGACTGGCTCTACGTGCTGGACAATTGCGCGGGGATCGACCTCGTGCTCCGCCAGGGCCACGACGGCGAGATCTACAACATCGGCGGTGGCACCGAGGTCGAGAACGTGGTGCTCACCCGTCAGATCCTGCGTCTGACCGGGAAGCCCGAGAGCCTGATCCGGCCGGTCAAGGATCGGCCCGGCCACGATCGTCGCTACTCCCTCGACTCGCACAAGATCCGGCAGCTCGGCTGGAAGCCTCGCCACCCGTTCCCGGAGGCGCTGGCGACGACCGTGCAGTGGTATCACGAGCATCCGACGTGGTGGCGACCGCTCAAGTCGGGCGAGTTCCGCGCCTATTACCAACAGCAATACGGGAACCGCTGACCTTGCAGGTCCCGGAGGTCCGCATGAGGCGACGGCTCCTCGTCACGCTCGTCCTCTCCATCGCGCTGCCCGGTCTCGCCTTTGCCGTCGGACGGCCGCCGGAGCCCAGGCTCGCGCCGCGAGACGTCTCCGAGCTCCCGACGTACGTCCGCCGCGTCGAGCCGGCCCTGCTGGCGCTGCGCATCCGGGCGCCCGAGGAAGCCGTGTCCAGCGCGCGACTGGGCGCCCAGCGCTTCGCCACCGCCGTCGTGTTCGACGCGCGCGGCTACGCGGTCAGCGTCAGCTACGCGCTCCTCGACGCCGACCGCATCGAGGCGCAGACGCGCGGCGGGCGCACGGTGCGGGCGCGGCTCGTCGCCCTCGATCTCGAGACCGGTCTCGGGGTCGTCAAGCTGGACGGGGAGGGGCCGTGGCCGGCGGCGACGCTCGGCCAATCGGCCGACGTGCAGGCCGGCGCCCTGACGGGCACGGTGGGCGTCGACGAGGACAACGACCTCGCCTGGGCGACGAGCCAGGTGCAGGGCGTCCGGCGCTTCTCGGGCTTCTGGGAGTACATGCTGGATCGCGCCCTCATCGTGGCCCCCTCCATCGAGTCCTGGGGTGGGAGCGCCGTGGTCGACGTCCAGGGGAGGGTGATCGGCATCGCATCGCTCCGGCTGGGGGATCCGCCGCACGTGAACGTGGCGATCCCCATCGAGAACTTCGTGGCCGTGAAGGACGAGCTCGTCGCCGCCGGGCGGGTCGTCAGCCGACCCCCGCGTCCCTGGCTCGGCCTCTACACGATTCCGCGCAACGGCACGGTCGTCATCGACGGCTTCTCTCCGCTGGGGCCGGCGCGCGAGGCCGGATTCCGCCGCGGCGACCGCATCCTGAGCGTGAACGGCGTGACGATCGCCTCCCAGGAGGAGTTCTACGAGCAGCTCTGGCGGGCCCGGGCCGGTGACGTCGTCCGGGTGGCGGTGCAGCGGGAAACGGCGGTGCACGTGATCAAGGTCCAGTCGGTCGATCGCTACCGGCTGCTCCGGATCGGCCAGTAGGTGATCGAAAAGCCCGCGGTGGCGTGGAAGCACGGCGCGCGGTGCGCCGTCATGCTGTCGTTCGACCTCGACGGCGAGACCTTGTGGATGGCTCGGGATCCCGCGCTGGCCGAGCGTCCCATCCACATGTCGATGGGCGCCTATGGGCCCAAGACGGCGATGCCGCGCATCCTGCGCATGCTCGACCGCTACCATCTCAAGGTGGCCTTCTATGTCCCCGGCTGGATCATCGAGCACTATCCGGCGGTCCTCGAGGAGATCCTCCGGCGCGGACACGAGGTCGGCCACCACGGCTACCTGCACGAGAAGCCCTTCCTGCTCAAGAGTGCCGAGGAAGAAGAGGCGCTCCTCGTCAAGACGCTCGAGATCTTCGAGCGCCGGCTCGGCGTGCGGCCGCGGGGGTCGCGAACGCCGTCGGCGGACCCGAGCCGCCACACCATGGGCCTGCTCCGGAAGCACGGCTTCGTCTATCACACGAACCTGATGGACAGCGACCTGCCGTACCGACACCGGACGCCGCACGGCGAGCTGGTGGAGCTGCCCACGAGCTGGGTCAACGACGACTTCATGTACTTCGGCTTCAGCGCCAACCCGCCCGCCGGCAACGGCATCTGGAGCCAGCAGGACGTCTGGGAGATCTGGTCCGAGGAGTTCGAGGGCCAGTACGAGGAACGCGGCTTCTACAACCTCATGTTCCATCCGCAGGTGATGGGACGGCCGTCGCGCATGCGCATGCTGGAGCGGCTCATCCAGCACATGCTCGGCAAGAAGGACGTCTGGTTCGCCAAGCCGATCGATCTCGCCGAGTACTGGCTGGCCCAGGGATACTGAGCGGCTTGGATGTCATGAAGGGCGCGGCCGATACCTACGGGGGGCGTGGGCTCATCGCCGACCCCATCCATCAGTACATCCTGTACACGCGCTCCGGTGGGGTGCCCGGCGAGGCCACCGAGCAGGACCTGATCGACACCGCCTGGGTGCAGCGGCTGCGACGGATCCCGCAGCTGCAATCGGCGCGCTGGGTGTTCCCGGCGGCCGAGCACAGCCGGTTCCAGCATTCCCTCGGGGCCATGCACCTGGCCGGCCGGCTCGCCCAGCATCTGTATCCGTCGTTCCGGGCGGTGTTCCCCGACGGGCCGTCGGCGCCCCTCCTGGAGGAGCTGCTGCGCATGGCGGGCCTGTTGCACGACGTGGGGCACGGGCCCTTCGGCCACTTCTTCGACGACAATTTCCTCGTCGATTACGACCTGACCCACGAGCTCGTGGGCCAGCGCATCGCGAGGAGCTGGCCGACGTCCTCACGAATCTGCGCCGGAGCCCGTCGGGGGCGTTCGAGGCCGGCGAGGCGATCGATCCCGAGTGGATCTGCTACCTGATGGGCAAGAGCTATACCCAGCCGCTGGAGTCACATCCGCGGTGGCTGCCGCATCTCAAGCCCCTGCTCTCCGGCGTCTTCACCGCCGACAACATGGACTACGTGCTGCGGGACGCCTACATGTGCGGCGTGGCCGTGGGGCCCATCGACATCGAGCGCATCATCCACTACTCGTTCTTCTCCGAGGAAGGGCTGACGATCCATCGCGGCGGCCTCGGCGCGTTCATCATGTTCCTGAACGCGCGCTTCTACATGTACACGAACGTCTACTATCACCGGACGACCCGTGGCATCGACCTCCATCTCAAGGAGATCTTCCGGGAGACCATGCGGCTGGCCTTTCCTCACGACCTGGGCAAGGCCCTGCACCCGTACCTGCACCTCACGGAGTGGATGCTGCTGGAGGAGGTCGGGCGCTGGCACGACTCAGACGATCCCGCGCGCAAGCAGCTGGGCGCGGAGTGGCGGCAGGTGCTCGATCGCAAGCTCAAGTGGCGGATGTCCCACGAGGTGGTGCTGGATCTCTTCGAGCCCAAGCGTGGGCAGGGCTTCCTCGACGCCGAGACGGTCGAGCGGCGCGTGGCCATGTACTTGCCCGTCCATCTCCGGAGCATGCCGTTCAGGATCGACATGGCGAGCCAGGACCCACGGCCGCTGAACCCGCTGAAGATGGGGGACCGCCAGATCTACGTTTACGATCCGGCGACCGGACGCGTCTCCAAGGAGCCGCTCACCGAAATTCTCAAGTACTTGCCCGGCAAGGTCGCCCAGTGCCGCATCTTCGCCGTCTCCCACGACCACGACGCCGAGCTCGCGCACGCGCTCGAGCGCGCCCTGGGCGAGGAACCGCCCGCGATCGTCACGAACGTATAGGCCCGGAGCCGCGCCGGGCGGCCACGAATCCCCGGGCCGGGTCCTCCTATCGGCCTTCTAACGCCACGGTTGTAGTCTCTCGTGGCGCCATGCCCGAACAGACCGCGCTCGTCACCGCCCTGATCGTCGACCGGCCGATGTGTCTCGACTGCATCGCGATGAGCGTCGGGTCGACGGTCGATGAGGTCGGCGTCGTCCTTCAGCGGCTGACGGGGGTCCTGGAGCTTCACGCCGAACATCGCGTGTGTCGATCGTGCGACATCACGGCGCGCGTCTTCTCGGTGGAGCGCCCGGCGGACCGGCCGGCCCGCACGGCGCACCAGCGACATGCCTGAAACCGCTGTCCTCGCGGCCGCGCTGATCGTCGGGCGCCCGATGTGCCGAGAGTGCATCGCCGGGAAGGCCGGGCTGACCGCGGACGCCGTCGATTTCGCCATCGCCACGATCCAGAAGGTCCTGAGACTGCGTCGCTCCGAAGGGGCCGCCTGTCCCACCTGCCAGGCCATCGGCGTCGTGTTCTGGGTGGACCGCCCCTGAGGCTCCCGAGGCTCAGGCTCCGAAGATCACCCGCGTGCCGGTGGAGGGCATGATGAGCTTGGCGGGCATCTCGCGATGGACGGCCATGATCGTGTTGATGCCCGTGCAGTGCATCGGGATGATGTAGTCCGGGTCGATCGACCTGAAGGCGGCGATGGTTTTGGCGACGACCTCGTCGGGGGCGGGGGCCAGGTGGAAGCCGCCGACGATCGCGTGCACCTTGTCGATCCCGCCGGCCTTCTGGGCCTGACGGACGGAGTTGATCACGCCCGCGTGGCCGCACGACGTGATGACCACGAGCCCGCGGTCCTTCACGTGGTACGCGGTCGCGTGCTCGCCCTGGAAGCTGTCGCTCACGAGCTCGCCCGGCTTGTCCTGGACCCTCCGGATCAGCCGCCAATGGGCGGGCCGGCGGAGCCTCGTCACGATGGCGGCATCGAGTGTACGATGGCCGTTGCGGCAACACGGCCAGCTCGTGCGAAGGATGGCGACCCATGTCGATGTCTCCGGTCCATCTCGAGAGGCGTTCCGACCCGAAGGTCGTCATGACGCTGCTGGCCCGCGACGACGCGGATGTCATCGCGGCCAACATGGATTTCCACCTCGCGATGGGTGTCGACCACATCATCGTGACGAATAACCTGTCGGCCGACGGGACGCGAGATATCGTCCTCGAGTATGTCCGGCGAGGCGTGGCGACCCTCATCGACGAGCTCGATGACGATTACGACCAGAGCGCATGGGTCACCCGGATGGCCCGCCTGGCCGCGCGCGATCTCTCGGCGGACTGGGTCATCAACTCGGACACCGACGAGTTCTGGTGGCCCTCGGCCGGCGATCTCAAGGCGGTCCTCGCCTCCGTGCCCTCCGCGTATGGCGTCGTCTCGGCGCCTCGGCTGAACTTCCTGCCGATGCGGTCCCTGTCGACGGCGTTCTGGCGCGAGATGGTGTGGCGCGACGTCGTGAGTCACAACGGTGCGGGAGAGCCGCTTCCGGCCAAGGCCGCGCACCGCGCCGTCCTGGACGTCACCATCGCGCACGGCAACCACGGGGTGGAGTCGCCGTCGCTGGGGCCGACGGAAGGCCGCCGGCGCATCGAGATCCTCCACTTCCCCTACCGATCGTTCGCACAGTACGCGACGAAGATCCGCAACGGCGGACCGGCCGTGGAGCGCAACCGCATAGCCGGCCGGGATGTCTTTCACGTGTGGCGCCACCAGTACCGGCTGCAGCGTGAAGGGCAGCTCGAGCGCTGGTATCGAGGCCTCCTGCACGGTGACGATCCCCTGGTCGCCGAGATGGTGTCGAGGGGGGAAGTCGTCCGGGACGTCAGGCTCAAGAGGTTCATGGAGAGCATCGTCGTCCCGTCCTCGTCCTGAGTCTCACGGGATCGTCGTCCGGCAGACCGGAAAGCCGGACAGGGAATACTCCGCGATCGCCGTCACCTTGTGATAGCTCGTGCCGTGATACGCGACCCCCTTGCCGAGAAGGGCGGCGGCGATCATCACGTGCGCGCGGTCGGTCGCCACCGTCTCGTGGCGGGCGATCGTCCAGAGCCAGTGATCGAGACCGAAGCAGGTCACCGAGATGTCGTCGTTGCCGGCGGGGACATCCGCCCGGGTCGACTCCGCGTCCGTCCGGTAGGCCACGAGGTGGCCGCGCCCACGCCGTCGGTACGGGCGAAAATCGAAGAAGAACGCACAGTCGTGCCCGAGCTCGGCATCACAGACTCCGCGGATCTGCTCATAGGATGCGCGCTCGCGGGCGAAGACCAGGGCCTTGGTCCGCTGCAAGGCGTCGCGCACGGTGGGCTCGACCAGATCGAACGTCGACGGCAGAATGACGACCCGCTCGAAGCGCGCCTCGATGAGCGGCAGCGCCGCGGGCAGCTGATGGTGAAACGGGACACACCAGCCGCCCGAGCCCGTGATGACCGCCGTATGCCCGCGCGCGTCCTGCAGATCCCACGTTCCGACCTCTCGAAACGGGATGTCCGCGAGCAGGCGCCGAGTGCCGGCATGGATGAGATCGTCCCCGATGTTTCCTGCGTGCCGGAAGAAGGTGACGTCCGGAGCACCGGTGAGCAGCCCGAGAATCCGGTCCCGCTGTGCGTCGAGCCCGGGAGGCGCGTCGATGTCCGGTTCTGCCATCGTGGCGGTTCGAACGTATCGCAGCTTCGGCTGGAGGGGAAGGGCCGCCACGCGGCGAGCCATGGCGGGTCGATGCGCGTGGTTATAATGCCAGCGTCGAGGACCACCACAGGGGCGATTCGAGTCGGGGGAGCACACCATGGAGAAGTTCCGGGGCGTCGACTACTACGGGATCGAGGATCTGCTCACCGAGGAAGAACGAATGGTGCGCGACGCCATCCGCGACTGGGTCGAGGCCGAGTTCCTGCCCATCGTCGCCGAGCACCACCGGGCCGGCACCTTTCCCACCGAGCTGATCCCGAAGCTGGGGGAGCTCGGGGTCTTCGGCGCGACGCTCAAGGGCTATGGCTGCGCCGGCCTCGACAACGTCGCCTACGGGCTCATCATGCAGGAGCTGGAGCGCGGAGATTCCGGGCTCCGCTCGGCGGCGTCCGTGCAGAGCGCGCTCGTCATGTACCCGATCTACACCTATGGGTCTGACGCGCAGAAGGACCGCTGGCTGCCCGCGCTTGCCAGGGGTGAGAAGGTCGGATGCTTCGGCCTGACCGAGCCCGACCACGGCTCGGATCCCGGCGGCATGAAGACGCGGGCGCTCCGCCAGGGCGACGGCTACGTCCTCAACGGGACCAAGCTCTGGATCACCAACGGCTCGATCGCCGACGTCGCGGTGGTGTGGGCCAAGGGGGACGACGGCGAGATCGGCGGTTATCTCGTGGAGCGCGGCGCACCGGGGTTCTCCACGCTCGACATCCACGGCAAGTTCTCGATGCGGGCCTCGATCACCTCGGAGCTGTCGTTCCAGGACTGCCGCATCCCGCTCGAGAACAAGCTCCCGAACGTCAAGGGTCTGCGCGGCCCGCTCGGGTGTCTGTCGCAGGCCCGGTACGGGATCGCCTGGGGCGCCATCGGCGCCGCCATGGGCTGTTACGACTGGGCGCTCCAGTACGCCCAGCAACGCATCCAGTTCGG
>WNGB01027480.1_pt1 | contig 12303 bp, 12 predicted proteins | sample 5400681 | NCBI WGS metagenome assembly WNGB01 (sample SAMN13153367, study PRJNA577476) | soil metagenome | isolation source: 115 cm soil or saprolite under grassland replicate 2 | place: USA:California | collected 2016-06-15 | reverse complement strand
GATGAGGATGATGCCCGCCGTCCGGCCCATAGCCGGGCCATGGTAGCACGCCGACACTGCCGGTGGGAGCGCCCCGCCCGACGGCTACTGGGCCAATTCGCTTCGCCAGATCTATTCAGCCCTCGCCTCGCGCGGCCGCTCAGATCCAACTGCCACGCTCTCGGTCGGCAGCAACCCTCAACGTTTACCTTCTGTGGCGCTACACCGTCGACGAGGTCGAGCGGGCATACTCCAAGGAGATCACGAAGGTCACGGGGCTCATCTTCATTGTTGCCATCGGAGTGTTCGCTGCGGCGGTCCTCGGGACGGCAGTGTCCTGGAAGGCGCTGACAAGAGCGGACGAGGCCACACCCCTGCTCCTCGCCGGGCTGGCCGGAGGCTGGGGCGCCGGCTTTAGCATGCTGGCGAGCCGCAAGGGTCGGCTGGACGCCGCGGATCACTGATCGGGGTGGGGGGCCGCCTGGATTTTCTACTTCTTCTTGGTCTCGAGGGTTGCCTGGCTCGGTCCCAGCCAGCCTTGCATTCTAGCCTCACTCTCATCCTGATGCTTGCCGTCGGTATGCCAAACCGGCCCACGTGGTAGGCTTTCGGCCGGGAGCTGCCGGTCACGAGACGAAGGGAACGCTCCGCGCGGACCCGCCGGGCGCCAGGAGGCGATGCGACCACTATCTGGGTGGCTGATCGGCGGGGCTGTCGCGGCCGGGGTTGTCGTCGTCGTGGGCCTGGCCGTCCGCTTCGGGCCGGCCCTTGGCCTCTCCCTTGCCCTCGGACTCTCTGGCGGCGAAGCGTGGCTCATTCCTGTCGGCCGGGATCCGGCGCGAGAGGAACTCATCCTCGTCGCAGACGGGCAAGAGCTTGACGCCGATCTCTACCGCCCGGCCAAGCCGCGCGGCGGGCTCCTCCTTGTCCACGGGCTTTCGCCCGCCGGGCGGCGCCAGCCGGACCTGGCCCGGCTCGCCCGTCTGCTCGCCAGGGAAGGACTGATCGTCCTGGTTCCCCAGTTCCCCGGGCTGGCGACGTTCGCCCTCGGCGGGGCGGAGGTGGCGGAGATCCGCGCCGGCCTCCGCTATGTCGCCAGGCTCAGCGATTCCGTGGGCATCGCGGGCTTCAGCTTCGGCGCCGGGCCGGCTCTCCTGGCCGCCGCCGATCTGCCCTCCCTGCGGATCGTTGGCAGCTTCGGTGGCTATACCGACCTCCGTCATGTCATCGTCTACATCACGACCGGCGCGCATGAGTTCGAGGGGCGCCGCTATCTCCAGCAGCCGCTCGCGTACAATCGCTGGAAGCTGCTGGCCCTGCTGGGCGGCTTCGTCGAGCATGACGAGGACCGCCGCCTCCTCCGCCGCATCGCCGAACGGAGGCTCGCCAACCCCGAAGAGGACACCGGCCATCTCGAGGGCCAGCTCGTGGCGGACGGGCGTGTCGTCCTGGCCCTCGCGCTCAACCGGCGCGAGGACCAGGTGGCCTCCCTGCTGGCCCAGCTTCCCCCGCCAGGTCGAGAGGCCCTCGACCGCCTCTCGCCGCTTCGCGCCGTCTCGCGCCTCTCCGGCCACCTGCTGATAGCTCATGGGGCTGACGACGACTCCATCCCCTTCACCGAGAGCCTGCGGCTGGCGGCGGCGGCGGACGGGCGCGCCCGCGTCGCGATTCTCCAGACGTTTCACCATACCGGGCCCCAACCGTTCTGGACTTCCCTTCGGCTGCGGGTCCAGGATGGCCGCAGTCTCGTGCGCCTGGTCGATGACTTGCTCACCGCTTTCTGAGGCCGACGGCGCCGCGCGCGAGCCGCGCGAAGCGCTTCGACGTCTGTGACGTCGCGGGTTCCGTTGGGCCACTATCCGGTGCACGTCCGCTTCTCGTCGAAGACACTGATAGCCTGCTGAAGCTCCTCTGCGTCACTTGCAAGAGCCGGAGATTCCCGCTCAGCTCGCTATCGGATGTTTGGTCGAGGCCGACGAGCGGATGGGCCGCGCAAGGGCGGAGCGGTGGCGACGGGCGTGGGGCGGCGCGTGACCGGTTCGTGCACAGTACGTGCACAGGCCGCACGCCGCCCCGGGCGCAACTCGCTGACTTGATTGGCGGGTTCGACGGGACCTCAACCCGCGACCTCTGGATTGACAGTGGAACACCGCCTCGTGACCACCGGACGCCGTCAGACCCCATTTGACAGGATCCATCCAGTTAGCGGCCGCCTCTTTCGGCCAATCCAACCGATAGTCTCTCTCTCCATTCAATAGTTCGACGCAAGTTGGGGCCAACTGCAATTTTTCTGGTCCTTTGCCCTATGGACGGGAGCAGTACGCTTGCATACGGTACTTTTCGCGGCCCAACACAAATCCAGAGAATATCCGTCACTGTGTAGCATTCATGGTTGCGGGCCCCGGATTTGAACCAGCGAACCGGCAGAGACGTGTTTTAGGGGCACCCTCAACGTACGTCTATCTGAGCCCTCGCCTTACGGCAGGGCCGCTCGGCTCGAACAGCCACGTACACCTCGGGCTGAGTAGATGTGGCTCGCAACTTGGCCCAGTACCGCCCGGTGGGAAAGCCCAGCCGGGCGGCAAAGTCCGGAATGATAGAATGCTCGCGCCGAAGCTACCGGATATGGCCGCGGGCAAACACAGGCGCGGGCGGCCCAAGGAGGCGCACACGATGGCGACGGAGGCGCAACCGATCAGGCTCACCGGCTGGGCGCTCGTCCTCGGGGCCTCCTCCGGCTTCGGTGCGGCGACCAGCCTGGCCCTGGCCCGGGCCGGCCTCAATATCTTCGGCGTGCACCTCGACCGCAAGGCGACCCTGCCGAATGCCGAGCGCCTCGCGACCGACATCAAGGCGCTCGGCCGCGACGCGCACTTCTACAACGTGAATGCGGCGGACGAGGAGAAGCGCGCCGAGACGGCGGCGGAGATGGAGCGCGTCCTGCGAGAGCGGGACGAGATGGGACAGCTCCGCGTCATGCTCCACTCGCTGGCGTTCGGCACGCTCAAGCTCTTCGTGGCCGACCCGATGAAGGAGGCCGTCTCCAAGGCACAGATGGACATGACCGTCGACGTGATGGCGCACAGCCTCATCTATTGGACGCAGGAGCTGGTCGGCCGCGGCCTCATGGGCCGGGGCGGCCGCATCTTCGCGATGACCTCCGCCGGCGGGGCGCGCGTCCTCCCTCACTACGGCCCGGTCTCGGCCGCCAAGGCCGCGCTCGAATCCAACATCCGCCAGCTGGCCGCCGAGCTCGCGGGCCACGGCATCACCGCAAACTCGATCCGGGCCGGCGTGACCGCCACGCCCGCGGCGCAGAAGATCCCCAACTACGAGGAGTTCTCGCAGAAGGCCGCCCAGCGCAACCCGCACCGCCGGCTGACCACGGTCGACGATGTCGCCAGGGCCATCGTCGTGCTCTCGCACCCGGACACTTACTGGATGACGGGCAACGTGATCGGCGTCGACGGCGGCGAAGAGATCGTGGGCTGAGATCCCGTGCCCGCCTGGCTGGCCGTCATCATCCTGGGCATCATCGAGGGCGTCACCGAGTTTCTCCCGATCTCCTCGACAGGGCACCTGCTCCTGGTCGAGAACGCTCACTGGCTGCCTCAGCAGTCCGATCTCTTCAACATCACCATCCAGTCCGGCGCCGCCGTCGCGGTGCTGTTGGCCTTTTCCACGCGCGTACGCGACCTCTTCCTCCGGCTGGGCGACCCCGACACCCGGGACTACCTCCTCAAGCTCGTCCTCGCTTTTGTCATCACCGGCATCGGCGGCCTCGCGGTCAAAAAGCTGGGCTTCACGCTCCCGAAAGAGACCGACCCGATCGCCTGGGCGACTCTCGTGGGCGGCATCGTGATCCTGCTGATCGAGTGGGCGGTGCGCGGCCGGCCGCTGAGCTCGCGCGTCACGTGGCTGATGGCGGTGGCGGTGGGGCTCGCCCAGCTTCTCGCCGCGGTCTTCCCCGGCACCTCCCGCGCCGCCGCCACGATCTTGATCGCGCTGGCGCTGGGCCTGAGCCGTCCGGCCGCGACCGAGTTCTCCTTTCTGGTCGGCGTCCCCACGCTGCTGGCGGCCGGCGCCCTCGAGACCTATCAGGCGCTCAGGCACCCGGGCCCCGCGCCGACCGACTGGGGGCTCCTGGCGCTCGGCACTCTCGTGTCGGCGGTCACCGCCTTCCTCGTGGTGCGATGGCTCTTGCGCTGGATACAGACGCACAGCTTCGCCGTCTTCGGCTGGTACCGCATCGGCCTCGGCCTCGCGATGTTGACGCGACTCTTCTGAGCGGCATGGAAAAGCTGACCGACGTCCTCTTCCTCGCCCAGGTCGTCGTCCTCGTCGGGATCTTGATGCGCTGGGCGGCGCCCGTGCGCGTGCCGCGCCTGGCCGTGCTCGGACTCGTCGCGTGGCTCGCGCTCACGGGCGTCCTGGCCATACGTGGCTTCTTCGCCGACTTCGCGTCCGTCCCGCCTCGTATTCTGCCCGCCCTGCTGGTGCCCCTGATCGGGGGCTTCCTGGTCCTGCGCTCCCCCGGTGTCCGCGCCCTTCTCGCCCGCACCGGGCCTCAGGGGCCGATCTACCTCCAATCCTTCCGCATCGTGATGGAGGTCATTCTCTGGCTGCTCTTCGTCCAGCATCGGGTCCCGGCCATCATGACCTTCGAGGGCCGCAACGTGGACATCCTGGTGGGGCTCACGGCCATACCCATCGCCTACCTCTGCTTCGTGAGGAAGGCGTGGCCCAGGCAGGTCGCGCTGTGGTGGAATCTGGCGGGCATCGTCACCCTGCTCAACGTGGTGGTTCACGCCCAGCTCTCGACGCCGTCGCCCTTCCGCGTCTTCGCCACCGACCCGCCGGTGACCTTCATCGGCCAGTGGCCCTATATCTGGCTGCCCGGCTTCCTGGTCCCGCTCGCGTGGCTCTGCCACGCAGCGTCGATTTCCCAGATACGCAGGTCCTAGCCGGCTGTCGACAAGCTCCCAGGCCTTTTCAGCCGCCCGGCTTCGTCACCTCTTCGAGCCAATCCAGCACGGCCTGGAACGGCTGCTCCCAGCCGTCCTCGAGCATCAGCATGTGGGCGTGCCCGGCCGCCTCGAGGTAGCGCGAGCCGTAGCGGTCGGCGATCTTCCGTTGGAGTGAGGCCGGCGTGATCCGGTCGTCCTCCGCGCCGACAACCATGGTGGGGCACCGGATGGCGGCCGGATCCACCGTGACTCGGCCCAGGGCCATCTCGCGGGCCGCGCGACCGGAGTCCGGCACCAGGTGCGGGAATGCCCACGCCTGACGCTCGGGCGACAGCCGGTTGCCCAGCATCCTGAGGGCATCGTCAGCGGTCGGGGTGAAGGGACGGTTGCCGAGGAGAGCCGGCGCGTAACGCGGAAGCGAGAGCAGCAGGGGCCAGCTCACCATGCGGATGCCATGGGGTGCGGCGCTCGCCGCGAAGACGGCAGCACGGACGCGTCCTCCTTCCGCTACCTTCTGGGCCACGAGCCCACCCATGGAGTGCCCGATCAGCACCGCCTCGCGAAAGTGGCGCACGCAGTCGTGGACGTCTTCCACGTACTCGAAGATCGACACGCGGCCGAGGGCCGGCACCGGTCGGCTGCCGTGGTGTCCGCGAAGGTTGACGGCCCACGCATCCCAGCCCACCTGGGCGGCGGCGTAGAGCCATGAGCGCAGATACCAGGCACCGCCGTTCATGCCGTGGATGAGGAGAAGCGGACAGGGCTTGGGCGGCCCCGCGGGCGGAGCGTGCTCGAGGACGAGATCTCCGATCCGGGTCACTTAGGGTAGAAGGCCGGCGGCATCCACTGCCACTGATAGCCACCGACCGCGACCTGCACGACCGCCCAGCGTCCGGGATAGCCATAGCCGCGCGTTGTCTCCACCACGATGTATGCGGGGACGGTGACAGGCACCAATTCCCAGGTCGCGGGCAGGCTGCCGGGCTGCGGCACCATGACTTCGAGCGTGAAGCTCTGCTCCGGCATCTCCCAGTTGCGAATGGCCGTGCCGTAGACGCCCGCGGCACCGAGCTGGCCATCGCCCCAGGGCAGCACCGGATACGGGTTATTCTGCGGTGTCCGAAGCGTATTCGAGGGCGGGATCAGTGGATTCCTCAGGTTCGGGTCTGGGGACTGCGGGTTGAAGAGATTCGGGAACGGATTGGGCAATTGCGGATTAGGCGGCGTATTGGCTGGCGGCGGAGGTGCGACGGGAGACGGCGCATTGGTTGGCGGCTGGCCGACCTGCGCCAGAGCGACGGATGCCCACCAGACGAGACAGACGGCGGTCAGAAAAACCGAAAGGAGCTTCGCCATGGCTGAACCTCCTGTCGGCAGTACCGCCGACAGGCCCTATCCTACCTCAGGCGCGACCTGGAGGCCGCGGCGCACGATCAGGGCGGCGTGGAGCCTCAGCGTCTCCAGCACGAGTGCTGCCGTCGTGTACAGGTCCTTGAGGTCCACCCACTCGTTCACCGTGTGGATGTCGCGCATGCCGCAGGCGAGGTTGGCGATCTCGAGCCCGCGCGTGCTGAAGACGTTGGCGTCCGAGCCGCCCCCTGTGGCGCGCGTCCTGAAGGCGTGGCCGAGCCTGCGGGCAGCCTCGGTAACTAGCCCCACGATGGGCGCCTGTTCGGGGACGTCCAGCCGCTCGTACTGGCGCTCGACCTTCGTGTCCACGCGCGCCTGGTGCACGCGGTCCTCCAGCTTCACGCTGTGGCGGGCCACCGCCTCCTCGAAGCGCCGTCGCATGTGTTCCGTCTGGGCCTGGAGCTTCTCCAGGGACAGGCTCCGCGCCTCGCCGCGAATCGACACGCGCGCGGGCACGATGTTCGTCGAGAGTCCGCCCTCGATCACGCCCAGGTTGCGCGTGATGAGCTCGCAGACGCCGTCCACGTCGAGGACCAGGCCGCGCCGGGCCGTGAGACGACCCGTGTCGAAGTGCTTGGCGCCGAGGAGCCCCGTCTCCTCGCAGATGCTCAGCACGACCTCGATGTCCCCGTGCGGGATCTTTTGCTCGCGGAGGACCCGGATCGCCTCGAGGATGGCCCCGATGCCCGCCTTGTCGTCGCCGCCCAGCACCGTCGTCCCGTCGCTGCGGACGATGTCGCCCTCGACCCGGACGTGGATCTTCTCGGCCGGCCCGACGGTGTCCATGTGCCCGGAGAGGAGGAACGGGGTCGCTCCCGGCTTGGTGCCGGCGAAGCGGGCCAGCAGATTCCCCGTCTCCCCGCCTACCTTCTCTCCCGCGTCGTCCACCTCGACCCGCGCGCCCATCGCCTTGAGAGTCGTCTCCAGGCGGCGGGCGATCGCACCCTCGCGCCGCGAGAGGCTCGAGATGGAGACCAGATCGAGGAACTCGTCCTTCATCCGGGCGGGATTGATCATGCGGGATCCGTGAGCTGGTGGCGGATGAACCAGTCGCGGCTCCGCTTCACGGTCTCGGTGGAGCGGGTCGGAGAGGCGATGGTGGAGCGGGACGGCGTCGACCGGAGGCTGCATCTCCCGGTGATCACGACCACGGCAGATCGAAGAGCGAGCAGGTGTTGGCACCGATCTGGCTCAGGACCTCGTCCATCGGCACGCGCTTGATCTTGCCGATCTCCTCGGCCACCCGCATGACGAGCCAGGGACCCGAGGGCATGGTCTCGAACTCGCCGTTGTAGGGCCAGGGCCCGTCGCTCTCGACGAGGAGCGACTCGAGCGGCACGGCCTCAACCAGCTCGCGGTCGCGCTCGCGATAGACGACCTCGGGCGTGACCGACACCATGTAGCCCGCCTGGACGATGGCGCGCGTCACCTCGGCCGGGGCCTTGTGCCAGTGAAAGACCGCCCGCTCGACACCGTGGGTCCTGAGCGCCTCCAGCGCGCCCACGGCCGCGCCGTGGGGCGCGTGGAGAATCACCGGCAAGTCATAGCCGCGCGCCAGCTCGAGGAGGCGTCCGAGCCGCTGCCTCGCGCGGGTCATGCGGTCGGCGGCATCGCCTGCCCCTTCGAGGCTGTACCAGGGCAGTCCGATCTCCCCCAGCGCCACCAGCCGCCCGTGATGCGCCGCAACCTGTTCCTCGACCCGGGCCAGGTCTTCGTCGGTGAGCTGGTGCCACTCGGGGTGGAAGCCCAGGGCGGACCAGATGGCCTTGCCGTTGGCGGTCGCCGCGTCGAGGGTGCGGGCATTCGTCGCCTGGTCGCACCCGACCGCGATGGCGCCCCAGACGCCATGCTCGGCGGAGCGGGCGAGCATGCCGCGGATGTCCTCGAAGGCGGGATCGTGCAGGTGGCAGTGACTGTCGATGATCATCTGAGGCGGCGGCTCCTGTCAGGCCCCGGCCACGACCATCCTGCCGACCAGGACAGTGGGCGAGGCCGTGCGGTCGCGGAAGACCAGGTCGTTGCCCACGCCCTCGATAGCGCGGAACATGTCGAGCAGGTTGCCCGCCACCGTGATCTCTTCCACGGGGTAGGTCAGCTCGCCGTTGTCTATCCATATGCCCGCGGCGCCGCGGGAGTAGTCGCCCGTGACGCCATTGACTCCGAATCCGATCAGCTCGGTGACGTACAGGCCCTGCCTCACGCTCGCGATCAGCGCGCGCGGGTCGGACGTGCCGGCCGCCAGGTGGAAGTTGGTCGTGCCGACGGTGACGCCGGCGCCGTCGCGTGCGGCGTGGTGCGTCGAGGACAAGCCGAGCTTGCGCGCCGTGTAGGTGTCGAGGAGGTACGAGGCGAGCACGCCCTTGTCCACGACCACGGTCCGGCGCGTTGGCAACCCCTCGCCGTCGAAGGGGCGCGAGCCCAGCCCGCCCGGCATGGTGCCGTCGTCCACGATGGTGACGGCCGCGGAGGCGATCTGCTGGCCGAGCTTGCCCACGAGGAAGGACGCCCCGCGATAGAGCGAGGGCCCCGCGGCGGCGCCCGCGATGTGGCGAATCAGGCTCGCCGCCGTCTCGGGATCGAAGACGACGGGCACCTCGCAGGTCTTGATCCGTCTCGCCCCCAGGCGCCTGAGCGCACGCCTGGCTGCCGTGAGGCCGATCTCCTCGGGCGCGTCGAGCCGGGCGCGCTTGCGCGTGACGTGGTACCAGGAATCTCGCTGCATCTGTCCGTTCTGGGAGGCCACCGGCGAGGCCGACAGGCTGAACGAGGACGTCTCGTACTCGCCCGAGAAGCCGTGCGTCGTCGCGTACGCGTAGCGGGCGCGGCGGTCGCCAAAGTCGCCGCCCTCGGAGTTGGTGATGCGCGGATCGGCCTGGAGTGCCGCCGCCTCGCAGCGGCGGGCGAGATCGATCTTCTCCTCGGGCGCCAGATCGTGCCCCGTGGGGTCGTCGAGGTCGAGCGCCGGAACCGAGCGCGCCAGGTCCCCCACATCGGGAAGCCCGCCAAACTCGTCCGGGGCCGTGACGCGCGCGAGCGAGACCGCCTCCTCCACGAGGCGCTCGACGGAGCTTCGGGAGAGGTCCGACGTCGAGGCGGCGGCCACCGATTTGCCGACGAAGACCCGGAGCGAGAGATGCTGCTCCCGCGCGTGCTTGACCGTGTCCACCTGCCCCAGCCTGACCTGCGCGGAGAAGGCCTGGTCTTCCAGGAGGAAGGCATCCGCCGAGGTGGCGCCGCTCTCCCCGACCCGCCTCAGCACCTCCTGGACGAGGTCGAGCATGGCCTAGACCTGGGTCCCGCCGACGGTGATGCCGTCGATGCGTATGGTCGGCAGGCCGACGCCGACCGGCACGGACTGGCCGTCCTTGCCGCAGGTGCCCACGCCCTCGTCGAGCTTGAGGTCATTGCCGACCCGGCTGACGCGCGTGAGGGCATCGGGGCCATTGCCGATGAGCGTCGCGCCCTTGACGGGTTTCGTGATCGTGCCGTCCTCGATGAGGTAGGCCTCGCTCGCCGAGAACACGAACTTCCCACTGGTGATGTCCACCTGGCCGCCGCCGAAGTTGACGGCGTAGAGACCGCGCGGAACGGAGCGAATGATGTCGGCGGGATCGTCCTGCCCCGCCAACATGAAGGTATTGGTCATGCGCGGCAAGGGGGGATGGGCGTACGACTCGCGCCGGCCGTTGCCCGTCGCGTCCATCCCCATGAGGCGCGAGTTGAGCCGGTCCTGCATGTAACCACGGAGTATGCCGTTCTCGATGAGGACGTTGCGGCGGGTCGGATTGCCCTCGTCGTCTACGTTCAGCGACCCGCGCCGGTTGGGAATGGTGCCGTCATCGACCACCGTGACGAGCTCCGAGGCGACCTTCTGGCCGAGCCGTCCCGAGAAGGCCGAGGTGCCCTTGCGATTGAAATCGCCCTCGAGACCGTGGCCCACCGCTTCGTGGAGGAGAATGCCCGGCCAGCCCGGGCCGAGCACCACGGTGAGCTCTCCCGCAGGCGCCTCGACGGCAGCGAGCTTGACCACGGCCTGGTGTACCGCCTCCGAGGTGAAGCGACGCCAGCGCTCCTCTTCGAGGAAGAAGTCGAAGGGCACGCGCCCGCCCCCGCCGTAGCTGCCGATCTCGCGCTTGCCGTCTTCCTCGACGATGACCGTCACGTTGAGGCGAGTCAGCGGCCTGACATCCCCCACGGTCCAGCCGGACGGCGTGGCGATGAGCACCACGACGTCTTCGCTCCCGAGGCTCGCGATGACCTGGCGAACCCGTGGGTCCGCCGCGCGAGCCGCCGTGTCGACCTGGCCGAGGAGCCTGAGCTTGCGCTCGAGCGCCGCGCCGATGGGCGGCTCTGGAAGCCGGTAGAGATCGTGAGGCTTGCCGCCGCTGCCCACGGCGACCACGGCCGAGCCCGAGGCAGAATCGGCGATGGCCCACGCCTGCCGCGCGGCCTCTTCAAGAGTCGGTAGCGCCAGATCGTCGGTGTGGGCGTAGCCGGTGCGCTCGCCGGACTGCGCGCGGATGCCGGCACCCTGGCTGACGTGACGCGAGGCCTTCTTGACTGCGCCCTCCTCGAGCATCAGCTCCTCGCTGACGCGGTACTCCAGGAAGAGATCGGCGTGGTCGACACGCCCTGTCAGCTCGGTCCCCAGAAGACGCTCGAGCGCGGAAGCGGAAAGACCGAACCTCTCTTCGAAGAAGTGGTCAGGACGGGCCAGCATTCGAGTCTCCATAGAGGGCGAAGGGTTTTCATCCTAGCATCGGGTCCCGGGCGCCCTTCCAGTAATTCTGCGGCGCCGCGAAGCGTGTTCGATATCCGTACACGCGACCTGTCGACCCCGAAGTTCCGCCTACTTAGGCCTTGAAACCGAAGATCCTCGTTCAGGGGATCTTTTGCTAGCCGGTCAGCCCCTGCTGGACGATCTCGTGAATCACTCTCAACCCGGTCATCACCGAAGGCCCTGGACTCAGGATATCAGCGCCGTCTAGCTCGTGGATGCGCCCGGTCCTGACCGCGCTGATCGCCGCCCAGCCGGGCCGTGATCGGATGGCCTCGACGTCCACGGGCTTGCCGCACCAGGACGCCAGGATGATGTGCGGATCGCGGCGGATGACCTCGGCCGGGTCGACGATCCGCTCCTTGGCCGAGGGCTTCTCCCTCAACTCAGGGAAAATGTCCCGGCCGCCGGCGAGCTCGATGACCTCCGATACCCAGCGGATGCCGGCGATGAGGGGGTCGTGCCATTCCTCGAAGTACACGCGCGGCCTGTCGGGCCACACGCTCGAGAACTCCCGCACCTGTCGGATGTCATCACGGATGTCCTGCACGACGTCCCGCGCGGGCTTTTCGAGACCGAGGAGCCCGCCGACCATGAGGATGGTGCCGAGGATCTCCTCCACCGAGCGCTGATTGGAGCAGAACACGGGTCGCCCTGCTCGGACCAGCTCGGCGCTGATGTCGGCTTGCAGGTCCGAGAAGGCGAGGACGAGGTCGGGCTCGAGGCCGAGGATCTTGTCCAGCCGGAAGGTCGTGAAGCCCCCGACCTTGGGCTTGTCGCGCGCCTCGGGCGGCCTCTGGGCCGTGCCGGGCACGCCGACGACCCGGTCTCCCGCCCCGAGCGCGTAGCAGATCTCCACGTGCTCGGTGCTGAGACAGACGAGGCGCCGCGGGAAATCGCTCGAGCCCTTGCCATACATGGATCTTTACGATACCGCAACCAGCCGGTTCGCGCGGACCAGGAGATCGCTACTTTGCCCCGTCGTAGAGCTCGGTCTTGTTGATGCCTCGCTGGAAGGAGAGATAGGCCTCCTTGGTCAGGCGGGGCGTGAAGGCGCCGAGAATCTCCCTGGCCGCCTTGGCGTTGTCGGAGAGCATGTCCACGGCCATGAGGGCGAGCTGCTTGGCGTTCTCGATGTAGGCGAGCCTGGCGTCCGCGATCATGTAGTCG
>WNGB01011223.1_pt1 | contig 12306 bp, 11 predicted proteins | sample 5400681 | NCBI WGS metagenome assembly WNGB01 (sample SAMN13153367, study PRJNA577476) | soil metagenome | isolation source: 115 cm soil or saprolite under grassland replicate 2 | place: USA:California | collected 2016-06-15 | reverse complement strand
GCGTGGAGCTGATCTCGCCGCCCACCGCTGGTGTGTTCGTCACCGGCTCGGGCCCGACCGGCATCGCTGCTACCCGGTCGACTGGCCCGCCGAGCGGCGCCGTCGGCCGAGTACATGGCGACGAGCAGGCCACGACCGCCACACCCGCATGCTCCTGCGGGAGTGGCCCGAGCTGGTCGTCGCTGTAGGGTCCGGAAAGCAGTGAACAATATCGGTGCGACGTGAACATGGCGTGACCAATCGTCCGACGACATGAACAATCCGGTGCTGGTTGGGCCCCCTGAGAGCACTGGCTGTCATGTGCGCGGCATGACCTCGACGCGCGATAGTTATGGAACCCTACGTGATCGTGCGCGGTGAGCCTGGAGGAGGACGCCGCTCGTGTTGAGCCGGAAGCGAGCCATGGGAACGCTGACCTGGTATCTGGTAGCGATGGTCGTGGCGTCGGCTCCTGCGAAGACTTCCCGGAGTAGGAGGGGGCGTGGGAGCAGCAGGCATCCGGCGAGCCAGTTCGCCTCCTCCTCTTGTTCTGGATTGCAGGTAAAGAAGGTGTGGCCGCCGAGTTGTTGGAGTTCCCGTATTTCGTGGTCGAGCAGGACGTGTGCGAGTTCGTGGGCGATGTCGCTGTTGGTGCGAGCCGGATCGTTGCAGGGGTTGTAGACTGCGACGGTGCGCCCTCCAGGTAGGTGGAAGGTGGCGGCGGAGAAGGCGCCAGGTTGGAGGTGGTTGAGATCCTCGAGTTTGGCGCGGTTGACGAGCTGATCGGCGGCGAACACCTCGACCTTCAGGTGGTCAGCAAGGTCGCGGATGGCCAAGCGGTCGACGGGCTGGAGGCCCATCTGGGCCCGGGTGCGATCGGCCAAGCGTTCCGCCTCGGCCTTGAAGCCTCGTCGCATGTCGCTGCTACCTGTGGGAGTAGGTCAAGGCTGCGGCTCGCGGGAGGCCACCAGCGTCTGCTGCATCTTCTGGAGTAGATCGCCGAGCATCCGCGACGCGTCGGGCGTGAAGGTGGGTGCCACGCGCAGATGGACGCGAACGTCCTGGTCGACTCTTGCCAGGCTGGCGTAGAGCTCGCGGACCAAGCCGGCGATCCTTTCGGCTGCCACGCCCGTGAGGTTCGGGTCGCGGGATAGGTGATAGGCGATGACCTCCGGGGTGGTCTCGGTTCGGACGCGGGGTGGCTGGAAGAACCGCTCCGGTGGCAGGCCGAGCCAAGCGACGATCCTCCGGAAGTTGGCCAGATCTGGCAGATGTCCCTTTTCGACACGGGCGAGGGTATTGAAGGGCACGTCGGCTTGCTCGGCTGCTGCGCGCAGGCTCAGCCCGCGTTGTTCACGGTGCTTCCCGACGAGGGTCTGCAGCGCCTCGATGTCGATGGGATCGTCCAAGGCCGCCTCCTTCCCTCTTACCAGACTGGTCTCTGCGGATTCGGTTGGCGGGTAGTTTGGGCGGTTATGCGTGTGCATCCTCCAGGGTTTGTACCTAGATCGGTACACGCCGTATGATCTGCCCGCGCTGATCCTAGTCCCGTGACAGGGCGGCGTCGACCTGCCCGCTTGCGGGAACCGCGTTTGAATCTGGAGGAGCTTCCGTATGACCGAACCTGTCCCGATCGGGCTGGCCAGCCGCCGTCTGCCGGACCCGGCGTCGACACCCGGCATCGCTGACGCACGCATCCTGCCCGACGAGGAGTTCGCGGCGGCCTGGTCCGCTATCGTCCTTCCTGGCGACATGAAGGGCAGGCTGGTGCGCACCGTCGTCGCCGGCATGCGCCTGCGCTCGACGGTGCCGTTCGAGGCGCTGCCTCTCCACGGCGTACTGCTTCTGACCGGGCAGCCCGGCGTGGGCAAGACCACCGTGGCCCGAGGGCTGGCAGACAAGGTCGCGCGCACGATCGGTGGCATCGGTCAATGGATTTTCGTCGAGGTCGACCCCCATGCGCTCGCCAGCTCCGCGCTGGGCCGCAGCCAGCGCAGCGTGGAGGAGTTGTTCGGCACGCTACTGCAGGAGCAGGCCGAAGCCGGGCCGCTGATCGTCCTGCTCGACGAGGTCGAGACGCTGCTCACCGACCGAACCGCGCTGTCGTTGGAGGCGAACCCGGTGGACGTTCACCGCGCCGTCGATGCCGCGCTGGTCGGTCTTGATCGGCTCGCGCAGCGGCACCGCAACGTCCTCATCGTCGCCACGAGCAACTTCGAACGGGCGATCGATCCGGCGCTGGTCTCCCGCACTGACACGGTCGTCCAGGTGCCGCTGCCGGACAGCCAGGGGCGGCGGGTCATCCTCGAGCGCACCATCGCGGCGGTCGCTGCGGCGTTCCCTGGCGCCGAACGGCTGCTCGCGCCGCACGTCCTCGACCAAGCAGCGGAGGCGGCGGACGGCCTCGACGGACGCAAGCTCCGCAAGGCGGTGGCGGCAGCCTGCGCACACCGCGGTGACGGGCACGGCGACCCAGACAAGGTGACCTCCGAGGATCTGCTCGCCGCGCTCGACACCATGAGGAGTGGCTGGTCATGACCGTCATCGCCCGCCGTATCGCCTCCGTCCCGGTACGCACGTCTGTCGGCACCTGGACCGCCGCCATCGACCTGCTGACCCCTGCCGGCAGTGCCCCGCGCGCCGAGCTTGAGGCGGTGACCAACATCGCCGCGATGCTGATCAGCGAGGAGTACACCCAGGATGCGCCGATCGTGGTGACCCCACGCCAGGGTGCGCGGATCCGGATCTATACCGTGCACGGGATCGACGCGGTGGATGCGCGCAACGACGAGGCACCATTGGCCACCTACCCTCTCCAGGAGCCCGGGTGGGCCATGTCGCTGCCCTGCGGCATCGACGATATCGATGACATCCGCGCCGCGCTCCACGCCTACCCCAACATCACCGTCCGCGACGCCACCGATGGGATCACGGTGGAAGCGACCACCGGCGCCTCGGCCGCCGGTTCCCTTGAGATCGACTACGACGAGATGGAGCGCCCGTGAACACCAGCGTGCGCGTCAACACCAGCGCCTACGCCACTACACACGTTGCGACCAACATGCTCCGCGGCCTGCGGCAGATCATCCGCGGCAGCGGCCTGAGCACCGACCGGATCCGCGATGAATGGCAGGTCCTTGAAGACGGTGTCGCCACCTGGCTGGCCTTCGGCCACCTCCAGGCGCTGACGCTTGAGGTCTTCGACCCCTGCAAGCCTGCTGGCGCCGACCTCGTCGGCCGGTTCGACTTCACCATCGACTACGGCTACTACAGCGACGGGGACGGCGAGCTGTGGCTGGACTCCGACACCGTCGCCTTCGCGATCCGCAAGAACGGCTCGTACGCGCCTGGCTGCAACTACCGCTTCGTCGCGACCACCTCGCCTGGCCACCCGTACGTTGCCGGCTGGTCGGACACCACCCTGCGGTCCACCGCCGGCTTCACCCGGCACGCGGTCGGCACCGCCATCGGTGGCGGCAGCCTCGGAGCCGGCCTCACCTACTACACCAGGAGCCGCTCGTGATCACCATCAACGAAGCGTTCACCAAGTTCCGGAGCCGCCTTGAGACCACTGATACCGAGGACAAGTCCGCAAGCCGTCGGCAGCAGAAGCTGCGAGAGCAGCTCGACGAGGCGCTCGACATCGCCCACGACTTCCTCACCGGCGCGTATGCCCGGCACACCAAGACCAAGCCGCTGCGTGACGTCGACATCATGATCATCCTGACAGACACCACCTACCTCGACCGGCACCCCCACGATGTGCTCGAGGCGGTCCGTGACCCGCTGGTGCCGCACTACGGCGCGACACGGGTCTGCTGCGACCGGCGCGCCGTGCGAGTCGACTTCGGCGTTGCCCTCGTCAACGACCTCAGCGACGAGGTGATGTCCTTCGATGTCGTCCCCGCCTTTAAGGACGGCGACCACTACAAGATCCCAGACGACGTGCAGGGCGAGTGGGTGCACACCAACCCCAAGATCCACGCTGAGCAGGCGACCAAGGCCAACCAGAACTTCGACGACCAGTGGAAGCCCTTGGTCAAGATGATCAAGAAGTGGAACGAGGTCAGCGGCCACCCCATCGAGCCGTCGTTCCTCATCGAGGTCATGGCCTTGGAGCTGATCGCCGCGCCCTGGACCGGCAGCCACGCCCGAGAGATCCGGCAGTTCTTCGCCAGCGCAACCGACCGGATAGCAGACGGCTGGCCCGACCCGGCCGGCCTGGGACCAGACGTCTCCGACGTCCTCGACACCGACAGCCTCAAGATGGCCACGGCCCGCCGGGCGCTGCGAGCCGCGGAAGCGGCCTGCACCGAGGCCATCCGGCTCGACCGGGCCGGGCAGACCGGTGACGCCCTGGTCGCATGGCGGGCATTGTTCGGCCCCCTGTTCCCGATGTCATGACGACGGACCCTTCGCTTCGCCCGGTCCCGGTCGCCGCCTCCGCCCGCATCACCGAGCGACAGGACCAGCCCGAGCACCTCCAGCGGCTGCTGGCCTACAGCCACCTCTACCGCACCGCGCAATGGTGGCGCCGTGCCCGTGCCGCCGGCACGTTCGCGCTCGCCACTATCGCGCCCTTGGTCGCGCTCCTGATCCCATCGACGACCGACATCTTGGCAGCGATCAGCGCCGGATGGCTGGTAGTCGGCCGGACCGTCCTGACATGGCTGGAACAACGCAGCACCCTGCAAGCCGTCCGCGTCCAAGAGCTCTACGACACCAAGCTGTTCCGCCTCCCCTGGAACGCAGCTCTCGCAGGCCGACCACCCATACCAGATGATGTGGCCGCCGCCGCCCGTCACATCAAGGACGACACCCGCTACCGCAATTGGTACAGCATCGACCTGGGTGACACGCCCTGGCCTGGGGATGTCCTGTTGTGCCAGCGGCAGAGCATGGTCTGGAGTCGGCGTGACCACCGCGCATACGGACCGACTATCCTGCTGGTTGGCGTGTTGTGGTTCATCGCCGGTGTCGTCCTCGCGCTGATCCGTGATCTCACGCTCGCCGAGTATCTGATCAAGATTTTCCTGCCCAGCTCCCCGGCCTTCCTTGATTCCGTGGAACTCGCCCGCTGGCACTGGCACCACGCCGCTGCACGTGAGCGCGTCGAGAACGACATCCATGACCTCTGGGCAGCCCACCGAGCTGATCCCGCCAGCCTCCCCGTCTCTGAATGCCGCAAGATCCAGGACGCGGCGTTCCTGCTGCGCCGAGACGGGCCACGCGTTCCTGACTTCTTCTACCGGCTGCGCCACGAAAGGTCCGTGGCGATTACGGCCGCCGGAACGACGGCTCTACGCGATGGCGCCGACAACGACAGCTGACCTGGGAAGAATCCGGCGGCGGCAACCACCGGCCGCCTGGATCCGCTACGCCAATAGCTCGACCCGGCCGGTTCCGGTGAGCCGGCTGCTCCTGAGCGACTTCGAGGGGTCGGCGCCATGGCGGAAGCTGCGGTCGCGGCATGGCCAGCAGCACCTGTCCGGCAGCTATTGGGCGGCCACCACGGGTGGCCACGTGGTCTACGAGAGCCGCTTGGAGCTGGCCCGGCTGCTGCTGGCCGACTTCGACCCCGACGTCACCGCCATCTACGCGCAGCCGCTCCGGTTGGTTGCCGTGGTGGACGGGCGGCGCCGCGCCCATGTCCCCGACCTCCTGCTCGCTTCCGCCAGCGGGGTGGTGCGGGTCGTCAACGTCAAGCCCGCCGACCGGCTCGCCAAGCCCAAGATCGCCGAGGCGCTGGCCTGGCCCGGTGCCCTGGTCGAGCGGCACGGCTGGCGCTACGAGATCTGGTCAGGCTGCGACCCGGTGATGCTGGACAACGTCCGCTTCCTTGCCGCCTACCGCCGCCCCGGGATCGTCGCCGGCGCGGCCGTCGAGCAGGCCTGGGCGGCGGTGCGTGACGGCGAGCAGCTCGCCGTGGCCGAACACCGCCTGGCCATGGCACGCGGCCAACCCTCGCACACCGTTCGCCCGGCGCTGCTGGCGTTGCTGTGGTCGGGGCGGCTGGTCACCGACCTGACCCGGCCCCTGTCGGGCGCCTCGACCCTTCGGAGGAGCACATGAACGAGCCCGCCACGGGCCTCACCGCCGTTCTGCGCGCTGGCGGCTGGCTGGTGCATGACGGCGAGCGCCACCAGATCGTCGAGCTGCACGGCCGGCGGGTGCTGCTGCAGTCGGTCACAGGAGCGCTGCGGCAGGTGGACATCTCCTGGCTGCTTGCCCACCCCACCACCCACATCGGCGACGGTGGCGACCCGCCAGGGCCGAGCGTGGCGGCGGCCTTCGCCTCGCTTGGCGCCGAGCAGGATGCCGAGCTGACCGCCAGGATCGGCCACGTCCAGGAGGTGCTGACCGGCTACAAGCATGGCAGCGGCGAGCTCGCCCAGGCTGGCGAGCCCGCACGCGCGTATGCGCCCGGCACCCCGAAGATGGCCCGCTACCAGGCCAAAGCGGCCGAGCTTGGGGTCAGCGTCATGACCGTGCGCCGCTGGGCGGCGGCGTTTGCCAGCGACGGTCCCGCCGGGCTGCTGCGCAACCCGAGCGGCCGGGGCGCCGGCCCGTTCGGCCGGACCGACCCGCGCTGGGTCGACATGGCCCGCGCGGTGCTCGCCGAGCACGTGCCCGCCAGCCGCCCGACCCGCGACATCGTGCTCGCCAGGATCCAGGCGCGGCTGGTCGAGGCGCACGGCGCTGGCGCGGTGGCGGTGCCGGCCCGGTCGACCGCCTACCAGCTGCTGCGCGAGCTCAGCAGGGGCAGCAACGCGTTCGAGGGCGCCACCAAGGCCAAGCGGTCGATCGCCAACCGGCCGCCGGGTGTCTACGGGAGGCTGCGCGCGACCCGCCCGGGCGAGTACGTGCTGCTGGACACCACCCGGCTGGACGTGTTCGCGATGGAGCCGGTGACCTGCCGGTGGGTCCAGGCGGAGCTGACCGCCGCCATGGACCTGTATTCGCGCTGCATCACCGGGCTGCGGCTCACGCCGATCTCGACCAAGGCGGTGGACGTCGCCGGCGTGTTGTATGAGACGGTCCGGCCCCGCGCCGACGACCCGTCGGCGGGGTCAGCTGGCGGCCTGGCGTCTGGCCGCGAGCCGTTCCCCTATCATGGCACGCCCAGCATTGTGGTGGTCGATGCCCGCAAGCTCATCGACAATGCTGGCAGGCCGCTGCTGCCAGCGGTGGCGGCCGAGACGATCGTCTATGACCACGGCAAGGTCTACTTCTCCAACCACGTCCAGGGCGTCTGCGAGCGGCTGGGGATCTCGCTGCAGCCAGCCCGGCCGCTGACCCCGACCGACAAGTCTCCGCTGGAGCGCTGGTTTGCGACCCTGGCCGATCAGCTGCTGGTCGCGCTGCCCGGCTACAAGGGCGCCGACGTGCACAGCCGCGGCACCGACGTCGAGCAGCAGGCGTATTTCTTCCTCGACGAGCTGGAACAGGTCATCCGCCGGTGGATCGGCGACTGCTACCACCGCAACCCGCACCGCGGCCTGGTCGTCCCTGAGGTCCCCGGCCTGGAGCTGAGTCCGTTGGAGATGTTCGAGCATGGCGTCACCCGTGCCGGGCAGCTGATGGTCCCGGCTCGGCCCGACCTGGCCTTTGACTTCCTGAAGGTGGAGTGGCGGCCGATCCACCACTACGGCGTGGAGGTCAACACGCTGCGATACAACGGCCCGCCGCTGACCCCTTACCGCAACACCACCAGCCCTTACCATGGCGCCCACGAGGGCAGATGGCCGTTCTCGATCGATCCCGGCGACATCAGCCGCATCTGGTTCCAGGATCCCGCCGACAACCGCTGGCACGCCCTGGAGTGGGAGCACGCCGCGGCGCTCGGCAAGCCGTTCAGTCAGGAAGCGCTCGTCTATGCGCGGGCGCTGGCAGCCAAGACCCAACGCTTCCCCGATACCAAGCGGGCGCTGGCCGAGCTGCTGGAGCGGTGGGGCGCTGGCCTGACCGCCAACCCGACCGAGCGACGCATGGCCGTGCGCCTGTCCCAGGAGCGGCTGCGCCTGCTGGACGACGAGGGGACGGGGACCTCCCCGGACCGTCCAGTCGCCCACGACCTCAACGGTGACGAGGATGGTGGTGGGGTTGCGGTGCTGCCATCCGTGCGTCGCCTCGCCGCGCTCAGCACCAGCACCAGCACCGACCCTGGCACCGGCAGCGCCGATTCCCCCACGCCCGCCCCCGCAGCGCCAGCCCAGGCGGCGTGGCACGCGGTCGCGGCCGCTTCGGCCTTGGAGGACAGCGGCGGCGACGATGACGATGACGAGGAGGTCGATGCTGGCTTTCCGGGCGACGCAGGCGACCTCACTGATGAGGAGTACTACGCGGACGCCCTGGAGACCTCATGACCGGCGACAGCATCGCCGCCATCGACGGGGACGACCGCCACTACACCCTCACCCGGCTGCAAGGCTGGCTCCAGATGGTCCAAGCCCTGCCACGACCGCAACCCCCGCTGCTGTCACTGGCCGAGCTTGCCGGCTTGCCACGGCGTGAGCGGCTGCGCTACGACGACCAGCGGATGGTCTGGCACGCCAACCTCGGACCGATCAGGACGCCGCAGCTGCTCGCCCTCCACGACCATCTCGCCGAGGTCGTCGAAAGCAACCGCCACGACGGTGACAAGGTCAAGCCCGGCGTGATCGTCGACGCCTATCCCGGGCTGGGCAAGACAACAGCGGTGCTGGCGTTTGCCGGGCGGTTCCACCTGGACCAGGTCGCGCTCCGCGGCGAGACCACCCCCGACGGGCACCGCCGCATCCCGGTGGTCTACGTCGCGCTCACCGCCAACACCTCGATGCGCTCGCTCAACGAGGCGATCTGCCGGTTCTACGGGCTTCCCTTGGGTGGCAACGCCGACCAGCTCGCCGCTCGCGCCACCGACGCGGTCCTCAGCTGCGGCAGCCAGCTGCTGCTAATCGACGACATCCACTTCCTCGACATGCGCCGCCGCGACGCCCGCGTCATGGCCAACCACCTCAAGCACCTGGCCAGCACGTTCCCCTTGACGCTTGTCTGCATCGGCGTAGGCGTCGAGGAACGCGGCGTGCTCAGCGAAGGGCTCGCCCCAACCGACGCGGCGTTCGCGCAGTCCGCCCGCCGCCTGACCAAGCTCACCCTGCCGCCGTTCCTGGTCGACACCCAGCAGGGTCGCCGGGACTGGCGGCGGCTGCTGCTCACCATCGAACGGCAGCTCGTGCTGGCCCAAAAGCACCGCGGCATGGTCGCCGACGACCTCAGCGACTACCTCTACGCCCGCAGCACCGGCCATTTCGCGTCGCTGATGACCCTGATCTGCCGCAGCGCCCACCGCGCGATCCGCACCGGCCAGGAACGCCTCAGCATCGACCTGCTCGACCAGGTCACCAACGACGCTGCCGCCGAGGCGGCCCGCAAAGAGCTCATGGCGGCGCTGGAAGCCGGCCTGTTCACCACGCGGCCGCAGCCGCAGTCGACGGGAAGGACACGGAAGCGCCCGGCCTGATGCCCTTCACACCGCGCCAGCTTCCCATCGTCCTCGCGCCGCTGCCCGGCGAGGCGCTCGACAGCTGGATCGAGGCCTACGCCCGCCGGCTGTTGTGCACCTCCGCGGAGTTCCTGGACTGCGTCGGCTTGCCCCGCGCACGGGCCGGGCAGATGCTCGTCGACCTGCTCGCAGCCGAGCGCGACACGCTGACACGCGCCACCGGCGCCGACCACGGCACGCTGACCGCCATGACCCTGCGACCATTCCACGGGTTGGCCGTCACCATCAGGCCAACCACTCGTGTCCTGGCACACCCCCCGGCCTGGCGCCGCACCGCGGGAAGCCGCTACTGCCCGGCGTGCCTGCAGACGACCAGCGGACGGTGGCCGTTGGCATGGCGGCTCCCATGGTCGTTCGCCTGTCAAGAGCACGGCCTGCTGCTGCTCGACACCTGCCCGTCGTGCCGAACCCGGCCCACCCCTTCTGGGCGGCGGCAGCTCGGCATGACCCGAGCGGGCGCCTGCACAACCCCTGTTGCTCCGGACGGAGGACGGCGACGTCGCCGGCGCGCCTGCGGCCACGCACTCACCGACAGCACCACGGTGCCGCTGCCAGACGACGGGCCCATCCTGCACGCTCAACGCCTCGTTGAACGATTGCTTCGGGAGGGTGTTTCGACGCCAAGCCAGACGACGCGCTCGCTCAAGGAGCTGTTCATCCTAGCCTGGCGGGCGCTTGCGGCCCTGCAGACCCAACTCGCATCGGCACCCCCGATCGTCCACCACGTCCTCGACCAAGCCGGCGCGACCCTGCCCCGGCCGCTGACGCCCTTCGACGCTGAGGACGCCCACGCCGTGGCGGTGGGGACCGCCCTGGCAGTGATCGCCCACTCCCACGACCATCCCGACCGCGAGTTCGTCTTGAACTGGATCGTCCGAGTCGACCGAACCAAACGTGACACCGCCAACATCGGCGGTCTGCTGCAGCCGTGGCGGCCTGCGGGACCCCAGCTGATGGGCAGAGTTCTGGCCGCGATGGACGACCAGATGCTGCCGGGCGTGCGGCTGCGCTACGCCAGCACCACGCCCAGCCCACGGCTGCCGACGCTGGTCGAGGCGCAGATCCGCCAGCGCGCCGCCGCGGTGCCGGCCACCCTGTGGCCGGCGTGGAGCATGCGGCTGCTCGACGCAGATGCGTCGGTGGTTACCAAACCCGACGGCTTCCGCGCCGCGCTCAGCGCGATGCTGCTCCTGCCCGGCACCAAGATCACCTACGAGCACGCGGTCGAGTTCCTCGGCCACGCCGATCGCAGCGCTATCAAGTTCATCAAGACCATCGTGGGCAGGTTCGACGAAGCGCACCTCAAGCCGCTGCTGTCCGGCCTGGCCCAGCTTGCCGCCGCGCTCGATGCCCACGGGTCACCGATCGACTACGCCCGCCGCCGCCGCAGCTTCACCACGGCAACGACCGTCATCGACCGCGACGCCTACCAACGGCTGTGCGCCCGCCTGGGCTGGCCACGTCCCTCCCAACATCGCCTGCGGCTCCTGGACCGCTACCTGCTGGCCCTGCTCACCGGCACGCACCTGCCCGCCGCCACCCCGGATGACCCGAACCTGACCCGCGGCAGGGCGAGCGCCTCGTGGAACACCCTTCGCTACCGGATGCCCGCCGAACTCCGCGAGCTCCTCCACGCCCAGGCGATCGCCAACCTGCACGCCCACCGCATCGACGAGCCCCTCCAGTGGGAGCCACCCCCGCACTGGGTCACCGGCGTCACCTGGCCCGGCGTCGATCCTGACCAGGTCGACCAGCAGTGGTTTGCCCGCCACGCCGCACAGGGCACCCCTCTGATGCAGATGACCCAGGCGATGCGCATGAGCACCGAGCACGTCAGGCTCTACGCCGACATTACCGGCATCACCGCGTCCGACCAGCAGGAGCGCAAGCGGCCGTTCCGAACCGCCCATCAAGGCGTGCTCGCCCCCGACCAACTGCGACGCCTCTACCAGCAGCAGCGCCTGTCCATCCACCGCATCACCAAGCTCGCCGGATCCAGCAGGCAGGTTGTCCGTGACGCGCTCGAGATGGCCGGCATCACCATCCGCGAAGCACACCGCCAGCGCAGCCTCCCGATCACCCGCGAATGGCTCGAACAGGAGTACGTCAACAAGCAGCGGACCCTCGTCGACATCGCCCGCGAGCTTGGCACCAGCCGACCCCGACTGACCAGCTACGCCAAGCAATGGAACATTCCACTCTGGCCCCGTGGCCACACGCCCGACCCGCTCAGCCCGGTGAGAGCCCAGCTGCACCCATCGCCCGACATCGAAGCCGCATTCGCAGGCCAAGACGCCGTCGAACGAATCCGCCGCATCGTCCACCTTCCCGGCCATCGGTCACTGCGAGCGGCAGCCACCGCGATGGGCCTCTGCTATGCCACGTTCCACCACCAGCTTCCCATCGTCGAGCAGGCAGTCGGCTTCAAGATCATCGAACGGTCCCTGCCGCTTCGCCTCACCCCCAAGGGCGAGACGTTCATCGCCGAAGCCCGCGCCGTCCTGCGGGTGCTCAGCGACGCAGCCCCCAACGGCAAATGACCTGGTCGGGGATTGTTCAAATCCGAGCCACCAAACAGGTGTTCAACAAGCCGAATCGGCCGGATTCCACGTCCTTGGCTGTTCATCTTCAGCCGGAACCTACAAGGGTCTCAAACTCCGTGACGAATTCTCATTCGTGATGGCGAATGTCTGGCGAATTCGCCGTTGGACATGAGACGGCCTCACGATTGTTGACTCGTCAGTCGTCCAAGACCGCCAGGTCGAGCCGGCGGAGCCGCTCGG
>WNGB01033432.1_pt1 | contig 12307 bp, 8 predicted proteins | sample 5400681 | NCBI WGS metagenome assembly WNGB01 (sample SAMN13153367, study PRJNA577476) | soil metagenome | isolation source: 115 cm soil or saprolite under grassland replicate 2 | place: USA:California | collected 2016-06-15 | reverse complement strand
AGTCCGGCTTGCAGGTGCTTGGTGCGCGCGGCTCCGAGCTCGAGCGCTCGTTTTCGTACGGCGTCGTGCGTCAGCTCTTCGAGCCGTTCCTCGCCTCTCTGGGCGAGGAGGAACGAGCCGAGCTGCTTTCGGGCGCGGCGGCGCTTGCGGCGCCGCTCTTCGATCCCGCCCAGGTTGCGGTCGGGGAGCCGACGGGGGACTCGTCGCTGGCGACGTTGCACGGTCTCTACTGGCTGACGGCGAACCTCGCTGCGCGCAGGCCGCTCTTGCTCGCGCTCGACGATCTGCACTGGTGCGATCTGCCCTCGTTGCGCTGGCTGGCCTACCTCCTGCCACGGATGGAGGGGCTCGGCCTCTTGGTCGTCGTCGGCCTCCGGCCAGCGGAACCGGGAGAGGATCCGGGCCTCCTCGGGCAGATCGTCTCCGATCCGCTGGCGACCGTGATCCGGCCCGCTCCCCTGAGTGCCGCCGCCGCCGCCCTGCTTCTGCGCGAGAGCCTCTCGCCCGACGCCGAGGACGCCTTCTGCGCAGCCTGCTGGAAAGAGACGGGCGGTAATCCGCTGCTCTTGCGTGAGCTCGTGCACACGATCGCGGCCGAGGGCCTTGCCCCGGCCGAAGCAAACGTGCCCCGCCTCCGCCACCTCGCAGCGAGGGCCGGCTCACGCGCAGTCGCGCTTCGCCTCTCCCCGCTTGAGCCGCAGGCGACGACGCTCGCGCAGGCTGTTGCAATCCTGGGCGACGACGCCGATCCCCGCCAGGCAGCTGCGCTGGCCGACCTGAAGGAGCAGGCGGCGTTCGAGGCGGTTGACGCGCTCGCGCGGGTCGACGTACTGCGCCCGCAGCCGCCGCTGGCGTTCGTCCATCCACTCATCCGCGCGGCGGTCTACGAGACGCTCACACTGCTCGAGCGAGACCGGGGACATGCCCGCGCCGCGCGCCTGCTCGCCAACGCCGGGGCGGAACCGGAACGCGTGGCCGCGCACCTGCTGCGCAGCCCGCCGGCCGCAGATCCGCAGGCCGTCGCGACGCTGCGCGACGCCGCGCGGCGCGCCGGCTCGCGCGGTGCCTTGGAGAGCGCCGTCGCCTACCTTCGACGCGCCCTCGAGGAGCCGCCGCCGGACGCGGAGCGCGCCGAAGTGCTCCTCGAGCTCGGCGCGGCCGAGACGCACGTGAGCGGAGAGGCCGCAATAGAGCACCTGCGCGAGGCGCATGCGCTGGCCGCGAGCCCTGTGCGGCGCGCCGAGGCCGCGCGACTGCTCGGCGGCCAGCTGTTCGTCCTCCGCGGAGAGGAGGCGGACGCCGTGCTCCAGGAGGCGCTCGACGAGCTTGCCGGAGCCGATCCTGAGCTCGAACGCTTCCTCGCGGCCGGCCTGATCACGAACGGCCTGTTCGCCCCGGGGCTCCACCGCGATGCGGCCCAGCGGCTCGAACGCGTCCGCGTTGAGCCGCGAGCCGGGACCGCAGGCGAGAAGCTGCTGCTCTGCCTGCTCGCCTACCACGACGCACGTGCGGGCAGGCCGGCGGCGGAGGTCGTCCCGCTCGCGCGCAAGGCCCTCGCCGACGGCACGATCCTGCGCGCGGACCAGCCGGCCATCCCGTACCCGGTCGGCGCCGGCCTCGTCCCGACGAGCACGGTGCTCGCGATGGCGGATCTCGACGAGGTCCTCACGGTCTACGAGGACGCGCTCGCCGAGGCCCACAGGCACGGCTCGACGCTCGCATTCGGTGCGGTGAAGGTCTTCCGCGCCTTCGCGCTGCGCTGGCGTGGCGACCTCGGCGAGGTGGAGGCCGAAGCGCGTGAGGCCCTGGCCGCGGGGGAGGTCTGGGGCGCGACGGCTCGCTTCGCGCGGCACGCGGCCGCCTTCCTCGCCGACTCGCTGATGGAGCAGGGCAGGCTCGACGAAGCCGCGGCCGTTCTGGCCGGCGCCTGGCCCACCGAAGCTCCTCCCGGCAGCACGCGCCTGCTCTTCCTCGGCGACAGCGCCAGGCGCCTGCGCCTGCTGCGCGGAGACCTGGCCGGGGGCCTCGAAGAGATGCTCGAGGCCGGACGCCTGTTCGAGGAGGTCGGCAGCCGGAACCCCGCCTTCATCGCATGGCGCTCTCCCGCCGCGCTGGCTCTGCTTCAGCTCGGCCGGCGGGACGATGCCGGCCCGCTTGCCGAGGAAGAGGTCGAGCTCGCGCGCACGTGGGGTGCCCCGCGGGCGCTCGGCGCCGCCCTGCGTGCGGCAGGCCTCGTCGAGGGCGGCGAGCGCGGGCTCGAGCTCCTCGTGGAAGCGGTCGACGTCCTGAGCGGGGCGCCGGCCCGGCTTGAGCACGCGAAGGCCCGGACCGACCTCGGCGCCGCGCTTCGCCGGGCCAACCGCCGCTCGGAGGCGCGGGAGCAGCTTCGTCAGGGACTCGAGCTGGCGACGATCTGCGGCGCCACGCCCCTCGCTGCACGTGCCGAGCGCGAGCTTCTCGCCACCGGCGCCCGCCCCCGGCGCATCGCCCTGAGCGGCGTCGAGTCGCTGACGCCCAGCGAGCGGCGCGTGGCCGAGCTGGCGGCCGAAGGGCCCACCAACCGCGAGATCGCGCAAGCGCTCTTCGTTACCCAGAGGACGGTCGAGGTCCACCTCACGAGCATCTACCGCAAGCTCGCGATCAGCTCGCGCTCGCAGCTCGCGGGCGCGCTCGCCGAACCGGCTCGCACCTAGGTTCTGCTCGTCGCCGCGCATTCCTCGCTCGCGGTGCGCTGATCAAAACACTTCGGTTCGGTTCTGGGGGCGTCCACGACGCGAACGGACGCCTTCCGCGAGCACTATCGGATCGATGTCCACCGAGACCGACTCGCTGGGAAGTGATTCGAGCCAGTCTGGCGGCCGTTGCTTTGTGGCGAATCGATCATCCGGAGTCCACGTCTCGGTCATCCGGAGTCCCCACGTGAGGTTCGGGCAAGGGCGCCGTTGCTCTTGTCCGAGGGGATTCTCGTAACGCTCAAGCGACCAGGGAAAGGGTGCTGACGATGACCATGCGCAAAATCGAACTCTCGGCCGGGACGATCGAATATGAGGACAGCGGTGGCGAGGGACCTGTCCTCGTGCTGCTGCACGGGCTCCTGATGGACGCCTCGCTATGGGAGAAGGTGATTGCTGATCTCGGCGTCGACCACAGGTGCGTGGCACCGACGCTGCCGCTGGGTGCTCACCGTCATCCGATGCGCGCCGATGCCGACCTGTCGCTACGCGGGATTGCGCGACTCGTCGCGGAGTTCTGCGACCGCCTCGACCTGCGCGACGTCACCCTCGTCGGCAATGACACCGGCGGGGCCCTCGCGCAGCTGCTCATCGGCACCGAGGCCGTAGGCATAGATCGAGTCGTGCTCGTCTCATGCGACGCGTTCGACAACTACCCGCCCGGCTTGACGGGACGGACGCTGGTGCTGACCGGGAAGCTGTCGCCCCCGCTGTTCGGTCTGTTCATGCAGCAGATGCGGCTGAGGCCGCTCCGGCGACTGCCGATCGCGTTCGGATGGCTGACCAAGCACGGCGACGCCGCCACCGCTCGCTGGCTGAAGCCGATCCTCCAGCAGCCGGAGATCCGCCGCGACACCGTGCACGTCCTGCGCACAATCTCGGCAGAGCCCGACCTGATGCTCAAGGCCGCCGAGTTCCTACCCGGCTTCGACCGGCCCGCCCTCGTCGTCTGGGCACGGGAGGACCGCGTCATGCCCCCCGAGCACGGGCGGCGCCTAGCCGAGCTCCTCCCGCATGGACGGCTGGTCGAGGTAGCAGATAGCTACACACTCATCCCCCTGGACCAGCCCGCCAGGCTCGCTCAGATCATCCGGGAGTTCGTGCGCGAGCCCGGGATATCCGCGCACTCATCGGAGCGAGCCTTCCGCGGTAGCCGCGTGACCAGGCCTCGCAGGTACCGGAACGGAGAGCTGGCGTGAGCGAGCGCAGGTGGCAGGCCAAACGCTTCGAGGGGCAGCGGCCGCGCCTGCGGCAGCTCGCCAACCGCACCCTCTGCACGCTCGATCCCGCCGCAACTGCCGGAGGTGACCGGTGCACGCGCTGAGCTCTTTCGTCGCGGTCGCATCCCTGTTCGAAGCGGTTGCGTTGGTACCGGTGATCGGCGGCGGCCTCTTCGTCCTGTTCCTCTTCGGGCTGTTCCTGCTCGCACTCGTCGGGATCAGGGGCGGACTCGGAGACCGCACGTCCACCAGCACGATCCTGCAATGGACCCAAAGAAGTGGCGCAATGGCTCATGAGCACGGACCGCTCATGCGGAAGCAGCGGGCAAGGCAGCCGCTGTGAAGGCCGTGGTCATCCATGCGACCGGAGATGCGGACGTGCTGCGGCTCGAGGAAGTGGAGCGGCCCGAGCCGGGCGAGGGCGAAGTGCTGATCAGGGTGCTGGCCTCGGCGGTCAACCCGGTCGACTGGAAGTACCGCCGTGGTCTCGTCGAACGAAAGCTTCCCGCGGTCCTCGGCGAAGACGTCGCCGGAACCATCGACGTATCGAGGGCGGACGGCTTCGCCCCCGGGAACGACGTCCTCGGAGTCGCCAGCAGCGGAGGCTATGCCGAGTACGCCACCGCCTCCGCTACGGCTATCGCACACATGCCCGATGGGCTCGGCTATGAGCAGGCCGCGGCGCTGCCAGTGTCCGGGATGACTGCCTGGCAAGGGCTGTTCGACTCCGGTCGCCTCGAACGAGGACAGACAGTCCTGATCACGGGCGCGGCCGGCGGCGTCGGCCATCTCGCGGTGCAGCTCGCAAGACACGCCGGAGCCCGCGTGATCGGCACGGGATCGCCGCGCAACCGGGATTTCGTCCTGAGCCTCGGCGCCGACGAGTTCGTCGACTACACCAGCGGCGATGTTGCCGATGCCGTGGGCGGCGTGGATCTCGCACTGGACACCGTAGGCGGATCGACAGCCGCGTCACTTGTTCCGGCGCTACGCGAGGGCGGCACGCTCGTCACGATCGCCTACCCGCCGGAGACCTCTCCCCAATGCCACCGCTGCTGGGTGAAGCCGCTGATCCTGCGACCAAACGTAGAGCAGCTTGCGCGGATCGCCGAGCTGGTCGCGTCCGGCGCGGTGCGCGTCGAGATCCAGCAACTGCCTCTCGCCGATGTCCAACGCGCACACGCACTCAGTGAGGCTGGACACGCGCGTGGAAAGCTCGTTCTCACCGTCCCGTCGCAACGAGTCGCCGACGGTGTCCACCCGAGCGTGTCCCGTCCGTCTTGATCGAGAACCCAACACAAGAAGGAGCACACCGATGCAAGCACACAAGAAAATCGCAGTAGCGGGAGCCACCGGCAGGGTCGGCCATCACGTCGTCGACGTGCTCGAGGCGAGGGGGCACGACGTTGTCCCAATCTCCCGCTCGGGCGGCGTCGACGTGATTACCGGCGAGGGGCTGACAGAGGCGCTGGCCGGCGTCGAGGCCGTGATCGACGCGGCCACCGGCGCCTCTCCCGACCAGCAGGCGGCCACCGAGTTCTTCACCGCCGCCGCTCGGACTCTGCACCAGGTCGGCGAGCAGGCAGGCGTGCAGCGAATCGTTGTCGTCTCGATCATCGGGACCGACCAGTTCACGGCCGGCTACGGCGCGGCGAAGCAAGCCCACGAACAGGCGACGCTGTCGGGCCCGATCCCGGCCCAAATCCTGCGCGCGGCGCAATTCCACGAGTTCGTCGAACAGCTCGTCGACTGGGGCAGACAGGACGGGGTGAGCTACGTGCCGAAGATGCGCACGCAGCTGGTCGCCGCCCGGACCGTCGCCGAGGCACTCGCCGACCTCGCCACCGCGCCCGAGTTGGCCCATCCACCCGGATCCAACGGGACACCGATCCCGGAAATCGCCGGTCCACGCGAGGAAAGCCTCGTCGAGATGGCGAAACTGCTCGCCGCCCGCCCGTCAGCGTCCCGGCCGACTTCTACGGCGACCTCCACGAGTCAGGCGCACTACTGCCCGGCCCGCACGCCACCCTCGCCGGCCCGACCTTCGAGCAGTGGCTAAGTCGGGAGACCTCAGGAGAACGCGCGTCCGCGCGGGCGAGAACCGCAAGTGGTTGACGTTCCCCGCGGTCCGGTTACGCGATCTGGTCCCGAACGCCGCCTGACCGAAGCGCGCGTACCGCAACGGGCGGCTGAAGTGCACCAAGACCGAAGGCAGCGTCCGCGCCGTACCCCTTCAGGGGGACGATTCCGTCGCGCCCGCGGCGACCGCCTGCTGGACGACGCTGTCGGGGTCTTCGACCACGAGCAGCGTTCGGCTGGTCGCGCCATCGATTGCGCGGGGGCGAGCCGCTTCATGGTCGCGGACGGTGCCGCCACCCAGAACGCTGCCTCGCCGACGCCGAGTTGGGCGACGATGTCGTCCAGCTCGCCGACCCGGTGAAGGACGGTTGCACCGAATGCGGCTTCGTAGAACGCGACCGCTTCGGCCCTCGACCCAGAGCTCCGGCTGGATACTCGTCACTGTCGCCTGAGGAAGTCGGTGACGCCGACTAATCATCGCGATGAACCTCTGCCTGTGCAGACCCTCGGGCGACTCAGGGTGTGAGCGGGAACGTCGCGCCTCGAGAAGGACCTCCGGCGACAGGTGTGACGAAAGCGTTTCGACGCGGCTTCGAATAACCGCCTGAACGGTATGACGATGCGGGTTCCAGCACGTACAACGAGATTTCCCAGTGGAGGGTTTTTCGCCCAGTTTCACCCGGTCGTCTCCATGCCGTTTCCAGCGCTGACGGCCGACACCGCGAGCCGGCGCTCGGGCTCCTAACCAGCCGCAGCGCGGATCTCGCGGGGGATTAGGCCAGGTATCCCATTGGGTCCGATGGCCGGCCGCTGCTACGCAGCTTCCGTGAAGCCGGCGATCAGCTCCGCCGCCTCGAGCGGGATGTCGAGCTGCGGGCAGTGAGTCCCGCCCGTCCGCGAGCGGGCGGAGGGGGTGCGGGCAGTCGGCGTAAGGCCGGCGCCCGGCGACCGCCGCCACCCCCACCCCCTCGTGACCTGGCGTCGCTGGCCGACCACTGCACACGCCTACGCCGCCGCGCGCCCTTTCGCGGTGGCGGGCTGAGAGGCTTGTTCGTGTGCCGGCGTCTTTGACGCATACGCGATGAAGAAGCCGGTGCGCCAGGTTGGGTAGCGTGGCGTCCAGCCGAGCTCGCGCTTCGCCTTGGCGTTGGAGGCGCCCCGCGCCTCGGTGGACATCACGGTCACGGCCTCACCTGCGAGTAGCCGCGCGAGCCAGGTGGGGAAGCGCCGCGGGGGCTTCGCGCCGAGGGCTTGGGCGAGCACCGGCAGCCACTCGCGCACCGGCGCGGGGTCGTCGTCGACGATGTTGTAGATCCCCGGCCCGTCGTGTTCGAGCGCGAGCACGGTTGCGGCGGCGGCGTCGTCGAGGTGGATCCAGGACCAGATGCCGCCGCCGTCGCCGACGATTGGGAACTGCTGCTTGCGCACCGGGTCGATCGTGCCGTCGTTGGCGGCGCCGTAGAAGGCGCCGTAGCGCAATGCGACTCCGCCGGAGTCGGTGACCGCCTGCTCGAGATAGGCCATTGCGGCGGCGGTCTGCTCGAAGTTCTTCGGCGGCGTGGGGTCGAGCGGATCGTCCTCGGTCTTGATCGGTCCGCCCTCGCGGGCGTACCGGGAGTAGGCGGCAACGCTTTGCGCGACGAATCGGTGCACGCCGGCCTCGCGCGCGGCCGCCAGCAGCGCGTCCGTGCCCTTCGTTCGCAGCTCGCTGGTCTTAGCGGTCACCTTGTCCATGTTGCGGCTGAACTTCACGTTGGCCAGGGCGGTCGCCTGGTGCACGATCGCGTCCGGGTTGGCCTCGCGCACCGCCTTGCGCACGGCGCGTGCGTCGAGGAGATCGAGCGCAACCGGTTTTGCGCCGAGCGCGCGGACGCGCTCGCCGCTGCTGGGGGAGGTGTGGCTGCCGATCACGTCGTGTCCGGCATCGATCAACTGGGGAACTAGGCGGGTGCCGATCGCACCGCTAGCCCCTGCCAGGAAGACTCGCATCGTGTTCTCCTTTCGTATTCCGTGGACTGCGACGTCCTCTGAGACGAGGCGCCGCGCGTTGCTGTGACACTCGGCGTGGCGCTAACGCGGCCGAGTGGGCGGAACGACTACGTACGGTGGCGTGCGCCGCGTTCGCCGTGGTGCAAGAGCGCGCGCAGGTCGGCGGGCGGCCCCAGGTGGCGAAGCTGGCGGTCGACCCCGGCACGCGTCTTGGCTGTCCGATCGCCGAGCCGTGCCCGGCGTTCCATTCAAGCCGCCCATGCCTTGCCGTTGAACGCGGCCCTCGCGGCCGCGAACGGGTGGTAGAAGGCCTGGATCGCTTCTCTCCCTGTCACCGGGTGGAGAACGAAGCGGGTTCCCTCGCGCCGGTCCTCGACCTGGACGCGGAATTCATCCTTGAGGTTGCGGCGGTTCCAGAACAGGTCGACGACGATTCCGTCGGTCTCGCGATGTCCGAATTGATTAGCCGCGGTCAACACTTCCCACCTCCAATTCTCGAGATGAACGGATGCACGAACGTGGATCCGATCGTGCTCGAGCGAGGCTGCGCCCGCATCGTGGGCGCCCCCAGATTCGATCCGCAGTGTTTCGGTCGTCCCACCGCTAGAGAGGGGGCGGCCGAAGAGGAACTAGACGCGAGCCGGTTCGGCGAGCGCGGCCGCGAGCTGCGAGCGGGAGCTGATCGCGAGCTTGCGGTAGATGCTCGTGAGGTGGACTTCGACCGTTCTCTGGGTGACGAAAAGCGCCTGCGCGATCTCGCGGTTGGTGGGGCCTTGGGCCGCCATCTCGGCGACGCGGCGTTCGCTGGGCGTGAGCGAATCGACGCCGCTCAGGGCGATGCGCCGCGGGCGCGCGCCGGTGGCGAGGAGCTCGCTCTCGGCACGTGCGGCGAGCGAGGTCGCGCCGCAGATCGTCGCCAGCTCGAGCGCGTGGCGAAGCTGCTCGCGCGCCTCCGAGCGGCGGTTGGCTCTGCGAAGCGCCGCTCCCAGCTCGGTGCGCGCCTTCGCGTGCTCGAGCTTCGCCGGCGAGTCCGTGAGCACCTCGACCGCTTCCCGAAGGAGCGCGAGCCCTTGCTGGCCACCCTCGACCAATCCCGCCGCGCGCAGGGCTGCGCCGAGCGCCCGAGGGGTACCCCAGGTGCGCGCAAGCTCGAGCTCTTCGCTCGTCAGCCGGCCGGCTTCGTCCTGCTCGCCGAGCTGGAGCAAGGCGAGGGCGGCCGGCGAGCGCCAGGCGATGAGGGCGGGGTTGCGGCTGCCGACCGCCTCGAAGCTGCGACCGGTGTCGAGCATCTCCTCGAGGCCGCCGACCAGATCGCCGTTCAGCAGGCGCAAGCGCGCGCGGATGTCGGGGAAATAGAGCAGGCGCGAATCATCTTCGGGGAGGGACTGGCCGATACCGGTGCGGGCCAGCGCGGCCGCGGCTTCGTCGAGCTTGCCCTGCTCCATCAGGGCTTCGGCGAGAAAGGCGGCAGAGTGGCCCAGGAAGCGGGCTGACGTCCCCCACGCCTCGCCGGCCGCCAGCGCCTCGCGGGCCTCGGCCTCCGCCTCGCCCAGGTCGCCTCGCAAGACGTAGGTCTGCGCGCGAAAGAGCTTCGTGATAGCGAAGGCGAAGGTCGACCCGCGCCGGTGTGCGTCGGCGAGTGAGTCCTCGTAGATCGCCAGAACCTCGTCCAGATCCGCCATCGCCAGCACGGCGCAGGGGAGGACGAAGGTTGCGCCGAAGAGCTCCTCCTTGATCAGCGTTCCCTCGGCAAGCGCGCGGCGCGCGAGAGGGACGGCGACCGCGGCCGGCGCGCCCGCCCGCGCATCGTGATAGGCAAGCAGCGCAAGCAGGGTCTTTTCGCCGAGCGTCGCGTGCGCGGGCCGGCTGCGGACGCGCGCCAGCCGTTCGAGTGCCTCGCGGTGCAGCGACGGCACGAAGATGGTGCTGGTGATGAGCGCGGACTCGAGCAGGCGCTCGAGCTCGGGGTCGGCGCCGGCGAGCTCCACCAGCGCTTGGTTGTAGACGGCGTCCGCCTCCTTGCCGCGGAGGAGGAAGAGCTGGCGGCCGAGCAGCAGCGCGGTCTCGGCTCTTCGGATCGGGTCGTCGATCAGCGCGTGCGCCTCCCGGAGATGCTCGACGGCGGCGTCGCCGCTCACGATCGCCTCGGCGGAGCCGAGCTCGAGCAGCAGGTCGGCGCGCTCGGCCGCGGGCGGCGGCTCGGCGAGCGCGCGGCGAAGGTAGGCGACCGCGCTCTCGGAAGCACCGCGAGAGCCGGCGCGGCGGGCGGCGTCGCGCAGCGCCCCGACGACTTCTGCGTCCGCGGCCGCGGGAGTGCGGAGCAGGTGCGCGGCGACCCGCTCCGGCTCGGCGCCGGCGTCGGCGAGGAGACGCGCCGCCCGTGCGTGCCCGCTGTCTCGCTCGAGGGGTGTGAGTGACTCGTAGACCGCCGCGCCGATCAGTGGGTGGACGAACCCGAGCGGCGGCTGCGGCCGCAGAACGTCGACCCGCGCGAGGGCGGCGGCCGCCTCGGAGGCGGCCTGCTCGTCCAGGCCGGCCAGCCCCGCCGCTTGGCGGGGATCGGCATCGTCGCCCAGGATCGCGACCGCCCGCGCGAGCGTCGTCGCCTCCGGCGGAAGTCGGGAGAGCCGAAGCGAGACCGCGCGCGAGCCGGCCCTCGCTGCGAGCTCGCGGAGGCGGGGCACGTTTGCTTCGGCCGGGGCAAGGCCCTCGGCCGCGATCGTGTGCACGAGCTCACGCAAGAGCAGCGGATTGCCGCCCGTCGCTTCCTGGCAGGCGGCGCAGAAGGCATCGTCAGCCTCGGGCGAGAGGCTCTCGCGCAGGAGCCGGGCGACCGCCTCGGTGCTCAGGGGAGCGGGCCGGACGGTTGTGGCGAGCGGATCGGAGACGATCTGCCCGATGAGGCCCGGATCCTCTCCCGGTTCCGCTGGCCGGAGGCCGACGAGGACCAAGAGGCCGAGCCCCTCCATCCGTGGCAGGAGGTAGGCCAGCCAGCGTAACGAGGGCAGATCGCACCAGTGCAGGTCGTCGAGCGCGAGCAGGAGCGGCCGGCGCGCGGCGAGGTTCGCGGTCAGCCAGTAGAGACCGTGCAGCGTCGCCAGCGACGAGTCCGCGGCCGGCTCCGCCGCGACCTGGGCCGGGTCAAAGAGCGGCGCCGCGAGCGCCGCCGAGCCCGCGAGCAGGTCGGCTCGCTCTTCCGCCTGCAGGGAGGCGAGCAACGGCTCGAAGAGCTGCCGCACTAACCCGTAAGAGAACGAGCGCTCAAGGTCGGAGCCGCGCCCGCCCAGCACCTGCATACCGGCCTCCTGAGCGAGTGCTTTCGCCTCCATCATCAGGGCGGTCTTGCCGATGCCGGGCGGCCCCTCGATCGCGAGCAGCCGCCCACCGCCCGGGCTGGCGGCGATCAAGCCGGCCACCGCCGTCAGCTCGGTGTCGCGCTCGAGCAGGTCGAGCTGAACCGGGAATGGCTGCTCGGCCACCTGCGTGCTGCGTCGTTCGTGACCGATGTTCACCGGGTCAGGCTACTCCAGAGGTCATTCCTGAACAGCGACTGCACCGGGCTGACCAAGTCGCGCGCGTCGGTCGCCCCGCCGCCGCCTCTATAGCGGTGGGCTCGCCAAATCACTGTGGTTCAGACCTGGGGGCGCCCACGACGCGAATCCGCGCTCGTCGCAGCACGATGGCCCCATGGTCATCCGAGATGACGCAATCGAGGCGGCTCGACTGACGGGCCGCCGCTTCCGCCAGAAGTCGAATCCGGCAGAGAGCGAGGTCCACGTCATGAGCGCAGAGCCCTCAGGCAAGCATCCCCCGACCGAAGACACAAACGACGAGCCAAGGGAGGCGAGATGAGAGCCAGCCGGACGCTCTGGACGTTCGCGATCAGCTCGATCGCGCTGTTTATGGTCACGCTCGACAACCTCGTGGTCACGACCGCGATCCCGGTGATCCGGGAGGACCTGCACGCGTCCCTGTCGAGTTTGGAGTGGACGGTCAACGCCTACACGCTGACGTTCGCGGTGCTGCTCCTGACCGGGGCTGCGCTCGGCGACCGGTTCGGCCGCCGCCGGGTCTTCGCCGTCGGGATCGGGATCTTCACGCTCGGTTCGATCGCGGCGGCGCTCGCGCCCTCGGTCGACACGCTGAACCTGGCACGCGCGTTCCAGGGGCTCGGCGGCGCGATCGTGATGCCGCTGACGCTGACCATCCTGTCCAACGCCGTGCCGGCCGCGAAGCGCGGCCTTGCCCTCGGCGCGTGGGGCGGCATCGCCGGTCTGGCCGTCGCAT
>WNGB01021341.1_pt1 | contig 12307 bp, 12 predicted proteins | sample 5400681 | NCBI WGS metagenome assembly WNGB01 (sample SAMN13153367, study PRJNA577476) | soil metagenome | isolation source: 115 cm soil or saprolite under grassland replicate 2 | place: USA:California | collected 2016-06-15 | reverse complement strand
GGCGGCGCCATTCACCCTGACGGGATCAAGCAGCTCGAGGCCGAGGCTCGCGTCATCGTCACCGACCAGACCACCGAGGAGGGGATGGTCGCGGTCGCGGGCGAAGCCGAAGGCATTCTTTTCCGCATCACGCCCGACTGCACGCGGTCGCTGATGACGGCGTGCTCGCGGCTCAAGGTGGTCGGCCGCCACGGGGTCGGCCTCGACACGGTGGATCTCAAGGCGGCGACGGATCTGGGCATCGCCGTCGTGCACGCGCCCGGGTCCAACTCGGACTCGGTGGCCGAGCACGCCCTCATGCTGATCCTGGCCTGCGCCAAGCAGACGCTGGACGTCGACCGGCTGACCCGCAGGGCCGAGTGGAAGCCGCCGCGCCCGAAGGCGAACATCGAGCTCCGGGGCAAGACGCTCGGCATCGTGGGGGTCGGCAATATCGGCCGCCGCATGGCCCGTCTCGGCGCCGCGCTCGGCATGCGCGTCATCGGCTACGACAAGTACGTGCCCGACGACGAGGTGCGCGCGCGGGGAGCAGAACCCAAGCCCGATCTGTATTCGGTCCTCAGCCTAGCCGACGTCGTGACCTGCCACACGCCGCACACCCCCGAGACGCATCACATGATCGACGCCGGGGCCATCGCCCAGATGAAGGATGGGGTGATCTTCGTCAACACTTCCCGTGGTAAGACCCAGGAGGAGCACGCGCTCTTCGAGGCGCTCACGCGCGGCAAGGTCCGCGCCGCCGGCATCGACGTGTTCGAGGAGGAGCCCGTCTCCGCCGACAATCCGCTGCTGAACCTCCCCAACGTCGTCGTCAGCTCGCACGTGGCCGGGGTCACGGCGGAGACCGTACGCGCGATGGCCATGCAGGTGACGGCCGAGATGGCGCGGGTGCTCCGGGGCGAGAAGCCGCACGTTCTCGGCAATCCCGAGGTCTGGCCCAAGCTCGCCAACCTCAGGTAGACTGGACGGCGAGGAGGCGCCCCATGCCCATCGATGCCCGTCATCCGAAAGACATCCGAGCCGATATCCGCAGCGGCAAGATGGGCGGCGTCACCGCCGGGCTGGCGCCGGGCTTTGTCCAGGCCAACCTCGCCGTCCTGCCGAAAGACTCCGCCTATGACTTCCTGCTCTTCTGCCAGCGCAACCCGCGGCCGTGCCCGCTCATCGAGGTGACGGATGTGGGCTCGCCGGAGCCCGTCGGGGTCGCGCCGGGGGCCGATCTGAGGACCGACCTGCCGAAGTACCGCATCTACAAGGACGGCGTGCTGGCCGATGAGGTGATCGACGTCACGGCCTTCTGGCGCGATGACCTGGTCGCCTTCCTGCTCGGGTGCTCGTTCACCTTCGAGTGGGCGCTCCTCGACGCCGGCATCCCGTTGCGCCACATCGACGAGGGCAAGAACGTGGCCATGTGGAAAACCTCGATCGCCTGCCGCCCGGCCGGGCGCTTCCACGGCCCCATGGTGGTCTCCATGCGGCCGGTTCCGACTCGCCTGGTGTCCAAGGCCGTGACCGCCTCCGCGCGCTTCCCCAGCGCTCACGGCGCGCCTGTGCATGTGGGCGACCCGGCGGATATCGGCATCGCCGACGTGACCAGGCCCGACTGGGGCGACTTCGTGGGCATCCGTCCGGGCGAGGTGCCCGTGTTCTGGGCCTGCGGGGTGACGCCTCAGGCGGTGGCCCTGGCCTGCAAGCCCGCGTTCATGATCACCCACAGCCCGGGGCACATGTTCATCACGGATCTGCCGAATCACGCCCTCGCCGCGTTGTAGGAGCGTGTCGGAGCGCCCCCGAACTTCACGGGACCCTAGCTCGCCGCTCGTCCGAGCGCCGGCTCCGCCGCGCGGGGACCTCGCGGTCTGCGTCGATCTGGGCGAGTCGATCGGCCGCAAGCGCTGGCGCCACTTCGCATGAGCTCGCTGGTGATCCACGACGGGGGCCCGCTCACCACTATCCAGGACCTGGGCCGCCCGGGCCATCTCCGCGTCGGGATACCGGAATCGGGGCCGATGGACCGGGAGGCGCTCATCCTGGCCAATCGCCTGGTCGGCAATGCCGACGGGGCCGCGGCGCTCGAGTGCACCGTCATCGGGCCCCGCGTGGAGTTCACCGATGGGCGCGTGGTGGCGGTGACCGGCGCCGACATGCCCGTCGCGCTGAACGGCGCAGAGGCGCCCCGCTGGCAGGCCTTCGGGGTGAAGGCGGGCAACGTCCTCAAGCTGGGTCCCGCGAAGACCGGCGTGCGCGCGTATGTGGCCATCTCGGGCGGCATCGATACGCCGCCGGCCCTCGGCTCTCGCGCGACCTATCTGCGCGGCCAGCTCGGCGGCCTGAGCGGTCGCGCGCTCAGGAAGGGCGACCAAGTCCCGCTGGCTGCGTGTCGCCCGGCCCGGCTCGGCCGGGTGCGCCCCGACCGCGTCCCCGCTTACTCGGGCGAGCCCGAGGTCCGCGTGGTGCTGGGGCCGCAGGATGACCGCTTCACCGGGCGCGGGATCGCGGCCTTCCTGGGCGGTCCCTACGAGGTGCTGCCCCAGAGCGACCGGATGGGCGCACGGCTGCGGGGCCCGTTGATCGAGCACACGCGCGGCCACGACATCGTGTCCGATGGCATCCCCCTTGGCGGCATCCAGGTGGTCGGCGACGGGCAGCCCATCGTCTTGCTGGTGGACAGACAGTCGACGGGAGGCTATACCAAGATTGCCACGGTGTGCTCCTTCGACATCGGGCGCGTGGGCCAGGTCAAGCCGGGCCAGCGGCTCCGGTTTCGCCGGCTCACCGTCGCCGAGGCGCACGCCGCCCTGCGCGCGAGCCAGGAGCGCTTGGACGCGGCCATCGAGTTTGTCGCATAGGAGCGTGTCCGAGAATCGGAGGGGCATCATGACGCTGGAGAGCGCCATCAACGACTATAAGGCCAAGACCTCCCGCTCCCGCCAGCTCTTCGAGGAGGCGCTGCGGGTGATGCCGGGCGGGAACAGCCGCACTACGACCTTCTTCGATCCGTATCCGTTCTACATCGCCCGCGGGGAAGGGGCGCGCATCTGGGACGTGGACGGCGTCGAGCGGCTCGACTTCAACGGCAACTACACGAGCCTCATCCTCGGCCACGCCAACCCGCGGGTCGTCCAGGCCATCCAGGACGCCGCGACCCGCGGCATGTCCTTTCCCGGGCCGAGCGAGCACGAGGTGCGACTGGCCGGGCTCCTGACGACGCGCATCCCGAGCATGGAGGCCGTGCGCTTCACCAACTCCGGCACCGAGGCCACGATGCACGCCGTGCGCGTGGCGCGGGCCTTCACCGGGCGGAGCAAGATCGCCAAGTTCGAGGGCGCCTATCACGGCACCCACGACTGGGTGCTCGTGAGCGTCTCGCCCGACCCGGCCGAGGCTGGCCCGCGCAAGCGGCCGCGATCGGTGGCGTGGTCGTCGGGAGTGCCGGCGGCGGTGCTGAAGCACGTGGTGGTGCTGCCGTGGAACGATACCGGCGCCTGCGTGAAGATCCTCGAGAAGCAGGGCGGGGACATCGCCGTGCTCCTCATCGATCCGATGCTCGCCAACGCCGGCATGATCCCGGCGCGCGAAGGCTTTCTCGAGGCCCTGCGGGAGCTGACCGCGCGGCTCGGCATCCTCCTGATCTTCGACGAGGTGATCTCGTTCCGCGTCTCGCGCGGCGGCGCCCAGGAGCGCTTCGGCATCCGTCCCGATCTCACGACGCTCGGCAAGATCATCGGCGGCGGCCTCGCCGTCGGCGCCTTCGGCGGCCGGGCCGACGTGATGAACTACTACGACCCCCGCGGCGGCAAGGGGCGCATCAACCACGGCGGCACGTTCAACGCCAACCCCCTCACCATGGCGGGCGGCGCGGCGACCATGGAGCAGCTCACGCCCGAGGCCTATGCGCGCCTGGACGCGCTCGGTGATCGGATGCGCGATGGTGCGCGGCGCCTGCTGCGCGCGCTCAAGCTTCCGGGCCAGGTCACCGGGGTAGGCTCGCTGTTCTGGCTCCACTGGACCAAGCGCCGGCTCACCGACTACCGCTCGGCCAAGCCGGAGGACCCGCGGGCGCCCCTCAGCGTCTTCATGGGGCTGCTCACCGAGGGCGCTCTTCTCTCCCAGCGCGGGCTGGGGGCCTGCTCGCTCGCCATGACCGACGCAGATGTGGACCGCTTCGTCGAGGCGCTCGGCCGCGTGCTCGAGCGGGAGGCGGCGACCGGCTAGCCGGCTGAAAGGACAATCACATGTGGCAAGGTCACGTGGTCTCGATTCACATCGCGCCGGAGGCCTCGGCGAAGATGCAGACGGTTACCGAGGTCCGCGCGGTACCCGGCCGCGGGCTCGAGGGCGACCGGTACTTCAAGGGCACCGGCTTCTACTCGCCGCGGCCGAGCCATGGCGGGCGCGAGGTGACGCTGATCGAGATCGAGAGCGTGGAGGCGCTCGACAGCGGCGTGCTCGGCTCGAAGGGCGACCGGCTGGGCATCAAGCTCTCGGCGGCGGACACCCGGCGCAACATCGCCACGTCTGGCGTGCCACTGAATCACCTCGTGGACAAGGAGTTCTGGGTAGGCCCGGTGCTGATGCGGGGCAGGCGGCTCTGCGAGCCGTGCAAGCACCTTGACGAGCTGACGCAGCCGAGCGTGATGGACGGGCTCATCCACCGCGGCGGCCTGCGCGCGCAGATCCTCACCGAGGGCGAGATCCGGCCCGGCGACATCGTCCGGCCCAAGAGGCCCTGAGCGGTGGCCAATATCGGGCGCGGCCCCGGCGACGCCGACTCGGTCACGCTGATAGAAAGGAACGAGGACCAATGGCGAAGATCATCGATCTCAACTGTGATATGGGGGAGTCCTACGGCCGCTGGACGCTCGGCGCCGACCTAGCCATCATGCCGTTCATCAGCTCGGCCAACGTGGCCTGCGGCTTCCACGGTGGCGATCCTCACGTCATGCGCAAGACAGTGGCGCTGGCCCTCAAGCACGAGGTGGCCATCGGGTCGCACCCCGGGCTGCCCGATCTGATGGGCTTCGGGCGCCGGAAGATGGACGTGAGTGCCCAGGAGGTGAAGGACTACTTGTGCTACCAGACGGGCGCCCTCCGCGAGCTGGTGCGCGTCGCGGGGTCCGAGCTCCAGCACGTGAAGCCCCACGGCATCCTCTACAACATGATGGAGGCCGACGAGGCGCTGGCGGCCGCCGCGGGCGAGGCCGCCATGGAGTCCAAGCTCATCCTGATGACGCTCGCCTCGGGCAAGTACGACGCCACCTGCCGGAAGATGGGGACGCGGGTCGCGTCGGAGGGCTTCGCCGATCGCGCCTACAACGTCGACGGCACCCTCGTGTCGCGGAAGATCGTTGGCTCGCTGATCACGGATCCGGCGAAGGCAGCCGCCCAGGCGGTGAAGATGTCGAGGGAGGGCAAGGTGCGCACGCTGGACGGCGTGGAGATCGACATCTCCGTGCAGACCATCTGCTGCCACGGCGACACGCCCGGCTCCGAGAAGATCGTGCGCGCGGTGCGGGAGGGGCTCGAGAAGGCGGGCTGTCAGGTCAAGCCGCTCCGCGACTGGCTGCCTGCCCAGTGAGACCACGGCTCGCTCGCATCGTCGCCCTCGCCTCGGTGGCGCTGGCCCAACTTCCACGGTCGAGCGCGCCTGGGTGGCCTGCATGGAGTCGCGGGGGTACGCGGTCGTGCCACGGGCGAGCCAGAGCAGTCCCGGTCCGCGGCACAACTCAAGCCCCGAGCCGGTGGGCGGCCCGCGCCCGGGCGAAGCTTCTCCGGGGCCACCGTTTCAGCGATAATGCGTGAAGGGAGGCTGAGTGCCTCCGTCCCAAACGTCAAAAGAGGGTCCGATCATGAACGGCTCATGGCATCGCTTGACGGCATCGGTCACGATCGCGGCCGTCGTGGCGGCGCTCTCGGGGTGCGCGACGACGCCGGCGCAGCCGGCGGTGTCCGCGTACCCGCAGAAGGGACAGACGGCGGAGCAGCAGTCGCGCGATATGACCGAGTGCCAGAACTGGGCCAAGCAGCAGACAGGGTTTGACCCGACGACCGACGCCGCCAAGGGAGCGGGCGTGGGCGCGCTCATCGGCGCTCTGGGCGGGGCGGCGGCCGGCGCGGCCATCGGCGCCGCGGCGGGGAATGCGGGGAGAGGCGCGGCCATCGGCGCGGCGGCGGGCGGCCTCGGCGGTGCGGGGGTCGGCGGCACCTACAACTACTCCAAGTCCAAGGAGGGCTACGACCAAGCTTACACGAACTGCATGACGACCCGCGGCTACACCGTTCGGTGAGAATCGATTAAGATGAGGGGGTTCGAGCGCATTCTATGACCGACATCGCCGCAACGGCTCCGCTCAAACGCACTCCGCTCCGCGACGTCCACGTCAAGGCGGGTGCCAGGATGGTCCCCTTCGGGGGCTGGGAGATGCCGGTCCAGTACACTGGCATCGTCGACGAGCATCGCGCAGTTCGTCGGGCGGTGGGGCTTTTCGACATCAGCCACATGGGCGAGTTCGAGATTGAGGGCGGGGAGGCGCTCCGCATCGTCCAGCGGCTCTGCACCAACGATGCCTCGACCCTCGCGGTGGGCCAGGTCCAGTACTCGCTGCTCTGCTACCCCGAGGGGGGTATCGTGGATGATCTCACGCTCTACCGCCTGGCCGACGACCGCTTCATGCTCACGGTGAACGCCGCCAACATCGACAAGGACTGGAGCTGGGTCACCGAGCACGGCGGGGGCGAGGCCCGCCTGAGGAACGTGAGTGACGAGACGGGGCTCTTGTCGGTGCAGGGTCCGAAGGCCGAGGGCCTCGTGCAGCGATTGGCCGACACCGATGTGACCCGCGTGCCCTACTACCACTTCGTGCGGGGGGCGGTGGCGGGAGTGCCAGCGCTCATCTCGCGGACGGGCTACACGGGGGAGGACGGCTTCGAGCTATACATCCCGGCGTCCCGAGCCCAGCACCTCTGGCACGCGCTCCTGGAGGCGGGGCGCGGGGATGGCATCCAGCCCATCGGCCTCGGCGCGCGGGACACGCTGCGGCTCGAGATGAAGTACGCGCTCTACGGCAATGACATCGACGGGACCACCAATCCTCTCGAGGCCGGGCTCGGCTGGGTGGTCAAGCCGGCCAAGGGCGACTTCATCGGCCGGGGCGCCATCGAGGCGCTTCGGGCCCGCGGCGTGGCGCGCAAGCTCGTGGGCTTCGAGATGGTCGAGCCCTCGGTGCCGCGCCACGGCTACCGGTTGCTCAAGGACGGCGCGCCGGCGGGCGTCGTGACGTCCGGCTCCTTCGGCCCGGCCGTCGAGCGCTATATCGGCGTGGGCTACGCGCCGACGGCGCTGTCGTCGGTGGGCAGCGAGCTCGAGGTCGAGATCCGCGGCAAGCCCCAGCGGGCCCGCGTCGTCCGCACCCCCTTCTATTCTTCCAAAGTCAAGAAGGCCTAGAGAGGAGCGCGATGTCCAATGTTCCGGCCGAGCTGAGATACACGCGTGAGCACGAGTGGGCGAAGCTCGAGGGCGATCGGGCCCGCATCGGCATCACCGCCTTCGCCCAGGAGCAGCTCGGGGACGTAGTGTTCGTCGAGCTGCCGAAGGTGGGCGCCCGGGTCACCGCCATGCAGAGCTTCGGCGTCGTGGAGTCGGTGAAGGCGGTCTCCGATCTCTTCGCGCCTGTCTCGGGTGAGGTCGTCGAGGTCAACGGCGAGCTCACCAAGAAGCCCGAGACCGTGAACGCGGATCCCTACGGGCAGGGGTGGTTGATCGTGATCAAGTATGCCGACGCGAAAGAGCTGGACGCGCTCATGACCGCCGCCGACTACGAAAAGTTCATCGCGACCGCGGGGCACTGAGGCGGGCCCGGCCATGCGCTACATCTCGAACACGCCCGCTCAGCAGAAGGAGATGCTCGGGACCATCGGGGTGTCCTCCATCGAGGACCTGCTCGTCCGCGTGCCGATGACTATGCCTGCTTTCTCGGGGGCGGCTCCTACGACCATGCGGTCCCCAGCCCCATCAACCACCTGGTCTCGCGCGGAGAGTTCTTCACGGCCTACACACCCTATCAGCCGGAGGCGAGCCAGGGGACGCTCCGGACCATCTACGAGTACCAGAGCATGGTCGCCGAGCTCTGCGGGATGGACGTGGCCAATGCCTCCCTCTACGACGGCGCGTCGTCGCTGGCCGAGGCGGCCCTCATGGCCCATGCGGCGACGGGACGGGACGGCGTCGTGCTGTCGCGGGGCGTGAACCCGTTCTACCGCCAGGTGGTCGAGACCTATTGCGAGGGGCCGAACCTCAAGCTCCGCTCGGTGTCGCTGGGCGACGGGGCGACCGACGCGGAACCGCTCAGGAAGGCCGTCTCGGGAACGACGGCCGCCGTCGTGCTGCAGCATCCCAATTTCTTCGGCTGTCTCGAGGACGTCACCGCGGCGGCGGAGGTCGCGCACGCCGCGGGCGCCCTGCTCATCGTCGTGACGGACCCGGTGAACCTGGGCCTGCTGGCGCCGCCCGGCGCTCTTGGCGCCGACATCGTCGTGGGCGAGGGCCAGGGGCTCGGCGTGCCCATGAGCTTCGGGGGGCCGAACCTCGGCCTGTTCGCCACCAAACGGGATCTCGTGAGAAGGATGCCGGGGCGACTGGTCGGCGCCACCGTGGACCTGGACGGGCGCCGCGGCTTCGTTCTGACGCTCCAGACGCGTGAGCAGCATATCCGCCGCGAGAAGGCCACCTCCAATATCTGCACCAACGTCGCGCTCTGCGCGCTGATGGCGACCATCTACCTCGCCATCACGGGCAAGCGCGGACTCCGCCGTGTGGGTGAGCTGTGCCTAGCCAAGGCGCATTACGCGGCGGCTGAATTCAGCAAGGTGCCCGGCGTCCGGCTCCGCTTCGCGGCGCCGTTCTTCAAGGAGTTCACGCTTCAGCTCCCGAAGTCACCGGAACGGGTGGCGAGGCGCTTGATGAAGGACAAGATCCTAGCCGGTGTGCCACTCAAAACGCTGGATCGGGAGTACAGGGACTGCCTCCTCGTCGCGGTCACCGAGAAGCGGACCCGGGAGGAGATCGACGCTTATGCCCGCGCCCTGGCCGCGGCGCTGGCGTGAGGCCAGGGATGCGGACCACCAAGTCCTCGTACGACAAGCTGATCTTCGAGCTATCCTCGCCGGGTCGCTTCGCCTACTCGCTGCCCGCGTGCGATGTCCCCGAGAGTGATCCGGGCACGCTCCTGCCGAAGGCCTATCTGCGCGAGACCCCGCCCGAGCTGCCCGAGGTGTCCGAGGTGGACGTGATCCGCCATTACTCACGTCTCTCCCAGTTGAACTACGGCGTGGACACCCACTTCTACCCGCTCGGGTCCTGCACCATGAAGTACAACCCGAGGATCAACGAGGACATGGCCCGCCTCCCCGGCTTCGCGCGGCTGCATCCGCTCGCGCCCCAGGCCGCGAGCCAGGGCGCGCTCGGGCTGATGCACGAGCTCGGCCGCGATCTCGCCGAGATCTCGGGCATGGACGAGGTGTCGCTCCAGCCGGCGGCCGGCGCCCAGGGCGAGCTCGGCGGCGTGCTGATGATCCGCGCCTATCACCTGGCGCGCGGCGAGCGGCGCCACAAGGTGCTGGTCCCCGACTCCGCCCATGGCACCAACCCGGCCTCCACGGCGCTGGCGGGCTACTCGGTGGTTCAGCTCAAGTCCGGCGAGAACGGCGAGATGGACCTCCAGGACCTGGCGCGGCACCTGGACGAGGACGTGGCGGCCTTCATGATCACCCAGCCCAACACGCTCGGCCTTTTCGAGTCGCGTATCCACCAGATCACCGAAATGTGCCACGCCAAGGGCGTGCAGGTCTACATGGATGGCGCCAACCTGAACGCCATCCTGGGGATCACGCGGCCGGGTGACCTCGGCTTCGATGTCTGCCACTTCAACCTGCACAAGACCTTCACCACGCCCCACGGCGGCGGCGGGCCGGGCGCAGGGCCGGTGGGTATCAAGGCGCATCTGGCCCCCTTCCTGCCGGTTCCGGTGGTGGTCAAGGACGGAAAGGGGTACCGGCTCGACTGGAACCGGCCGCAGTCCATCGGCAAGCTCCAGGCGTTCTGGGGCAACTTCGGGATGCTGGTCCGCGCCTACACCTACATCCGCACCATGGGGCCGGACGGGCTGCGCTCCGTTTCCGAGAACGCGGTGCTCAACGCCAACTACGTGCTCAAGCGGCTGGAGGAGCACTACGACCGCTCCGTGCCGGGGCCTTGCATGCACGAGTGTGTGCTGTCGGCGGGCCGCCAGAAGCGGCTCGGCGTCACCGCCACGGATATCGCGAAGCGCCTCCTGGACCTGGGCTTCTACGCCCCCTCCATCTACTTCCCGCTCATCGTGGAGGAGGCGCTGATGATCGAGCCCACCGAGACGGAGTCGAAGGAGACGCTGGACGAGTTCTGCGAGGCCATGACGCAGATCGCCCGGGAGGCGGAGTCGAGTCCGCAGATCATCCGCGACGCGCCCGTCACCACGCCGGTGCGTCGGCTCGACCAGACGCTGGCGGCGCGCCAGCCTCAGCTGCGCTGGACGCCTCAGGCCGGCGGGCGGCCATGACCGCGTTCCGGCTGCTCGTGACCGAGCCCTCTGACGGGGCCGCCAACATGGCCCTGGACGAGGCGTTACTCGTCAGCCGCCTCCGCAAGGCCGGCCCTCCCACGATCCGGTTTTTCGCCTGGCGCCCGCCCGCAATCTCGCTCGGGTACGGCCAGCCGGTCGGCGGGGCCATCGACCTCGCTGAGGCGGCCCGCATGGGTATCGGCCTCGTGAGAAGGCCCACGGGAGGCAGCGCCATCCTGCACGAAGGCCCGGACCTCGAGCTGACCTACAGCGTCGTGGGCGCCGCGGACGATTTCCCCGGGGCGGACGACCTGCTCATGACCTATCACTGGATCGGCACCGCGCTGGCGGCGGGGCTCCAGATCTTGGGCGCCCCCGTGGAGATGGTCCCGGTGCAGCCCTCCAGCCCCGCGGCGATGCCCGCCTTCTGCTTCGCGCGCACCGGCTCGTATGAGCTGGAGGTAAGCGGGCGGAAGCTGGTCGGCAGCGCCCAGCGGCGGCGGGGCGAGGGCTTTCTCCAGCACGGTTCGGTGATGCTGGGAGCCGCGCCCGAGCGCCTGCGCCGCGTCTTTCCCGCCGAGGCAGACCCCCTCGCAGGCATGACGACCCTCGAAGCCGTGCTGGGGCGGCGGCCATTCTTTGCGGAGACCGCGGAAGCGCTGGCGCGCGGCTTCCGCGACGCCCATGGGATCGAGCTCCGGCCGAGCGGGCTCGACGCCGATGAGACGGCGCTGGCCAGGTCGCTGACCGGCGAGAAGTACGCGACGCACGGGTGGACTCGCGCGGGACGGACACCGACGAGCCTCTTGCGACGGTGATGCCCGGGCCCCGCCGCGAGTACCCCGACGCGCCGCGCGCCGGAGTGGGGGCCGTCGTCCTGGACGGCGACCGGGTGCTCCTGGTGCGCCGGGGCGGGCCGCCGTCGCAGGGCAAATGGAGCATTCCGGGGGGCCTGATCCAGCTCGGCGAGCGCATCGAGGACGCCGTGGTCCGTGAGGTAGAGGAGGAGTGCGGCCTCCGCGTCCGGCTCCTCGGGCTCTGCGGCGTCATCGACCGAATCGTCTCCGACGAACCGTCGGATCCCGCGGGTCCGGCTCCGGTCCGCTACCACTACATCATCATCGACTATGTCGCTGCTCCGGCCGGGGGAAGCTTGTGCGCGGGGAGCGACGCCGCGGAGGCGCGCTGGATCCCCATCGCCGAGGTCCCGCGGTACGAGACCACCGACCAACTCGCGTCCATGATCCATCGCGCCGCGAAGCTCCGCCACGCCGGCGCCAAAGGAGGACCCATCGGATGAAGCTGTCTCTCGAGACCCGGAGCCCCGCCGACGCGCGCGCCGACGTACTGGTCGTCGGGCGCCACAGCGATACAGCGCGCCCGGCCGCCGAGCTGGTCGCGCTGGACAAGAAGCTGAGCGGGCTCCTCTCCGCCGTGCTGAAGACCGAAAGGTTCGAGGGCAAGGCGGGGCAGATCTCCCACTTCTACACCGACGGCCGCATTACCGCCGGCCGCGTCCTCGTCGTCGGGCTCGGCCCCGAGAAGGCCGGCGATGTGGACGCCGTACGCCGCGGCGCGTCGGCCGCGATCCGGCGCGCCCGTGACCTCGGCGCCTCCACGGCTGCCGTCCTCATCTCCGCCGACGGCCTGACGGCGCGCCAGCGCGCTCAGGCCATCGTCGAGGGCGCCATCCTGGGCAGCTACCGCTTCGA
>WNGB01012133.1_pt1 | contig 12308 bp, 9 predicted proteins | sample 5400681 | NCBI WGS metagenome assembly WNGB01 (sample SAMN13153367, study PRJNA577476) | soil metagenome | isolation source: 115 cm soil or saprolite under grassland replicate 2 | place: USA:California | collected 2016-06-15 | reverse complement strand
CACCACATCCCGCCTCGCCGAGCTCGTCGGCCTGATCGACACCGAGCTGTCCGCCATGGCCGCCGTCCCGTCCCTACCCGCCACCGACATCTCCTGGTCCGACCTCGCCCCGAACTGAACCCAGTGCTAGTCGGCACCCAGGATTCGGAGCCCGTGGCTGTCCTTGAGGTCCATGGGGCGCCTCAGGCCGGGGCGCCGTGTCGCTCGGCATAGGTGAACTGGATGAACTCGTCCAGTTCCTCGTCCGAGGAGAACGTGTCGGCCGCGAGATCGCGACCTCCCACCAGAGCGTCGGTGACCATGCACTGCTCCTGTTCGTCGTACGGGCCGGGCCCCGCAGACCGCGGCACTCCTGACCGAGCCATTCCTACCCGACGGATGCGACACCGGGTCGGGCGTTGTCCACAGGGGATCGGCGATGCGCCTGCGGGTGGGTGGGGTGACTCCTAGGATGGGCGGGTGATCGCTGCTGGGATGCCGCCGTTGGACGCGCTGCGCAGGGTTTTCGGGTACGACGCGTTCCGGGGTGAGCAGCAGGCGATCATCGAGCACGTGACCTCCGGCGGCGAGGGCAAGTCGCTGTGCTACCAGATCCCGGCGCTGGTGCGGGACGGCACCGGGGTGGTCATCTCGCCGCTGATCGCGCTGATGCAGGACCAGGTCGACGCGCTCACCGCGCTCGGGGTGCGTGCCGGCTTCCTCAACTCGACACAGGGCTTCGAGCAGCGGCGCGAGGTGGAGAACGCGTTCCTCGCCGGTGAGCTTGACCTGCTCTACCTGGCCCCGGAGCGGCTGCGGGTGGAGGCGACGGTGCGGCTGCTGGACCGGGGACGCGTCTCGTTGTTCGCCATCGACGAGGCGCACTGCGTGTCGCAGTGGGGGCACGACTTCCGGCCGGACTACCTGATGCTGTCGCAGCTGCACGAGCGCTGGCCGGACGTGCCGCGGATCGCGCTGACCGCGACCGCCACCGAGGCCACGCACGCCGAGATCGCGACCCGGCTCAACCTCGGCGACGCCAAGCACTTCGTCGCCAGCTTCGACCGGCCGAACATCCAGTACCGGATCGTGCCGAAGGACAACCCGCAGCGGCAGCTGCTGGAGCTGCTGCGCACCGAGCACGAGGGTGACGCGGGCATCGTGTACTGCCTGAGCCGGTCCTCGACGGAGAAGACCGCCGCGTTCCTGACCGAGAACGGCATCGAGGCGCTGCCCTACCACGCCGGCCTGGACAACCGGACCCGTGCCGCACACCAGGCGCGGTTCCTGCGCGAGGACGGCCTGGTCGTCGTCGCGACGATCGCGTTCGGGATGGGCATCGACAAACCCGACGTGCGGTTCGTCGCGCACCTGGATCTGCCGAAGTCGGTCGAGGGCTACTACCAGGAGACCGGCCGGGCCGGCCGCGACGGGCTGCCGTCGACCGCCTGGCTCGCGTACGGCCTGCAGGACGTTGTGCAACAGCGCCGGCTGATCGACACGTCCGAGGGCGACGCCGCGCACCGGCGCCGGCTCAGCCAGCACCTGGACGCGATGCTCGCGCTGTGCGAGACGGTGCAGTGCCGCCGGGTCCAGCTGCTCGCGTACTTCGGCCAGCGCGGCACCCCGTGCGGCAACTGCGACACCTGCCTGACCCCGCCGGAGTCCTGGGACGGCACGATCGCCGCGCAGAAGGTGCTGTCCACCGTCTACCGGCTGCAGCACGAGCGACGGCAGAAGTTCGGCGCCGGACAGATCATCGACATCCTGCTCGGCAAGACCACGCCGAAGGTCACCCAGTTCCGGCACGACCGGCTCAGCGTCTTCGGGGTCGGCACCGACCTGCGCGACACCGAGTGGCGCGGTGTCATCCGCCAGCTGCTCGCCCTTCGGCTGCTCGCCGTCGAGGGTGAGTACGGCGCACTGGTGCTCACCGAGGACAGCACCGAGGTGCTCGGCCGGCGCCGCGAGGTACCGATGCGGCGCGAGCCGGAACGTCCTACCAGGCCCGCCAAAGCGCGCAAGGCCGCGCCGGCCGCGGACCTGTCCCCCGAGGCCGCCGCGACCTTCGAGGAGCTGCGGGCGTGGCGCGCGGGTGCCGCCAAGGAGCAGGGCGTGCCGGCGTACGTGATCTTCCACGACGCGACGCTGCGGCAGATCGCGACCGAGCGGCCCGGCACGCTCGCCGCGCTCGGCAAGGTCAGCGGCGTCGGCGAGAACAAGCTGGCCAGGTACGGCGAGGCCGTGCTGGCCGTGCTCGCTCCCGCCGGCGCCTCGACGACCAGCGGCGAGCCGGACGGTCCTCCGGACCTGTTCGGTCCGGAGGACTCCGGCGATCCTCACGACCCGGACGTACCGGACCCGTACGACGACTAGTTCGCGACGACGCGGAGCTCGAACTCGCCGGTCCCGGTGCCGGTCACGCGTGACGAGAAGCCGACCGCGCGCAGCGCCGCCAGGTCCTTGTCGTCCGCCTCAGCCGGCGGCATCAGCGCACGGACGCCGGCCATGTCGACGTAGCCGATCATCGTGGAGCCCTTCGGGTCCGGCACCGCGATCTTGAACGTGTCGGTGCCGCCGAGGTCACCGCCCTTGAGCACCCGGTCGGCGTACTCCTTGCCGGTGGCAACGACCAGGGTGTCGCCGTTCTTCGCGGTGGCGAGCTTCGGGTCGACTCCGGTCTCCTTGGTGATCACGTCGGTCAGCTTCCGCACCAGCGCCTCGGCCTTGGCCGGGTCGGTCTTCACCTTCGCCGCCAGCTTCGGCAGCCCCTCGGCGGGCTTCTCCTTGTCGACGGCCAGCACGAAGTTCTCGCCCAGCAGCGTCTTCAGGTCGTCGGGGAGCGCGAAGCCGTACTGGTCGGCGAAGTCCTGCACCTCGCCCTTGAGGTCGACCCCGCCGCCGCTGGACTGCTGGAGCTGCTTCCACACGTTGTCGACGTACTTCTGGCCGTCGGAGATCGCCAGCGCGGCCGCGGTCGTGTTGGGCAGCGAGGTGACGACCTCCTCGGCCTTCGCCGCGCCCGGTTCGATCATCGGCCCGTCCGAGCGGACCATGGCCTTGAGCTCGACGTACTGCGCGTTGAACCGCAGGGCCGCGGCCACGCTCCCGCTCGGGACCTGGGCGCGCTCCTCGTCGCTCACCTGGCCGCTGACACCCGCGATGCCCTGGAAGTCGAACCACGCGGACGCGAAGCCCTGCTCGCCGAGCTTCGCCATGTCCTTGTCGAAGGCCGGGTTCTCCGACAGCGGGTCGGCCTTGGCGTCCGCGACCGCCTTGTCTGCGAGGCTCTGGTCCTTGGCAATCACCGCGTACGAGTCGGCGAACGCGACGCCGGGCTTGTCCTTCTCCTGCGCGAACAGCTTGTCCAGACCCGTCTTCGCCTTGTCCTTGTCCTTCACCTGGACCGCGACCACGACGTCCGGCGCCTCGTCGTCCTTGACCGGGCCCGGCAGCACGGCCGCCCCGGCCCGGTCACCCAGCCACGGCTTCACGTCCCGGGCGTAGTCGACGTCGGCCAGGTCCTCGCCCGCCTCGTCCTTGATCAGGTCGAACAGCTTCTCGCGCAGGTCGTCGGAGTCACCGGTGAGGTTCAGCTTCTCGCGCACCGACGGGAACTTCATCATGAACCGGATCGCGGCGACCTTCTGCCCCGCGGACGGGTCGAGGTCGATCCGCACGTACCCGACCGCCGAGGCCGGCAGCACCGACGCCGGCTGCGCCCCACCGCCGGACAGCCGGCTGTACGCGAACGCGCCACCCGCACCGATCACCATCAGCATCGCGAGTACGGCGAGCAGCGGGACCAGCTTGCCGCGCTTCTTCGGCGGCTCCGGCGCGAACTGCTGCGTGTGCCCGAACGGCCCGTACGGCGGCTGGCCGTGGGGCTGCCCGTACGACGCCTGCTCGCCGTCGTACGGCGCCTGACCCTGCGGCGGCTGCCCGTACTGTCCAGGCGGCCCGTACTGGCCGGTCTGTCCGTGCTGACCCGGCTGTACGTACGGCCCCGGCTGCCCCTGTGGCTGCCCCTGGCCCGGAGCGCCGGGCTGGCCATACGGCCCGGCCTGAGGCCGGTCGTACGGGCTCTGCTGCGGGCGTTCGTACGGGTTCGGCTGCTGCGGGCGCTCGTACCCGCCCTGCTGCGGGCGTTCGTACGGGTTGGGCTGCTGCCGCTGGTACGGGTTGTCCTGGCCGGGGCCGTGCGGGTTCCCCCGCTGCGGGCCGGGCCCCGGACCCTGGTTGCCGCCGGACGGCGGGTAGTTGTTGTCGGTCATCGAACCCCCTTGGTCGGTGCGGCGCCGGACCGGTGTCGATCCCCCGCCGTGTTCAGGGCGACTGTTCGGACGTGCCCTGGCGATATCTGGTTGCGTTACTACTCGGCGCTGGTCGTGTCCTACTCAACGGTCGGAGCGGAACCAGCCGACGAACCGGACCCGCCGGGACCCGCCATCCCCGACCGCGGCTGCCCCGGCCGCGGCTGCCCCGCCGGGAACGGGTATCCCGCGGTCGGGTGGACGGCATCGTACCCGGCGGGCGGCATCAGCGGTGCCTCGGACCGCTGCCGGGCGGCCTGCTCGATGGTGACGTGCTCCTGGCGCCAGCCCAGTGCGGCGATGATCGCGACGGCGAGCGCGGCGCCGAGCGGCCAGGACGCCAGCGCGCTCCAGCCGTGCAGCTCCAGTGGCGCCGCCACCAGGTCGCCGGGCCTGGCCGCGGCCAGCCGCGGGTCGAGCGGGTCGTGCCCGAGCAGCATCCCGAGCCCCCACGTGACACCGGCGCCGGCGGCCGCGCCGAGCACGACGACCGCGACCGCGATGGGCCCGTGGTCCCGCAGCCACCAGAACAGCGCCGCGGCGAGCACGAGCGCGGTGAGGAACCCGATCGCGGTGAACAGGCCGTCCGGCGCGAACACCCGGGTCATCTCCTCCTCGTTCATCGAGCCGCCGGACGCGTCCACGACGTAGTGTGCGAGCGGCGCCCAGTGCTGCCACGCCCACCCCGCGACCACCCCGGCCAGCACGAACACCGTGAGCGACACCGCGACCGCGCGCGCCCAGGACCTGCCCACGGCAGCCGGTGACGGCGCGGGCACGAGCGGCGGATAGGTCACGCCCACAGTCTGACTCATCAGCACAGTGTCCCCGATCCTGCGGTTCAGCATACGCGCCGGTGGTCAGCCGGCCAGGCAGGACGGCCCGAGCAGCGCCTTCAGGTCGGCCATCAGCGCCGGGGTCGGGGCGACCCGCAGCCGGTCGTCGAGGCGCATCACCTTGGTGGTCTCGGCGCCCTGCAGGCGCAGCCGGACCTCGGTCATCCCCGGGTGCGTGCGCAGCACCTCCTTCAGCTGCTGCACGGTCGGCGGGGTGCACCGGTGCACCGGCATCGAGATCACCACCGGGCCGCTCGGCCCCTCGGTCAGGTCCGGGACGATCACCTCGGAGCCGTTCAGCTCCACCCGGTCCTCGCGGCGCCGGACCCGCCCCTTGATCAGCACGATCGCGTCGTTGCTGAGCAGGTGCGCCGACAGCTGGTACGCCGAGGAGAACATCATCACCTCGATCGAACCCTCGAGGTCCTCCACCGTGACGATCGCGTAGATGTCGCCGCGCTTGTTCACCTTGCGCTGCACCTGGGTGACCAGGCCGCCGATGGTGACCTGGCTCCCGTCCGGCCGGTCCTCGTCGGCCAGCAGCTGGCCGATCGTGCAGTCCGCGCCGGTGGCCAGCACGTGCTCGACGCCGAACAGCGGGTGATCCGACACGTACAGCCCCAGCATGTCGCGCTCGTGCGCGAGCTTGGTCTGCTTGTCCCACTCGGTCAGGTCCGGCACCACCACGGTCAGCCGGCTGGTGTCACCACTGTCGGCGGGCTCGCCCATGCTGAACAGGTCGAACTGGCCGTGCGCCTCGTTCCGCTTGAGGTCGATGGCCTCGTCGACGGCCTGGTCGTGCACCGCGACCACCGCGCGCCGGGCGTGCCCGAGCGAGTCGAACGAGCCGGCCTTGGCGAGGGACTCGATCACGCGCTTGTTGCAGACCTGCTCCGGCACCTTGTCGATGAAGTCGGTGAAGGTGCTGAACCGGCCCTTCTCCTCGCGCGCCGCGACGATGCCGGCCACCACGTTGACGCCGACGTTGCGGATCGCGGACAGGCCGAAGCGGATGTCGGTGCCGACCGGGGTGAAGTCCGAAGCGGACTCGTTCACGTCCGGCGGCAGCACCTTGATGCCCATCCGCCGGCACTCGTTGAGGTAGATGGCCATCTTGTCCTTGTCGTCCTTGACGGACGTGAGGACCGCGGCCATGTACTCCGCCGGGAAGTTCGCCTTCAGGTACGCCGTCCAGTAGGAGACCAGCCCGTACGCCGCCGAGTGCGCCTTGTTGAACGCGTAGTCGGAGAACGGCACCAGCACGTCCCACAGCGCCTTGATCGACGCCTCGGAGAACCCGCTGGCCTTCATCCCCTCGGAGAAGCCGACGTACTCCGCGTCCAGCACCTCGCGCTTCTTCTTGCCCATCGCGCGCCGCAGCAGGTCCGCTTTGCCCAGCGTGTACCCGGCGAGCTGCTGGGCGATCGCCATCACCTGCTCCTGGTAGACGATCAGCCCGTACGTCGTACCGAGGATCGGCTCCAGCGCCTTCGCGAGCTCCGGGTGCAGGTAGGTGACCTCCTGCTGGCCGTTCTTGCGCAGCGCGTAGTTCGTGTGCGAGTTCGCGCCCATCGGGCCCGGCCGGTACAGCGCGCCGACCGCGGAGATGTCCTCGAAGTTGTCCGGGCGCATCAGTCGCAGCAGCGCCCGCATCGGGCCGCCGTCGAACTGGAACACGCCGAGCGTGTCGCCGCGCGCGAGCAGGTCGTACGTCGGCTTGTCGTCGAGGGTCCTGGCCAGCTCGTCGAGGTCCAGCGTGATGCCGCGGCCGGCCTCCACGTTGCGGACCGCGTCGTCCATGATCGTCAGGTTCCGCAGGCCCAGGAAGTCCATCTTGACCAGGCCGAGCGACTCACAGCTCGGGTAGTCGAACTGGGTGATGACCTGGCCGTCCTGCTCGCGGCGCATGATCGGGATCAGCTCCAGCAGCGGCTCGCTGGACATGATCACGCCGGCCGCGTGCACGCCCCACTGGCGCTTCAGGTTCTCCAGCCCGCGGGCGGTGTCGACGATCTTGCGGACGTCGGCGTCGGACTCGTACAGCTGCCGGAACTCGGTCGCCTCGGAGTACCGCTTGTGCTCGGGGTCGAAGATCCCGGACAGCGGGATGTCCTTGCCCATCACCGACGGCGGCATCGCCTTGGTGATCCGGTCACCCATCGCGAACGGGTAGTCCAGCACCCGCCCGGCGTCCTTGATCGCCTGCTTGGCCTTGATCGTGCCGTAGGTAGCGATCATCGCGACCCGGTCGTCGCCGTACTTCTCGGTGACGTACCGGATCACCTCGGGGCGCCGGCGGTCGTCGAAGTCGATGTCGAAGTCGGGCATCGACATGCGCTCCGGGTTCAGGAACCGCTCGAAGATCAGGCCGTGCTGGAGCGGGTCCAGATCGGTGATCCGCATCGCGTACGCGCACATCGAGCCCGCACCCGAACCACGGCCCGGCCCGACCCGGATGCCCTGTTTCTTGGCCCAGTTGATGAAGTCCGCGACGACGAGGAAGTATCCCGAATACCCCTTCGAGACGATGACCTCGATCTCGAACTCGGCCTGCTTGCGGACGTGGTCCGGGACACCCTCGGGGTACCGGACGTGCAGGCCGCGCTCGACCTCCTTGACGAACCAGGACTGCTCGTTCTCACCGTCCGGGCAGGGAAAGCGCGGCATGTACCGGCCCTCGCCCTCGGTGAAGCTGACGTCGCACCGCTCCGCGATCAGCAGCGTGTTGTCGCACGCCTCCGGGAACTCCTTCCACACCTCGCGCATCTCGGCCGCGGTCTTGAGGTAGAAGTCGTTCGCGTCGAACTTGAACCGGTTCGGATCCGACAGCGTCGAGGCCGACTGCACGCACAGCAGCGCCGCGTGCGCCTCGGCGTCCTCCTTGTGCGTGTAGTGCAGGTCGTTGGTCGCGACCAGCGGCAGGTTCAGGTCCTTGGCGAGCCGGAGCAGGTCCTTCTGGACGTCGCGCTCGATGTCGAGGCCGTGGTCCATCAGCTCGCAGAAGAAGTTCTCCGGTCCGAAGATGTCGCGGAACTCCGCGGCCGCCCGCACCGCCTCGTCGTACTGGCCGAGGCGCAGCCGGGTCTGGACCTCGCCGGACGGGCAGCCGGTGGTCGCGATCAGCCCCTTGCCGTACGTCTGCAGCAGCTCGCGGTCCATCCGGGGCTTGAAGTAGTAGCCCTCGAGGCTGGCCAGGCTCGACATCCGGAACAGGTTGTGCATGCCGCCGGTGTTCCGAGCGATCAGCGTCATGTGCGTGTACGCACCGCCGCCCGACACGTCGTCGCGACCGCTGCTGGCGTCACCCCACTTGACCCGCCTGCGCTCCGACCGGTGCGTGTGCGGAGTTATGTAGGCTTCCACGCCGATCAGAGGTTTGACCCCGTACTTCTGCGCGGTCCTCCAGAACTCGTAGGCGCCGAACACGTACCCGTGGTCGGTGGTCGCCAGGGCCGGCATGCCCATCTGCTCGGCGGTCCTGAACAGCTCGTCGATCCGGGCCGCGCCGTCCAGCATCGAGTACTCGGTGTGGACGTGGAGATGGACGAAACTGTCGGCAGACGGCATCGCGGCGACGACCCCCGGATTGGCTTCGGCGAGTGGGACTGAGTCAGCCTAGACGCCACCACCGACAACTCACATCGTGGCTCGCGGCGGCCCGGTCCGGTCGCCCGATATCCGGTCGCAGTTGCCTCGTGCGGTCACAATTCCGACCGCGACGTCAGTAGGCGTCCGCGAGCACGTCCAGGGCATGCTGGAGGTCGTCGGGATACGTGGAGGTGTACTCGACGTACTCCCCGCTGCCGGGGTGGGTGAAGCCGAGCCGCATCGCGTGCAGCCACTGGCGCTCCAGGCCGAGCCGCTGCGCGAGCACCGGGTCGGCGCCGTAGGTCAGGTCGCCGCAGCACGGGTGCCCGATCGCCGCCATGTGCACCCGGATCTGGTGCGTGCGCCCGGTCTCCAGGGTGATCTCCAGCAGCGTCCCGAACCGGAAGGCCTCCAGCGTCTCGTAGTGCGTCACGCTCGCCTTGCCGCCCGCGACGACGCCGAACTTGTAGTCGTGGTGCGGGTGCCGGTCGATCGGCGCGTCCACGGTCCCGGTGAACGGGTCCGGGTGCCCCTGCACCAGCGCGTGGTAGATCTTCGCGACGGTGCGCTCCTTGAAGGCGCGCTTCAGCACCGAGTACGCGTACTCGGTCTTGGCGACCACCATCAGGCCGCTGGTGCCGACGTCGAGCCGGTGTACGACGCCCTGCCGCTCCGCCGCGCCGGTGGTGGCGATCCGGAACCCGGCCGCGGCCAGGTGGCCGATCACGGTCGGGCCGGTCCAGCCCGGTGACGGGTGCGCGGCGACGCCGACCGGCTTGTCGACGACCACGATCTCGTCGTCGTCGTGCACGATCCGCAGCCCCTCGACGGTCCGCGGCACCACCTCGACCGCGGTCGCCGGGGCCGGCAGCTCGACGTCCAGCAGCACGCCGGCGGTGACCCGGGCCGACTTCGCGGCGGTGACGCCGTCGACCCGGACGCCGCCGGACTCGATCAGCTCGGCGGCCTTGGTGCGCGACATGCCGAACAGCCGGGACAGCGCCGCGTCCAGCCGCTCACCCGCCAGCCCGTCCGGCACGATCAGGGTGCGGGACTCACTCACCCTCCGCGCCACCACCCCGTTGCTCGCGGGTCCCGTCCAGGCCCACCCCGCGCAGCGTCTGCAGCACCATCAGCACCGCCGCTGTGACGATCGCGGAGTCGGCCAGGTTGAAGATCGGCCAGTGCGGCAGCTCCAGGAAGTCGACCACGTGACCGCGCAGCGGTGCCGGCTCGCGGAAGAACCGGTCGCCGAGGTTGCCCAGCGCGCCGCCGAGCAGCAGGCCGAACGCGACCGTCCAGCCCTTCGACCGCAGCCGCCGGGACAGGTGGACCACCGTCGCCGCGACACCGACGGCCACGCAGGTCAGTACCACGGTGTACCCGGTGCCGAGGCTGAACGCGGCACCCGGGTTCTTCACCAGGTGGAACCGCAGCAGCGACCCGGCCGCGTCGACCGGCAGGCCCGGCGTCAGGTGCCGCAGCGCGACCGCCTTCGACACCTGGTCGGCGACCAGCACGAGGACGGCGACCGCCGCGAACAGCAGCGGTGTGCGCGGCCGCAGCACGCGCGCCGCGTCCGGCGTACCGGAACCGGCCGACGTCTGGTCGGCCGGTTCCATGGGTTCGGTGGGCTGGCTGTCGCTCAGCGGCGTTCTTCGCGTTCTTTGCATGACACGCACAGTGTCGCACGGGGGAACGCCTGCAACCGTCCCTTGCCGATGGGGTTGCCACAGCTCTCGCAGACGCCGTACGTCCCGTCGTCGATCCGGGCCAGCGCCCGCTCGGTCTGCATCAGCATCTCCCGGGCGTTGTTCGCGAGCGACATCTCGTGGTCGCGCTCGAACGTGGTGGAACCGACGTCGGCCTGGTCGTTCCCGGCGCCGTCGCCGCCGTCACGGAGCAGACCGGCGATCTCCTCCTCGGCGTCGTGGATCTCCTCGCGCAGATGCGCGACGTCGTGCTCCAGCTCGCCACGCAGCTCGGCGAGCTCGGCCGCGGTCCACGGCGACTCCCCCGCGCCGACGGTGAGGCTCCGTACTGACTTGGAGGCCGGCTTGGCCCCCGGCGTGCTGGCCGTCCGCTTCGCGGTAGCGGCGCTGGCGGCGGAGCTTCCCGCCGTCGCAGATTCACTGGACTTCACGGCCACCTTCTTCTCGGGTCGCTTCGGTGCAGGCGTCTTGCGGGCAGTTGCGGTGCGGGCAGGCGTCTTGCGGGCGGGGGACTTCGTTGCCGTCGTCCTCTTGTTCGTCCCCGTGGAACCCGTGGTGCGGGTGGCTGTCTTCTTCGTCGCCGACGCGGCCTTCTTGACCGCGGCCGTCTTCTTGGCCGTGGTCTTCTTGGCCGTGGTCTTCTTGGCCGTGGTCTTCTTGGCCGTGGTCTTCTTGGCCGTGACCTGCGCAGCCGTCGCCTTGGTGGAGGCGGCTCGGGCGGCCGTGGTCTTGGTCACCGTGGACTTGGTGGCCTTCTTGGCGGTCCTGGCGACCGTCTTTGGTCGTGCGGGGGCTGCCTTCTTCGCAGCTGCTGTAGCCATGATGACTACCCCCTGCCTTCGTCGTCGACAAAGCGGACTGGTCGCCGACAGTAAGGCACCGGCACTATCCGGTGCCAGCCGACGCGCAGACCGTGGACATACGGTAGTCCGCCGTTCAAGTGCACACGAGCCACAGCGGGTTCCGCCCGATCCGCGAGACCGCTGATCGGTCAGCCGAGCAGCGCGTCGAAGGCGGACCGGAGCTCATCGGCCGGGCCGTCGAGCTCGAGGACCTTGTCGCGGCTGGCCGGGCCGGAGACCAGTCGCACCTGCCGCCGTCGTACCCCGAAGGCGTCGGCGACCGCCGACAGCGTCGCCTCGGTCGCCTTCCCGTCCACGGCGCGGGCCGCCACCGCGACCACGAGCGCCCGGCCGGAGGGGCCGTCGTACCGGCCGCCGACCTTGGTGCGGGAGGCGCCGGGCTTGACCCGTACGGCGATCCGCAGCGTGCTCACCCGCACAGTCTCCCAGCCATCTGTACACTCGTGAACGCATCCGCAAGGCGATGACGGGGCCATCACCCCCGAGCTGCTGGAAGAACGGTCTCACGACTCATTAGAACCAGCGGCGGAGCGACCAGAGAGGGTGGCAGCGGTCGGGCCGCCAAGGAGGGTGGTACCGCGGTGCGCGGCTCGGCAGCCGGCGCGTCGTCCCTTCGTCAGCACGTACGACGGACGGCAGCACCGAGCTAAGGAACACCCGATGACGTCAGCGCAGAACCGCTGGAAGCAGGTCCCGGCACAGGTCGACCTCCCGGCGATGGAACGCGAGGTGCTCGCGTTCTGGGACGAGCACGACACGTTCGAGAAGAGTCTCGCCAGGACCGCCGGCGGCCCGGCCTGGACGTTCTACGAGGGCCCGCCGACCGCGAACGGGATGCCCGGAACCCACCACATCGAGGCGCGGGTCTTCAAGGACCTGTTCCCGCGCTACCGGACGATGAAGGGCTTCTCGGTCGGCCGGAAGGCGGGCTGGGACTGCCAGGGGCTGCACGTCGAGGTCGGTGTCGAGAAGGAGCTCGGGCTGTCCGGCCGGCGCGACATCGAGGAGTACGGCATC
>WNGB01011221.1_pt1 | contig 12308 bp, 11 predicted proteins | sample 5400681 | NCBI WGS metagenome assembly WNGB01 (sample SAMN13153367, study PRJNA577476) | soil metagenome | isolation source: 115 cm soil or saprolite under grassland replicate 2 | place: USA:California | collected 2016-06-15 | reverse complement strand
GGCAGCAACGCCGTCGGCAGCAGCGGATCGAATCCCAGCGGCGCGACGACGGGCACGGCGGGAAGCTCTTCGGGCCAAGGCGGTAGTGGCACGACAACGGGTCCCACAACCGGTGGAACGACCACCGGCTCCGGAGGATCGAGCGGCGCAGGTGGATCAACGGGGGAGGGTCCGACGATCGACGTCACCCCGGGCGATCCGATCACTGCGCCGCCGATGACCTGGACTGCAGTGCCGGTGGCCGGCGCCGTCTGTCGCGACGGACGCCCGACTGGCTTCGGTATCAACGTCGCGACGGGGTCCGACAAGCTGCTCATCTTTCTGGAGGGGGGCGGAGCATGTTTCAACGCGACGACCTGTGCGCAAGCCCCAAGCTCGTGGGCCCCCACCGATGCCAACCTGGGCACGCGCGTGAGGGTCAATGCTCTGCTCGACCGCAGCGGCACCGGCCCCTTCAAGGACTGGAACCTGGTCTACGTGCCCTATTGCACCGGTGATGTCTTCACCGGGACGACGATGTCCGGCTACATGGGACAGCCGCAAATGGGGTATTCGAATTTTTTCAAATATCTGCAGCGAATCATTGCGACGTTCAAAGGCCTGTCGCAAGTCGTGCTCAGCGGCTCGAGCGCAGGTGGGTTCGGAATCGCCTGGAATTGGATGCTGACCCAAGACGCGTTCGGCACCGTTCCCGTACTCGCGCTCGACGACTCCGGTCCTCCCATGAGCCCCGACTACTTGAGCCCCTGCCAGGAGCAGCGTGTGGCCAAGCTATGGGGTTGGGCGGACGCGATACATCCTGCGTGCACCGGCTGCGATGCGGCGAACGGCAAAGTCGTGCGCCCGCTCTTGCAAGCTTCGCTCGCCCGTGCCGCCGGAAAGCGCTTCGCACTGCTCAGCTACGACGAAGATGGTGTGATCAAGACGTTCTTCGCTTATGGCCTGAACAACTGTGCAAACTGGGATTCGTTGTTGCCTCCCGCCTATCCGGCCGGCAAGTATCCTCAGGGCCTTGCGGAGCTGCGGCAAGTCTGGGCCGGCGTGCCGGATGCCGCGATGTACGTGGTCAAAGGCGGCGGCCACACCTTTTTGGGCAGCGACCTCTCGAGAATTCAGGCCAGCACGACGAGCGCAAGCATGCTCGATTGGGTGAAACAGTTCGTCGACAAGGGAAGTGGATGGTCCAACGTTACTCCATGAGATTCGGGCTCGTATTCATCGTCGGTATGGCAGTTGGCTGCTCGGGTAGCGAAAATGTCCCTGCGGAGACGGACAGCGGCACCACGCAAGGAACGCTCTGTGTCGCCATCCACGAAGAGGACAAGCTCGTCCCGTGGACATCGACCACACTTCCCGCCTACGTCTGCAATGGCGACAAGTCGACCGTTCACCCGGATGGCCCCAACGCCTGTCGCAACACGTCCGATTGTACGATCATCGCCAGCGGAATGGTGCGCGAGATCACGCGCGTGTGCGGGCTCGGCTGCCGCAGCTATGAACCGGACTGCGCCATGATCGCGGCCTGCAACTCGCAGTGCGTCGTGGACACCACCAGGATGAAAATCATGGAACCCGGTCTCAGCGCCGCGTGCGGCGAGTGTTATACGAACATCGCCTTGTGCTCGCTGGCGTATTGCCTTTCTGCCTGTGCCGCCAGTGCCGACGCGCCCGAGTGCGTCAAGTGCCAGTTCGAATCCGGCTGCCGTATTCCATTCGAGCGCTGTAGCGGGCTCGATCGCATGTGACCCGAATGAAGGGCCCGACGCGGGTAGCCACTGCGATCGCGTGTCTCACGGTCGCGAGCCTGGCCCATGCCGGCGGCTACGACACGCCTATCTTGTACAGCGCGCGTCATCAAGGCATGGGGGGAACCGCGATCGCCTACGTCGACGATGCCTCGAGCGTCTTTCACAACCCGGCCGGGCTCGCGCGCATTCGAAGCCTCGATCTTCTGGGCGGCCTCTCGCTCCTGTCGGGAAAGCTCACCACGAGCCCCGGCAATCCCGACCTCGAGAATCGCGACGGAACCTATCCGAGCCGCACCACCGAGCCGGCGGTCTCGCCGCTCTTCATCGTGGGAGCGGGCTATCGTCTCGCACCGCCGGTGGCCGTCGGGCTCGGGATCTATCCGGTAGCGGCGGTCGCGGGAGAATATCGGAATACGAACTTGCTCGGTCGTCCCACCATCGACCGGACACGGCTCGTCTTCCTCGAACTTTCACCAGCCGTCGCTGTCCGTCTCGTCGACAAGCTCAGCATCGGCGCGGGCTATCGGATGACGATCGCCATGTTGGACCGCGTCAAAGGCGATGCCGACAACCCACGCGAGTTCGACTTCTCGTTGCGCGGCGTCGATTTCGTCGGTTGGCGATTGGGGTTGGCTTGGCAGGCGACGGAGATGATCTCTCTCGGCCTCGTCTATCGTCATCGTATCGAGCCGACGCTGCGGAGCGACCGCGCGTACGCCTACACGCAGCTGACCGATGCGCAAACTACGTTGGTCCTGCCGTCCAAGCTGGGTAGCGGAATCTCCGTTCGCCTCGACCCCATGAAGCTGGCGCTGGACGCCGAATACGGCTTCTACAGTCAGAATTCCGACAGCATCCTCCGTGGTTTCAACCCCGGCCTGAACAAGATCGAACAGGTGACGAGCTATTTCAGGTGGCGCAATGCGCTCACGCTGCGCGTGGGAGCCGAGTATGGCCTCGGCGCCGCCGGCCGCTTCCCCGTTCGCGCCGGCCATGTGTTCGATGGGCAGGTGGGCAACCCCGCCTACCCCTCGGCCTTCGGAACGCCGCCGGCGCCGAGCCACGCGGTGACGGTGGGGGGCGGCTACCGTAGCGGCGCTTGGCAGGCCAATGTCGCCGCCGCGTACCGCTTCGCGACGACGAGCGTCAGCCCTGCCGATGTGGCAGGCGCCGAGAGCTGCGCGATCTGCAGCAAGCCCGGCGCCGATTACAGTTTGCGAATGCTGGCCGTGTACCTCGACTTTTCAATCGATCTCGAGGTTTCGGCGGGAGCGGAGCCCCCGCCTTAGCCTCATCGGGTCAGCTTCTTCTTAGTTACAATCGAGGCACGCCCAGTCCACGATGCCGTCGCCGGAGCCGAACCTCTGCATCGTGTACTTCTCGATGTCGATCAAGAAGCCGGTCCCGCTGGCGTTTTCGGTGCAGCAGCCGCTGCAATCGGAGTCCGAGCACTCATCGTAGACCTTCGCATCGATTTGGTGGGTACTCTGGCGCAGGCGGAGGGTCTTGAGCTTGTACGTTGCCGCGTCTTTTTCATGGACAGCGATGATGTTGTGGTCTTTGACCCATTGCTCGGATTGTTGCCCATCGACGAACGCGAACTGCCCGGCCCACATGCAACCGTTGAACTGGATGCATTCCTCGCTGCCCGGGTCGGGGTAGGAAGTGAAGTTCGTCAAGTTCGCCTTGCGCCACGTCAACGTGGTGCCGGTCGTCGTCGATGTGGTGGTGGTCGTGGTGGAGCTCACGCCCGAGAACTTGAAACGCTGGTTGGTATGGCCGTGACAGTCCCATATCTGGAGCCTCGCCCCCGAGCTCGTGCTCGCTCCCGCAACGTCGAGGCACTTGCCACTTACGTGCTGCGGACGAAGCTCGTAGGAACCGTCCCCCATGCTGACGGCCGCCCACTTCTGATTGTTACCCGTGTGGCAACCCCACTGAATCACCGAGGCTCCATTGGACGTGCTGGCTCCCGATACGTCCATGCACTTGGCGCTGTTGACATTGACGAGATTGAATATATTGGTCCCCACGCTCCGCAGCGCCCACTGCTGATTCGCGCGGCCATGGCAACCCCACTGAATCACCGACGCACCATTGGTGATGCTGGCCCCGGATACGTCGAGACACAGTCCGTCACTCACCACTTTGATGAGGTTCGTGCCGGAGAGGGAATCGCCGATCTCTTCGGAGGGGTCGTCGTGGAGACTCGGTCCGCATGCGCCGGTAACTCCAATGACCACCAACCCCAGCACCGCCTTGTTCATCTTCATGGTGACTCCCTTCATAACGTTCCCAAGCTGCCGTCGGTCTTGCCGGCCCGAATTCCCCGCGCACGGCGCCCTTCGGGTGGCCAAAAGGTAAGGCCATCCGCTCACTCTGTCTGGCAGCTGCGAATGGCCGAGTGGGTCACCAGAGATCGATTTTTTTTCATACTTTGTGATCAGCGAACAAAGCCGCCTCGAACGGAACGAGCCTGCGTCCACAGGCCCGTTCCGATCAGAGCATCTTATTCGCGTGCGACCAGAGCTCGTGCTGCCCCGGTTGTGGTGGCCAGGGCGCGGCGAGCAACGCGGCTAGTTACAATCGAGGCAAGTCCACTCCACGATGCCGTCTCCGGAGCCGAATCTCTGCATCGTGAACTTCTCGATGTCGATCAAAAAGCCGGTCCCGCTGGCGTTTTCGGTGCAGCAGCCGTCGCAATCGGAATCCGAGCACTCGTCGTAGACTTTGGCGTCGATCTGATGGCTTCCCTGCCGAAGACGCAGGGTCTTCAGCTTGTATTTGTTGGCGTCCTTTTCGTGCACCGCAAGGATGTTGTGCGACTTCACCCAGCTCTCCGATTGTTTGCCGTCGACGAACGCGAATTGGCCGGCCCACATGCATCCGTTGAACTTGATGCACTCCTCGCTGCCGGGATCGGGGTACGAGGTGAAGTTCGTCAGGTTGGCTTTGCGAAATTGCAGCGAGTCGCCCCCGGTGGTCGTCCCGCCGCCGACCGACGAGAACGTGAAGCGCTGGTTGTCATTACCGTGGCAGGTCCACTGCTGCATCTGCGCGCCATTCGATGTGCTCGCTCCCGCCACGTCGAGGCATTTGCCGCTGTGAACCGCGTGCAGCTCGAATTGTCCGCTGCCCTTGCTCACCGCCTTCCACTTCTGATTGTCTCCTCCATTGCAGGCCGCCTGCACGACCGAGGCCCCGTTGGCGCCGCTGGCCCCGGAGACTTCCATGCATTTTCCGCTGTTCACCGAGACGAAATTGAACGTATTGGTGCCGGCGCCCTTGAGCGACCATTGCTGGTTCGCTCGGCCATGGCAGGTCCACTGGTTGACGGAGGCGCCATTCGATGTGCTGGCCCCCGCGACGTCGAGGCAAAGCTTGTCACTTACGACTTTGATGAGATTCGTTCCGGAGAGCGACTCATCGACTTCCTCGGTCGTGTCCTGCCCCAAATTCGCTCCGCACGCCGTTGCCACTCCTCCAAGCACGATTCCCACCAGCAGCTCGCTCGTCTTCATGATCGATTCCTTTCCGTCTCGTCCCCTCGTCGTTCAGCCATTCGTCAGCGCTGCGTTGCGTCGGCGGAGTGCGTCGACCGACGCGGTTCTCCGGGTCCCTCGTCCGGGCAGTCACCAAGCGGCCAGGCGTTCAGGTGGTACGGCCAGTGACCAGGGGCGTTCTGAATGGCCGCCGGATGAGAAAGTGATCAATCTTTTTCGCGACTTCGAGCTCAGTGAAGAAAGCTGTTTCGAGCGGAACTTCAGCGTGGTCGCGCCAGGAGGCACTTCCTCGCGCTCTCCTTATCCGGTAGAAAAATCCATGACTGATGCCTCGTCGTTCGTTGCTCTCCATCTTCGCCGCGGCGCTCCTTTGTCGTGAAGCCTCAGCGGCGGAGCGCGCTGATCCCAGCGTCGATGCTCCGATGTCTCCGCCACGGCGCGAAACGGGGTTGAGCATCGGATATGCGGGCATCGTCCCTCCGCGTGGTTTCGTGAGCTACGCCCGCGCGGACGCTCCTGAAGCTCCCGCGATCATCATGGGAACGAGCCTCGACGTGACCCGTCGCTTCCATGCGCTGTTCGAGTACGGGTTCGTCGGTTGGCTGACCGGAGGGTCTTCGGACGGTCAGGGAAGCTATGCCCACCTCCTCTCGCGCTTTGGTGGCCAGTTTCGTTACTTCCCTTGGGGATTCGGTCGCGTGGAACCGTGGATCGGTGGGGAGCTCGAACTCGCGTTGGCCGACGACCTCGTGACCTGGGACCCGACGGCGACAAGCGATTTCCACACCGTCTCGGTCGCGAGAGTCGGCCATGCGGAAGGGCTCGCCGCCGGAGCTCGCGTACGGCTGGGGGACATGTTCGCGTTCGGCGCGCGCGGCGGGCTCTTGCTCCTGGGTTTCGCAAAGGCCAACCCGAAGGAGGTGGAGCCGGGTGACACGACGGAAACCTACTTCATCCGTCCGAACAACTATGGAACGCGGCTATGGTATTCGGTCAGCTTTTCCTTGGAGCTGACCGTGCCCGATTAGCGATGGCCCGGTGATGTCTCAAGGTCCGCAGATCGCGTCGGTGCATGCCAACTGGGAAGCGCAGTCCGTTCGCGTTCGGCATTGAGGGTTGGCTTCGCCAGCGGTCACGCAAAGTCCGCTTTGACAGATGATCGCCGCCCCACAGAAGCAGCAGTCTGCATTGGTAACACAGGCGTGGCGACAGACGGCGTTCACGCACAACTGCGGCGCGCCGCAATCCGAATTGGCACGACACTGAGGCTGGGGACGGGTGTCCGCTTGACACATTCCGTCTTTACAGCGGTCGAGTGGACCACACTCGGAATTGCTGCTGCACGCTCCGTGGCAGGTGCCATTCAGGCAGATCTTGCCGGAGGCGGCGCAATCGCGATTGTAGACGCACTGCCCTCCTCCGACGGCGTTCGGCTGGCAGTAGCCGCCCGAGCAGAGTGCCCCGGTGCCGCAGTCGGTTGCCGACGAACACGATCGCTCGCACGCGCCGTTGCGACAACGGCCGTTCAAGCCGCATTCGCTGTTGAATCGGCAAAGCGGAGCGTCGCTCGGGTTGATCTGACAGCGCCCCGACACGCAACACGATCCGGCGCCGCAATCGGCATTGGTGGAGCACGACGGGCCGCCACTCGCTCTCCCCGCACCGCCCGTCCCGCTGCTCGTGCCTGCGTCGAAACCACCCGCCGGACCACCGGCTGCTCCGCCGGTGATGCCCGCCTCGGCGCCCGGATAGCCGCCAACGCCGCCGCTCGCGCCGGAGCTTCCGCCGCTACCGGTCACACCGTTGCCGCCGTCGGGGAGCCGTTCGCAAAAACCATCGGCTCGACAAAACGTGCCCGGGTAGCATTCGCTGTCCGACCGGCAGAACGGCGCACCGGAACCCGGCTGGTAGCGGCCCCCGCGTCCGTGATGGTCTTCCTCGATCAAGCATGCCGAGAAGGCAAAGGCTGACAAGGCGATAAGCGCAAGCGTGCGAAAGCGGTTCATCGCGAACTCCTTCTGGGCCGCAGAGGTCATTCCGCGGTGCGTGGCAGGGCGCTCAGTATATCGCGAGGCCTGCAAGCATCAATGACTATTGCTTGAGCATACCAATGACGACATCTGCCTTTGACGCTCCCAACGAGCGAACGGTCAAACTCGAGTGGTAATGAATCAATGCGAATAAGGTACGAAGCGCTCGCGCGGAACGTCGTGGCAATAAGCGGCCGGCACCGGATTATGGACGGGGCGCAATCGGCGACTCGCCGACGTCGCCCGAGCGGGCGGCTTCATGCGTAAGAACAATCGAAGCGCAACCGCCCGACGCCGAGTCCGGTCGCGACGTGGGCTGGCTCCGTCGAGCCGCCCAATGGTGCGAGTCGTTCGTAGCTCGATACTCGAGCACGCTGGCTGCTTCGACTCGACCGACGACGACGCCGGCCAAGCCGTACCCCGACGGGCACTGCTTGGCCGGCGTACCGGGAGCTGCGATAGCTGCTACTTCGCCATCTTGGCGCGCCTGGCCATGACGGCCTGGATGCCTTCCCAATTGACGCCCGGTATCACCCCAACGCGGGTGAAATTCTGGCCAAGCTTCATGACGAATGCTTCGAACTCGTCGCTGCGGCGGAGCTCGTCGAGCTTCGGGCGCTCCCCGAAGAGAATGACGAACCCGTTGAGATCGCCTCCGTGCGGCGTCAGGCCGACGATCTCGATCCGCTCGAACGCCTTACCTTCCAGCTTGCGCAAATATTCCATGCCCTCGGTCGTCAGATAACCGAAAGCCTTGTCTTCCGTGCCAGGATGCGGTCGATCCCACCCGATGAACAGAACAGCAGTGGCCATGGTTCACCTCCCTCTCCGAAAAGTACCAGGGACGATCGCAAGCCGTCGAGCACCATTCGCCAAGTCCTGACGCGCTCATCGCAGTCCCGGCACCCATCCGAAGACGAGGGCAATTTTTTCGCGGGGCTCAGGCCGAAGACCTCGATGATCACTTCAAGTCCTGATTGTAGGCTCGACGCGCGTCGTCGGGGCGGTCGCCACTCGATCGGTTGGTCGTCTTCAACAAAAACCGCAAGCTGAAGGTCGATCGTGAACCGTTGCAATCGGGCGCTTCGACGCCTTCACTCGCCAACCTCCGTTTTGGATGGGGCTACATCCCTGGCGGGGCGTTCGGTTCCGTCACGCTGCGATTCTGAACGCAACGTCCGCTCTACTTTCGCAGCCAGCCGTCGATGAAACAAAGAGCCTACCTGAAAGAACGACTTCCGCAAGAAGCCTCGCGACGATCCAGCTCAGAGCGGCTACGAGCAGTTCCCCGTCGGCCCGGAGCGTCGCGTCGAGGCGCGGGTTGCCATTATCACAAATTCGTTACTACAAGGCTGCACGGCCGAACGGACAACGGATTTTGACGATGTCATGTTTGAGCTTTGCCCAATCGTTGTTTGTCCAATCCTCCGCACCGTGATCACGATAAATTGCACTTCAGCACACCTTTCTTCTAAGGAACTGCCGTGTGCAACGCTCCATCTTTCGGCAGGACGCATTGCGAATGTCCTGATTGAACTGGCCGACGTCGCCGGCGGGTAGCGACCTGGGTTCGTGATATGCGCAATGCGGTGCCTGTGTGCATTGTCGATGTTTCCGTTTCACGCCGTTGGCACACAGGTTCGCGCTAACTTGAGCGGCGGGTCGGTGTCCAAGGAGGCAACGAGATGCTTAGGCGAAAATCAAGAACGTTGGTTTGCTTGCTTACGACGATCATCACGACCGCGTTCGCACAGGGATGCAGCGACGATACGTCGCCCTCCAGTGCAAGCGGCGGCAAATCGGGTAGCACCGGTGCGGGTGGCCGCGGAGGTTCAAGCGGTTCGACCTCCACCAGCAGCACGGCCGGCAACGCCGGGAGCACATCGACAGTCGGTGGAGCGGGCGGCACCTCTTTCGGTAGCGATGGCGCCAGCGGCAACGGAGGTTCTTTTGGCGGCTCTGCAGGCGCGGATGCGGCCGGCGGCACCGGAGGACTCGACGGTGCGGCAGGCGACGGCGGCGAACCGATGGACGCGGGATCCACGCGGCCGGACGGATCGCAGGGAGTGTCGTACAAATTCGATGTTTCCGGCGATCTCCAAGGCTGGCATTACGCGCCGTACGGGTCGACGTCCACCTCCCCTGCTCCGACCAACCCTCCAACCGATCCGAACAACCTGGCGAACAAATCCGCGCCCCTTGCCTGGGATTTCGACGATGCAAATGGCAGCATCGATGCTTCCGGGTCTTTGAAGGCTACGGTGCCTTTCGCAGCCAATGGCGACCGGATCGACGTACAAGCGTTTTCGACTGGTAACGACGTACGCGACTGGACGGGCTACGTCGTCACGGCGAAGGTGAAGCTCGTCTCCGGCGGCAACGTCAGTCCGGTGTGCCCGCTTCAAGCATGGCTCTATATCTCGACGAGCCCGAGCTACGCTACGACCCTCTCGCCGGTGGTCGATCTCAGTGCCGGCAATTGGGTCACCGTGACGTACGATTTGGCTCTTTCCAACCTCAATCTGTCGCAGATCAATCAGATGGGGATACAGATCACGACGGGCACATGCACCGGGCCTCTCCCCGAAGCCGGTAGTGACGGCGCGCCGACCAGTGACGTAACGAGTGCGTCCGACGGTCCGACGGATGTCACGATAGGCGATGACTCCGCTGGTGAGGATGCGAGCAGCGAAGCGGCGGTCGCTGACGCGGGAGCCAATCCGTCCGATGGGTCGGACGGGGCGTCTACCTCTCCGCCGACGGCGACGACGGCCGTCATTTTGATCGACGACGCGATCGTGTCCGTGAAATAACGCGATCTCGGCACGCGGCTCACCGGCGCGGGGCTGCGAGCGCGTCCTCAGCGAGGCGGCGAACGCCAGGCTTTGGATCGTGGCTCGCGACGTCGGTGAGCGTGTCGCGTACTTGGGCCGATTCCGAGAGATGACGTCCGAGAACACGAACGGCGTCGGCGCGGACGTGTTCGGTCGGATCGGCGCGAACGCTCTGCACCAAGACCGGCAGGTAGGGATCGATGGGTCGGAACTCGGCTGCGAAAATGGCGGCGGCGCGCACGCCCGCATCGACGTCGCTTCGAATGGTGGCGGTCAAGAGCTCATCCGCACGTGGGCCCTCGACGAGACGCAGAGCACGTGCGGCGGCCGCGCGAATGGGAGGCTCGGGATCGGCCAGCGCACCCTCCATGTCCATACGTCTCTGGCCCTGTTCCACTCGGCCACGAGCAAAAATCGGACCTGTCTGAAGTCCTCGGCTCCGAGTGGCACGGGCACTCTCAGGCGGTCGCTTGATGACCAGAGCCCGCAAACATCGCACTCCATCCCTGGAATACTGTAACGTCCGATCGACGTCACTGGATTGCGGGCCTCCGACTCTTGGTCAGTGTGATAGTGGGGGTGCGTCAGCTTGAAAAACCTCATCGTGTCCTGACCAGTAGGGTACAAGCGGCAAGTTGCTCAGGCCAAACTCATCGCAGTCGTCCCGCCAACCGATGGTCTCTTTCGCTATTGCGTTGCGAGGTGCCGTCCGGCGTTCGGAGGGCCGCGTCTCCGGGCTCGGCCTGCCTTTCTGCATGGCGACGCGGGTCAAAACCGTCGCTGTAGGCGCTGTCAGGCCGTCGCGTGATGGCGAAACTCGAGCAACTTGGGACTACAATTGCTGGTGATGCACTAGGTCGCTCGTAATCACATTGCCCATCCGATCGCTCGCAGATCTGGGCAGGAGCTTGAAGTCATCCCACGTCACGTTCGACGTGCCGCCGAACGGGTCGATCGTGCTCACGGGAGGTAGAACTCGCTCGTTCGTTGGCGAAAGTGGCTTCCAGCGGTAGTTCCAATACCTCGAGGATGGTGTCTTTTCAGGGCGTCACTCTCGCTCGCTGGAGACATACCGTTTGCCGAACCTCGGGGTTGGGTACGTCGGCTCGAGCGTCTGCATACCCCTGCTTCTTGATCACGAGAACGGAGGGTTCATTCCCCGGCGGATAGTTCACCGCGACCCGGAACTCGCCGTTCTCTCGACTGGTCGCCGCGCCGTGCCTCTGAAGCGCAGGAACGTCGAGGCGAACCTGGGCATCCGAGACGGGCGCGTGCGTATCGCACGTCTCGATTCGCCCCGAAACCGCGTAGAACGAGTCGCACACCGCTCCCAGGCAGCTCGTCGCCACCATCCATGTCACGGTTTTGAACAGCCGTGCTTCGACCTTGCGTGCATCGTTCATCGAACGTTCTTAGAGGCATGCGACCATCCGGCTCGAAGAGCAAGCGCTCAGGCGACTCATGGGCGGGGCTTCTTCTACCCATGTTCCTGATGCAGCCGGTCTCATCGGGCATGGGCGCATTGCGATGCGTCTCCATCGTGAAGACCGAAGGTGGACCGCGCGATTCACCGGCCACCGACGACCAGCTGCGTCTTGGCTCCACAAGATAGCGGTGCGGCCATTCCATATTTTTGCCGCTCATCAAACATCAGTTCAGGTTTGGTATCTTGTTCCAAAAACAGTAGCTGTATTGGATGCATTGATCTCGGCTGGTCATATCGGTTGTCGCTCGGCTTTGGCTAATGCGGCGATTACGCTCCGGTGAGATCCTGTCGCCGTGGCGCTTGAGAATGGCAGCGATGGCCACAAAGCTCGGGCTCTCGCCGGCGAGCAGAACGAGTAGGTTCTTCGGTCCCCAAGTCGGGTGGCGCTTTCGCCGCGCGAGGATCGCCGCCACGAGCCGTTCGTCGATCGCGTGCGGGAATGTCCTTGCCACGCTTGCGCTACGAGATTCGGCACCCGCCGCCGAGAAAGCGCTGCGTCCACTTCGGGACAGGTCGGAGCGTGTTCGAGGCTTGCGGGCAAGCATCAACGCTCCGCGAGACGTCCCAAAATCGCGTTGAGGCTCGATCCGAGCATGCGCCGCGAACACCCGCAGCGCATTTACGGCGCAACGGGAAAGCGACTTACCGATCAGCGCTCGTCGACCGCGCGGTGTAGGAAGTCGCGGCAGGCTTCCAAGATTTAAGAC
>WNGB01017686.1_pt1 | contig 12311 bp, 17 predicted proteins | sample 5400681 | NCBI WGS metagenome assembly WNGB01 (sample SAMN13153367, study PRJNA577476) | soil metagenome | isolation source: 115 cm soil or saprolite under grassland replicate 2 | place: USA:California | collected 2016-06-15 | reverse complement strand
TCTCTCGCTCGTCCGTCATGTTCCCCCCGCGGCCTGCGGCCGCCTCGTGTGCGGGCCTCTCTGTCAGCCTACCGCTCTTCGGCGCCTGTCTCACTTGTAGCACCCCGGTCAAGCCTGGGCATGCTGCGCCCGGGGCGCTTACGATCCCTACTCCTGGGTTACCCGGAGCCGCACGCCGCCATCGTCCTCGACGTCAAGCGTGATGAGGTTGGGTCGGCAGCACACCGAGCAGTCCTCGGTAAAAGCCTGGCGACGGCCGGCGCTCGGATCGACGACGATCTCGTTCTCCTCACCGCAGAACGCGCAGCTGAACGTCATGGTTGCCACATGCTCCCACGGCGGGGGAGAGGACGCGAGCCCGAGGAAAAGGCGTGCGAGAAGAGTCAGGCGGGGCGGAAAAGACTAGGACGCAGAAAGGCCGATGATCTTGTAGGACGCCGCGGCATCGTCCCTCACGGCGGCCTCGAACCGCGAGACGGCTCCCGGCTCGATCTGGTCGATCTTGGCCGAGGCGGTGCCGATGTGGCTTCCGTCTTGACCGTACAGGCCCAGTTCGATCGTCGCAACTACGCGCCGAAAGGTTCTGTTCACGACGGTTCCCCTGACGATTCGGCTCCCGGCTTGATCGGCGCCCCACTCATGCTTCAGGACGATCAACCCGTCCGCTGCCGAGGAGCCAGACGCGCGCGACTGGAATTGAGTGGAGGAGCCGCTGACCTCATCACGGCCATGCGTAATGAACAGCAGTCCCCCGGAGACGGTGACGACCGCGACGAGAATCCGTACCGGCAGGGGCAGGCGCCTCATGAAGGCTTCGAATTTCTCCACCGCTCTCCGGTCCTCCACCGCACGGCGGTGCAGCGCCTGTGCCAAGCCACCCGAGGAGGGTAAGTGCCCGCCGGACTGCCGCTTGCCGCGGTTCGCCAGCAGGCGGCTTCGTGCGCTGATGACAAGGATTGGCAATCACACGACGGAAATCAGCCGTTGGACTCGGCGGGCTCGGCGAGTGTCTTCGGGTGGTGATCCTGCTAGACTCCCGGCCAGCCTGTGAGGAGGGACTCCATGAACCCCGACCGCCCGCCCGAGATGCCGCGCCGCACGTTCATGGCGGTGCTCAGTGGCGGGCTCCTCGCGGCCCCGCTCGCCGCCGAGAGCCAGCAGGCGGGGAAGGTCTACCGGATCGGCGTCCTTCTGGCCGGTTCGCGGCCCGATACCGTGCTGGTTCAAGAGGCGTTCGGGCAAGGTCTCCGAGAGCTCAGTTACGTCGAGGGCCGGAACTTCCACATCGAGTACCGCTTCGCCGAGGGGCGGTTCGATCGCGCTCCCCAGCTCGCAGCCGAGCTGGTCCGTGTCAAGGTCGATGTGATCTTTGCGCCGGGCACGGCTATGGCGCAGGCCGCGATGAAGGCCACGGCCACGATTCCCATCGTGATTGCGACGGCGGGTAATCCGCTCGGAGACCGCCTCATTGGGAGCTTCGCGCGGCCCGGCGGGAATGTCACCGGGCTGACCATGCTTGCCGGCCCGGAGCTCGGCGGCAAGTATCTGGAGTTGCTCAAGGAGGCCGCCCCCGGAGTCTCCCGGGTCGCGGTCCTCTGGAATCCTTGGACTGCGCCTCACACGGCCCTCCTGAAGGAGGCCGGGACCGCGGCCCGGGCGCTCGGGGTCGATCTTCAATCCGTGAGCGCGCGGCGGCCCGACGAGATCGAGGGCGCGTTCGCGGCGATGTCACGAGCGCGCGCGGACGGGCTCATCGTCCTGCCGGACGCGATCTTCCTGAACGCTCGGGCGCGGATCGCGGATTTGGCGAGCAAGAGCCGGCTCCCGGCGATGTATGGCTTCAGAGAGGAAGCCGAGGCGGGTGGCCTCATGAGCTACGGGGCGAGCCTGCCCGAGCTGATCCGACGGGCTGCAGGCTACGTGGATCGGATCCTCAAGGGGGCCAAGCCGGCTGACCTGCCCGTCGAGCGACCCACGCGCTTCGAGCTAGTCATCAACCTCAAGACCGCCAAGGCCCTCGGCCTGACGATCCCGCAGTCGCTGCGGCTGCGGGCGGATCAGGTGATCGAGTAGGGCGATTCGAGGCCCACGATGCGGTCCTGACGTGGACGAGATGCAACGAACTCACAGGACTGGCGCGGTGAGAGATCCTGCCTCAGAAGTCCTCGGAAACACGACGACCGCTCTCGGCAGTCACGTTTTGAGTCACGTTGACCACGGGAGCGGCCTGAGGTGTTCTGCGACTAGCTGTTAATTTGGCGGGCTCGACGGGATTTGAACCCGCGACCTCTGGATTGACAGTCGCCCAGGGTGCGAAACGCCTGATTACGGCAGCGCGCAAGAGGGCGCCGATCAAGACTCGGCACGGGGCTTGCCTCTGTCAGCCGTTCGCTACCGTGAGCACCCGCTCCCGCACAAAAGCCGCACAGTTTTCCAGACGGTGCCCTCCGCGTTCTGCGGCGTCTGGACGCGCAAAGTATCAGCGGATCTCCCTAAACCGGGCTGGCCAACCTACCACGATCGTCATAGGCGCAGGTCCGCGCGTCGTAGGGACGTTTTTTTCGTCGTGACAACGCACGTCTCAATCGCTCCGCGAGAAGTCTTACCGTCGTGGCGGCGCTACGTGCCATGATGAAAAGCATGAAGTCGAGAAAGACGGTCCGCCTCGTGTCGCCGGCCCAGCTCAATCGAGCCGCGGAGAAGGCCGCGCTGAAGGAGTGGAGGGAGCGGCAGCGCGAGGAAGATCCTGATGCCCGGCGTCCGGCGCAGGAGCCGCCCGAACGTCTGACGCGGGCGGAGGCCGAAGCCCTGGTCGTCAAAGAGGCCAACAAGCCGCTGTTGGAGTTCTTGTTTAGGCCGCCGGCCGGGCCGAGGAAGCGATCCGTGTCAATCGCGACCGTTCGGCAGCACGTCGCCCTGATGAACGAGCGCCGCCGCCAGCGGGAGACGAAAGGCGAGCGCTTCGAGAAGATTCTCCGCAAATTGGCCGCAAGGAAGCGAAAACAAGAGGCAGATCGCGTCGGGAAAAAGCTGAAACGCGCCAAAAATCGCTAGTTGTCGCGCAGTTTTCCCCTCCAGGTCACCCCTAATTGGAAGCACTTTCACGCGGGCTCCGGCCCGGCAACTGAGACGACCACGTTGTCACGACGGAGAAAGCATCATGCCGTTCCAGGTGAACACGCCAGCGCAGGCGAAGGCGGAAACGCTGCTCGAACGCTTTTCGAAGTGTCTTCAGAGGTCGGAGGCGTACGCCGCCAAGGGCCTGAAGAGCGGCCAGGCCGCTGAAGAGGTGGAGCTGGGCGCCATCGTGAAGGCGATGCGCGAGCTGCATGCCGCGAACGCGGAATGCGAGAGCCCGGATTTTGAGGACACGCTCCGCTTGGGCCTGCTGCGCGAGAAGCTGAGTCTCGTGAAGGCCAAGAGGGAAAAGCTCGCCGGCAAGGCCGTGAAGGGCAGCTTCGGGCTTCAGGCCGGCCCGCATGGGCAGATCATGGCCGACCTCGACTCCGAGATCGTCGGGCTCGTGCGGATCATCCGGCAGGCCGAGACCGACCTTCAGGCCGCCGCCGCGCCGGTCATCGGATAGTGCGGCCGATTCGCAGCGCCCCGTGGGTGGTCAAGGCGAACTCCTTCGCCGAGCGCGCCCTTCAGCAGCAGCTCGACCGCTCGGCCCTAGCGGTAGCGCGCGCCGTCGCTGAGGCCAAGGCCAGAGGGCGGCAGGTCGGCGTCCGCAAGCTGACCGAGCGGGACGCCGAGAAGTTGATCCGCGGCGTCGTCGAGCTGCCCGTCTACGAAAGCGAGCTGCCGGGCCTCATCGCGCGATCGACCTCCGAAGAGATCAAGGCGTTGCAGCCGGTCGGCCTCGATGAACGCGCCGACGCTGCCGCTGATGCGTTCGCCGAGGAGACGACCTCCGCCGCGCTCTCTGAATGCGCCAGCGAGATTCGCAAGGCGTTTGCCGGCACGACCTACACGCTGGGACGCGATGAGGCGAAGGGCTACGCGGCCCTGGGCGCCCTGCATCAGCTCGCCGGCAAGCGGGTCAGGCCGCCCTGGGAAATCGGGATCGGGACCGTCGCGCAGAAACCGGCGCGCCCCGGCAAGGCCGCGAAGCTGCTCGCGCGGGCGCGGGGAGAGCACTGATGGCGCTGCCTCCTCTTGGCACGACGGACGGGCGGATGGCGCTGAAGGTCATGTCGACGGCCTACTTTGCGTCGGGCGCCCAGCAGGTTACGGTTCTGCGCGAGTTCGAGCAGAAGTTCGACGTGAAGCGCCCCGCGTGGTCGTCCTGGGCGGCGGGCTTCTCGACCTGATGCAGCGGCGGCACGAGGCGCGCCAGTATGAGGCCCAGAGCGGCCCGGCCCTAGCAGATCATGTCTTCCACCGGCAGGGTCGGCCGATTGTCGATTTCCGCGACGATTGGACGGCGGCTTGTGAGAAGGCGGGGACTCCGGGACTCCTGTTCCATGACCTCCGCCGCTCGGCCGTGCGCCAACTCGAAAAGTCTGGCGTCTCTCAGGCGGTCGCGATGAAGATCACCGGGCATAAGACGGACAGCGTTTTCCGTCGTTACCGGATCGTGGACGAGGGCGACATTGCACAGGCGCTCGAAGCCGTTCAGACGGCGAACGCGGACGCGCCGGCTAGCAACGTCGTCAGCATTCGGAAGGCGCGCGCATGAGCGACGACCAGGCCGACCAGGGGAAGTTGTTTCTCGAAGACCTGATGCACATGCTCGGGGAGGTGCCAGGTGGGGGGCGTCAGCGTCGGATAACCCAGGTTCGGTTAACTTTGGACCTTAATCGGAGCTATGCCCGCAGCCGTTCGGGAGACGCCCTACCGGGCGACGCAGGGCACGGCGACGATGAACACGCATCCGGCGCCCGGCTGATTCCTCACTTCGATGGCTCCACCATGCGCCTCAATGGCCTGCTTCACGATGGCGAGCCCGAGCCCCAGGCCACTCCGATCCTCGCCGCGCTGCACGTAAGGCTTGAAGAGATCGTCCGGCGATCCGTCAGGAAGCCCGCCACAGGCATCCTCCACTTCCACTATGGCCCGATCTTCCCGGCGCCGGCCACGGATCATGATGGTGCCGCCAGGACGGCTAAACTTGACGGCGTTGCTGACGAGGTTCGTCGCAACGGAATGCAGGAGCCGCCGATCCCCTTCGATGACCAATCCGTCCTCTACGTCGAGCGCAAGCCTGACGCCTTTGTCCTCCGCTTCCGGTTCGAGTTCCTCGGCGGCCTTGGCCAGCACGTCTTGCAGCACCAGCCGCTCCCAACGTACTTCGATGCGGCTCGCCTGCTGAGCGGTGAGAACTTGATCTACAAGTTCGAGGAGCTGTGCGAGGTTTCGGTCGAGCACTTCCACTAGCTTCCCGCCTGAAGCCAGGGCCGTTCTGCGCAGCGCCGTGAGCGCCATTCGGGCATTCCCGAGCGGGTTGCGCAGTTCGTGCGCCATGAAGGCCACGTGCTCTCCGGCTTCACGTTGGGCTTCCTCGTTTCGTCGCTGGACGTATGCTGTGACGGCTTTCGCTGTCCCCGCATACAGCAGTTGGAGGAGAACTCGCGCTTCTGCGATTGAAAACGTGATCCCTTCCGACACCGCTACTTCGAGGATCGTATCACCAAGGAGGTCGTACTCGCGCACCACTTGGTCCACATCGAAGCCATGACGCAGCCGTTGCTCCCCATGCTTTGAAGCAGTCGCGCTGCTTTCGGTCTCAGTCGGCTCCTTTTGGTGAGTGAGGGTATCGAGTAGCTCGGAGAAGAAGATTGGGAGATGGTCACACAACTCGGCCGTTGAGAGATCATCAGACCCATGCTCCCGCCTGATCCGGCGCAGCCATCGGTCCATGACCTCGGATCGCTTCGCGTTCAATAGTTCCGCGAGATCGGTCATATCGCTCCTTGCGAGAATGGAGCGCTCGCGCAGATGAGGGATCGAGCCTACCTCGGCGCGTAGTCGACATCAAGGCCCTTGCATCGCGATCCGCTCGACAAGCATGTCGTGCGCGCCCGGCCTTGATCTCTTGATTGCCCTGTCTAAAATTGGGTCCGAGCCGGTGGAAGGCGAGAGAGACTGACGCGCCGCCACTACACAAAACCCGCACAATCACGGGGAGGTGGAGTGATCGCCTCCCCGTAACTGTGCGGAAAACTGGCGGGCTCGACGGGATTTGAACCCGCGACCTCTGGATTGACAGCCCGCGATTCCCGCCCGCGCGCCATGTCGTGGAAGTAGCCTAACTCCCTCACTTTTCTACACGAAGGTACCCCGTCTGCTGTCTCGCGTGCTCTTGGATCTAGTGGGCAGAAATGGAGGCAGTTTGAAGGGGCGAGGGCACGGTGGAGGGCAAAGTGGCCGATGACTCGGCTTGAAGCCATGTAAGCCCCGGCGTGGCGTTGGTCATTGTCTAGCGAGTTCCTCCAGCCCCCACCGAATCAGATCCCTTTGAGCCTGGAATACGCGACACCGTTGCGTCTCCCTCATCCTTACGCTCCGCTCCTTAATCCAGCGCTCGCGCTTTCCTGTGCCGGGACCTCTGCCTTCTTCACCATGACCAAAGTCTTCTCGGAAGAGAAGTAGTAGGACGAGCGCCGTCGCTAGGTTCAGCGGTGCTCCGTCGCAGTGCTGCCGAATCGCCGGATCGTCGAAGTGGTCGGAGCACTTTCCCCGACTCCAGTCATAGGGCCGACCTCCTTCCTCTCGCAGAAGCCGCCCAAAGGGTTCCCGAGCCGCGGGCCGAGCATCTATGGTCTCGAGGACCGCCGTTGCAAGCCTGAGCGCGGCTGATGCCAGGTGGATCCCAGCCACCACAGGTCGGCGGTCTGCAGCGGGCTCCAGGAGGGCGGTACCAGAAAGCGACAGCAGTTCTTTCAAGAGGGCGGGATCCTGCGGAACGGACTCGTGGAGCGTTGCATCGGTAAACCCTTCCAGCGCCTTTCGATGACACACAAGAGCTCCGACCATGAGTTGAAGCGGCTCTCGAGCGGCGTCTTGACGCTGGACGTGCTCAAGCGCCTCTACACGGGCCGCGGTCTCCCAAAGACCGTTCCACTGACTTAGACACTCTTCCCAGGAGACAGTCATTTCTGCAGCAGCTCCGTCGCCCCGGCGAGCTCGGGCAGGCTAACCGCCGCGCGGATCCATCTCCAACGACATCTTGTTTGCGATCTCTGTGGCCGCCATCATCCGAATGTCCTTGTCATTGACTGACCATCCGATGATGTCCGCGTGTCGCGGATAGGGTTCCCCGTTCACGTCCCAGTGAAGGCCTGCGTCTGTTACGGACGCTGCGAGACTAGTTCCTCGAGCCCGAATCCGTCTGCCTTTGGGTAGATCTTCTACGTACTGGTAGCCGAGAGCCCAGATACCGTGCGCCTGGAGCCCATCGATCCGATAGGTAGAAGTCTCCCAGCGGTGCGTCTCTGGGTTCAACTCTGGCTTGAGAGCTGGGGGAAGGACTCTCCCCTTGGTCAGTGCGAACTGACGCTTGTGGACCAGGAACCGCGTAAAGACTTCGTTCGCCGCTACTTCACCTGGAGGACTCAAGCGGAGAAATCTCCCGAATCGATTCGACAAGAATCTTAGGAACATCTCCACGAAACGGTTCCTGTCCATGTCGCTTAACTCCTCGTCCGAGAAGGCCAGCGAAGCTGAGAGTTTCGGTTTCGCCGATGTTCACCGTGAAAACGAGGTCCCTTCCAAAATCCCAGCAGAGAGCAATATCTCCCTCTGGATCCGGAGCAACTTCCGGCTCCGGAAGATCAACAGGCAGGAGGTCCACAAAGTATTGAGCCCTCTGTTTGGTGAGTTGTGAGATGCCAGCCCCACTATAGCCGTCCCAGTTACTGGTCGAGCACTCGATCGCGAGCTGTTCGATCTTCGCGCGCACAACTGGGCGCCAATCACTGGCTTTCTGCCGCTCATGGTCGGCGAACGCCCTCAACAAGTCGGCGACTTGCTTCGCATCGCCGCTCGTTCCAGTTGCGGGAGCCTGGACCAAGGGAAGCACGGTCGGCCAGCCGATTGCAGGTGAACTCATAGGTAGAGCGCTATGGCCTCCTCTGTTAGGCAACCAAAGAAGAAATTGTTCTTTAGGACCCGAAGCTGCGGGAGGTAGCCCCACGCTTCTGAGCCGTCTCCTGGAAATCGCGCTGTGCGGAAAACGTCTATGTCCAGGATAACCGGCACTGGCGTCTTTGGCGAATCCCCTGAGAGCGCCTGAGTGAATATTACTGTCGCGCCTGACTGCGCATCATAGATCAAAAACCGCTGCAAGAACTCTCCGACCGTCTGCGGCAGTCCCTCTGGAACTGTGGGTGGCACGACTAGAAAGCGCTCAAAGGGGTCGCCCGCCGCCAGCGGCAGCCTTAGGTTGTTAATGAAACGAGTCGCTGCACGCGTGATCTGCTGAGGTCGGAGGCAATCTAGATAGATTTGCCATACTCGGGTCGCCTCTGCGACGAGAGCCTCCCACGATTCATAAGGCTGAAGGCGACTTAGCGTAAAGCCTTCTACTGTCAGCAGTGCGACGTACTTCTCATCCGCTGAGTGCAGTCGCACGCCGATGATGGTTGTGGCCCCGCCGAGTGTCCGAGATGGCGGCTGTTCTTGTGGATTGATGGAGAACCCAAACTCGCCCCGAATTATCTGTCCTACCTTCCTGTAGCCAAACGTGCCACGTCGGTCGAGTTCGCCCTCAAGCGTCTCGACGCTGGCACCAGAAGGTGCCTCCACACGAAAATCGATCACCGCTTCCGTGATTGGCGCGTTCGGAAGGTGCCGGATCTGCGCCATGTGTCCACCATCCAAGAGCTTAGGATATGAATTGCGCATTCATCGCAGTAATTCCAGCCGTTCCCCGAGAACGGCCTGCCGATCAGGGAACCGAGCCGGAGCAAGGCTTGCGGTGCCGGGGGCTCAGGTCGGCTCCCGAAATGCTACAAGAGTCGAACGTTCGGCGCCAGAGCCCGTTATAGCGACTGTTTGCATGGCGGGCATGGCGCGCGGGGCCCCCGGCCTAGAGCTCGATCACGTCCGGCTGGCGCTGTCGGTCCCGCCACAGGTTGCACTTGACCTGCACGAGCACAAAGCAGCTGCCGTTGACGCCGACTAGGTCGAACTCCCCCAGCGAGCCCGCCGCTCGAGTCACCGAGAAGCCCGCAGCCTCAAGCAGCCGGCGGCTCCGATGCTCCGCCCTCGTGCCCTTGCGCTTGCTGCCGTTCACGCGGGCCCCTCGGCTTCGGGGGGCCTCAGCGGCGCTTCCTGGCAGGCCTGGGCAAAGACCTGGGCGGCCGCGGTAGGCCCGGCCAGGAAGAGGAGGTGCTCAAGGCAGTGCGCCGCGGCCAGCACGGCTTCGAGCCGGTGCTGAGCCAGGCCCTCCATGAGGCGGTCATGGTAGGCGCGGGCGATCATGGTCGATCTCCCTTTCCTGGGTGGATGACAGATCGCCCCCACGAGCGAGTGGGGGCGCATGCGATAGCGCATGGGCGGTCTCCCTACATCTCCGGCGGGCGGGGCCCGACGCTGCGCATCTCTCTTGGGTCGAATTCCGAAAGGACGGACAGGCCGGCCGGGCGCGGCGGCGAGGCGACGGTCATCACCGGCGCCGGCGGCCGGCCGGGCGCGGCGGCGAGGCGACGGTCATCACCGGCGCCGGCGCGGAGGCCTCGAGCCAGGCCTTGAGGGTCGTCGCGATGCTCCCGAGCTGGCGCTTGCACGACGAGAGCACGCCGTCGTGGCGCTGGAGCGCCGGCCGCGTCTGCGAGATGAACCGATGCCGCTTGCCCAGGTCGGGGCGGCCCTGGGCGTCGAGCAAGTCCTGCGGCCGGATCTGCTCGACGGCGATGAGCGCCGCGCGCACCTCGGCGGCGACGGAGGGGGACTGCGCACCGCCGAGCAGCATCTTGCGAATCTCGGCCGCCGAATTCAGGAAGCCGGGCGGGAAGCCCTTGCCGCGGCGGGCGAGGTCGGTCTCGATCTCCGCGAGCAGGCCCAGGATCTCCGGGGCCTCGCGCTCGATCGCGGCCACGCCCGGCCGGGCGGCCTCGACGTCTGGCCGCAAGACCGCGAGGGCCTCGGCCAGGAAAATCTCCCGGCTCTGGCGGTCGACCTGCTGTTCCTGTTCGATCCGCGCCTTGACGTCGTGGAGCGTGTCGTGAATCTGTGCCATCGCGCATCGTCCTCCTGTGGGGTGCTGTGTTAGCGGCCCGGCCGGCGACTGGCCTCTTCCAAGAGCTTGATGATCTGGGATCGCGTGACCCCGTGGCGCTCGAGCACGGCGAGGGTCTCCTCGGTTTTCTTGGTGCCGAGATCCGCCTCGAGCTGGAGGGCCACCGTTTCGCTGTTGAACATCCGCGGCGCGAAGTCCTCGCCCCATTCCTCGGCCAGGTCGGGATGCTGTTGTGCGAGCTCCTCGGTGCTGAGCCGCGCGGGGCCGGCGTCGGCAGACTCGGCGGTCGGGTTCACACGAGGAGGCGGTGGCGCGTCACGAGCGGGGGCACCGGGGCGGCCTTTCACCTCGATGCCCTGGCCCATCAGCAGATCAGGTCCCCCGCTGCCGTACACCTTCCGATATTGCGGATCGTAATGCTGATCAATCGCCTCCTGATCGCGGCGCTGCCAGGCGCTATGCATCGGGTGGGTCGGATCGGCCTGCATGCGCGCCATGTCCTGGCGGAGCGCGATGGCTTCGGGCGTGTGGGCGGGATCGACCGGCGGTGACTGCTCGTCCATGCTTATCTCCTTCGCGTGGATGGTGGTGGGGACGGAAGGGGCGGCGGCGGCTCCGGCGTGCGCTCGCCTTCGCCGTTTGCCCAGTTCGCGAGGCGAAAGAAATCGCCGCGGGAGAGCTGCACACGCACGCCCGGGATTTGTTGATCGCTCAAGTGCACGACGAGCACGCGCTGCGGGCCGTCACCCTCAACGCTGAATTGCACGTTGCCAAGAATCATCGCCGCCCCGTTCTCATAACCAGTCGGGGGCGCCGAGCTCGCTCGGCTCGGACATGTCGACGCCGTTGATGATCAAGCGAGAACCCGCGGCGCCGCCGGGCTCGTACACCTGGCCCGCGCCGAGGGGCGCGCCCGTCTCGATGTCAAACTGGCTGATGACCTGAATCGGCCTCGGGATCAGCGGGGCGTTGTCCTCGCTGCCGAGCCAGCCGAAGACATAACAGCTCGCATCGAGCACGTCGCTCCAGGGGGCGTTGGGCTTCTTCTGGCGGCTGCGGTCCACGCGCCCATCGGGCGTCTGCGGGTAGATCGCCCGCGAGGCGTAGGCCCCGACGATCAGGCGTGTTTCGGGGACCGGACTGATCTGCAGCGGCACCCGGCCATCGACGTGGCGCGGGGCGAGCACGCGGAGCAGGGCTTCCCGCCGCGGCGGCCAGAGCGCCGGGCCCGGAATGATTTGCCCGCCCAGCGTCGCCTCAATCACGCGCGCGGCGCTTTCATGCAGGCTGGCCTGCCCGTGCGGGATCATCGAGGGGTCGAGCACGTGCACCAGGTGCGCCGCCCCGGCGCTGCGCGGCCGCGTCCACGGCGCATGGCTCACGAGCCAGGGGATGACCTGCTGCTCGACCAACTCGAGCACGCCGACGTGGAGATCGTTGAGGCTGGCATAGACGCGCACCTGCCCGTCGATCACCTGCGCGATCACCGCGCTCGGGCTATGGCCGCCGTCCCAGCCGATCGCGAGCAGATGAGACGGCGAGGGGGCGAGCGGCGCGGGTGCCACGTGCACGACGGGATCGAAGCCGTCGGCCACGCGCTCGCCCAGGATGAGCCCGCACCACTCCCCGCGCGCCATGCGCGCTTCCAGATCCGGCGCGCCGCGGAACATCGCCGCGAGGCGGGCCTGCTCGGCCTCCGACAACCGATCCTCGGCGGGGATGGGACACCGCACGCACCCCGGCTGCCCGCCGGCCTCGATAAACCGCCGATAGAGCCAGTGATCGCGGTCGCCCGGATTCGTGCAGATCACCGCCACCGGGCGACGGGCGGGCAAGCGCAGCAGCGAGCTGCGCGCCAAATCGAATTTGCGCTCCTCGATGCCGCCCGACTCCTCCAGCGAGGGCACCACCTCCTCGGCGATGACGACGTGGCACGCCGCCCGGAGCCGCTCGGCCGAGACCTGATCCGTCACGCCGACGAAATCGGCGACCACCATCTCGACGCCCGCCAGCGTCAGCACGGCCCGATGCCGATCATCCCGCAGCGACCAGAGCCCGCCCCAGAGCGGCTCCTCGAGCGAAGGCGCCGTCTTCAACGACGCGGAGATGAGGCTGTCGTGCAACCAGG
>WNGB01011214.1_pt1 | contig 12312 bp, 15 predicted proteins | sample 5400681 | NCBI WGS metagenome assembly WNGB01 (sample SAMN13153367, study PRJNA577476) | soil metagenome | isolation source: 115 cm soil or saprolite under grassland replicate 2 | place: USA:California | collected 2016-06-15 | reverse complement strand
CGCCTAACTCGTGGAACTGTTCCCAGGTCATTCCCGATGCCTTGGCGTACAGCTCGAAGCTCTCCTTGATCCTGCCTGTCTCCGGCATGCCCTGTGGTCGCAGACCGACCACGCGAATGCCCTGAGGTGCGAGCTCGGCAGATAGCTCTCGAGTGAGTGCCTCCACGGCGGCATTCGCCGGACCGCCGCCTCCCACGAATGGGATGCCCGTCCGCGAGATGATCGCGGTGACGGTCATGATCACCCCCGATTTATTCGCGACCATGCGCCGGGCCGCCAGGCGTGCGGTCAGGAAATACGATCTCGTGTAGGTCGCGATCGGCAGGGAGAACTGCTCGACATCCAGCTCGACCAGGGGTACACGAATCTTCGGATTCGGGATCCCGATCGCGTTGAACGAGATATCGACGTGGCCCGCCTTGTCGATCACGGACTGAAGATGCTTGTCCACGGCCTGCTCGTCGAGAGCGTCGACCTCCGCCGCCTCGGCGGATCCGCCGGCGGAAACGACGTCCTTGGCGACAGCTTCGACGGGTGCCAGGTGGCGCCCGGCGAGAAAAAGATTGGCGCCCTCAGACGCAAAGGCGCGTGCGACAGCGCTGCCGATCGCGCCTCCGGCTCCGTAGATCACCGCAACCTTGTCCTTCAGCATCATCTCTGGTTCCTTTCTGTGCCCGGGCGGTCACACCCGCCCGCCTGTTCGTTTGTCGCCGCCTGATCGGCCCTGACCTTGAACCCGCACCATGACTCGTCGCACTCTGCTGCTTAGTCGTTTCTGGATGGGAACCGGGACGGCCTCGAGCCGCTCCTGCGGCGCTTTCCGCGGGCGGCCGAGGAGCAGGAGCGCCAGCGCCATGCCGATCCCGGCCAGCACGACGACGGCCAGGAAAGCGGACTGGAAGCCCTCGTTCAGCACGACGAGCGGGTTCGCATCTTCGTTTGCCGCAGGTAGTCCTCGAAGCGGGAGGTCGGCCGCCCGTCCGAGCAAAGAGCAGGCCGCCGAAGGTGAGCCCGTAGGCGCTCAGCACCCACTGCAGGCCTTGCTCCGAGAAGCCGAGGTCGGCTCCGATCGAGGGCAGCGCCACGAGGACGATCGTGCCGTCGAGGATCACCATGAAGAAAGCGCCGCAGAGGAGCGCAAGCGCCCATCAGCGCCGGGGATCGGGTGTATTCAGCACGTCGCCTCCACTTCGTTGTGCGGACGTGATCAGCGGGTTGCCGCTCGTCTCCATGAATCCTCCTGGTCGCCGTTTTCGAGGTGTGCTCGTTGAGACACCAGCGACGACCGAAATGGAACGGCAGCCGCTGCAGGCTTACGCTCTCCTCGTCTGCGCGCGCCCACCCGCCGACGTAGACGTGGCCGCGCTCCGCCTTCAGTGGCGGGCCGCCTGTCGATCCACAGGCGAGACGCAGGTCACGTGATGGATGTGCCCTTCTGGTCGCCGCTTCACGCGTCCGCTGCTTGAGACACCGCCGGCGAGGGGGAACGGCGAGCTCGATTCCGGTTCGCGGCCGTTGGTGTCATTACTCGGTGAGGGGATGCGAAACCGACGATGCGCGGGAGGCGAACAGGTCATGCGAGGGAGTCTTCTTGAGCGAGCGCACCCTGCCCCTGCGTGCAACGCGCTACGCAGGCGCGGCCCGCAGGGGGTAACACCCATGACCGGCGGACTGGGGCGGCCTTGGGCGGAAAGTAATCGCCAGGCCAAGCAAGCGAGAAATTCCTGCTCAGAACAGTTTCGGGTGCGAATGGGGAGATACCCCCGGCAGGAGTCGAACCTGCGCACGCGGTTTAGGAAACCGCTGCTCTATCCACTGAGCTACGGGGGCTCGGCAACCACGATAGCGCCGCTTAAGGAGGGGGTCATGGGGGAACCCTGGGTTCCCCCATGCTCAAACCGCTGCTCTATCCACTGAGCTACAGGGCGCGGCCTCAGTGTAGCCCGGCTCGGCGTCTAATCCCGGGCCAGGATCGCGCTCTCGTGGGGGCGGAAGAAGCCGCCCGCGACTTGACGTCCGAGGATCCTCCAGTACCATGCCGCGGTGATGATCCGCGGGGGGCTACCGTTGGTAATCGGACTCGTCTCGGCGATTTCGCTATTGACGATTTCGCCGGTTGCCGGCGCTCAGACGTTTCCAAGCTGCCTGGGTCAGGTCGCAACGATCGTCGGGGACGATAGTGATGAAATTATCGAGGGCACGCCTGGCGACGATGTAATTACGGGTCTGGGTGGCACTGACCAGATCCACGCCGGCTTCGGCGACGATGTCGTTTGCGGCGACGATGGTAATGACATCCTCTCAGGGGGCAACGGCAACGATCAGTTGTCAGGCGGGTTCGGTATCGATTACTTGACCGGCAGCGATGGAAGCGACGTTCTCATCGGCAGCTTCGGTGGAGATCAGCTGCTGGGGGGCGAGGGACGGGATGAGATTCTCGGCGGCGACGGGATCGACATCATGCGAGGGCTCGACGGTAGCGACCTCCTCAGGGGTGGAAATGACGGAGACTGGATCTACGGGGGAGACGGCGCTGACACGGTCTACGGGGGGGAGGGAGCGGATAGGATTCGCGGCGGCGCTAACGCCGATCGCCTGTTCGGAGACGCCGATGCCGACGTCATTCGGGGTGGCTACGGTGCCGACAGCATCTATGGGAGCGCCGACAACGACACGCTCTTCGGGGGCCCCGCGGGGGACTACCTGTTCGGCGGTCCCGGCGTTGACGAGTGCAACGGCGGTGCCGGACTGGACGCCGCGTTCAGCTGCGCAATAAAGATCTTGATTCCCTAGCCCGGAAAGCGCCCGGCGGACGTATTCGCGTGCGGCATTAGCCGTACCTGTTTCGAGTTTTCGCCAAAGACCGCCAAGGTCTGGGACAGGCGGGTCTCAAGAAGGGACCGGACTCGAACGAGTGGCGGTTTAGGTTCGGGCTGGGCTTCACCATAGGATTGTCCCATGGAGATCTTCAACCTTTTCGGCGAGCAGGACTGGGACGACGAGAACGACCGGGAAGGCTTCCGCCACAGGGCGACGGCGATCGGCAAGCGCCTCGGGGCCGAGCTGCTCGGCGGGAGCCTCTATGAGCTACCTCCGGGGGAAAAGACCTGGCCGTACCACTACGAGCTCGGCTGCGAGGAGTGGCTCATCGCCGTCTCCGGTCGGCCCACGCTTCGCGGCTCAGACGGTGAACGGGAGCTGGAGCCAGGGGACGTCGCCGTGTTTCCGGAAGGCCCGGCCGGTGCACACCAGGTCTTGAACCGCTCGGAAGAGCCGTGCAGGGTGCTGCTCCTTTCGTCCAAGTCACCGGTCGCGATCGTCCACTACCCGGACAGCGCGAAGGTCGGCCTCTGGACTCAGTCGGACGGGTACCAGGCGATGCTTCGGGGCGAGCCGGAGCTTGACTACTGGGAAGGCGAGAACTAACGCTCGAGTGAGGCGAGCCGCGCCGCTCGCTGTTTTGGTCGTAGCGCTCGCGGCCTGCAACGGCGGCAGCGTGGACCGGCACGCGCTCAAGCAGGACTCCGAGGCCATCGATTCGCTCGCCTGCGAAGGCGCGCTGCTCGCGAACGACGTCCGAAAGGGCGCGACGACCCACAATTTCGTCGAAGTGCATGCCGGCGAGCTGGCGCAGACGGCGTCGAACTTCGCCGACGCGCTCTCCGAGCGTCCGACCCTGCCGGCGATCGAGCACGACGTGCGGGCGGAAGCGAGGAAGGCCGGAGTGATCTCCGGGCTCCTCGACCTGCTCAAGGAGGACCCGGATCGCGCGGCGGCGGAGAACCTGCGCGAGCAGCTCGAGAAGCAGGGCGGCTGCTCGTGAAGATCTTCAAGATCGCGTTGGGCATCCTCGCGGCCATCGGCGGGTTCGTGGACATCGGCGATCTCGTCTTCAATGTCGCGGCGGGAGCCATCTTCGGCTACCAGCTTCTCTGGGTCGTGGTTATCGGAGTCGTTGGGATCATCGTCTACTCGGAGATGTGCGGACGGGTGGCCGCGATCTCGAACAAGGCGGTGTTCGACGCGGTGCGCGAGCGCGTCGGTTTCCGCGCGGGTCTCGTCACGCTCGTGGCAGCTCAGGTCGTGAACCTGATGACGCTGGCGGCTGAGGTCGGCGGCGTCGCGATCTGTCTGCGTCTCCTCTCGGGACTGCCGTACCGTTGGCTGATCCTGGCGGCGATCGTCGCGCTCGGGATCGTCGTCTGGCTGATCTCCTTCGAGTGGATCGAGCGGATCTTCGGGTACGGCGGCCTCTGCCTGCTCGTCTTCGCGGTCGCCGCGGTCAAGCTGCACCCAGACTGGGGGGCGGTGGCCCACGGGTACGTGCCGCACCTGAATACCGAGAACACCCCGCTCTACCTCTTCTTCGCCGTCGGCCTTCTGGGGGCCGCCATGACGCCCTACGAGGTCTATTTCTACTCGTCCGGAGGCGTCGAGGAGGGCTGGAAGAGCAAGGATCTCGGCCTCAACCGGGCCAACGCGATCATCGGCTACAGCCTGGGCGGCTTCCTGTCCTTCGCTCTCATGATCACGGGCGGGGCGCTCTTTCTCGAGCAGGGCGTTCAGCCCGACTTCCTCGGCTCGATCGCGCTCGGTGCGGAAGTCCCGATCGGGGAAATCGGCCTCCTCCTGGCGCTGATCGGTATCTTGTTCGCGGTCGGAGGAGCCTCCATCGACACGCTCTTCTCGGGCGCGTACAACCTCGCGCAGTTCTTCGGCTGGGAGTGGGGCCGCTACCGCCACGCGTCCGGCGCGCCTCGGTTCACGCTGACCTGGATGGTGCTCCTCGGGCTCGCGCTCGCGATCGTCATGACGGGTGTCGACCCCGTCCAGCTCACGGAATACGCGGTCATCTTCTCGGTCGTGGCGCTCCCGCTCACGTACCTCCCGATCTTGCTCGTCGCAAACGACCGGGCGTACATGGGGACGTACGTGAACGGCCGGGTCTCGAATGTCCTCGGCGTTGCCTACCTCGTGGTCATCCTGGCGATCTCGTTGACCGCGATTCCCTTGATGATCATCACGAACGTTGGCCAGGGATGAGCGAGGAAGTCGATATCGGCCTCGCCGTGCTCGACCACCAACTCCTCGACCGCGAGGGGCGCCGCTGCGGCAAGGTCGACGACCTCGAGATCGAGGGCGGTCCCGGGGAGACTCCGCGCGTGGTCGCCATCCTCACCGGGCCCGATGTCTGGCGCTCCCGCTCCCGCTGGCTGGGGGCGGTCGCCGCCCGGATCGGCAGCGGCGGCCGCGTTCGCATCCCGTGGGAAGAGGTGGCCGAGGTGGAAGCGCATGTCCGCCTGAAGAAAACCGCCGCCGAGTACGGGTTGGGGCGCGGGGACGACCGGGTCCGCCCTTGGGTCGCGTGGCTGCCCGGAGCCGATCGATGAGGACGTTCTCGTCCCTCAAGAACCGAAAGGTCGTGACGGAGGGTGGACGAAAGCTGGGCCGCTGCCACGATTTGCGCGGCGAGTTGACCTCCTCCTCGCTTCGAGTCACGGCCTTGGTCGTCGGTCGCCAGGGCTTCCTCGAGCACTTCGGCGTGGGCGCGCAAGCGAGCGCTACGCCCGCGCGGGTGCGGGATGTCGACACAGTGCCCTGGGCCGCGGTCGTCAGGATCGAGCGCGATCGCCTCGTGGTTCGAGACGATGCGGCGCCGGGATCTAGCTAGGGCGTGAGGTTGCTGCGCTCGCCGATCGTGTCGTGCGCCCAGTCCGCGACGACGGGCATCAGCTCCCCCTCGCGCCCGTTGGCGGAACCGGGTAGCACGACGTGGATCTGGTGCACGGTCGCCTCCACCTCGGCGTCGCACTCGTAGCGCCGCTCGGAGACGATCTCGACGGAGTCGAGCTCCTCGAGCAGTCTCTGCGCGAGGCGATAAATCTCCGCCTCGGTAGCTTCTCGGCCCGAGAAGACGCCGAAGTTGACGACGAGCTCGGGGCGGCCCTCTCGTTCGCCCGTAAAAACCAATGTCGGATAGGTCATGCCCCGCTCATACCCTCCCGGGGCTCCCATCTGAACATCCGACCTGCGACGACGAGCCCGAGCATGCCCCAGACCAGCACCGCGGCGATCGCCCCCGGCGACGAGGTGAGTGTCTCGCCCTCGATGAAAGTCGACCGGATCAGGCGCAAGAGATAGGTCAGCGGCAGCGCCTCCGAGAGCACCTCGAGGAAACGAGGCAGGTCGCGCGGCGAGAAGAACGCGCCGGAGATAAAGGCCATCGGCAGGTAGATGGCGTTCACGACCGCGGACGAGCCCTCGCCGGTCCGAACGACCGTCGTCACCGCGAGGCCAAGCGCGGCAAACGACGCCGCTCCGATCACGAGCACTGCGACGAACGACGCGGGCGACGCCGGCCAATCGGCGTCGAGGAGGAACCGGCCGATCAAGACCTGAGCGGCCGCTTGCAACGCGATCACGATCACCATCGAGGCGATGACGGCCGCGAGGTAGGTCGCCGGACTCAGCGGCGTGCCACGCACGCGCTTCAACAGGCCGGCCTCTCGGCGAACGACGAGGGTGATCGCCAGGGACGCGAAGGCGGTCGCGGCCACGCCGTACCCGATCAGGCCGGCGAGGAGGAACGTCGCGCCGCTGACGCCGTCGATCTCGTCGTCGCCGTACACCGAGCCGAGGAGGACAAGCAGGATGATCGGGAAGAGGAAGCTGAAGAACGCCGCCTCGCGGTTGCGCCAGAAGAGCAACTGCTGTGCCCGGAGCTCGTGCAGGAAGAGGCGCATCAGACCTCGGCCCGCTCGCGGGTCAGCTCGAGATAGACGTCTTCGAGGGTTCTGCGGCGCACCTCGAGGCCCTCGAGCTCGACGCCCTCCGCTAGCGCCTCCGAGGTGAGCTCGTTCAGGACGCGCGTCGGCTCCGTCGTGGCGATGACGGTCTCCTCGCCGTTGCGGCGGAAGCGAATCTCGACCACGCCCTGCCCCGAGAGGAGCTCCTCCGGTGAGCCGGTTGCGACGATGCGGCCCTCGCCGAGGATGGCGATCCGGTCCGAGAGCCGCTGGGCCTCCTCCATGTAATGCGTCGTGAGGAGGATGCTCTTGCCGAGCTCACGGAGTCCACGGATCGTCTCCCAGGCCTGGCGGCGCGCGGCGGGATCGAAACCGGTCGTCGGCTCGTCGAGGAAGATGAGCTCCGGATCGCCGACGAGCGCGAGTGCGAGATCGAGCCGGCGCAGCTGTCCCCCTGACAGGGTGCGCACCCGCGCGTCGACCTTCTCGGTGAGGCCGACGAGCTCGATCACCTCTTCGGGTCGCCGCGGATGGGGGTAGTAGCCGGCGAAGAGGTCGAGGGTCTCGCGTACGGACAGGAGCGGGTAGACGGCAGACGACTGGAGGACGATGCCGATGCGGGCGCGGAAGTCGGCGCCCGCGCGCCCCGGATCCTGACCGAGAACGCGAACCTCGCCTCCGTCGCGGGCGCGATAGCCCTCGAGAATCTCGACGGTGGTCGTCTTACCGGCGCCGTTCGGGCCCAGGAGACCGAACACCTCTCCGGTCTCCACGGCAAAGGAGATTCCGTGCAGCACTTCGTGGCGCCCGTAGGACTTGACCAGCCCCGAGACCTCGATCACGCTCACGCCGGCCGAGAATAGCCGGGGGTCGGTTGACCGGCGCCGGGCCTGCCATTATCTGTCCGTGCGCGCGAGGCGCCTGGCTCTGACCGCTCTACTCGTCGCTCTGGCCGCCCCAGGGCACGCGCGCGCCGCCGACCCGGTCTTCCACGGCTCGATCTCGGTCATCGACGCGCAGCTCAGGGAGCGGATGACGGGCTCGTCCTGGCACCGCGGCTGCCCCGTGCGAATCCGCGATCTGCGGCTGCTGAAGCTAGACCACTGGGGCTTCGACGGGAGCGTGCGGCGCGGACGCCTGATCGTCCACGAAGATCAGGCTCCCCGCGTGATGCGAGTCTTCTCGAAGCTCTTCTACGCTCACTTCCGGATCAAGCGCATGCTCCTGATCGACGCCTACAACGGCAGCGACGACCGCTCCATGGACGCCAACAACACGTCGGCCTTCAACTGCCGCTTCGTCGCTGGGACGACGACCTGGTCGCAGCACGCCTTCGGGCGCGCGGTCGACATCAATCCGATCCGGAATCCGTACGTGGCGGGGAGCCACGTCTCACCCGAAGCCGGCCGGCCTTACGCGGACCGCTCGCGGTATGCGATCGGGATGATTCACGGCGGTGACGCGGTCGTCCGCGCCTTCGCCGTCACCAACTGGAAATGGGGCGGCTACTGGAGCTACCCCAAGGACTACATGCATTTCTCGCGTAACGGCCATTGATTAGGTTCGCGCTCGTCGTCGGCACGCTCGCCGTCCTGTGCGCAGGGTGCGGCGGTTCCAAGGAGACGCGCACCACGCTCGTCACCGTAACGAACGTGTCCACGATCACGATAGGACCTCCGCCGGGCGCGCACGACTACGCCCAATTCCAGACGCCCTCGAGGAACATCGGCTGCGCGGTCGATTCCGGAGTCCTGCGCTGCGACATCCTCAGCGGACTTCAGCCCGAGCCGGGCGAGGCCTGCGAGCTCGACTGGACGGGAATCGTCCTCGACGCGAACGGGCCTGCGTCGCCCCAGTGCGCGGGCGACACGGTCTACGTCGCCTCCGCTCCGGTGCTCGGTTACGGGGACAAGTGGTATCGCGAAGGGATCGTCTGCATCTCAACCATGTCCAGCCTGGATTGCGACAGTGCCGCGGGCCACGGCTTCAAGCTCGCCCGCGCCGCCTGGAGCGTCTTCTAGGGTTCCCCCGATGGGCTACAGCTTCGTCGACGTCGCCGACCTCGAGGGTGAAGGCCCCGGCGGCGCCGTCCGCAAGATGCGGCGTGCGCTGGGTGCCAGCGCGTTCGGGTTCAACTACTTCGAGCTGCCGGCGAACGTCGAAGGCAGGGAGCACGATCACGGCGAGGCGAACCAGGAGGAGGTCTATTTCGTCCTGGACGGATCGGGGGTCATGCGCTTGGACGGCGAGGAGGTGGAGCTCAAGCAGGGCCGCTTCCTCCGCGTTGATCCCGCGACCACGCGCTGCCCCGTCGCCGGCCCGGACGGCCTCGTCTTCCTGGCGATCGGCGCTCCACTCGACCGGCTTTACGAGCCCCCTTCCTGGGGCTAGTCGTGCCGAGCTTCCGCTACGTCGTCGCAGACGTCTTCACGGACACCGCCCTCCAGGGAAACCAAGTCGCGGTCTTCACCGATGCCCGGGGGATTCCCGAGGAGACACTGCAGCCCCTTGCGCGCGAGGTCAACTTCTCCGAGACGGTCTATGTCTATCCGGCCGACCAGGGCGGGCACGCGCGCATCCGCATCTACACGCCGACTGTGGAGATCCCATTTGCGGGCCATCCAACCCTCGGCACGGCCTTTATCCTCGCGGCCCCGCTTCAGCTTGTCGAGATCAAGCTGGAGACGGGTGTGGGCATCGTTCCGGTCCGCCTCGAGCGCGAAGGGCCTCGCATCACCTTCGGCTGGATGAGTCAGCCGATCCCGTCGGTTAAGCCGTACGACCATCCAGCTGAGCTCTTTGCAGCCCTAGGGGTCAGTGGTTCCACTCTGCCGGTGGAGGTCTACGACAATGGGCTCCAGCACGTCTATGTGGCACTCGAGAGCGAGGACGAGGTCGCCGCGCTGGAACCGAACTTGCACGCACTCGCTCATTTGCCGGACGTGCTCGGGATCAACTGCTTTGCGGGCGAAGGGACGCGCTGGAAGACGCGCATGTTCGCGCCGGGGGGAGTAGTTCCGGAGGATCCTGCCACTGGCTCGGCCGCGGGACCACTCGCGTGTCACCTTGCGCGGCACGGCCGCATCGCGTTCGGCGACGAGATAGAGATCTCGCAAGGCGCGGAGATCAAGCGTCCCAGCAAGCTCTACGCACGCGTCGAGGGCTCGCCGGGACAGATCTCGAAGGTAGAAGTGGGCGGCTCGGCCGTCGTCGTCGCGCGCGGCGAGTTCAAGCTCGACTGAGGACGCGCCCAGAGAGGCTTGTGTTCCACACGCACAAGGTTCATCGACGTCCTTTTCGGTCGTGCTCGGCTGACAAGGCCCGCGTTCCTGGGGCCGAATGGAGTTTGTGCTCGTGAAACACAAGCTCGGCTGACAGGAGGCGGTGGACCACCTCCGCGGCAAGGTGGGCCGCCGAGTGCGGGGCATGCCGTCTGCGGCGGTACGAGAGATACGCGGCCATGAACTCGTCGCCGGCGCCGGTCGGATCGGCCACGTCCAGCGGCCGGGTCGGTATGTGCTCGGCCAGGCCGTCCGCGTAGACCACACAGCCCGTCCGCCCCAGCGTGACGACGATCTCCCGCACCCCGAGCGACCGGAGCGAGCGCTCGTCGAGCCCGAGCCCGAGGGCGTCGGCCTCGTCCTGGGAGAGCTTCAGGAGGTCGACGTAGCGGAGCACCGACGGGTCGTACTCGCCGTCGAGCTCGACCGGCCCGGCGCGGCCCGGTCGGACGAGGCCCTGCCCGTCCAGACTCAGCTTGCGCCCGCGGCGAAGCGTCGCGAGCGTCTCCGGCGGAAAGTCGTCGCGCGTGAGGGCACCCGCATGAACCCAGTCCGCCTGCGAGAGGGCCTCGCCCACCCAGCCCCGAGCATCCTCGGCTGACCAGGGTTCCCCCGGCTCTTCGAGCTCGAGGCTGCGCCGGCTGCCGTCCTCGTTCTCGATTCGGAAGGAGATCGTCCGCGCCGCGGCCCGGGCGACGACCGGGATGCCGAGCGCGTGCAAGCCGCGGCCGGAGTCCTCCGCAGCGAGCTTGGTGACGAGAACGGCGGGGTGTCCAAGGAGACGGAGAGCCCGCGCCGCATAGACGGGCGCGCCGCCCAGCCGCGGCAGACCGCCGTCAACGCGATCCAGCGAAACGAGCCCGACGACGCCCAAGAGGCGCACCTGCATACCGTAAGGCCGCGTAGAGAGCGAACGCGAGCGCGAACGAGGGCAGCGAGGCCCCACCCGTGAAGTGGCCCGCGCCCGGGGCGCCGTCTACGAGGTCCGTCCACCAACCCGGGCCGGTGGGCTGGATCCACTGGTAGGCGGCGAAGCCCGCGAACCACGCGACGAGTCCGCTCCAGCGAACCGCAACCTGCGGCTCCGCGCCGTGGAGGAAATCCGCGGCGAGGACGCCGAAAAGGGGGATGAAGAAGGACCCGAGCAGGAAGAGGAAGCTCTGATAGCGCCCGAGATCGACCGCCAACGCACCGCCTGTCGCGGCGCCGCCCACGAGCACGATCAGAAACCGCTGCGGCGCGGCGGGCATGAGGTTCTGGAGCGAGACGGCAGCCGAGTAGACGTTCGCGAAGGGCTCGTCCGTCTCGTCCAACGTGAGCGCGAGCAACGCCAGGGCGCTGGCGACGCCGCCTCCGGCAACGGCGGTCAAGAGAGCGGTCGTGTCGTCGAGACCGCGCGAGAGGAAGAGCAGGGCGCCGAGGATGTACAGCCAGGCGAGCGGTACGAGGTACCCGACTGCCGTACCCCAGAAAGCGCCACGTCCCGAGCGTGCGAAGCGCGTGTAGTCCGCCGCGAGCGGTAGCCATGAGGCCGCCATGGCGACGGTCAGGTCGACGCCTTGCCAGAAGCTCAGCCCACCGGAGGCTTCCGCCGACCAAAGCTTCCCGGCATGCGCGCCGTTCAGAGCCCACCAGGTGAGGTAACCGGTCGAGGCCACCACCGCCCAGACCGCGAAGCGGCGCACGTAACGGCGCGCGAAGGAGATCGGCCCGGCGAGAGCCAGCGCGACGGTGACCGCGGCGAAGACGAGCACCCAGACCCAGCGCTCCCGAAACCCGAAGACCCGGTCCGCGAGCGCATTCGCCGCCGTGGAGATCACGATCAGCTCGAAGGTCGCCCAGCCGAGGTTCTGCAGGACGTTGAGCCCCGTCGGGACGTACGAGCCGCGGCGCCCCAAGGGGTCGCGCAAAAGCACCATCCCGGGAACGCGCCGCTCCGCTCCTATGAGGCCCGCGAGCCCGAGCAAGGCGCACCCGACCACGGCTCCGACGAGGGTCGCGAACAGCGCCTCCTTGAGACCGAGCGCGGCGAGGAACGTGCCCGCGACGAGGACGAGCAGGCTGATGCCCAGGCTTCCCCAAAGGAGCCCGATGTCCAGGCCCGTGAGCGTTCGCAGCCGCGCCGGCACGGGCGTCACGCCCCAGGTCCGCTCTTCAGTCTCCATGCGCTCTCCCTTCGCTGGAATGACCCAGATCAGGTTCGGCGGGTCGGGGCCTCGAGCCCCCTCTCAGCCGCTGCAGCGACTCCCCGGTTCCAGAGATCTACGCGGGAACTGTACCCACGA
>WNGB01011211.1_pt1 | contig 12313 bp, 10 predicted proteins | sample 5400681 | NCBI WGS metagenome assembly WNGB01 (sample SAMN13153367, study PRJNA577476) | soil metagenome | isolation source: 115 cm soil or saprolite under grassland replicate 2 | place: USA:California | collected 2016-06-15 | reverse complement strand
GGGGACAAGCAGCCACCATCCCCAAACCCGGATACCTCCAGACCCAACTCCTGGGACTACTCCGCGTCGACCCCACTCAACCCCGCTGGCCATGACCGACGGCCACTCAACGGCATGTGCGAACGACGGGGCTAGTCGAAGGTGGTGCCGAGCGTTGAAGCAGCGGCTATCGCGTCGGGTACCACGATCGGACCAATCTTCGCCCCCTCCGAGCCCGCCCCCGTACCGGTTAATCCGCGGGTTCGGGGTTCGAGTCCCTGGCGGCGCACCCGTGCTGACCTGGGCGTATAGCTGACTGGCTATGCGGTTTTGATCTTTGTGGGGCGTTGGTGGGACGTGCGTGGGCGCCCCTTCCTGGCGGCGTCGCGCACGTCGGGATCGCTTCGGACGCTTGCGTTGCGGCCCGGCCGCGGGCTGGGGTGCTGCGGACTTTTCCGGGCCTCCAGGCGGGCGACGGCGGTGTCGCTTGGCCGGGTTGCGGGCCGCCGCGGCCAGCACGAGGCGGGCGGTGGCCTCGGCGGTCTTGAAGTGCAGGTCGAGCAGGACGCTGGTGTAGGTGTCGGCTGTGAGCACGATGCTGGCGTGCGAGGAGTTCCTGCACGGTCTTCAGGTCGGCGCCGGCGGCGTGGGCGAGGGTGGCCGCGCCGTGCCGGAGGTCGTGCAGCCGCACCGGGGGCAGCCCGGAGTCGGTGACCAGGCGGCCGAACCGTCGCGTGAGGTAGTCGGGGTGCAGCGGTGCGCCGTCCGGGGTGGTGAACACGTACCCGGAGTCCTGCCAGGTCTCGCCGGCGGCTTGGCGTTCGGCTCGTTGTTGGCGCAGGTGGGTGCGTAGCAGCCGGGTGGTGACCTTGTCGAGGGCGATGACCCGGCGGCTGGACGCGGTCTTGGGTGGGCCGACCGCGACGGTGTGGCCGTAGGCGATGCGCTGCTGCCCGATCACGATGACCCGGGCATCGAGGTCAACGTCGGCCCAGCGCAGCCCGGCGGCCTCACCGCGGCGCAGCCCACGCAGCGCGATCAGCCACCACAAGGCGAACAGCCGGTCGTCGGCGACGAACGCAAAGAACGCGGCCAGCTGCTTAACCGTCCACACCGCCACGGCCGAGCGTTCACCCCGTTCCCGCCAGGCGACGACGCGCGGGTCGGTCCACACCTCCGCGTGCGGCCGCCGCGGCGACGGCAGCTCGACATGCCGGGCCGGATTGTCACGCAGCAAGCCTTCGTGGATTGCGGCGTTCAGCGCACCGCGGAGGGTGGCCCGGATGCGGTGCAGCGTCGCCGCGGTGGGCGGCCGGCCCCAGCGGTTGTTCGTCGACCCGAGCGCGTGGAACATGTCGGCCACCTGCCGGCCGGTCAGCTCGCCCAGCCGGACCCGGCCAAGATGGGGGAATGAGGTGCAGTTCGACGTGCTCGGTGTAGGAGCGCAGCGTGGTCGGCCGGATACTGGTTCGCGTCGTCAGCCAGTACCGCAGCCACCGTCCCACCGTCCACGCGTCGACGCCGCAGTCGTCGGCCGACCGGTTCAGCAGCGCGTCCCGGGCCGCAGCCGCGTCGCGGCGGGTCAGGTAGCCGCCGCGACGCACCCGTTCCCGCCGCCCCCGCACCGTGGCCACCGCGCAGTCGAAGTACCAGCTGCCGTGCCCGCGCTCAGACAACGTCGGGCAGGCCGAATCCAGCGATCGGCCGGTCTGCGGATGCCGGCACCCGCACCGCTTGAACACCCCACCGCTCATCGCCAACCTCCTCGCACGCGATCCACGTATCCACGATCGGCGCAGGTGGTGTTCGACGACCACGGGGGAAGCCGCCCCGCCCCGCTTCGCTTCGATGCTGTGTGCGGGTCAGGTCGCCGTCAACACTGGTCTCCGATGGGCATGCCCGGCTCGGGACGCTGTCCCCGTGTGGCGGGCCGGTAGGTTACTCGGCATGGCGGGCCAGGCGACCGGGAAGGTCGTGGACATCTACACCGACGGGGCGTGCAGCGGCAATCCGGGCCCGGGCGGGTGGGGCGCGGTGCTGCGCTACGGCCATCACGTGAAGGAGCTCTACGGCGGGGATCGGCAACCGACCACGAACAACCGGATGGAGCTGATGGCCGCCATCATGGCGTTGGAAGGCCTGACCAGGCCGGTCGCGGTGCGCTTGCACACCGACAGCGCGTATGTGCGTGACGGCATCACCAAGTGGTTGGCGAACTGGAAGGCCAACGGTTGGATGACGGCCGACCGGAAACCGGTCAAGAACGCTGATCTGTGGCAGCGGCTGGAGACCGCCGCCACCCGGCACCAGGTGCGCTGGCTATGGGTCAAGGGCCATGCGGGCAATCCCGGCAACGAGCGCGCCGACGCCCTGGCCAACCGCGGCGTGGGGAAATCCCGCGCCTGACGCCGGGTGGCGCTCGCCGGTCTTTCCAGGCAGCGCCGTCAAACCCCCGCCGGGATCGCGGCCATCCGGTCCACCTGCCCTTGACACACCGGATACCAGTTTGTCACGAGCGAAGCGCACGACCTCGGCCTCGTGCTGGCCGGTCCCGACGCGACGGCGGCTGCGCGGCCGACGTGTCCGCCACGCTCGCGCTATCCGGTCACTCCACCGGGCACAAGCCCGCGTAACGCTCCTGCGAGGCGGGGCGTACGCGAGGGAAAACGCCGTGGGGCGTCGGCCGTGTGCTGCCGGGTGTGGACAGACTGGCATCTGCGGCCAGGTCCCCGACTGCCGCGGTGGCCGCCCATACGCCGTCGTGGTCGAGCACGACGGTCGCCGCGGACACGCGTGCAGGTAGGGCTCACCTAACCCGCTTACCCAGGTGGGGTAGCCAGCGCGGGACTTGCGCGTGGTACTGCTGATAGGCGGCGCCAAACGGCGGCGCAACGCCGGCTCCTCGTATGCCACCACGAGCAGATGCCAGACCACCTACATGCCGGCCGCGTACCTGAGCAGGGCCAACGACTGCCAGACGAGCGCCTCGCCGAGCAGCACCAGCACGGCGCCCAGGCAGACCGGTTACGAACCCGGGTGTACAAACAGCCAGTGACCAGCCGCCGCGGCGGGTCAAACGGGGCCGGAGTGCCCCGCCCCTGGACCGCGAACCCCACCACACACCACGATCACCACACCGCCCACGGCGAGGGGAACCAGTCCGAGCCAGCGCAGCAAAATTCGCTTGGTCACCAGCCGGGCACACCGGCCTGCCACCGGAAACGCCGCCAACTGGTCGTCGAACCACACGTCGTCCAGCACGATCAGCCTCCGCGGCCCCTGCGTGAGCACGGCCGCAAGATGCTCCGCCGCCTGCCGCCAATCGGTGAAGGCCTGCGCCCGCGCGGGGTCGATGCGTTTGACTAGGTCGTTGACCTTCTTCACTAGAGCATCACGGCGGGCGTCTCGGCCCAGCGTCACCCAGTACACCCGGCCGTCGAACCGGCGCAGTACCCGTCGATCCGCGCACACCAGCTTCGCTGCGGTCGTCTTGCCGAACCCGCCCGCGCCCTGCACCGACGTGGTGATATCCACCGTCCCCGGCCGTCGCCGACGCCGTACCGCCCGCACGATTTGCCGCACTTCGCCGGGCCGGTCTTCCACCCAGGGCTCCGGCCGCTGCGCCGCCGGCACCAACTCGACCAACCCCTGCTCATATCGGCGCTGGGCCCACCAGCCGAACAGGGGGGAACCCGCTGCCGTCACGGTCGAGACGGCCAACCACCGCAGATAGTGGTGATCCATCGACGGCAGCCACGACGGCCACCAGGTGACCGGACTACCGGTCGCCGCGTTCGCCGCGACCGATGCCAACGCGGCAGCCCCCGCAGCAACCAGCGCAGCAGCCACCATCACCAGCAACCGCGACCGCCGCACCGGTTACCTCCAGCAACTCTAAGGATGATCTGGTTCCGCGAGCGGGTCGCAGTCGGTATTCGGTTCCATGGAGTTGGTTATTGGTCGCCGACTGTGGTCGCCGGGTCTTCCTTGTTCTCGGTCTCGAGGGTGTCGTAAGAACCGTGTCACCCGGGGCCAATGAGCCGTCCGACTGGTGGGTCCCGCCCGAGTACCTGACGATCGACGTCGACCGCACGATCCGAGAGGGCCGCTTCATCCTTGCCGCGCCGGCCGGCGACCGATGACAGCCGCCGCAGCGACGCCAGCGGCGGCGTAGCCACGGACCGGAGACGGCGCTGGGCCCCCGGCAGCCCTCCTGGGAGCCCGCCGGCGTCGGCCTCGTCGACGTCCGTGTCATCGCCGGCGTACTTGCGGCGGCGCTGCCCGATGACGTCGACCATGCGACTGGCACCGCACCCCGCCCCGGCAGAGCAGCCGCACTGCAACGCGCGGGCATAGCCAGCCGGGGAACGAACGGGGCCGGCGGAAGATCCGTCGGCCCCGCCGTATCCGCTTGCTGCTCGGTTGGTCTCTCAGCAGGATGTCCTCCCAGCAGCCGGAGCACACCAGGAGGTCGCCCTCTCGCGGATCTGGATCGGCGCGCCACAGCGGGTGCATCGGTCGCCAACAGTTCCCCGCGCGCCAGGCACAGCATGTGCCAGAGCGACGTGACGTCCTCGGAGCGGACCGCGACCACCGCGTCCTCGCCGCAGTCCGGGCACTCGCCCGTTGGTGGCTCACCGCCGTCGGTCACCGACGTGTACCAGTTCCGGCCGAGGAACACCTCGGCGTACTCGCCCGCGAGTTCCGCGCCGGACTCCCACGTCGCGCCGCACGCTGAGCACGCGGGAGCCTCGTCGAGCACGATCTCGCCCTCCGAGCAGCGTGGGCACCGCGCGACGGGCACTTGGCGGCGGGCGGCATCACGACGGCGGGCGGCAACAACGTACCGCTCGCCGCTGGCTACCATCCGAGCGCGGATTGCCCGGTTCGGTGCGGCGGATGGGCGGGCTGTAATGATCCGTTACATGTAGTGGGCGTAGCGTGTCGCTATCTGCGCCTCGGCTGGCACGTGCTTGAGGATGGCGCCGACCCGGTATGCGGTGCGCAGCGTGAGAGGGTCGCGTTCGTCGAGTTGGGCGTTGTTCCAGTTCATCTTCGACAGGGCGAGCACATCGGTAGCCGCCGCGATGAGGTTCGTGGCGTTCGTCGCCGGTCGAACGAGGAGAGGTTGCGGGACGTACATGCCTGGATAGGTTCGGAAGTAGGGAAATTGACCCGCGTGTGTACAGCAGCATGGTGCGCGGGTCAAGTTGCACCGTGGTGCCGCGCAGGGGTGGCAGTTGGCCGGTGCGGAACAGGTGCGGTGCGCCGCGCCGCTGGATCCAGAGCAGTTCGACGAAGTCGATCTCCCGCTCGTCGGCGGCCTTGTGGAACCCGGCGATCTCTTCGCGGCTGTAGTCAGAGCTCTTGTGGAGGACAACCCGGGCGGGTTGGTGGCCGTGGACGCGGCGGTACTCGGTGAGTGCGTCGGTGAGCAGCTTGCGGCAGTCCGTCTCGCTGAGGTGGGGCTGCAGGTCGCTCTTGGAGATCTTGGCAGTTCCCCCGCGTACGACCACGCCGTCGCCGCGCTCGTTGAAGACCTGGGCGACGGCGGTGTGCAACTCGTCACCGTCGGGAGTGCGGTAGAAGCTGACACCCCTGGTCAGGTCGGAACAGCAGCCGGTGACACAGCACGGCAAACGCGTCCGCCCGGTCCGAGGAGAGGGCATCGGCGATGCTGGCTCGCAACTCGGCCACTGACGGGCCGGCCGCGGTCGCCCGGGTTCCGGCCCCGGGATCCTGTTGGTCGATGCCGCTCAGGGCGCGGGCGAACGCCTCCCGATAGAGAATACTGTCGGCCGGCACCGCAGCCGCGATCGTGCGATGGCTCGGCTCAGTGGGATCGAACGCCAGCCCCGCACACAGCGCCCAGGCCGCCACCACAGACGGGTCGCTCGCGGCGTTGGCGCGGCTGACGAGCCAGGAAAGATCCTCCGGTCGAACCAGGTCGCGCCCGGCCACCCAGACGATATCCGTGGCCGTGGCCGCCGCGAGCACGGCCTCCAACAGCGCGTGCCGCTGTGATGCGGACAGATTGGCCCGATCACGGCGGTCCACCATCACCCGCTGTTGTCGAGCCAGCCGGTCGAGGAGCAGCCGCGACGCCGCAGAAGCGAGCCGTGCGTCCTCTCCGGCCCGGCTGATTGCCGTGACCAGGACCCTGTCGAGCACCGGGGCCGCGGCGTCGACGAGATCCGACGGCTGGCCGTTCCCGGCCATGCCCTCGATCCTGGCGGCCCACTGCACAGCGTCGAAGAGGTCGTCCATGGGCAGCGTCGGGTCGCTCAGCGCTGCGGGAAGGTCCTGAGTCAGCAGGCGCCGGTAGCGGGCGAACGTGTTGGGTGCGCGCGGGGCCCGAACCCGTGTCAGCACGCCGCCAACCGGCTCGCCGGCCCGCAGCGCCGCGGTCAGCCCGATACCCAGCAGCTGGTCGTCCGGGTCGACCTCTGGGTCGGTATCACCGGACTTCACCAGCCGCGCGAGCTGTGGCGCCGTTGTCGGGGCGTCGAGGTCAAGTGCGACCGACGCCGCGGTGTACCGCAGGTCGGGCGACTCGTGCTCGTCGAGCGCCACCGCGGCGATGTTGCCGGCCAGTGCGCGCAGGTTGTTGGCTCGCGCCGCACGCAGCGCGAGCAGTCGCGCGTCCGGTACCGCGTCGCGGTCAGCGACGTAGTGCGCCACCTGGTCGGCGAGTCCGGGGTAGCGAACCTGGCGCAGGTCGAGGTCATAGATGTGCGTCAGCTCGTGACGGTTAGCTAGATCAAACAGAGCAGCGGCCAGGACCTCGCGGTAGGCCGGGTCGGTGAGCTCCCCGCCACTGCGGACGAACGCGGCGGGGTCGTTGTCGATCAGCGCCCGGTATTGTTGCGGCCGAAGCGCGACCAACCACGCCGCCACCGCCTGCATCTGGGGCGCCACGAGCCCTTCCCGGTCACCCAGCAACGACCGGACCTGCGGTTCCCGGATTCCGGACTCGATCAGCGTCCTGGCCGCGAGATACTCGCCGATCGTCTGATGGACGAACCACAACCGGTGCTCGCCACGCCCGGCGAACAGCGCCGTGTGCAACGCTTGGCGGACGTGTCGCTCGGCGACCGTGATCGGCTCCGTCGGTACACCGGTCGCTCCAGCCCACCGGGTCACGGTCGCCGGCACGCAGTCCGCCTCGGCCAGATCGCCAGCTGGCGCGTCCCACTCAGAACCGGTCCAGAACGCCGCCGCGTCCCCGAAGACGCCCAGCACGGCCAGGTAACCGTCGACCGTGAGGATCTCATCCGTGGGCGGCGCCGCGTCCGATGCACTGCGGTACGGGTCCGGATCCGCCGTCAGCGTCCGGCATGCCCGCCCGAACAACTCAGCCCGCGACCGTGGGAGCCCGCCAGCGCCGTCGGCCTGCCCCAGGGCCTCGGCCAACAAAAGCTTCAGAAGGATCGGCGTCCGCGTCAGGTCCTCAACGCCGGCCGCGACGACCGCCTGTCGGAACTCGCTCGGATCAAGACCACAGGCCGTCGCCAGCTCATCGATCTGGTCGCGGGTCAGCGGGAGAAGCTCGAACACCCCCAGATCCGGAGCGTGGCGACGCAGCGCGGTCTCCAACGCGGCTGGCCAGGCCGCCGTCCGACACGTCACCATGACGTGGACCTGCGACGGGATGTCCCGGATGCCCTCCTCGATCAGACTTGATACCTGGCTCATCGGCAGCGGGCTTTCATCGAGTCCGTCCAGGATGAGCAGGGACGTCGCCGCACCCTCGGTCACCGCGCGTGCCGCAGAACCCTCACCGAGCGCCCGGAGCAGGCGACCCTCGTCGCCATAACTACGAAGGTCGATACGCTGTACTGGTACGCCGATGCCCGCAGCCTGCGACTGGAGTCCATCCAATTCGGTGGACTTGCCCACCCCGGGCTCGCCCAGCAGCACGACCACGCGACAGCCAAACACCTCGGTCGGCAGATGAAGCGCAGCCTGATCGGACAGCCCGGCCTCGGCGAAGGCAAGCAGTTGCTCGACACCGCGACTATCGTCGCGCGAACGCCAGAACCGCCTGACCGCAGGCAGATCCGCAAGAACACCTCGCGCCGAAGTTACCGCCACAGTCGCTGAACGCTACTCGGGGTCTGCTGTCGCGCGAACCCAACACGCCAAAGGTGCTGGGTTGGCGGGCCGCGTACCCGCCGCCCGGCTGAACCGATCGACGACAGCAGTGACGAACCACCGGACAACGAAGTGAGAAACAGCAGTGACAACGAGACGACGAGTCTCAGCGGATTCGACTGATCTTGTTGTAGGTCGGTTGGTTGGTGGACGAGCGCCTGTTGGGGCATGTTCGGGATGTCAGCGAACGATCATGACCGAGCAGGGGGCGTGTCGGCTGACCTTCTCGGCGATGCTGCCCAGGAACCGGTCCAGCAGAGCGGAGTGCCCGCTGTGGCCGATGACGATGAGGTCGGCGTCGAGTTGTTGCGCGGCATGGACGATCTCCTGGGCGGGATGACCGAGGCGCACCTCCGTGCGGACCTGCATGCCATGGTGAGCCGCTTCGGCCGCGACCTCGTTGCCGAGCCGACGCATCTGCTGGTCGTCGACCTGGATCTCCTCGTCGACCTCGCCGACGGTGGCACCGTAGCGGGGCAGGTGATGCTGCACGGTCACCGAGGTGACGATGGCGCCTTGTTCCTTGGCCAGTACCAGCGCTGCCTGCAAGGCGCGGCGGGAGCCGGCCGAGCCGTCGAAGGCCACCAGGATGCGGCGGAACATGCCGCCAGTGTGCTCGCTGTGGCCGGCGGCTGACGACTGGGCGGTCACGGGCATTGCCTCCCTCGGTCTGGCGTTGCGGGTATCACGTCGATGGGCGTCGTTCGTCACGGTCGCCGACCGGCTCGGCGTCCGACGGCTGTGGTTCGGGTCTGGCGGGCAGGTCGAGGGTGGCCGGGCGGGGGGCGAAGAAGCGTTGCGCGATCGCCGTGGGCACGACGGCGGTGAGCACGACGACGCAGACCAGGACGGAGAACTGGGCCCGGTTGATGATGCTGGCGGTGTAGCCGTAGGTGGCCGAGATGGTGCCGAAGGTCAGCCCGGTGCTCATCAGCAGCGTGGTGAACGCCGCGTGTGGTTGGGCGTAGCGGCGGGCCAGCGGGTAGACCGCGGCCGTCTTGGCCAGCAGTTTGACCGCCAGCAGCATTCCGAGCAGGCCGACGTTGGCCCACACCAGCGGCAGCGACACGTTCATCCCAGAGCGCAGGAAGAAGAACGGGGTCAGCAACGCGAACGCCACCACCCGGAAACGCTGCTGGGTGATGCGGTGGCGCTCGAAGGTGCGGGAGACCGCCAGGCCGAGCAGGAACGCGGGCAGTACCGCGTGGCTGGCCGCCTTGTCCCCTAGCCACATCAGCACCAGCAGCGCCGCGAACGCACCCTTGATCTCCGGCTCGATGACCCGCGACCCGTAGCGGCCGAAGAACCACCCCTCCAACCGGGGCATGATCACGACCAGGATGACGGAGACGGCCACGAACGGCACCAGCCACCAGGTCGGGCGCACGAACAGCACCGACAGGGCCAGCACCGTGCCCAGATCGGTAACGAACGTCGACGACATGATCAACTGGCCGATCCTGGTCGCGTTCAGGCCGGTCTCCACCAGCACCGCATAGACCACCGCCAGCGACGTCGTCGACAGCGCCACCCCGCCGATCTCCGCCGCCCGCCAGTCCCAGCCCGCGGCGTACCGGCAGGCCAGCAGCGCCAGCGCGAACGGCGCCGCGAACGACAGCGACCCGATCAGCAGACTGCCCCACCAACTCCGGCGCAGCGCGGCCGGGTCGACCTCCGCCCCGGCCAGAAACGTCAACACCACACTGCCGAAGCTGGCCAGGAACGCCAGCCACTGCGGCGTACCCAGATGCATGGTGTTACCGACCACGATCCCGGCGATGATCTCAATGACCGCCACCGACAGGCCCAACTCCACCGAAACCATGCTGGCGATCAGCGCGGTAACGGCCAGCACCGCGGCCACCGCGAGCGTCGTTCCCACCACAACCTCCCGTACGAACCAACGAACACCTGGCACAGCCAGGAGCCATCAGCCCGCATCGGGCGGTTCGGGTTCGCAGGAGCTCACCCAGGCGGGATCCATCGCCGCCCCCAGCGTAACCAATGATCGTTGCCGCCGCGTTGCTGCCCTTTTCGGGACGGAAGGCGCCGCGAGTCCGCACCGGCTGAGTCGACGGAACTACAGGAGCGACAGCTTGATCGTCGGCCGCCAGCGCCCCGGCAGATGACCTTGGGTCAGTTGGGTAAGGGCTACCAGCGCTTGCGCTTCTATCTCTACACATCTAGCGTTAGCTCATGGCCAAGTTCAGGGTCACCGACGCGACCCTCGACGTGCTTGAGGTGTTGGTTGGACCTGAAGGCGACCTCTACGGGCTGAAGATCGCGAAAGCGATCGGTCGTCCGACTGGCAGTGTGTTCCCGATCTTGGCCCGCCTTGAGGACTGCGGCTGGGTGATCAGTGAGTGGGAGGCCAGCGATCCTGCAGCCCGGGGACCGCGTCGGCGGTTTTACCGGTTGACGCCCGACGGCCTTGTCTGCGCCCGCAACCTGCTCGCCGAGCGGCGAAAGGGTGTGCGCCTCACCCGATCCCGGTCTTCGCCGGCCCTTCGTCCTGGACCGGAGGGGGCACGGTGACCACTGTTCTGCTGTTCGTGTTGACCGCCGTGCTGCTTCCGTTGCTGCTGACCGAGTTCGGTGACTGGTGCCCGTGGGTGGCGGCCCGGCTGGTGCGCTGGTCGGCCCGCCGGCTTGGCAGCCCCGCAGTCTGCGCCCGCTATGAGGAAGAGTGGACGGCGAACCTCAACGAAGTGCCCGGCAAGCTGAGCCGGCTGGCTGCTGCACTCGGGTATCTGGCCTGCGTGCCCCGCATGCGCTGGGTTCTGCGTCGCGGAGATCGCGTCCGGGCCGCTGCTCTGCCCAGTCTGACTTCGTCCTTGCCGCCGGTGATCGGTTCATTTGTGGGCCGGTGGGAGGAACTGGACCAGCTGACCGGCGTTCTACGCGATGGCGACAGACGTGTGGCGATCCTTGGTAGACCGGGCGTCGGCAAGACCCAACTTGCCGCGCAAGTCGCGTACCTGATGCGCGACCACTTCAAGGACGGCTGCGTCTGGCTTCGTTGCTGGGGCAGCCGCTCCTTGCACCAGGAACTGCGCGATCACCTCGCGCTGTGGGGCGTGCTACCAAGCGGTGGCACATTGTCTCGCGAGCGTCACCTTGTCAAGTTATTCGCTGCCATGGTCTCCAACCGGCGCACGCTCGTGGTCTTCGACGATGTCGAAGGTTTTCATCAGATTCAAAAAGTTCTTTCCTGCCTGTCCAACTGCACCGTGATTGTGACGATGCGCGGGCGCCTCGACCTACTGGCCGTCGAAGGGATCAAGGCACTCAATCTGGGTGGCATCGAATTTGAGCTTGGGCCGATGGCGCCTTCGGAGGCCGAGGAGCTTATGCGGCAACTGATCGGAGCTGATCGGTTCGCTGCCGAGCAAGACTCGGTTCGGTCGCTGATCGCACTGTGCGGCGGCTCGCCGCTGGTACTCGCGATCGCGGCCGCGCTATGCCGTGACAACCGACCGATCGCCGAGGCCGTACGACGCATGCGGGAGACGTCCTCCGGCACGACCACCGAGATGCGCGACCCGGCAATCAGGCGTTCCATCGATCAGGCTGTTCGTCTGGTGTCGCCAAACGCCCGGCAGCTCTTCCGTCGCCTGAGCCTCCTGGCCGTCGACACCTTCGAAACACGCGAAGCCGCCGTTGTAGTCGACCAGCCGGGGCCCAGCATCGACGAACTGTTGGACGAACTCGTTCGAGCCGGTCTTCTTCAGCAGGCCGGCACGCCGTCTCGCTACAGACTGCACGACCTCCTACGTGTCTATGCGTGCGAGACCCTGCACAACGAGGAACAGCCGGAGGAGATCGATCACCTTACCTCCAAGTTGGACGCGATGCCCGACGGGTAGCCGACGAGAGTCCGGCACTTCCTGCAGCAAGACAGCTGCGACTGGTCCGCCAACGGCTTCGGAGCAACAGTCTCGACCGGCGAAAGAACCATCGCCTGGGCCGAGCGTGTCCGGCTGGGCTGACTCCTGCATGTGGCACCGCTACGGCGGCTGGGGGCTTGATGCGGCCGGCGGATGTCGGCGCTCACGGAATTCCCCAGTTGTAGGGGTTTGACGCTCACGTAATTCCCCACCCGCTCACGTAATTCCCCATGGGGACGGTGAGCGGGCCGTGGGGTGTGGTCCTCGCGATCAGGAAGAGTCCTCCCTCGTTC
>WNGB01011210.1_pt1 | contig 12313 bp, 8 predicted proteins | sample 5400681 | NCBI WGS metagenome assembly WNGB01 (sample SAMN13153367, study PRJNA577476) | soil metagenome | isolation source: 115 cm soil or saprolite under grassland replicate 2 | place: USA:California | collected 2016-06-15 | reverse complement strand
TATCTAGGCATCCGTTTCGCCATCGAGACCATACCACCATTTCTCATGGCCGGAACGCGATTCCTGCTGGCGGGAGTGATTATGTTCGCAATCGCGTGGTCGCAAGGCGCGTACAAAGCGAGCTGGGCGAACTGGCGCGTATCGCTGATTGTCGGTGCGTGTCTCCTGCTTGGAGGCAATGGCGGCGTCACGATTGCAGAGAAGTATATCGACTCAGGCCTGGCGGCGCTGATTGTGGCGATTGTCCCGATTTACATTGTCATTCTCGGCTGGGCGACGGGAACGGCACCCAGGCCAGCACCGATTGTCTGGCTTGGTCTGGTCGGCGGTTTTGCCGGTGTTGGCTTTTTGCTTGGGCCAGCTCTGCGTTTCTCTTCAAATGGTGGACGACATCCTGCGATCGGAATGTCAATCCTTCTCGTTTCGTCCTTCATCTGGTCGGCAGGATCGCTGTATTCGCGCAGCGCGAAGCACGCACCTTCTCCGTTTCTGACGGCCGCCCAACAAATGCTCTGTGGAGGACTGCTTCTTTTGCTCGCCGGTATTGTTACTGGTGAGCTGCGGAATTTTCATCCGCGTTCAATCTCGATGTTGTCGCTCGCTTCATTCATTTATCTGATAATCATCGGAGCTGTGGTTGGATACACTGCCTACATTTGGCTGCTTCGTCATTGTGAGCCGGCGAAGGTTGCTACTTATGCGTATGTAAATCCGATTGTCGCGGTCTTGTTAGGTGCCGGTTTTGCTGGGGAAAAATTGAGTATGCGTGTTTTAATTGCTGCCGCGCTGATTATCGGTTCAGTCGCGATTGTAATTACAACGCAACAACTGAGAGCAAGAGCGGAGCCCGCAATTGGCTCAGCGATCGAACCGGCAGATTGAGAGCGCACATGAACAGCGAAAATCCGCCTCGTGATTCGAAAGATCGGCGCCAAACCATCGAAGTTGTTAAACGCAATTGGCAGGCTGAAGTGGAGACCGCGCAGACGTATCGTGATCTGGCGGGGCGCGAGAGTGACGAGAAACGCAGAGGCGTTCTTCTGCGCATGGCCGAAGCAGAAGAACGGCATGCGCAGCGCTGGGAGAAAAAGCTGCGAGATCTGGGCGCAGAACTGCCTGTTCTGAAGGACACAATCGGGCGGCGGCTCAGCCGTTGGTGGAACAAAATTGCGGGAGCCGAGATCGCCATTCGGCGAATGGAGGCGACGGAAGAACGGCAGGAAGCCGAATTTCATGACCAAGCCGAGCGTGCTTTCGCCGGTGAACAGAACGTGCAGGAATTTTTGCGGAAAAGCGCACTCGAGGAAAAAGCGCATGCGCGAGCGCTTAGCGCCATGGCGCCGCCGGTTAGCCCACGCACCGCGCTGGACAAAATCCTGAAGCGCGAACGCTGGCATGGGCGAGGCGGCAGTTGGGTCGCCGACGCGATCTACGGCGCGAACGATGGCTTGGGCGCGGTATTTGGAATTGTGTCGGGTGTAGCAGGCGCGACAAATAATCAGCAACATTACATTCTAATCTCAGGGCTTGCTGGCATGCTTGCGTCTACTCTCTCGATGGGCGCAGGTGCTTACCTGGCGGCAAAGAGTGAAGCGGAAGTCTATGAAGCCGAGATTTCGCGCGAGCGGGCAGAGGTCGAAGAAAATCCGGAGGAAGAAATCGAAGAGATGTCGCTCTTCTATCAGTTACAAGGGTTCACGCCCGAAGAATCACAAAAGATGGCAGAACGTCTCGCCGAGCAGCCCGAACAGTTTGTGCAGGCGATGGCGCAGAGTGAGCTCGGCTTGTCGGAGCATCGGTTTCCGAATCAATGGACTGCTGCAACCTCAGCTGGCATCTCCACAGCGATCGGCGCTTTTGTTCCGATCATTCCGTTCTTTTTCTCGGGCGGAGTGACGGCCGTTATTATTTCTTTCGGCATCAGTTTGGTTGCGCACTTTCTCGTAGGCGCATTGAAATCACTGATCACCATCCGGTCGTGGTGGGCATCCGGTCTGGAAATGACCTGGATCGGTATCATCGTGGCAGTTGTGACTTATGGGCTGGGACTTGCGTTTGGTGCGCTGGGCTAATCGTTTCTCGATTTACAGCGACGCATTAGGCGGCGCGAAGAACAGATCGTGGAGTCGTCCCGAAAATGGAACGGCTAGTTCCCAAACGCGGAACCGCACCATGAAACGTTTGAATGCGTCAAAGCCAGATCATCTTCGCGATGAGTAGCTTACACGATAGCACGCCTTGTGGCACGCCGCTTGCGTAACGAATTGCATGAACCACGAAACGCTTATGAACAATCAATTCGAATCTAACTATGCTCTGTTGGTACGCTCGGAAGAGAAAGGCCGCGGAATTCTGGAAGTCGTGCTGTATGTCGCTTTCATCTTAAGCGCCGTTCTAGTCATTTGGGAATTTGCACAAAGCCCGGTCAACATACGGGCGCCCGGGTCCGAGCATGGCGTTGTTACCGAAGCGGCAAGGACCCAGGCCATCTCACGAAGTTAATCGCGACGAAGGTCTTTGCTCTGCGTCAGCGAACAACTCTAGCGATGTGAAACAGAACATTCGATACGCTTTCCGTATGTTGCGGAAGCAGCCGGGTTTCAGTGCGATCGCGATCTTAACGCTCGCGCTCGGTATCGGGGCGAACACCGCGATTTTCAGCATCGTTAACGCGGTTTTGCTGCGGCCGCTGCCGTATCCGGACGCCGATCGAATCATGGTGTTGAATGAATCGTCGGGACCGGGTCAGGATTACTCGGTTGCGTTGCCCGACTATTTCGATTGGCGAAACGACAACACGGTTTTCGAACATCTCGCTGCTACGCACAAGGAGTCACGCAATCTTAGCGGCATCCCGGGACGTGATCCGGAACGCGTTTCATGCGCTTCGGTGACGCGAAATTTTTTCAGCGTGGTTGGCGTTTCACCGGAAATCGGTCGCATTTTCAGTGAAGACGAGGATAAGGTGGGCGCGCCGCCCGTCGTTGTGATCAGCGATCGTCTTTGGCAACACGCGTTCAACCGCGACCCGCGCGTCCTTGGTCGCTCGATCACTCTGCACGATCAGAATTTCGACGTTATCGGCGTGATGCCGCCGCAGATGACTTCGCCGCAAGACACGGATGCGTGGTTTTCAATCATGCGGCGCAGCAACAACCCAGCGTGGATGGATCGTTCTCATCACCCCATGATCTTCGTCTGGGGCAAGCTGAAGGCCGGCGTGACTGTCGATCGAGCCCGTGCCGAAATGAAGGGCATCGCCGCGCGTTTGGAGAAAGCGTATCCGGACACGAACGGAAAAGTTTACGCAGTCGTCACGCCGTTACTTGAAAATTTGGTGGGGAAATACCGGACTAATCTCGGCCTGCTCCTGGGCGCGGTGGGATTGGTCTTGCTCATCGCCTGCGCGAACGTGGCGAATTTGTTCGCCGCGCGTGGCGCTGCGCGTGCGCGGGAATTTGCGATTCATGCTGCAGTCGGCGCTACTCGCTGGCAAATCATTAGAAAACTTTTGATCGAAAGCTTTCTGATTGCGTTGCTGGGAGGAGTCCTCGGATTTTTTATTGCTGTTTGGGTTCGCGATTCGTTGATCGCACTGAGTCCTGGAGGCGTTTCACGGTTCCAACAGATTTCCTTCGATTTCCCGGTGCTCGGATTCACTTTCCTGATCGCATCGCTGACCGCGATCGTTTTCGGATTGTGGCCGGCATGGCAAACGTCGCACGCAAATTTTCAACTCGCATTGAAGACCGGCGACGCCGGAGGCGGCGATCCACCTTCGGCCAAACGCGCGCGAGACTGGCTGGTCATCAGCGAAATCGCTCTTACCCTCACGTTGCTCGTCGCAGCAGCACTTGTTCTAAAAAGCTTTTCGCGAATGCAATCGCTCCAACTTGGCTACGAGCCCGGCGATCTTTTCACCGCTCGACTTGAGCTGCCTTGGAAAACCTATTCGAGTCGCGAGAAGATCGGAACGTTTACGAAAGCGCTGCTCGATAAAGTCAGCGCACTTCCTGGGGTTCAAAGCGCGGGGATCGGTTCCAACTCGCCGCTAATGGGCGGATGGCAAACCGGATTTTACCGCGAAGGCACGCCGCAGCCGTCGTCAAGCAACATGCCAAGCGCCGATCTGGAAGTGATCACCGGCGATTATTTCCCGACCTTCAAGGTGCCACTTCTTCGCGGCCGCATGTTCAATGATCGCGACACCAAAGATTCACAGCGCGTGATCATCGTCGACCAGACACTGGCGGAACAATTTTTCCCGGGCGAAGACCCGGTCGGCAAGCGTCTTTCGGTTGATGCTGGAAACGATGAAGAGGGTTACGTCATGTCGGAGATCGTGGGCATCGTTCCGCGGATGCGGTTTCACGCAATCGACGAGATGGCGCCGCTGCCGGTCATCTATTGTTCGATGGCTCAGGCGCAGCGAACAAGTCTCGGTCTTTTTGTTCGTTCCGGCACTAGCACGGCCGTTCTCGCAAAATCGATGCGCGACGTCGTTAGCTCGATTGACCCGTCGCAACCGGTGTTCGACGCGCGTCCGATGCTTGATCGCGTTCATGACACATGGGGTACCCAACGGCTTCTCAGTTTTCTCGTGTCCATCTTCGCGGGCCTCGCGCTGCTGCTAGCCACGATTGGGTTGTACGGCCTGCTCGCCTACACCACGCTCAAGCGCGTACGTGAAATCGGCATCCGCGTCGCCCTCGGCGCGCGCCCTGGACAAATTCGCGCGATGATTCTTTCGCACGGGTTGCAATTGCTCTTGATCGGATCCGTGATCGGTCTGATTGCGGCGTTTGCCCTTTCGCGCGCGTTGCAAAGCGTGCTGTTCGACGTCAAAGGGATCGATCCAAGAATTTATCTCGGCGTTGGACTCATACTTTTCGGCGCTACGCTCGTGGCGGCCTGGATTCCAGCCCGTCGCGCCTCACGCGTCGATCCGATTGTGGCGCTGCACACTGAATAGTAGTCGCCTTACGTCGATGCGATTGACATACCGCTGGAAACGCGGTTGAGAGTTAGCTGGTGACAAGGAATCTCAATCGCGGCTGGAATGGCCGCTGCGCCGTGAGGAAATGAGCCGGATTCTCATTGCCGATGATCAGCGTGACGTGCTGGAAGCACTGCGCATATTGCTTAAGGGCGAAGGGTATCAGACAGAAGCGGCAACGTCGTTAGCCGGCATCTTCAACTCGCTGGAAAAGAAGGAGTATGCGCTGTTGCTGATGGACCTGAACTACGCGCGCGACACCACCTCCGGTCAGGAGGGCTTATCAGCGATTCCCAGAATCCGGCAGATCGACAACGCTCTGCCAATCGTCGTGATGACGGCCTGGGCAACAGTTGAGTTGGCTGTAGAAGCAATGAAACGCGGCGCGCGCGATTTTGTAACGAAGCCTTGGGACAACCAGCGGTTACTCGCAATCGTGAGGACGCAGATTGAGCTCGCTTCGGCGTTGCGTCGCGAACGAAAGCTTGAAGCGGAAAACGAACTTCTGCGCGGCACCGTGCCAAGTTTGATCGCGGAGTCTCCTGCGATGCGGCCTGTCATCGAAATGATTTCACGCGTCGCGCCGTCCGATGCCAACATTCTAATCACCGGCGAAAACGGCACTGGGAAAAGCCTGATCGCGCGAGCTATCCATGCTCTTTCCCCGCGAGCATCGCATGCGATGATCACCGTAAATATGGGTGGGCTATCCGAGACCCTCTTTGAGAGCGAACTATTCGGCCACGTTAAAGGTGCTTTTACCGACGCAAAGACGGATCGAGCAGGGCGATTCGAGCTTGCGGATGAGAGCACCCTTTTCATGGACGAGATCGCAAATATCCCGCTGGCTCAACAGGCAAAACTGTTGCGAGTCATCGAAACGGGAGATTTTGAACGAGTCGGCTCATCTAAAACTCTGTATGCGAACGTGCGCATCATCTCGGCGACAAATTCGAATCTTGAGAACGAAGTGGCAGCGAGTCGTTTTCGACAGGACCTCTTGTTTCGCCTGAATACGATCCAGATCACGTTGCCACCCTTGAGAGAGCGGCGGGATGACATCATGCCGCTGGCCAATAGTTTTCTCGCTCAGCACGCAGAGCACTATCGGAAACAGATTACCAGTTTCGATGAGACAGCTCGAGAACGGCTGCTACAGCATCGCTTTCCGGGAAATGTTCGAGAGCTCGATCATATCGTCGAACGCGCCGTGCTTATGACGCAAGATCGACAAATCTGCGCAAGCGATCTTGGCCTGACCAATGGCGGCGGTGAACCGCGCAGTCTCGAGGAAATGAGTCTCGAAGAAGTGGAAGCATTCCTCATCAAGAAAGCGCTGGCCCGAAACGATGGCAACGCGCGTAAAGCGGCAGAGGCACTCGGGTTAAGCAGAAGTGCATTTTACCGTCGCTTGCAGCAATATGGTCTCTAAGAGTTGCGGATTGCCCGCCGCAACCTTGGCGAAGGCGGGCGGATCGTAATTTTGATGGCCCGCAAACCCAAAGATCCGCATCGGTTTTCCTACGAAGGCAGGATTACCTGGCTCACCCTTGCTGCGGTCGTCCCTGCGGTTGTTGTTGCGCTTGCTCTTCTTTGGTTTGGAGATTACAGCGCCAAAGTGCAGTGGACGCTAACGATTCTCATCGTTGGTTGCTTCCTTGTATTCGTTTCCAGCACGCGCGAATACACCATTCGGCCTCTGCAAACCATGTCCAATTTGCTCGCGGCATTACGCGAGGGCGACTACTCGATTCGTGCCAGAGGAGCCCGCGGGGGCAATGCATTAGGCGAGGTCCTTCTCGAAATTAATTCGCTCGGCGAAACATTGCGCTTGCAACGTCTGGGTGCCTTTGAAGCGACTGCGCTCTTGCGCACGATCATGAGTGAAATCGACGTTGCAGTTTTCACCTTTGATCCCAAGCGGCGTTTGCGGCTCGTTAATCGCGCCGGAGAAACTTTGTTGGGTCAGCCGATGGACAAGTTGCTGGGCAAAACGGCAAACGAACTTGCTCTCGACAGATGCCTTGATGCTAACGAGGACGAACCGCTTACGTTGAATTTCGCTGGGGCCTCAGGTCGTTGGGGTGTCCGGCGAAGCACGTTTCGCGAAGAGGGCTTACCGCACGAGCTACTCGTTTTAACCGACCTGAGTCGGACGCTGCGCGAGGAAGAACGTCGCGCATGGCAGCGAATCGTGCGCGTCCTCGGTCATGAGATGAACAACTCGCTGGCTCCGATCAAATCCCTTGCGGCCAGTCTGGAATCCCTGCTGCGACGCGACCCTCTGCCGGCAGATTGGAAAGATGATGCGAGTGCCGGATTGAACTCTATCGCCTCCCGAGCCGATTCGCTCAGCCGTTTTCTGCAAGCCTACACGCGGCTAACCAAGCTTCCGCCGCCTCAAAAACAAGATGTCGATCTTGGCGAGCTGGTTCGACGTGTCGTGGACTTGGAACCGAGGCTCAATGTAAAGGTCATGCCAGGTCCTAAAACAGTGATTTGTGCCGACGCAGCGCAGATTGAACAGGCATTGATCAATCTTGTGCATAACGCTGTTGATGCGGCGCTTGAAACACACGGCGAAGTTTTGATCGGGTGGCGCGAAAAAGAAGATGCCGTCGAGATTTTCGTTCAAGACGAAGGCCCCGGGATTATGAATCCTGCGAACCTTTTCGTGCCGTTTTTCACGACAAAGCCCGACGGCTCTGGAATCGGTCTGCCGCTGAGTCGTCAAATTGCCGAGGCCCATGGTGGATCGTTGGCACTAACGAATCTGGAAAGCGGCAAAGGTGCGGAGGCTTTGTTGCGCCTGCCGCTGTAACCACTTTCGCTGGAAACCGTCCCAAGATTGGGACGGGACTGTCCCAGAACGGGACTGTCCAGCGACGGCTGTAATTCGCTCAGTAAAGCTAAGTCTCTCTTCCAGTGCGTATTGTAATGTCGTTCGTCTAGTTGGCACAGACATTGCAATAACGTGCTGGCAGATAAACCGAAAGGAAAGTATGAAGCCGATCTCAGTAAGTGTTGGCAAGAACAACAGGTCCCCGTTGATTGACTGCAATTATCGCCCGATGAAACTGGACGGGTATCGGGGACGATGCCTCAGAACCGAGACGCCGCGTTTTTGGAATATCAGCGCTGACTATTTTCAAAACGAAGCGCGACACGATTTTCTCGTAGAAGCAGTTTGTTTCGCAGTCGTCATCATCACTGCAGCCGTGCCGTTGGTAAGCGCGGCGAATGCAGTGGTCGAACTTTGTCGGGCATTTGCTCAGCTTTGATTCAACCGTGGTCCCTCAACGAAAACCAAAAGAAGAAACGATTGTGAGGCCCGCCGGATTCACGTCGAATCTTTCCTCGATGGACGTGCCGCGCCCAGGTGTTGCAGCGAAAAAACGCAAGCGCCGCATCATGATCATTGCGGGCTCCGCGCTCGGCTTGATTCTGGCGACCGTTGCAATCTCACGGTTGAAACCAGCGGTGCCGAGCGTGGATCGTTCTACCGTCTGGATCGACACGGTTAAACGCGGCCCAATGGTGCGCCAGGTGCGGGGTTTGGGGACGCTCATTCCCGAAGTCATCCGTTGGATTCCGGCAAACACAGAGGGAAGCGTCGAGAAAATTTTGATCTGGCCAGGAACAAAAGTCGAACCTGGCGACGTTATACTGGAGTTGACCAGCCCCGAATTGGAACAGAGTGCGCACGACGCAGAGTTGCAGGCGAAAGCCGCGGAGGCGGAGCTGACGACCATGCGCGCGACTTTGCAGCGGGAATTGCTCGACCAGGAAGCAAAGACAACCACCGCGCACTCCGCATTCTTGCAGGCGGAAATGGAGCGCAAAACGAACGATCAGTTAGCAAAGAACGGTCTCGTCGCCGATCTCGTTTACAAAACTTCGAAGATTAAAGAAAACGAATGCCAGAAGAGCGATGAGATCGAGCAAAAGCGCCTGGCGTTTGCGCGCGATTCAATCGAGCCGCAGCTGGCTTCGAAACAAGCAGCAGTCGATCAAGCCAACCAACTGGCGAAATTGAAGCTCGACCAGGTCGAAGCGTTGCATGTGAAAGCCGGAATGTCCGGGGTGTTGCAGCAATTGCCGGTGCAAATCGGCCAGCGACTCAAGATAGGGGACAATCTCGCGCGCGTGGCCGATCCAACAAAATTAAAAGCGCAAGTCAAGATCGCTGAGACGCAGGCAAAAGATATTCAGATTAAGCAAAGCGCGGTGATCGATACCCGCAACGGCACCGTCAATGGCCACGTCACGCGCGTCGATCCCGCAGTCGAGCAGGGAACAGTTACTGTCGAGGTTGCGTTCGATGAGCCGCTGCCGAAAGGCGCGCGGCCCGATCTTAGCGTGGACGGAACAATCGAACTCGAGCGTCTCGATAATGTCATTTATGTGGGTCGCCCGGCGTTTGGCCAGGAGAACAACACTGTCGGAATGTTTAGGCTCATCAATAGCAGCGGGGAAGCTGTGCGCACGCCGGTCAAGCTTGGCAAGAGTTCGGTAAATACGATCGAGATTCTAAGCGGCCTGCAACCGGGAGATCAGGTGATTCTCTCGGATACCAGCGCCTGGGATTCGCACGACCGGATTCGACTCAACTAATCAGCAGTCAACAATCAAGATCATGAACAACGGCTCAGATCCTCTTATACAACTTAACAGCGTGACGAAGGTCTTTCTCACTGACGAGGTAGAAACGCATGCGCTATCGGGAATCCACCTCGACATTCGGCCTGGCGAATATATTTCCATAGCTGGACCATCCGGTTGCGGCAAGACGACCTTGCTATCAATTCTCGGGCTGCTCGATACTCCTTCCGACGGCAGCTACTCGCTAAAGGGACACGAAGTTGCCAATCTTTCGTTCGCTGACCGCGCGCGGATTCGCAACCGCGAAATCGGTTTCATTTTTCAAAGCTTCAATCTAATAGGGGATCTCAGTGTCTTTGAGAACGTCGAGTTACCGCTGACTTATCGCGGAATGGGCGCCAGCGAGCGCAAGTCGTTTGTCACTGGAGCTCTGGAGCGCGTGGGGATGGCGCATCGCGCAAAGCATTTGCCAAGTCAGCTCTCCGGCGGCCAACAACAACGCGTGGCCGTCGCCCGGGCTCTCGCGGGCAGGCCGGCCATTCTGCTGGCAGACGAACCGACGGGCAATCTTGATTCGCGTAATGGCGAAGCAGTGATGCAACTGCTCAAGGAATTACATCAGAACGGAGCGACGATTTGCATGGTCACACATGACGAGCGCTTCGCTCAGCACGCCGATCGCACAGTGCATCTCTTTGATGGCCGTGTAGTCGAAGACCGCATCGCCGCCTAGGGAAAGAGGAATGAATGATCTAAGATTTGCGTTGCGACAACTCCGCAAGTCGCCCGGATTTACTTTTCTCGCGGTGCTCACGCTGACGCTCGGGATCGGCATGAACACCGCGATCTTTAGTTTGATGCACGATCTTTTCCTGCGTCGCCTGCCGTTTCAAGAGCCGGAACGGGTGGTTCGGATTTATGGTGAAGCGAAAGACCGCGATTTAAAGGAACTGCCCTTTTCCGTCCCGAAGTTTTGGCATTATCGCGACGGACAAACTGCTTTTTCCAGCATCGCCGCGGATCGGGGGAACGGTTTTATCCTGACCGAAATTGGCGAGCCCATCCAATTGTTCGGCCGCAATGTGACGGCCAACTACTTCGATCTCCTCGGCATTCACCCGACACTCGGGCGTACTTTTCTTCCAGAGGAAGAGGCGAAAGGGGATGTTGTAATGGTGACGGAAAACTTCTGGCGCAAACGCCTAAACTCCGATCCTAATGTACTGGGTCGCAGCATCACACTGAACGGAGTGCCCAATACAATAATAGGTGTATTGCCCAATCTGCCGATTTCATGGTTCGGCCGCGACACCGAAATCTTTGCGAACAAACTCTTCGAACCCGCGGACATCAGTAAGGATCGACTGATGCGGGGAGTCAGTTTCATGCGTGTCATCGCACGATTGAAACCGGGCGAAACGATCCAACAGGCGCAGGCCACAATGCCTTCACTCGAAAAAGGCTATCGCCAGGAACGACCAGAAAATCCGGACAACAGTTGGGCATCGGTATTGGTGCCGATCGCGGAAGATGTGACCGGAAATTTGCGTCCGGCATTCATGACACTCCTGGCGGCGGTGAGCGCTGTGTTACTCATCGCGTGCAGCAATGTAGCAAACTTGTTGTTGGTGCGTTTCACAGGACGTCGGCGCGAAATTGCGTTGCGCATGGCAGTGGGAGGCCAGCGAAGCAGCATCGTTCGGTTGTTCGTAATCGAGAGCACACTGGTCAGCGTTATTGCTGGTGTAGGCGGATTATGCCTGGCGCTTTGGACAGTGTCGATTGTTCCGCAGATGGCCGGGCAAAACGTTCCGCTGGAAAGCGGCGTGTCATTACATCTGCCCGTGCTCGTTTTCACACTGGCGTTATCGCTCATCACAGGCCTGCTCATGGGCCTGTACCCAGCCTGGCAAAGTTCGCGCGCCGATCTGGTCGAGGGACTCAAGGAAGGTGGTGGCGGAACAACTGGTAGTTATCGACAACATCGTCTCCGTCGCGGTTTGGTCGCAGCGCAGGTCGGACTTTCGGTCGCATTAGTGGCGAGTGCGGCGATGCTGATCTCGAGTTTCGTTCGGCTTAGCCGGCAGGAGTCGGGCTTTCGATCCGAGCGTATTTGGGCGGGTGGAATTGCGCTGCCGCCGTCGCGATATCCTGATCCTGCTTCGCAAGCTCGTTTCGTCCAACGCTTGACCACAGAATTACAAAACGAGCCCGGTGTGGAAGTCGCGTCCGTTACCGGCGCGGTGCCGTTGTCCGGGGATATATCCAGAGCGCCTTACGCGCGGGCTGATGGAAATCCAATGCCGTTGACCCAGCGACCGCTCGGGCTTACGCGCAGCGTTTCGCGTGACTATTTTCGCACGCTTAGCATTCCGCTTGTTTCTGGACGGGACTTTGGCGAACGCGACGGCGTCGATCAGCCATTAGTCGTGATTTTAAGCAAGGCGACTGTGAAAAAACTTTTCCCGAACGAGGATCCGTTAGGCCACCGCATTCTATTTGGCACTGACAATGGCACCGGCGCGCCCGCCGAAGTTGTGGGCGTAGTCGGGGACGTGCGATCGGCAGACTTGGCTAAAGCGAACGACGTCGAATTTTACCGGCCGTGGGCGCAACGCAGCAGTCCGTTTCTGAATGTGCTGGTGCGCAGCACGACCAAGCCGGAGGCAACCACTGGAATTGTGAGGCTCAGCTTGAAGAAAATCGACGATGGCC
>WNGB01018380.1_pt1 | contig 12314 bp, 13 predicted proteins | sample 5400681 | NCBI WGS metagenome assembly WNGB01 (sample SAMN13153367, study PRJNA577476) | soil metagenome | isolation source: 115 cm soil or saprolite under grassland replicate 2 | place: USA:California | collected 2016-06-15 | reverse complement strand
CTATATTCAGATTCGTCCTTGGGTAGACCGCATTTTGTACAAATTCTAGTAGCCATACTCAATCTCCAGTTCCGTACTTTTTCAAAAATGATTAAGATTTTAAAATCAGAACCACCTTCGTTTTTTTAATGAAGGTGGCTGACCAACCAAAAAGCCTTTTTTTTAGGGAGGGCGACGGGGAATGATCCCGCAACCTTCGCATCCACAGTGCGACGCTCTGCCAATTGAGCTACGCCCTCCATGCTGACTACTTAATCCACAGTGTGGCGCTCTGCCGTTGAGCTACAGGCTCCATTTTATGAGCGGCGGGATTATAACATTAGGACGATTCGCCCGCAAGTATTTTCTGGACGACCTGCACAAGCGCTTCTTTCTGGACCGTTTGCTGGTTTCCACTTGACAAGTCTTTGACAACCACCTGGTTTTTTTCCGCTTCATCGGGTCCGATGACGAGCGCGGCCTTCAACTTCATCTTATCCGCATATTTGAACTGTTTGGGCAATTTTGCAGGTTCGGGATACGTCATCGTATTTATTCCAGCGCGGCGTAGTTCAGCTGCAATAGAATAGGATTTGGGAAATAACGATTGATCAAAAACAGTAACTAAGACTTCAGCGGGCGTAGGTTTGAATTCAGGGACAAGCGCGTTTTCCTGGAGAATGATTCCAATTACTACATCACCCATCGCGAATCCGCTTGCCGGCAAAGGATCGCCGCCAACATCCGCAAGCAAATTATCATACCGCCCACCACCTAAAATCGCGCGGCGGAGAGAACCACTCAAATCGTACGCCTCAAAGACTGTGCTGGTGTAGTAAAGAAGTCCACGCATGATATTGGGATCAAACTTGACATAATCTTTTACACCCAAAGCTTCGAGCGCGTTAAAGAGGCGGATAAGTTCGTCGCTTTTCGTCCACAAGTCAAAATTGCTCAAGACGTTTTTCAAGCCATCCACTTGTTTTTGATTTAAGCCAAGTTCAATTGCATATTCATCCCAAGCTTCAGGTTTCATCTTGGAGCGGCGGTCGACTAGATTGGAAATGTCAACCCGTTTTTCATTAGAAATGCCAAGCGCATCGAACTCGGAGTCCATCAGGCGGCGATTATTAACCAAAATGGAAGCCCGCGTGGGGTCCAGCCCGACCGAGCGGAGGAACGTCGCCGCGACCGCGATCAATTCTGCATCTGCTTCAGGTGAGTCCGCGCCCAGGATGTCGATATTCCACTGGAAGAATTCACGCGTGCGTCCCTTTTGTGGTTGTTCATAGCGCCAAAATGGACCAAACGACCACCAACGCACGGGATAAGTCAGTGACCCTTGTTTAGCCGCGATCATGCGCGCCAGACTCGGTGTAAGTTCAGGGCGGAGAGTGACAAGATCTCCCCCACGGTCTTCGAATACGAAAGATTGTTTTTTTACAAGTTCTTCACCAGATTTTGCCGCGTAAAGTTCAATCGGCTCGATGAAAGGACCGTCATATTCCTGAAAGCCGAAAGATTGAGAAGCTGCGCGAATTTTTTCATAGAGATAGTTGCGAAGTGCCATCTCTTCAGGATAAAACTCGCGCGTGCCTTTGACAGATTGGATTTTTGAAGGCATTTTTGCTCCGATGTAGACCGTCATTGCGAGGAGGGTGTTCACCTGCCCCAATGGTTATTGGGGTCCCGACAAAGCAATCTCCTATTCTGCCATGAGATTGCTTCGGTCGCTCCGCTCCCTCGCAATGACAGGTGATATCAAAATTCAGTCACTGAATTTTAGTTTCAATTTGGTATAATCGCAAAGACCACAGATAAGGAGAATCAGATGGAAATCAACTATCAGGAAACCACTAAAGATTTGCTTACTCGCATTGATATCCATGAGAGATATGGCTCAGCCAACATTGATCAGTGGACAACGGATTTGCTTAAGCCTCAGACTGGGATGAGCATCCTTGACATCGGCTGCGGCGCAGGCAAGCTATGTTTCTTGTTTAATGATTATACTAAAGGTAGGGTAAAAATCATCGGCGGGGATTTTTCTGAAGAGTTGCTTGAAAAGGCGCGTGAGAAGAACAAACAACTCGGCACGAACATTGACTTTCAATTCCTTGACTTCAACAAGCCATTTAATTTCGCGGATAATACATTCGACCTGTGCACAAGCGCCTTTGCCATTTATTACGCCTCCAACCTGGACTTTACATTTCGTGAGGCGCGCCGAGTGTTACAAAGTCCCGAACCCACGTCGGGGAAACCTGGCGGTCGGCTTTTCGTCTCTGGGCCATTGCCTGAGAATAAGCAGATGTTCTACGACATTATCAAAGAGGCTACCAATACAACGATCCCGCCTATGCCTGGTTCATCTCGCTTCAAAGGCGAGATCTTCAACACGATTGACAAAATATTTGCAAAGACTAAATTGCATAAATTTGAAAACCATTTAACTTTTCCTGAAGTCGCACCGTTTGTTGAGTATGTCCGCGCCTCCCTGAGCGAAGACCGCAAACTGTGGACTTCCATGTTCAACGGTAAAGAGGAATATGAAGCTTTGATAGGCAAGATTGAAGCCGTTGCCAAGCGCTGGTTTGACCGTGACGGTAAATTGGTGATGACAAAAGTGGTTGGTGGGATTCTGGCGACAAAATAATAAGGGATTCGTCATTGCGAGGAGCGTTCGTTGCGACGAAGCAATGACGTTATTCAACTATGATCTTTTACGGCAAACGAGTTCTCTTCCTAGGTGCACATCCAGACGATATCGAGCTGGGTTGTGGTGCACTGATTCATCACATTGCGCCCATCAGCAACGTACTGTGCGTCACACTTTCAGATAATCAAAAAAATCCTGACCTCATCAAGGTTGTTGATGAACATTACCGCAGTATGGCAATTTTGGGACTCCCGAAAGAATGTATCGTGCTTGGTCAATTCACAACGCGCATCTTTCCCAATGCACGGCAGGAAATTCTTGAATATTTTCTGAAAATTCGAAGAGATTTTCAACCCGATCTGATCTTCGTCCACTCGAAGCACGATATTCACCAAGACCACAATGTTATGACAGATGAGGCTTTGCGCGCCTATCGCGGTATTACCGTATTAGGATTTGATGTAGTCCGGTCCTCATACGATTTCTTTCCGCATTTCTTAATTGAAGTTACTGAAGAAGATGTAAACAAAAAGATCAAAGCTCTGGCTGAATACGAGACTTATCGCGATCGGTATTACTTCAACAGCGAATTAACCCGCTCCATTATGGTCCGACACGGAGCACTGGCGGAATGTCCGTTCGCGGAGGGATTTGATATTTTGAGAATCGTAGGTAAATTTGATATATGTGATTGAAGGTGAATCATGAAATTTGTAATACTTTACCAGGAATTGGTTAATAGCACGGAGATGATACGCACTCTGCTTGAGGGCATCTCTCAGGAAGAATCACAAGTGAAACCAGCCGCTGAGGCCTGGTCAATTTTAGAGGTGACATGTCATCTATACGATGAAGAGCGAGAGGATTTCCGAGAACACCTGGATTTGATTCTTCATCGCCAGAACGAAGAATGGCACGCAATTGACCCCAAGGGTTGGGTTAGCACACGAAAATACAATGAGCAGGATTTTAATGAAATGAAGGGAAAGTTTTTCGAGGAGCGAACAAAGTCACTGGAATGGTTGAAAGAATTATCAAAAGTAAACTGGAAAACGACATATACATCCAAATTTGGAAGTATGTCCGCCGGGGAGATGTTCGCGTCGTGGATTGCTCATGATAACCTGCATATTCGCCAGCTGGTGGAGTTGCGGCGTCTGCGGATTGAGATGATCACTAAACCCTACAGCATTGATTACGCTGGGGAATGGTAATATAAAGTAGATCTGAGGCTGTTAAGTCAGCGCTCCATGAGAGCGAAGCAAATCTTGTAATTCCTGGTTTCCCTGTTCAATAGCTACTGCTTAGCTCGTTTTCTCCTGGAAATTTTTCCAGGCCAGATCGGGTTTGGTATTATCCAGAATCCATTTGGCTAATTCCGCATGCTCCGAAGCAACAGCGTTGTGGAGGGCAAATGAAATTCCTGACCGCGCGCCGCGTGACATCAAGAATGAAAATAGATCAATGTCGCCATTGAAGGCGGAATGAGCCAGGAGAGGAATCCCGTGAGCGCCATTCTGCTGAATAAGCGTGACAGCGGTCGTAAGCAAAGATTCAATTTCGGCTCTTCTACCGAGCATCGCTGCCGTGCATATTTCCAGGGGCGCTCCCTTTGAAAGCAAATATTCGGCCACTGAAACACTCCCAACGTGCGCTGCAGCCTGGATCGCGGATTCCAAGTCATTTTCTCCCCATTGATATTTCACATCCAGTAACTCAGGCGTTTTATCTAGCATCTCTTGGACGCGCGGTAGATTGCCATGTCCTGCGATTACGAATTCGCGAATTGTTTCGGACGAGATGGGATTATTTGTGTTCATAGTAGCACCACTAAAGAAATGTATGATTCTCTTACTTGTTTAGCGGATTGAAGCAATTATTCTTTAGGAATTCCCACCTGGATCATCCCATCTACTACTTTGACCGGATAGGCTGGGATATCCACCACAGCAGGCATCTGCACGACTTTCCCTGTGCGGATGTCGAACTCTGCGCCATGGCGAGGACAAGTAATAATATAGCCGTCGAGATCGCCCTCCCCCACGGGACCATCATCGTGAGAGCAAACATCCCCAATAGAAAAGAATTGACCCGCGATGTTGAAGATTACAAGAGGTCTATCAGCAATTTCTACAAATAGTCGTTCCCCGTTCGGCAATTCGCTTGCGGGAACAACCTCAACATATTCAACTTCGGATTCTTCGAGTTGTTTGTAGTCGAACATATTTATTTTGGATCCTAATGAATTATATTTCCCAGTTGGCTATACGCTGATTCTATTCTACCAGTTCATCGCTGGCTTCTCCCAACCCGTAGACACCTGCCTTTAGTACCTTGAGCGAAAGCAAGGCACATTTTAGACGCACCGGGCCAAGGTCAATGCCGAGTAAATCAAGTATATGCTCTTTTTTCAAGGCTTTGACTTCATCCAGCGGCTTGCCAATAATTGACTCAATTAAAAGGTCTGCGGACGCTTGTGAGATGGCACAGCCATGTCCATTAAAGCGCGCATCACTTACTTTTCCATCTTCAGTTACCTGAAGAGTAACCTCGATATGATCGCCACAAAGTGGATTGCTATCCTCAAACTGAATATCATGCGGCTCTAAATGACCGCGGTAAGACGGGTTTTTGTAATGCTCGATGATGACTTCACGATAGAGATCGTCCATATTTCTCCAGGATTCCAAAATCTCCTGATTTCGGCCGACGACAGCCTGTCCTGCCTGTCGTGGCCGCCAGGCCGCGGGACGGACAGTCCAGGGGAGTCGTCGGACTCCTATCCAAATAATTCCTTCACTTTATATATCCCATTTACCAGCATATCCACTTCATCCTTTGTGTTGTAAAGGTAGAAAGAAGCGCGGCTGGATGCAGGGATACCGAATTTCTCGTGCAAGGGCTGGGCGCAATGATGACCTGCCCGTATAGCAATACCGTCACGGTCTAGGATTTGTGCAACATCATGTGGATGGACTCCATCCAGCGTGAACGCTGCAACGCCACCTTTTTTATCTGCTGTTGGGCCAAACAACTTCACCCCAGGGATTTCCTCCAACCGTTCCAACGCATACTCCGTAATCTCGTGCTCGTGTTCAGCAACGTCATCCATCCCGACAGAAAGCAGATAATCCGCGGCCGCGCCAAACCCTACTGCCTCAGCGATTGCAGGTGTGCCCGCTTCGAATTTATGCGGCACGGTATTCACACGAAAGGAGCGAAGCTTTACTTCTTTGATCATGTCACCGCCTCCAAGAAATGGAGGCATTTTATTGAGTAAATCCGCTTTACCATAAAGTGTACCAATGCCTGTGGGTCCGCACATTTTGTGGGCGGAAAAGGCAAGAAAATCCACGTCGAGGTCTTGCACATTGACGGAAAAATGCGGAACGGACTGAGCGCCATCCAAAACAGTGACAGCTCCCACGTCATGCGCGAGGCGAATGATCTCCTTCGCAGGGTTGACCGTGCCTAGGACGTTGGACATATGCGTAAACGCGACCAATTTTGGTCTTTGCTCAAGAAGCATCCGATATACATCAAGATCGAGCGTGAAGTCTTCTGTAACCGGGATGAATTCAAGTCTAATGCCGCGTTCGGCCTGCAGGATATGCCAGGGAACGAGATTGGAGTGATGTTCCATCTCAGTCAGGATGACGAGATCACCAGCTATCAGATTCGCCCGCGCCCATGTATATGCAACAAGATTAATTGACTCAGTTGTGTTACGCGTGAAAATGACCTGGTGCGGATCAGGTGCATTGATGAAACTGGCGACTTTCACGCGCGCTCTTTCATACATGGAGGTTGCTTCTTCTGCAAGTGTATGTACACCACGATGAATGTTAGCATTCGAGCGCCGATAATAATCGTTCATCGCCTCGATGACTGCAAGGGGCTTTTGAGAGGTAGCCGTAGAATCAAGATACACCAGCGGCACGCCGTCGGCAGTTTCGCGCTGGAGAATTGGGAATTGTGAACGGATTTGGGCGATGTTTAGAGGCATGGTTTCGGTAGACAGTTAAACAGGTATACACGTAACCATGTGTACTTGTCTACTTGTATGTGTTTACTTCTAGAAATCCGGAATAACCTTTTCTTTCCTGGCCGATTTCTTCCCCGCTACCGGGTGAATATGCTCCGAGTTCAAGGGATACCACAAGATACGGTCCGGGACCATCCAGCCATCGGTTAGAAAAACGTTCGAACGGAATTGCACCGCAACCATTTTGTTATCAACCTGGACAACGATGCCTTTGATCCAGCCACGGACACGATCATTGTTCTTTTCATGGTCGCAATACACTTCGACGGTATCGCCCACTTCGAAGGCGTGCTCGACTCCAGGAGCTTTCATGTAGGCGAATAGATTGGCACGGTTATTGCGAGTAGCTTTTTCAACCTTTGATTCAATATTGGTTGCCACTTTGATTGGTATGCGATTGACTCGAGGAGTTGTCATAGGTTTTCCTTGTTTTTTTATTTGTGCACTTCGTACCGCGATTGCGGGGACAGAAGCGCGTTTTTTTCTTTTATCATTTATCTTCTTTACCATTTTACTTCCTTGCCACTAAGAATTGTTTAACAAATAAACAGAAATCTTTCCTAGCTAATATACTAAGCAGAAATTTTCTGCATGAACTTATCCAGCTGGCCGCGTGTACTTCTTTGGATAGCAGCTCTAAAAAATGGACTCCATCCGAGCATTGCGCCAGCTACTCCAACTGCCATAGCCGACCATTTCCACAGGCTAAAAGTATCGGTATGCTGAATAATCTTTCCATCCCGAAAGACAAAATTTGCTTCGACGATGTTATGCACAGGCCTGCGGTTAGGACCAAAAAGATACTTTGCTTCCCAGTGGGCAGAACCGTTTTTGTCATCTGCGCGAATTCTGTCCACGCTTACTTGCAAGTCTTTTGCGCGCTCGCAAAGCATTTGCCACATCGAAAAAACTTGCAGCCCCTCAAGCCTGCCAAAAGCCGGATCTTCGAAAACGACACCTAGGTCATAATTTACATTCATGCCATCTGCTGAACGAGCACGAAACGCTTCGTAGAAATTTTGTAGAACCTGTTCGTTTGGATGCAATCTAGACCCTTTTTGGCTCACTCCGCTCAGCGCGGAGACAACTAAACACTCATTTTTTCAGCAATATACTGCTGGAAGCGTTCGCGCACACCTTCGAACGGGATACGCTGGAAGATAGGATCGAAGAATCCTTCGACAACTATCTTTTCGGCCTCGGCCTGTGGGATGCCGCGTGACTTGAGATAGAACAGAGGTTCCTGATCCAATTTGCCGACGGTCGCTCCATGAGTACAGCGGACATCGTCTGCGAGGATTTCGAGGCCCGGGATGGAATCTGCTCTCGCTCCGTCACTTAGAACCAGGTTACGGTTTGCCTGATAGCCGTCCGTTTTTTGCGCTTTGGGAGCGACGTAGATCATGCCTTGCCAGACGGAACGACTCTTGCCCTTAAGTGCACCTTTGAAAAGCAAATCGCTGGTGGTGTGAGGAGCAAGATGATTTTGCTGGGTATCGTGATCGAGGTGCTGGTTGCCATCTGTAAAATAGAAACCCGACATACGACCAGTTGCACCTTCTCCGGCTAAATCCAATTCGGAGAAGTTTTTGGTAAGACGCGAACCGATTGCACCAAAAATCCATTCTAGGTTGCCTCTGTATTCGACACGGGCCCGCTCGTGGGAGAAGTTCCATACGTTCCTGCCCCACGATTGCAATTCAACAAACCGTAGATTCGAACCCTGTCCCACTTTGATCTCGACGATGCCTGCATGGAAAGCATCTACCGATTCAGTTGGTGAGGCAGCCTCGTGGACATAGGTCACGGAAGCATTATCTTCGACGAGTACCAGTATATGCGAAATGTGAGCAAGATTCGCTCCCGGTCCCCATAAGACAGAATGTAAAGGTTGTTCCACCTGAACATTTTTGGGAACATACAATAAAATGCCATTCTGCGCTAGCGCACCCGCTAACGCGGCAAATTTTCCTTCTTCCACATTGACGGTTTGACCTAAAATTTTCGCGACGATTTCAGGATATTTTTCTTGTGCGGTTTTCAAATCGGTAAAAATTACACCCTGTTTCGCGATAGCTGGGTCAAGGTCAATCGTTGGTAAGTAACGGATATCTGTCCGACGCCAGGCTTCCTGAGTCGTATCGGGAAAGGACTGCTTTTTATATGCATCCCAAGCAGAGGCGCGGTATGAACCGATCGCCCCGTTTACGGCGGGGATATCGGCTTGAGTAAAGACAAAATCCTTTGCGGCGGATTCTGCCCGTCTTGTTTTTGAAACAACTACTTTTGGTTTTTCCTGCATTGTTGTTATCCATATTCGCGTTGAGCGGAGCGCAGCGAAGTCGAAACGCCCTTCGACTACAGAACCTCGACTTTCTCTCGGCTCTTCCGCTCAGGGCGAATTAACCTATCGATCCTTCCATCTGCAATTGAATCAGACGGTTCATTTCGACTGCGTATTCCATCGGCAGCTCCTTGACGAGCGGCTCAATAAAGCCAGAGACAACCATAGTCGTGGCTTCTTCTTCACTTAGACCGCGAGACATGAGATAAAAGAGCTGTTCTTCACCGACTTTGCTCACAGAAGCCTCATGACCGATGGTGACATCATCTTCGTCAATCTCGATGTACGGATAGGTATCCGAGCGGGATTGCGGATCGAGCAGAAGCGCATCGCAGACCGTATTTGACTTGACGCCTTTTGCACCCTTATGAACCTTAAGCAATCCGCGAAAGGAAGCACGTCCGCCTGCCTTGCTGATGGATTTAGATGTAACCTTGCTTGATGTATTCGGTGCAAAGTGATACATCTTACCGCCCGCGTCCTGTGTTTGCCCGGGACCAGCAAAAGCCATGGAAAGCATTTCACCATGGGCACCTGGTTCCATCAAGTAACAGGATGGATATTTCATCGTGACCTTGCTGCCAATATTTGCGTCGACCCATTCGTGTGTGCCGTTTTCAAAGACTTTGGCACGCTGTGTAACTAAGTTATAAACGTTGGTTGACCAGTTTTGGATCGTCGAATATCGTGAGCGTGCGCCCTTCTTGACGATAATCTCGATGACACCAGAATGGAAAGAGTCAGTTGTGTATTGAGGAGCCGTACAACCTTCCACATAATGCACTGAAGCGCCTTCATCCACGATGATCAGCGTGCGTTCAAACTGGCCGACGTTGGCTGTATTCAAGCGGAAGTAAGCCTGGAGAGGCAGATCCACTTTCACATCTTTCGGCACATACACAAAGGAACCACCAGACCATACCGCACTGTTCAATGCAGCAAATTTATTATCTTCGATCGGAATGACCGTGCCAAAATATTCGCGGAACATGTCCGGGTGCTGGCGCAAGCCATCTTCAATGGAGAGGAAAATCACGCCTTGTTTTTCGAGATGTTCCTGAATCGAGTGATAGACCATCTCGGATTCATATTGCGCACCAAGGCCCGCCAGGAACTTGCGTTCAGCTTCCGGCACACCCAATTTATCGAAGGTGCGCTTGATATCATCTGGAACATCGTCCCACGATTTTTCACTTTTCTCAGTTGGCTTGACGTAGTAGTAAATGTCGTCAAGATTCAACGCTTTGAGAGACGGGCCCCAATTCGGCATCGGCCGCTTCATAAAGTGCTCAAGCGCCTTTAGGCGGAATTCAAGCATCCACTGTGGCTCGCCTTTCATGCGTGAAATGTTTTCGACTACCTCACGGCTCAGTCCTTTTTCGGATTTAAACGCGTATTTATCTTCCGGGTCATGGAAGCCAAATTTATATTGACCGATATCCTCAAGTATTTTTTCGTCTTTATCCATAGTATTCACCTTATGCAGATGACAAGCCGGTTGATTCCCAACCCGTCATCTGCTACCGTTTAATTATTGACTCTACGCTGTGGTCTCTTCGTACTTCTCGCGTACCCACTCATACCCATGCTCTTCGAGATGCAGCGCCAAGTCAGGACCACCCGATTCGACGATGCGACCATCCAACATGACGTGGACGAGATCGGGTTTGATGTAGTTCAACAGGCGCTGATAATGCGTAATAACGAGAACTCCCAGACCAGGTCCGGCAAGAGCATTAACACCATCCGCGACGACTCGAAGCGCATCAATGTCCAGGCCTGAATCCGTTTCGTCAAGAATTGCAATTTCAGGTTTCAGCGCCGCCAATTGGAGAATCTCCGCGCGCTTCTTCTCACCACCTGAAAAGCCTTCGTTCAAATAGCGGCCCGCGAAGGTGTGATCCATCTTCAGCAGGTCCATTTTCTCCTTGAGCATCTTGCGGAACTCAGGGATCGGCATGCCCTTATCTTCTTTATTGAGCGCGCGGCGGCGGGCATTGATCGCCGAGCGTAGGAAGTTGGCTACCGTCACACCGGGGATCGCAACCGGATACTGAAAGGCCAAAAAAATACCGAGACGAGCACGTTCATCAGGCTCCAGCTCAAGGACGTTCTGCCCCTTAAAGATCACTTCACCTTCAGTGACTTTGTAACTTGGATGTCCCATCAAAGTATAGGCTAAAGTGGACTTTCCTGTTCCATTGGGCCCCATGATAGCGTGTATCCTGCCCTGCTCCACCGTTAGGTCTACTCCCTTGAGGATTTCCTTGTCTTCGATGCTTACGTGGAGGTTCTTAATCTCAATTTGCGACATTCATTGTGCTCCTATAAATTAAGCCATTGCTGGCTTTTTATCGTTTCACTGCAATTATAGCAAACGGCAGGGAAATTGTCAATATTTATCATATTTTTCTAGTATATTCGGGTTTTTCAGCTATACGTAACGAGGATTTTGATCTAGATTTTCACTCCAAACCGTAAAGTGCCGTTAAGGGAGAGGAACCGAGGGACAATAAGCTAAATCAGCCCCAAAAAGCTATTGCTAGATGAGTAGCTAGGATTAACCAGAGGGTGACACTCCTTATGATGCCTTCGTAAGTTTACATTACAAATTCCTGCCTTATCGCATAGAACAACGGCTGGAAGAATCGTTTCATATATATACCTAAAAACCCACTATCAAGGAGATATAGCATGAACACCACCGTCATCATGCAGCACAAATCGCTTACCAAACAACTCAAAATAGAACATAACAAAGAAACTAATACAGTGGTTAATTTCTCTAAACTCAATAGTAGCGCGGAAAATCACAACAGCGTGGAGAAACGCAGCTCGGATGATTTGGCGAGCCGGGAGGCAGTAAGTAAATCAGTTAAATCATCGGAACCACCGATCATCAAGGCGCAAAATGCAGAACACTTGTTTAATGAGGATGTCGGCGTCCGAGACCTGACCTTCTATGTACCACGCGGTGTGATTTTTGGATTAGTAGGACCGAGTGGCTCAGGTAAAACCACCACAATCCGGCTGTTAAGTGGGATGTACAAGCCTACAAGTGGCAGCGTTCAGGTTCTTGATCAGGCGCCGAATCATTTTAGCTCGCGGGCGCGTGAGAACATTGGATACATGCCACAGCACTTCGTGCTCTATCCCATGTTAAGCGTTGCAGAAAACCTAAATTTTGTTGCCTCCTTGTATGGGATGGGTTATTTCAAGCGGCGTAAACGATCAAAAACACTGCTTCGTTTCGTAGAACTTGATCGTGTACGTGATCGACTCGCCAG
>WNGB01041281.1_pt1 | contig 12315 bp, 8 predicted proteins | sample 5400681 | NCBI WGS metagenome assembly WNGB01 (sample SAMN13153367, study PRJNA577476) | soil metagenome | isolation source: 115 cm soil or saprolite under grassland replicate 2 | place: USA:California | collected 2016-06-15 | reverse complement strand
CCCAGTATGCGCCTTCTATCGGCAACGATTGCGACAATGCGGCGGAACGGACTCCCGGCACGGCCTGCACGCGCGCCAGGCATTCGTCATAAAAAACGCGCCCCGTCTGCGGACTGTATTTTTTGTCCGACAGCTCAAACCGCATCGTCAACAAATTGCCAGCCTCGAAACCGAGATCAACGCGCAGCAGGTTGTACATTGAACGCAGGAGCAAACCTGCGCCCGCCAACAAGACGATCGACAAACTGACCTCGGCGATCAGCAAGGCTTTGCGCACCCCTTCGCGCGCAGCGCCTGTCGTCAGGCGTCCGCCGTCTTTCAGAGCGGTTTGTAAATCGATCTTTGAGGCGCGTAAGGCGGGCGCCAGGCCAGACAACAAACTGGTCAGCGCGGCGACGCCCAGCGTGAAGAGCAATATGGTGGTGTCCAGCCCGACGCGGCTGAGCTGTGGGATTTCAGGCGGCGCCAGCCTAAGCAACCCGGCCAACATCAAGCGCCCCAGCAGCAACCCGCCGGCGGCGCCCAGCCCTGCCAGCAACAAGCTTTCGCTCAGCAATTGCCGCACGATGCGCCGGCGGCCCGCGCCGAGCGCCAGCCGCACGGCCAGCTCTTTTTGCCGTTCCGCCGCGCGCGCCAGCAACAGATTGGCGACGTTGATGCAGGCAATCAGCAAAATGAAACCAACTGCGCCGAGCAAGACCCACAGCGAGCGCCGCACGCTCTCTGACATCACGTCCTGCAAGCGTTCAGCCTGCGCGCTCTTGCCTTCATTGATCTTCGGATATTCCTGCGCCAGTTGTCGCGCGAGCGCCGCCATTTCGCTGTTCGCCTGCTCGAGCGTCACCCCCGGTTTCAGGCGCGCGACGGCATACGAACCGCCAAAACTGGATCCGCGATCCGCCATGCCGGAATAGGGCGCAAGAAACAGCCCAATCGGAACATACACATCCGCCGCCTCGAAGTACTCAAAACCCGGCGGCGCCACGCCGACCACGGTGTAAGTTTCACTGGTCAGCGTGACGGCTTTGCCAATAACGTCCGCCGCGCCCCCAAAGTGACGCTCCCAGAAGCCATGACTGATCACGACGGTACGCGGTGCCCCGTAACGATCATCCGCTTCGGTAAACAATCGTCCGAGTTGCGGCCGCACGCCGAGCAGTGAGAAGAAATTCCAGTTGACCCTGCGTCCAGACAAACGCCTGGGGTTGTCTACGCCCGTCAGATTGAAGGACTCCGGGCCGGACATTGCCATCCCCGCAAACGATTGCGCGCGCGTTCGCCAGTCCGCGAAGTTCGGATACGGCACGCCATTACGTTCGCCGTCACGCGTTCTCTCCGCCAACAACACCAACCTCTCCGGTTCCACATACGGCAACGGACGTAGCAGCAGCGCATTCACCGCGCTAAAGATGGCCGTGTTCGCGCCTATGCCTAAAGCGAGCGTGACGACGGCAATCAAGGTGAAGCCGGGTTTCTTCGCCAACATTCGCGCGCCGAAGCGCTGGTCTTGCCACAGGTCTGCAATCATATTTGTCCTCCAGTTCGTTCCGAGTGCGACGGGTCGGGTTCCGAGTTGTTTTGCCGCTCCATGCGGCATAATTCACGCGCCAGCAATTCACTGCCGCTCAATTCCGCCCGGGTTTGGCGTTCAGCTTCCGCCGGCGTCACGCCGCTCGCCAGCAACTCCGCGTAGCAGTCTTCCAAGTACTGCGCGAGCTCTTCGAGGATGGCCGACTCACGAGTCGGCGCAAGCTGTGAGCCAGCCAACCGCCGTCTGATCTCTAGCTTCCAGTCAGGCACGTTTGCTTCTCTTTCTCCGCTTCATTGCTTGATGCAGGCGCGGCTCACTCACTACGCAACGCGACCAGCGGGTCTACGCGCGTGGCGCGCCGCGCCGGAATCCAGCACGCCAGCAGCGCGACGAGCGTCAGCAGGAGCGCCACGCCTGCGAACGTCAACGGATCAGTCGCGCTCACGCCGAAGAGCAAACTCTCCATCCAGCGCGTTAAGGCGAGTGAAGCAAGCAGCCCTGTGGCTACGCCGACGAGCGTCAGCGCAAGTCCCTGACCAATGATCATTTTGATGATGTCGCCCGCGTGAGCGCCAAGCGCCATTCGCACGCCGATTTCGCGCGTGCGCTGGCTGACCGCGTACGAAATGACGCTGTAAATCCCCACACTCGCCAGAACCAACGCCAACGACGCAAACACGCCGAGCAGTAATAGATTGAAACGGCGCGGCGCCAAGGAGCTGGAGACAATCTCATCCATCGCGCGCACGGCCCAGATCGTCTGGTCTTTGTCCACCGCCCAGATCTGGCTTTTCACCGCCGCGACCAGACTCAGCGGATCGCCAGTCGCGCGAATGAAGAGCGCGCGCGGTCTGGCCCAACTCGGATGCTCTTGCGTGAAGGGCCTGTAAAACTCCGGGTATGGGTCTGAGTCCAGACCAACTTGGCGAACGCTCCCGACCACCCCAGCCACCGTCAGCCAGGGACAGCACGGGTCCGACGCGCGCAAGCCAAACTTGAGGCGTTTGCCGACCGGGTCTTCGTCGCCCCAATAGCGGCGCGCCACGGCTTGATTGATGACCACGACGAGCGGCGCTTGCGTGTTGTCTTGCGCCGACAGCAGGCGTCCCTTGAGCAGCGGAATATCCAGCGCGCGGAAGTAATCGGGGCTGACGACACGATTGTTGACGACTTGCGGTTGGCCCAGCGGCGGATCGGGTTTGCCTTCGATGACAAAGGGCATACGTATGCCCGGCGTCACAATCGGCGCGGCATTGGCGACGCCTACAGCCTCCACTCCCGGCAGGGCTTGTACGCGATCAATCACTTGTTGATAGAATTTTGAGATGCTCGTCAAATCCCGCGCTTTGTTTTCCGACATTTCGACACGCAGCGTCAGCAAGCGTTCGGGGTTGAACCCTAAATCAACCTTCTGCAACCGAATGAAGCTGCGAATGAGCAAGCCCGCGCCGACGAGCAGCGCCAGCGACAACGCCACTTCGGCAATCACCAACAGTCCGCGCAAACGCTGTCCGCGCGCGCCCACAAAACCGCGACCGCCTTCCTTGAGGGTATGTTGCAAATCCGGCTTTGACACTTGCAGCGCCGGAGCCAGCCCGAAGATTACGCCGGTCAGGCAGGAAACGCCTAGCGTGAAACCCAGCACGCGCCAATCCAAACTGACTTCACCCAGCCGCGGAATCGTTTCAGGCCCATCCGGACTGATGAGCTTCAACGCCTTCACTCCCCACACCGCGAGCAGCAATCCCATCGCGCCGCCCGCTAAGGAAAGCAACGCGCTTTCGGTCAGCAACTGCCGCGCCAATCGCCGGCGTCCGGCGCCTAAGGCCGCGCGGACAGCCAACTCCTTCTCTCGCGCCGCCGCGCGCGCCAACAACAGGTTGGCGACGTTCACGCAGGCAATCAGCAGGACAAAGGCGACCGCGCCCAGCAGAACGAATAACGCCTGCTTGAAACCGCTTACCAGGCTTTCCTGCAACGGCGTCACGACGAAGACGATATTGGTGTTGCTCTGCGGAAAAGCGCTCTCCAGGTTGCGCGCGATGACGTCCAGTTCGCTTTGCGCTTGCTCAACCGTCGCGCCAGGGCTGAGCCGCGCGATGCCGCTCAGGTAGAAGGAATCGCGTTGGTTCGCCGCATCCGCGTTGAAAGCTATCGGAGCCCACAGCTCCGTCTCTTTGTCAGGGAAATTGAAGCCGGGCGGCGCCACGCCCACCACCGTGTAGCTCTGGTCGTCGAGCCTGAGCGTTTGACCGATGATATTGGTCTCAGCGCCGAAACGCCGCCGCCACAATTCGTGACTCAACATAACGACACGCGGCGCGCCGGCGCGGTCATCCGCTTCAGTGAAGACGCGCCCCGCAAGAAGGGGGACTTTGAGCAAGGGGAAGAACGCGGCGGAAACAACCTGGCCGCGCAAGCGTTCCGGCTCGCCCGCGCCCGTCAGGTTGAAATCGCGCGAAACATAAACGGCGAACTGCTCGAAAGACTTGCTCTGCTGGCGTAGATCGAAATAACTGGCCGGAGTGAGCTCAGAAGTTCCACCAAGCTTCGTGTTCCGATGCATGACGAGCGCCAATCGATCAGCCTCCGGGTACGGCAGGGGCCGCAGCCACACGGCGTTGACGACGCTGAAGATGGTCGTGTTCGCGCCGATGCCCAACGCCAGCGTGAGCGCGGCGATCAACGTGAAACCGGGTTGTTTACGCAATATCGGGTTCCGAGTTGTTTTGCCGCTCCATGCGGCATAATTCACGCGCCAGCAATTCACTGCCGCTCAATTCCGCCCGGGTTTGGCGTTCAGCTTCCGCCGGCGTCACGCCGCTCGCCAGCAACTCCGCGTAGCAGTCTTCGAGATATTGCGCCAATTCCTCGACAATGGCGGCTTCGCGCGTCGGCGCAAGACGCAAGCCCGCGAGCCGGAGTCTTATCTCTGATTTCCATTGCGGCTTCATGTCTGATGTGGCCTCCCCGCTCTTCGTCGTTATTCACTGCGCAAGGCAATAAGCGGATCAACCTTCGTCGCGCGGCGCGCCGGAAGCCAGCAGGCCACAAAGGCGACGATGGTTAGCAACAACACGATTATGCTGAAAGTCAGCGGGTCGGCCGCGCTCACGCCGAACAGCAGCGTCTTCAGCAAGCGGGTCAACGCCAGCGCGCCTCCCAACCCGGCGCCCACGCCGATCAGCGTCAGCGTCATTCCCTGTTTCACCACCAGCCTGAGCACATCGCTTGTTTGCGCGCCTAAGGCCACTCGGACGCCGATCTCGCGCGTCCGCTGCGTGACGGAATAAGAGATCACGCCGTACAAGCCGACGGCGGTCAGCAGCAACGCTACGCCGGCGAAGAGCAGCAGCAGGAGCGCGTTGAAGCGCGGGTACGCCACCGCTCCGCTGAAATACTGATCGAGCGTCTTGACCTCGAAGACGGGCAGTTCCTTGTCCAGCGCCTGAACTTCGGCCCGCGCGGCGCTGATGAGGCTTCGCGGATCAGCATCGGTTCGCAGCGCGATCCACATCCCGGTGGAGATGGGGAGTTGCGTGTACGGCATGTAAACTTCGAACGGAACATCCGCAGTCAAGCTGCGGTTCCTGACATCGCTGACAACGCCGATGATTTCACGGATCGGAGCGTCGCCCGGCTCTGCCGAGATGTCTGGGCGGATGCGTTTGCCGATCGGGTCCTCGTTCGGAAAGAAGCGCCGCGCGAGCGTCTCATTGATGATCGCAACGCGGCGCGCTTTCAGATCATCGCGCGCGTTGAAGTCGCGCCCTTTGATCAGTCGAATGCCCAATGTGCGGAAGTAATCAGGCAGGACGCTCTGGCATTCAATTTGTGGGCGGTCGCCGCGCGCGACGGGCAGCCCTTCAATTTCAAGTTCGGTTCCGATGCGGGCAGATTGAGCCGGAACGTGAGCGTTTGCCGCGGATCAAAGCCGGGATTGACTTGTAACAAGCGCCAGAAGCTGTTGAGCAGCAACCCTGCGCCGGCCATCAATACAAGGGCGATGGCGACTTCGGCGATCATCAATGCGCTGCGCAACCTTGCCCCGCGCGCGCCCTCGCCGCTGCGCCCGCCTTCCTTGAGCGTTTCCGTCAATTCTGTTTTGGCGGCTTGCAGCGCCGGAGCCAGCCCGAAAATCACTCCCGTCAGGAGCGAGACCAGCAAGGTGAATCCGAAGACGCGGCCATCCAGGCGGACGTCCTGCAATCGCGGGATGTTTTCCGGGCTGAGCGAAAGCAGCGACTCCATGCAACCCCACGCCAACAGCCAGCCACACAGACTCCCGGCCAGAGCAAGCAGGACGCTCTCTGTCAGCAATTGCCGGATGACGCGCCCGCGACTCGCCCCCAGCGCGGCGCGCAGCGCGATTTCACGCCGCCGCGCCGTCGCGCGCGCCATCAGCAAGTTGGCGACGTTGGCGCACGCAATCAACAGGACACAACCGACCGCGCCGAAGATTATCAGCAACGGCCTCCGCACATCGCCCACTAACTGTTCGAGCGCGGGTACAAGACGCGCTCCCTGATGAGCGTTGTCATCGGGATATTGCCGCTCCAAGCGGCGCGCAATGCCATCCATCTCCGCTTGCGCCTGGGCGCCGCTCACGCCGGGTTTGAGCCGCCCAATCACGCTCAGATAGCCTAACCCGCGCTGCGCCGTCATTGGATCATTGCCGGTCGCGTCGTGAGCGATCGTCGTCCACAAGTCAGTCGACTCCGCTGCTATGGGAAACTGAAAACCGGCAGGCGCCACGCCGACGACGGTGAGGCTGCGATCATCGAGCGTGATGTTTCGCCCGATCACCTGCGGGTCGGAGTTGAAGCGGCGGCGCCACAAACCGTGACTGAGGATCACAACGGACGCGCCGGCATTGTCCTCTTCCGTGCGAAAGCTCCGTCCCAGACTCGGCGAAACGCCGAGCAACGCGAACAAATCCGCCGAGGCGACTACGCCATTCAAGCGCGCCGGCTCATCGCTACCCGTGAGCGTGAAGCTGCGGACGCGGAAAGCCGCCAATCGCTCAAAACTCCCGCTCTGCGCGCGCCAGTCCACAAAGTTCGGATAGGAAACGCTGCTGAGGCCGTCGCCTTCGCGGGTATCTACCGTCCCCAACATCATCAACTGCCCTGCTTCCCGGAATGGCAGCGGGCGCAGCAACACTGCATTAACGACACTGAAGATGGCGGTATTGGCGCCGACGCCCAGCGCCAGCGTCAGCATCGCAATCAAGGTGAAGCCCGGTTGCTTCAATAACATTCGCGCGCCGTAGCGCAGGTCTTGCCACAGGTCTGCAATCATATTTTTCCTCCGATTGGTTCCGAGCGCGATGGGTTCTTGGGGGGCTTGCCGCTCCGCGCGCCGCAGCTCCCGCTGAAGCATTTCACAGCCGCTCAATTCCGCGAGCGCTTGCTCATACGCCTCCGCTTCACTGGCGCCGCCCGCCAGTAGCTCGGCGTAGTAGTCTTCGAGATATTGCGCCAATTCCTCGACAATGGCGGCTTCGCGCGTTGGCGCAAGACGCAAGCCTGAGAGCCGTGATCCGATTTCTGATTTCCAATGCGGCTTCATATCTGACGTGGCCTCGTCGCTTTTCGTCTTTATTCACTGCGCAAGGCAATCAGCGGATCAACCTTCGTCGCCCGCCGCGCCGGAATCCAACACGCCAGCAAGGCGGTCAGCGTGAGCAACAACGTTACACCGGCAAACGTCAGCGGATCAGTCGAGCGAACATCGAACAACAGAGTGGAAATCAAGCGCGTCAGCGCAATCGCCCCGGCTAGTCCTATCGCCACCCCCGTCGCCACCAGTTTCATTCCATGTCCGAGCAACAGCCGCAGCACGTCGGCCGTTCGCGCGCCCAGCGCCATCCGAACGCCGATTTCATGTGCGCGCTGCTCAACCGAATAGGACATCACGCCGTAAATTCCGACTGCCGCCAGGAGCAGCGCGACGCCGGCGAAGAATGCCAGCAGCAACAGGTTGAACCGCCGTTGCGAGACCGATCTCGCCAACAGTTCCTCCATCGTATGGATGTTGGAGACCGGCTGATCCCTGTCTATCTCCTGAACCTGGCCGCGCACGGCGGCCACGAGGCTGAGCGGATCGCCATCCGTGCGCGCCACCAGCGTCATGAAAGACGAGGGAAATTGGGTGAAGGGGAAATACATCTGCGGCTTCGACTCGGTATCCAATGCCGTGTGCCTGACGTCTTTGACCACGCCGACGATCTCGCGCCAGACCGGCTGGTTATCTCGGCTGTTGAAGGACACGCGCCTGCCGATTGGGTCTTCGTTCTGCCAATACTGGCGCGCCATCGCCTCGTTGATGATCAGCACGGGAGGCGAGTCGCCGCCGTCGCCCTCGGTGAAGACGCGGCCTTTCAGCAGTTGAATCTTCAAAGTCTTAAAGTAGTCCGGACTGACCCAACGCGGTCCAGCGTTGCGTCGCTCGCCGGGCGCCGGCGGCGGCTGGCCTTCGACGCCAAAGCCCATTCCTTCTTCCATTCCGCTCAGTGGCAGAGGATAGACCGCGCCCGCTGATTGCAAGCCGGGCAGCGCTCGCAGACGTTCGAGCAATTGCTGGAAGAAGGCCACTTGCTGCGACGGTTGGTATTTGCCGCGCAGCAGCCTGATGTCCATTGTCAGCACATTCTGCGGGTCGAGGCCCGGATCAACGCTCATCAGCCGAACGAAGCTTCGCAGCATGAGCCCCGCGCCGACCAGCAGGACCAGCGCCAGCGCGACTTCAGAGACCACCAGCAACCCTCGAAAACGATTGTGGCCGCTCCCGCCGGAACTGCGCCCGCCTTCCTTGAGCGTCTCGTTGATATCCGTCCGCGACGCCTGAAGCGCAGGAATCAGGCCAAAGAGAATCCCCGTGAGCAATGAGACCACGAGTGTGAAGCCGAAGACGCGGAAGTCAACGCCGATCTCATCGGCGCGCGGCAAATTGTCCGGCAGTATAGTGCGCAACAGATCAACGCCCCAGACCGCCAGCAGCGCCGCCAACGCCCCGGCTGAAGAGGCCAACAGCAGGCTCTCCGTGAGCAGTTGTCTGATCACTCTCGAGCGGCCTGCGCCCAGCGCCGCGCGGATCGCCATCTCTCTCTGTCTAGCCGCTCCGCGCGCCAGCAGCAGATTGGCGACATTTGCGCATGCTATCAGCAGCACAAATCCGACGGCGCCCAGCAGTGTCAGCAGCCCGGAACGCGCCTTGCCGACCACTTGCTGATGAAATCCCACGAGACGCACACTCTTATTCCGGTTCATATCCGGGTATTGCCGCTCGAGCCGCCCGGCTATGCCCACCATCTCGGCCTGGGCCTGATCAAAGCTGGTCTGCGGTTTGAGGCGGGCGATGACGGCCAGGTAATGGCGACCGCGGTTGTTCCGCTGCTCAGGAGTGAGCGCCAACGGAGTGTACAAATGGACTTCGCTTGGAAACCCGAACCCGGCCGGCAGATCGGCTTTGCGCGGAAACTGAAAATCTGGCGGCATTACGCCGACAACCGTGTAAGGCTCGTTGTTGAACGAGATCGTCTGCCCGATGACCTTCGGGTCCGAGCCGAAGCGCCGCTGCCACAAGCCGTCACTGAGAATTACTACACGATTGGCGCCCGCCTGATCCTCTTCGGGAAGAAAGACGCGCCCGCGCCTGGGCTCGACGCCGAGCAAGGCAAAAAGATTGACCGACGCGCGCACGGCGCCGAGGACTTCCGGCTCGCCGACGCCAGTTAGGTTGAGCGATTGCGAATGAAAAGCGGCAATCTGCTCGAAGCCCTGATTCTGATCGCGCCAGTCCGTGAAGTCCGCCGCCGAGACCGGAAATTCCGTCATCCCGGTCCGGGCCTGAAGCTGCGGCCTGTCGGACCAAACCATGACCAATCGCCGCGGCTCACGGTATGGGGCCTCGCGCAGCAACACACTGTTGACGACGCTGAAAATCGCGCTGTTCGCGCCGATGCCCAGGCTGAGCGTGATGACGGCAATCAACGTGAAGCCGGGATTTTTGAATAGCATTCGCGCGCCGTAACGCAGGTCTTGCCATAGAGCTGCGATCATATTTGTCCTCCAATCGGTTCCGAGCACGATGGGTTCCGGGTTGCTTGGCCGCTCCACGCGGCGTAATTCACGCGCCAGCAATTCACTGCCGCTCAATTCTGCGAGAGTTCGTTGACAGGCTTCCGCTTCCGTTGCGCCGCTTGAGCGCAATTCCGCGTAGCAGTCTTCCAAGTACTGCGCGAGTTCCTCAATGATGGCGGCCTCGCGTGTCGGCTCCAGTTTCACGCCCGCCAGCCGCCGTCTGATCTCATGCTTCCAGTCAGGCATTTTCCGGTCTCGTCACGCGATTGATGGCGGCCACAAATGACTCCCAGATGCCGCGTTGCGCGGCCAGCGCCTTCTTGCCGTCTTTCGTCAATTTGTAAAAACGTCGCCGCCGTTGCCCGGCTTTCTCCACCCAACGGCCTTCGATCCAGCCGCGCTTTTCCAGCCGGTAAAGCAGGAGATAAAGCGAGGCGGCGTTGAACTTCAGCACGCCGTCCGAGCGCGCCTCGATCAACTTGCGGACCTCGTAACCATGGCGCGGGCGAGCCTCCAACAAAGACAGGACGAGCAATTCGGCGCCGCCCTTCTTCAACTCGCGGTCGAATTTTTGAGAATTGATAGTTGACATAACAACATATTACGTAACAAGCTATATTGCGTCAAAAGAAATTCTACGGCGCCGCGACAAAGAGGAATGAAATGTTGATTAGCCGCGGCCGGCTGATACGGAAATGTGTAAGGAGCGTCGTTGAATTGGTTCCTCGTTGAGGATGATCGAGACACTCGCGCGTCGGTCAGCGCGCGCAGCGTCTCGAAATCTGCGTCCTCAGCAATTTGTTACTTGAAGCAAAAAATGGCGTCGGGTAAAAACAAAAGATGTCGCGCCCCCTACGAAAAATCAGCGACTTACGAAATGGCGGGCTGTATTCGGCGCCTGGGGTATGACTCGGAAGAATAGTGGCGTGGACTTTAGTCCGCGCGGCCTGAGGATACGACGCAGGCGCGGACTAAAGTCCGCGCCACGGTCAAGATCGGTTCAGTCCAGTTCTTAACCCTGGATCTGGGCTTTACTTTACGATCATTTTCGCGATTCTTGTCAAGTGGCAACAACAACCGCACGATTATCCATGCGCTACATTGTCGCGCGTGGCGGCGACCTCCTCCAAGATCTGCGTCACAGAAGAATTGCTGGCATCTTTTGCAATCATCTTTCCCATCTCTCGCGCCTTCTCGCGGTAGCGGGGTGATTCCAGTATCTCCAGGACCCCGTTCCGAATTGACTTAATGCTGGACTTGGGACTCAACCGCAGACCGGCCCCCCGCGCGACGACTCGCGCCGCGTTGTCGTTCTGATCCCGTCCCATGGGCATACACAGGAGCGGCGCACCCGCTGCCAGAGAGCGGATGACCGTACCGTGACCAGCGTGCGTCACAACCGCAGCGGCATCCGGCAGAAGCTGATTGTGCGGAGCCGAGAGGCGGAAAAAGAGCGCCACAAGGTCGCCGTGATCGACCCGGCTGCCAGAGCGTGGCGATTCCAGTTCCCAGATCGCCACTGTGCCGCCCGGGCGCAGCACATCTCGAACGCGGCCGAGCAGGGCTGTCACCTGGGTCGGGCAGAAATGATGAAGAATGTTCGCGAGTAACGCCACGTCCGACTCCTCGAGAGGATCGTTCAGCAGATCGCCTTCACGGTAGTCTACCAGGTCGCTGTGTCCCGCTTCGCGCGCCAGCGCGCGGCTGTGCTCGAGCGCCTGCGGCAGGTCTATCACGGTCGACCGCATCGGCGGACGCCTGCGGCAGATTGCCGCGCCAAGGAGCCCGTGCCCTCCCGCGAGATCGATCAGGCGCGTCGCGCCGGCGGGGATCGGAGTCAGGCGGACTAGCGTTGCGGCATCGAACCGAGCGACTTCGAGCATCGCCTTCTGGTAGTGGCCCCAGGCTTGCTGGTCCCTCAACGTCTCATGGAAATCGACGCCCCGACCCGTACGCGCCAGCGTTTCCAGTTGATCGAGGAGACGCCATTGGGTCTCGTTCCATCGCGCGTAACCGGCGAGTTCCGTAGGCGCGCCCGCAACCATTGTGCGTCGCGCGAGCGGGGACAGCCCATAGCGAGCCTTGCGTTCCTCCAAATATTGGACGTGAGTCAGCGCGCGGAGCAGCAACTCGATCGCGACCCGATCGAGGCGCAGGGCGTCTGCGAGTTCGGCCGCCGTGCGCGACTGATCGCGCAACGCTTCGAACACGCCGAGCCTCACGCCGGCCATGATGGTCCGGGCTTTCAGAGGCCCGAATAACAAGTCGAGGATTGGGATGGGAACCAGTCGCCGCCACAAAGCGACGCGTTCCAGGAAAGTCTCGGGGATGACGCCGAAGTTCATAGTATTGGTTTCAACAGGAAGCTCGTCGGATGGTTCACGTCGTTTCAGCGCGAGATCGTCTCCCTTCGCGCCTTCTGAAGTGACACCGGCTGCGTGGCGTACTCCTCAAGCGCGAGCGCCTTTCCAATGATCTTGGTCGCAATTGACATCCGCCCCTCTCCTTGACCATCGCGATTGATTCGAAGTTCGATAACCGCGAAGGAATAGTCAATGGCCCCCTGCTGATTGATGGCCTCCCAATATCTGAAGTCGCGGCCCGTGAAGACTTCGATCCGCTCTCCGCCGTCCTCGCCCGGGGTCCGTCGTGAGAAATTCAGGTCGTAACCAATACCGTCAGGCGTTCGAATATAGCCTA
>WNGB01011209.1_pt1 | contig 12315 bp, 11 predicted proteins | sample 5400681 | NCBI WGS metagenome assembly WNGB01 (sample SAMN13153367, study PRJNA577476) | soil metagenome | isolation source: 115 cm soil or saprolite under grassland replicate 2 | place: USA:California | collected 2016-06-15 | reverse complement strand
ACACTATCCAGGGGGATCTCAACATAGGTCTCTGTCCCACGTGCAGAGACATCGCCGTTTCTAGGCACGAGGCCATTTTCTTCGACTTCCAGGCCGCGCACCCGTCCGTCAACGTCGGTAAGCACGCGGGTGGGCGACGCAAGAAAGCGGAACAACATACGACCTGGACAGTTGGCTGGTCGGGCCGGCGGGGCTGTGGTGGTCATTTCAGCAATCAGGGCCTCCGCATCTTGTCCCACCGCTTCGAGACGCGGGCGCAGACGCTCGATTTCCTGACGTAACGCAGTCTGGTCCACAAATGCCTCAATGTACTTATATTCTTTCTCGTCGTACTTGCGTTCTGCTGGCCCACGTCGTGCCACTACGATCACTTCCTCAACCTCTGTCCGCAGCCGGAGCAGAAAGTGGGCAATATCAATCATCACATTGCCCATACCGATAATCGCCACACGCTTGCCAATGGGAAACTGCCGGTGGCTGAAAGGCGGCAGATGGTTATAGTAATACACCAGGTCTTTGGCATGCATCACCCCAATCGCATCCTCGCCAGGGAGACCCAGACTCTTGGTGCCTTGTGCCCCAGCGGCACAGATCAAGGCATCGAAACCGAGGGTTTGGAGATCTGCGAGCGTCAACTCCCCCTTCTCGCCCACACTACAGTTGCCATAGTAATCCACCTGAGGATATGCCAGGATCCTGCAGAACTGTTTACGTAAACCTTCCTTCATTTTATGCTTCGTGGGAAAAATGCCATATTCTGCCAAACCGCCAGGTTTGATATCGCGGTTGAACAGCACCACGTGCCCGCCAGCCTCGGCCAATTTCTTCGCAGCATACAGTCCGGCTGGACCAGCCCCGATAATCCCAATCAGATGCCCGCGATATGCCTGTGTGTCCGTCATACGTGATTTCTTCCCTCCGTATTCACACGTCTCTCATGTTAACCGATTCACAACGATATGCTGTGGAAGTTGCATAGTCCTTAGGATTGCCATAGGCACGTGAGTGCAGCCTCTGCCTGTGGCTCCTCGTAAGTCCAGCCTGGCAATTGTCTGTGGACTAGTGACGATAAGGCAGGAGAAAATGCAGTATGGAAAATGTACCACAACCCCCGATTGTTTGTCACGACAGAAACCATGCCAACCGTACCCTATGCCATCTCTAGGCATCTATGGTAAGCAGCACCTTGCCGATATTGCGCCGTGCTTGGAGATAATGGTGTGCCGCGGGAGCGGCGGCAAGGGGGAAGGTCTGCGCAATAACAGGGCTAATCTGCCTTTGCTCATAGAGCTGTAACAGGGTCTGCATCACCTGGCGTAGCAAGTCGGTCTGATCCCACAAACGGCCGAGATGGACACCAATCACCGCCTTGTTCTCGTTGATCAAACGCACGGGATGAAACCAGGGCATACAGAGGAGGTGCCAGAGAGCCGCAAACAGATTGCGGCGTGCCCCAGGACTCATACGCGAGACGCCAAACAGGATCAAACGGCCAAGGGGGGCCAATACTTTATAGCTGTGGGCAAAGGAGCGCCCACCGAAAGGGTCAAGGACAATGTCTACCCCGCGGCCACCAGTGAGCCCATGAATGACCATGGCAATATCGTGATGGTAATGGTCAATTGTATGATGCACGCCTTGCTGGTGCAAAAAGGCATGTTTCGACGCTGCGGCAGTGCCATAAACCTCTGCTTGGCGGAGACGAGCGAGCTGCACAGCTGCCAGACCAACCCCACCAGCTGCCCCATGAATCAGCACATGCTCGCCTGCCTGCAGCCGGCCGCAGATATATAACATGAGGTAGGCAGTCAAATAGTTGACTGGCAATGCTGCAGCGGTGGCAAACGACATGTCGTGCGGCAGAGGGAACACCTGCTGGACTGGCACCACGACACGCTCAGCGTACCCTCCAAAGCGCGTCAGCGCTAGGACGGGCTGTTCAGGCGTGAGGTCGGTGACGCCCTCTCCCACTGCCGCGACCCGGCCAGCAACCTCATAGCCTACAACCACAGGGGGTTTCGGACAATCAGGATAGAGCCCCTGGCGCGCCAGCACGTCAGCAAAATTGACACCAATGGCATGCACAGCGATACACACCGTGCCAGGCGTCACCTGCGGGTTCGGGACCCCCTGAAGCGTCAAAACCTCCGGTGGACCATGGCGGAGAATGCACACCTGGCGCATGTGTGTGCCCTCGGGAGTGCGGGTTATTCCTGACCGCGTTCGCGACGCTGCTCGCGCAGAAACTCTTCCAGCTCCCGCGCGAGCTCCTCGCCACTGGGTAGAGCGTCCGTATTGCCGGGATATTCCTCGTCGTCGTCGTCGTCCTCATCGCGTTCCTCGAGACGGCGGACGTACTCGGCGACTTTGGCATCAGAAGCGAGCACCTTGGCCACACGCCGATCAAAATCGCTGGCTGCGGACTCGAGATCGCTGAGATCCGCGCTGAAATCGAGCAGGGTGAAGGCGCGTCGCACCAAGGCCAGGGCCGCTTTGATGTTGGGTGAGGCGGCAATGTAATGCGGCACATTGGCCCAGATACTGATCGCTGGCAGTCCCTGACGCCGACACGCATCATGCAGGGTGCCAACGATGCCCGTAGGCCCTTCGTAGCGTGACATGGAGAGGTGCAGACGTCGGGCCAGCGCCGGGTCACTGGCGGTGCCTGTTAAGCGCACAGGGCGAGAATAGGCCACGTCAGCCAGCAAGGCGCCGAGCGTCACGACCAACTCCACATGGCATTCGTGGACCACGCGCAAAATCGATTCAATATAGGCGCGCCAATGCAAGTGCGGCTCGACGCCTATACCGATAATCACATCCTGGACGAGGCGCGCATCGCGCGCGTAGGAAAAATCATTGGCTGGCCAGAGGATTTCACGCTCGCCATGGCGCAAGCGCACCTGTGGGCGCTCCTCAACAAAATTGTAAAAGGTCTCCGGATCGAGACTGGCAAACTTGTGTGCCCCTAATCGTTGGGAAAGAAATTTCGCCGCGAACGTGGCTGATGTCCCCGCATCGTTCCAGCCAGCAAACGCCAGCACCAGCATGGGTCGATTCAGGGTTGGAACAGTGAGGAACGATAGGGGGTCCATAGGAGGCTCCTTCCAAAGCCGGTATGTACGTATCTTCTCTCACTTTAGTTGTAACAGAAAAACGGTCGCAGGGGAAGACAAAAGGCTGACATCCACTGCGGACGCGGTATCTCTGACATGCGAGAGAGTCCTGGCGCAGGCCCTGGCGACGGGAACGCGCGGAAGCAGTGGACGCGGCGGCCTCCGTCTGGTATAGTCATCAAATCTCTATCACAAGTAGGAGAGGACCATGAAGCTACTCTTCTTCGACGACTTTAAGTTAGGTGTGCTCAAGGGAGACGCTGTCGTTGACGTGTCGGATGTGGTGCGGGGCATTCCGCACACGGGGCCGCACAACCTTCTCAGCGGGTTGATCGAGCGGTTTGCCGACTATAAGGGGCGTCTGGAGGAGGCGGTGCAGCGAGGGCAGGGCGTAGCGGTCAGCCAGGTCAAGGTCAGGCCACCTGTCCCGAAGCCCTACAACATCGTGTGCATGGCCGTGAACTACATGGAGGATGGGACGCGCGCCGAGCCAGCGCCCATCAATGCCTTCCACAAATCCCCCAATAGTGTCATTGGTCATGGCGACACCATGGTGCTGCCCGATGTCCCCGCCACCATCTTCGAGGGCGAGGCGGAGCTGGCGTTGGTCATCGGCAAGCCAGCGTCCCATGTCCGCGCTGCAGATGCTATGGACTACATCTTCGGATACCTGAATTTCATCGACGGCTCGGCTCGCGGCCTGCCACCGTCGGGCAATACCTTCTACCAGATGAAGTCGCGGGACACCTTCGCTCCTATGGGTCCCTATCTGGTGACCGCCGACGAGATCCCCGACCCGCTCAAACTGCAGGTGCGGCTATGGGTCAACGGGATACTCAAGCAAAACTACAACACCAGCGATATGGCCCACAAGATCCCCCGGGTCATCGAGTGGATCAGTTCCATCCATCCTCTGGAGCCGGGTGATATCATCGCCACTGGCACGAACCACCGCGGGCTGAGCGCCTTCCAGAACGAGGATGTGATCGAGATCGAGACGGAGGGGTTGGGCCGGCTGCGCTTCAACGTGCGCGACGATTTGCACCGCACCTGGGGCCGGGAGACGCGGCTGGAGATGCAACAGAAGGGGCTCGAGGGGACGACCCCTCAACTGGAAGGCAAGTACGCGCGGCGCTAAGCCACACGCAAGGGAGGAATCATCATGAGCGTACCTCAGGAGATCGGTCATCTCGTACTCAATGTCACTGATGTCGCACGGTCGACAGCATTCTACCGTGACGTGGTAGGTTTTCAAGTGGCCAGGTATCGCCCGAATGGCACGGGTGCCTTTTTGACCTGTGGTGTTGTACACCACAACCTCGCCCTGTTCAAAGCGCCTGAGAAGGCCCAGCCGGCCCAAAAGGGACAGATTGGGCTGAACCACTTCGCGTTCAAGGTGGAGAGCTACAGCGCTTTGCAGGAAGCCCATAAGCGTCTGGTGGAAGCCAACGCCACAATTGACCACATCGTGGACCACGGCATGACGCGGAGCGTCTACTTTCTGGACCCCGACGGGATTGAGATGGAGCTGTTCTGCAATACCTTTGACACCGAAGAAGAGGGACTGGCCTTCATGAAATCGACCCCCGGCCAGGCTGCCCCTCTGGACATCACTGCTCCGGAGCCCGTAAAGCCGGCTATTCCGCAAGCTGACTATACCAAGGTCGGCTAAATATCCATCTACTGAGGCTAGTGCCGGGGGCTGTGTCATCGCAGCCCCCCGGTTGCCTCAACAGACCCTTCACATGGCAGCCCGCTCTTCCAAAAAGCCAATAAGCTGGTCGCGCAACTGATAATAGTCAGCATGATTGAGTACTGCCGCACGGGAGCGCGGTCGTGGGAAAGGCACCATGAGCATCTCCCCAACCGTTGCGCCTGGACCGCTGGTCATCATGACGACCCGGTCCGCTAGAAACAGAGCCTCATCGACATCGTGCGTGACCATCACCACGGTTTTACGGTCCTCGTCCCAGAGATGCATCAGCTCATCCTGAAGTTCCATGCGGGTAAGGGCATCGAGCAGACTGAACGGCTCATCGAGCAGCAAGACTTTTGGCTCGAGGGCAAAGGCGCGGGCAATGCCGACGCGCTGGCGCATGCCTGCGGACAACTCGTCGGGGTAGGAATCCACCACCCCTCCCAGGCCTACCATCCCCAGGTAGTGCTCGGCTAAGCGGCGCTGTTCAACACGGCGGTAACCGCCCTGCACCTGCTCCACGGCCAGGAGGACATTGTCACGCGCTGTGCACCATGGGAGAAGTGCGGGGGATTGAAATACTACCCCACGATCCGTCCCGGGACCACTGATCTCTCTCCCGCCCAGAATCACGCCACCCTCAGTCGGTTCGTTCAGCCCCATGACGATTGACAACACCGTCGACTTGCCGCAGCCTGAATGGCCGATGATACAGACGAACTCCCCTTCATGCATGCGCAAGTTAAAATTCTTGACGATCACCGCAGGGCCGTGCGGCGTGTCGTAGCTCTTGCCCAGCTGCGTAAATTCTAAAAAGCGCTCGTGCATTACTGTCGCCCTCCCACTGGCTGCCGGCGCGAGGACACCACTGCGCCTCTGGCGTGCCGGGCTTTGAGAAGAAATTCTGTAATGCCCCGGCGGGCGTCCTGGTAGGAGGCGTCCAGACTCAAATGACGCCGAGAACGTGGACGCGGGATGACCACGGGAATGTCTGGACCGAGGGTAGCGCCAGGCCCTGGTGTCAGTGGATAAATACGATCAGCAAGGAGGATCGCCTCGTCGACATCGTTGGTGATCATCACCACGGTCTTGCGCCGCTCGAGCCAGATACGCGCCAACTCGTCCTGCAATGTGGCGCGGGTGAGGGCATCGAGAGCGCTAAACGGCTCATCAAGAAGCAGCACTTTAGGGTCAATGGCGAGCCCACGCGCCACGGCGACGCGCTGGCGCATACCGCCCGATAACTCATGGGGACGTTTGGTCATGGCGTCTCCGAGATTCACCAGACGCGCCCAGTGCTCTGTACGCTGACGTTTCGCAGCGGCCGGGAGGTTCGGAAAGACAGCATCGACAGCCAAATAAATATTCTCGAAAACGGTGAGCCATGGTAATAACGAGTAGTTCTGGAACACGATGCCACGATTGGGCCCTGGCCCAGTAATCGGCGTTCCTGCCAGACAGATCTCGCCATCGTCAGGTGTGATGAGACCAGCGATAAGCGAGATCAAGGTGGTCTTGCCGGAGCCTGAATAGCCTACGATGGCAATAAACTCGCCTTCCTCGACCTCCAGGTCAACACTCTGGAGGACCAGATTGGGACCTCTCGGTGTCTTGTAACTCTTGCACACGTCCCGTAGTTGCAGAAATGCCATGGTCAGCACGCTCCTCACGCCGTTTTGAACTTACGTTCGACCATCCCCATAAGCCGATCCAGGAGAAATCCGATCACCCCAATGGTGATGATGGAGAGGAGAATGTGGGAGTAAACGAGACTGTTGTATTCTTGCCACAGGAAGCCACCGACACCGGGGGCTCCCGTGAGCATTTCGGAGGCCACAATGACCAGCCAGGCAATCCCCAAGGACAGACGACAGCCTGTAAAGACATAGGGAAGCGTGGCAGGGATGATCACTTTGCGGAGCATCTTCATGCGTGGGAGCTTGAGCACACGCCCAACATTGAGATAATCCTGTGGGATGCTGCGGACTCCCACCGCAGTGTTAATCACGGTTGGCCACATCGCGCAAATAGCGATGGTAAAGATGGCGGCCGGTTCCGACTGCCGGAAAATGACCAGCCCGAGGGGCAGCCAGGCCAGTGGGGAAATGGGTCGCAGCACCTGGATCACCGGATCGAAAGCGCGGTTGAAAGACGCTGAGAGGCCCAACAGAAATCCCAGCGGCATCCCCACCGCGATGGCCAGGCTAAAGCCCTTGGCGACCCGGAGGAGGCTCAGGCCAGCGAAGCGGGCGATCCCCTGGTTCATTTCTCCGTCCTTGAAAAACGGGCGCAGAATGTAGGTTTGTGACTCGTGCCAGGTTTTGAGGGGCGAAGGCAGATCAGGCGCCACCGTTTGACTCAAGATCGTCCAGATGAGCAAAACGACGCCTACCCCCAGGAGGGGCAGCATGAAGGCGAGAGGCTCAAAGCGTTTCGTCATGACGGCACCCTCCTAGACCATGTTGTGTACAGCAAAAGCGCGGGCATACTCCTCAGGCCGCGCCGGATCAAATTCAACCCCATCAAAGAATTTTTCTTTCTGCATATCTTCCTGCGGCGCGTCCAGACTCATCTCCTTGGCGACCTCACGGTAGAGGTCCGGCCGATGCACGCGATTGGCGAGCCCCGTGTAGTCGACCCCTTCCTTCACCATGCCCCAGCGTCGAAACTGCGTGAGCCACCAGATCCCGTGGGACTTCCAGGGGAAGTTTGTGTGACGGTCGAAAAACGTCATATAATATTTGTCCTGCTCCGCGGGACGTCCGTCGCCGTAATCGTACTGGCCAAGCATGCGCCCTAGAATGACTTCCTTCTGCGTGTTGATGTATTGGGGCCGTGCCACGACTTCAGCGACATGAGGACGATTCTCCATCTTGTCGATGTACTGACTGGCCTCCACCACAGCCCGTATCACGGCTTTGACAGTCTTGGGATTTTTCGTGGCGAACTCTTCGGTGAAGCTCAGCACTTTCTCAGGATGGTCTGGCCATATCTGCTGTGTCGTAATTGCCGTAAAACCAATGCCATCGGCAATAGCCCGGGCATTCCAGGGCTCTCCGACACAAAAGCCATCCATCTTGCCCACCTTCATATTGGCCACCATCTGCGGCGGCGGAATGGTGATGAGAGTAATGTCTTTGTCAGGGTGAATACCCCCAGACGCCAGCCAGTAACGTGTCCACATCGCATGCGTACCGGGGGGAAAGGTCATCGCAAAGGTCAGCGGCGTACCGGCCTGCTTGGCAGCCTCTACCTGGGGCTTGAGGGTTTCTGGGGTCTTGACCCCCTTCGCGACAAACTCCTTCTTGAGCGTGATGGCCTGGCCGTTGCGGTTCAGATAGCAGGGAATAATCATCGGCTTCACGGGCGAGCCGAGGAGCCCCATCGTCGACGCGTACGCCATACCGAGGAGGAGATGCGACGCCTGATTTTCTCCGAGGCTCAAGCGGTCCCGGATCACCGCCCAGGAGGCCTCCTTGGAGATAGTAGCTTCAATACCATATTTTTTAAATAGCCCCAGCTCGTAAGCCATTACGAGAGACGAACAGTCCGTTAGCGCGATAATGCCAAGGCGGACGTTGGGAGTTTCTGGCGCGTCCGACGCATAGACCGCACCAACCCAGCCCTGTGGCAAACCCGCCAGGAGCAGGGCGAGCCCCGTTTGCCCCGCTCGTGTCAGGAACTCCCGCCGCGTCGATTGGGTCGTCGCTTTTGGCTGCTCTAGCCCATGCGTCACGACCGCTTCCTCTGCCATGTCTTGCCCCTCCTCTGTTCCATATTCTGTACTCAGCCGCCTGAGCAACCGAGAATGTGAGGGTGCCCCCACCCCCACAATTTGTTTGAGGAAGTAGCAAGGTATGTGCCAGACGATACGCAACCCTGCCAAAATACCTTAGCCTTTTTGTTTACAGGGAGTTCCTGCGATGCCGAGGAAAGAAAAGGCATTCCGGTAGCAGGGAAATCCCTACGTTTTTGGCATTTTTCCAGATTAAATGGACGAGAACGTCGTTCAACATCGTTGGCGCTCAGAGAACTTGTCGACAGTGCGGTCACCAGGAAGAGGAGAGGGACTCTATGAAGCAATCAGCTTTGTCAGTTTTTCCTCTTGAATCAACAAAGATGTAGTTTAGTGACAGGACCATCCCACCAGCAGATGACTTCTGTCGGATATGAGAGCCAATGGCAGACATGACTCTGGCTTGTGTGTCTATCGGCTCCTGGAGAGTCTGGACGCCTTCTGTGGATAATTCTTATTTGTCAGCTTTTCTATTGGAAACGACAAAGATGTCTTTTATTGCCAAAGTATAGAGGTTCCCTCAAACATCCTGTTGGGGAATGTGCAATGGTAACTCTCGCGATTACAACATCGAATATGGCAATACAGTCTTATATTAACCAAGAGAAATTTTGCAATGTCTGGCATAGATTTTGCTTGTCTTGCTAAATCGTGAATGAACATAATGTGGTGTGATGACAATATGATGCAGCAGAGCATATAGATGCATCTAGAGTAATAGATGCAGGGAATAAAGATTTTAAGCAGCTTTATGTGTCAAGAGTTGTATTATATGTTGCGGAACTTAGTAGGGCTGAGCCTGGCTTAGGATATTTGATCAACGAGATGTGTGAGATCCCAGCAGTCGTGAAACGTTCTCCCTTGCCCCTCAGGGAGAGCGTGGGGGTGAGGGTCCCGCCACACCGCGGGTGCTCTCCTCGCCCTCACCCCCGCAAGGTGCACAGAGAGGCAGAAAGGATAGGTCTCTCTAAGCGTTATAAGAGCGTCATCACACAGACGGTTGAAAACAGAAGTCGCCAAGGTGGGTGATGTCTAACTTCACAGGGGCCTCATAACTCTTGCTGTACCAAATTTTAGAGCGTCTAGCCGTATCACAGCCCTCGCGCTTCGTCCGCCCCTCCGAAGCGCGTCCCTCCATGGTGCGTCTAGGCGCTCTGAGTAGTAATGTATAGCTTGGCCTATGCAACCCACTGGAAACGCACTTGGAAGTCGTCGCGTTCCAGGGTCACCTGCTTCAGCAAATCTGCGACTCTGTCGAAATCCTCTCCCATGGCCTGCCGCGAAGCTGCTGCATGTTCCCATACTACTTCCACCGGTCCTGCTATGTCGGTCGTGAGCACATCCCAGAGGGCATCCAGATTCCGCCCGAAGTATGCCGGCAAATCGAGCTGGTGGGCGACCTCATCATAGAAGATGTCCAGAGAACAGATCATCCGACCGGGAAGGCGGCAACACTTTACTGACATGGGGGCACCTCGGTGAATGTTTGGTAGTGATCGACCGTGACCCAGTGCAGTCCGTCATTTGAGTAGACAAGACGCTTGGCGCCACGGTGTCCTCCTTTGTAAGTGAGGTCCGCCTCATGCCATGTCCTACCGCCGTTCGGCAGCTGCCCCTCTCGATTGATAAAGAGATCCCCGCCAATGCTCTTGCCTTTCAGTTTCTTGACCGCCCACAAGTTCTGCCCCGGCCTCCAGCCCATCTTTTGGGCTTGCTTCTTGGTCACAAATTTTGGCGGGAGTTTCGTGTGATGACTCGCATTGAGGCTTTGCAGAACGGCGACCAACTCCGGCTCGGCGATCTTGGGCTGCAGGGACTGATTCACAGCGTGAACAGCCGTGGCGCAGGTCGCGGCATAGAGTAGACCAGGCATGATGGCAAGCGCTAGCACGGTCAGAAGGGACAGGACAAGGCACGTAGAAAGACGCCTATGGCAACGCACCATGGTGGTGCCCCCTTAAGAAGTTGGTGTAATGAGCACGTGTAGAATGGGTGGCGCGCCTCACAACCGTACCATCGGTAGCTTACCAGTTGCAGCCAAGCCAGTAAAGGGAGGCGGGCGACTGTGTGACCCGCTTCGTGCGTCACACTGCCATGGTCGGGATGATGACTGCAGTGCTGAGCGGCATAGCTTGTGATCTCCGGTCGTAGAGTTTATAGTGCCTTCCATGACCACATCCGTATAAGGAATAAGGAGAGCCACGGATGGTTCTCCTCTGGATGTGGAGCTGCTCTCTTATCTGTGTCGTAAGGAATGTGCATGCCTACTGCGCAATTACCCGGCAATTTACGTCTGTATTATGAGGATGACGATTTTACGGATCCATGGGCGGCATCGGAGACCGTCATCCTGCATCATGGTAATGCGAAGAATTCCCAGCTGTGGTATGCCTGGGTCCCGTTATTAGCGGGGGAGTTCAGGGTCATCCGCCTGGATGCACGTGGTTTCGGCAAGTCCTCTCTTCCTGAACCTGGCTATCCCTGGTCTTTAGAGGGATTTGCGACTGATCTGGCGAACCTTATGGACTATCTGAAGATTGAGAAAGCGCATCTCGTGGGCGAAACCATCGGCGGGACTATTGCGCTGCAGTTCGCCTACCAATTCCCGCAACGGCTCCATACCGTCACGACATGTACGTCACCGTATAAATTTCGTGGTGTTCCCACCTACCTTGACTACTACAACCTGGTGCAGGAGCAGGGCGTTGAAGCGTGGGTCAGGCAGACAGCAGACCGGCGGTTAGAACCGGGCAAATCTGACCCGAGGCACCACGAGTGGTATGTACAACAAATGAGCCAGACGTCACAGCGCGTTGTCCTGGAAACCTTAGCATATCTCTCGACCGTCGATTTAACGCCTGTCCTGCCCCACGTCACCACGCCTGCTCTCGTTATGGTGGGTGAGCTCAGCGCCATGAATACGCCCGAGCGCGCGCAGCGCATGGTAGATCTCTTACCAAACGGGACCCTGGTAGAAGTGCCGGGGGCGAGTGGCTATGTGCAACACTCCGCGCCGGCGCAGTGCGTGGCTCTATGGCGGGACTTCATCAAGGCGTTAACGTAACCGCCGTTGGTAGTGCCCAGGGACGCCTGCGAGATGGTGCGCCGCCTCCCGCACGGCTCTCTTGGGTGCTTGCCCTCCTGCAACGCCCAGGGGTTGTAAGGGTACCGTGTGATAAAAGGCTTGAGTCTGTGCCATACTCTAGGCAGAATAAGGCCCTATACCACGGCAAAGCCAGTGCATATGCCCCCTCAGGTGGGCCAGATGCTCGGGGTGAAGACGCTGCATGACGAGAGGAGACCGCGAGCGTGTTAGAGTATGATACCAGTTGGATCGGGAAAGAATTTGATCGTTACGCCTACAACGTGACCAAAGAAGAGATGGTCGAATTTGCCCAGGCCGTTGGAGAAACCAATCCATTATACACGGACGAGGCCTATGCCAAGACGACACCCTACGGGAGCATTATTGCCCCTCCGACGTTCTGCGTGGTCTTCCGCAGCCATGCCATGCTCCCCGACCTCAAGCTGAGTTACGGCAAGCGCGGCTTTGATGGTGGCAAGGAGTGTGTGTTTCTGGCACCGATTCGTCCTGGAGATACGATCACCGGGGTGGACCGCATCGCGCAGATCTACGAAAAGACGGGGCGGAGTGGCAGCATGATCTTCATTGTGCGAGAGAGTGAGCTGACCAATCAGCGCGGTGA
>WNGB01011205.1_pt1 | contig 12317 bp, 12 predicted proteins | sample 5400681 | NCBI WGS metagenome assembly WNGB01 (sample SAMN13153367, study PRJNA577476) | soil metagenome | isolation source: 115 cm soil or saprolite under grassland replicate 2 | place: USA:California | collected 2016-06-15 | reverse complement strand
GAGGAGCCCGAGGTCGCCGCGGCGCTGCACCGGTGGCTCGCGACGACGTTGGCGGAGCGCTTGAACGATACGCTGCGGGCGGTCGACGCCCTGCTCGACTAGAGGCCCGTTTATCAGCGCTCGAGCAGCGCGCGCTCGAGCCGCCGAGACCAGGTCGCCTTTCGTGATGGAGCGACCGTACGAACGACCGGACGCCTATAGAGCAATCGCTTCCCACCGGAAGCGGCACCGCCAGCGGCGACGAATCGCGAGAAGCGCCCCGCATTGATCTCCGCGATTTCTCTCCTTTCCCGGACACCTCCACGATTCCTCCCCCGGCGCGGCTGTGCACCCGGCTGCGTGCTGGGCACGAGGGTGAGGTCGTCCAATCGAGCAGCGACGTCATGATTCGCCGGTCAAGCCTCGAGCCCTCCCGGCCTCCGGCCCTCGTATCCGCTAGCCGGCATGGTTCAAGCGCTCAGTCGGGTGGGACTTCCGAGCGCCGCCAGTGCCGAAGGAGCCGCTGGTTCGATCGATGATCGATCAAGGTGCTGTCTCGCCTTCCCCTTCGGGCGTACAGTCTGCCTGATGAGTTCGAATGCAAGGGTTGCGGCCGTCACCGGAGCGGCGCAGGGGATCGGTCGGCGCACGGCCGAGGTGCTCGCAGATCGTGGGTACGCCCTCGCACTGATCGACCTGCGCGAATCCACCGAGACGGTGGGGGCGGTGCACGAACGGGGCCGGGACGCGCTGGACGTTCCCGGTGACGTGTCAGTGGAGGCGGACGTGGCGGCGTTCTCCGAGCAGGTGCGAGAGCGGTTCGGCCGCGTCGACGTCCTTGTCAACAACGCCGGGATCTCCCTCATCACACCGGCCGAGCACACCAGGGCCGAGCAGTGGCGGCGGGTGCTCGCGGTGAACCTCACCGGCCCGTTCCTACTCTGCCAGGCCTTCGGCCGAATGATGCTAGAGGCAGGCGTCGGCTCGATCATCAACGTCGCGTCGATCGCGGGGCTTCGGGGCGTGGCCGACCGTGCCGCCTACAACGCCAGCAAGCATGGCTTGGTCGGACTCACCCGCACCCTCGCCGCCGAGTGGGGCGGCAGGGGCGTTCGGGTGAACGCGGTCTGCCCCGGCTGGGTGAAGACGGAGATGGACGTCGCGGACCAAGCTGCGGGCGGGTACGTGGATACCGACATCGTCGAGCAGGTGCCGATGGGGCGCTTCGCCGCGCCCAACGACATCGCCGAGGCCATCGCCTTCCTCGCCGACCCCGCAGCGAGTGGCTTCGTCAATGGCGTCACGGTCCCCATCGACGGTGGCTGGACGGCTGACGCGAGCTGGACCAGCCTGCGTCTGCGCAAACGCTGATCAGCACTCAGCGCGAGCGGCGTCACCGGTGCTGCTGCATCCACCGGCGAACCAGGCGAGCATCCGACGAGCCCGCCCGTCGACGGAAGCCTCCAGGCGAGCGCCCGACAGGATCGGAAGTCCGGGCCTTGTGGCGACCGCCGGGATCACAGCCTTCAGCTGGGCGGCAAGCGCCTTCGCGGACAGAGTGAGCTTCATGTGAGCCTCCTTCGTGGATAGCGGGGACTAGGGATAGCGGGGACTAGCGGCCGGCACTGGTGCGCCTCAGACCGCTTCCTTCGCGTTGGAACTGCCGCGCTTGCAGCGGTGCTCCTGCCGGAACCACTCCTTGGGCCAGAGCAGCGCCGGGTGCAGGCCGAGCCGACATGAGATCCGGTCGGCCACTAGCCCTGACACGGTCTGTGCAGCCAGAAGCCTGAACAGGTGCCGGGTGGTGAGGCCCGCCCGATCGGCGAGCTCGTCCCAGGTCAGGCTCTCGGCGTCCCGGAGCCGGAGGCACGATCATCGTGGACGACCCACAAGACAACCTCTGCCCCTGCCCTGGGACGTGGACGTTCGAGATCGCCGGCGACCAGGTGACGTTCCAGGTGGAGCCCGATATCTACATCGTGGCCACGTGGGAAGCGGCTCCCTTCCACCGGGTGAGTTGAGATTGCGCGGGCCCAGCCTGACGGCGCTCCTCAGGACGGCCTTGCTCCTCATGGCTGCCTGCACCCGGTCGTCGGAGGAGTTTCGTCCTACGTTCCGGCAGACGCCATGCCCGCACGACATCACCGCCGTCGTGCTGACCCAGGCGACCTGCGGCTTCCTCACCGTCCTGGAGGATCGGTCTGAGCCGGAGGAGGGCACCATCACGCTCTTCGTCACCCGTATCCAACCCCCCCGCCGGCAACCCGAGACCCGACCCAGTGTTCGTTCTCGGCATCGACCTTGGAGACACTCCGGACTACGCGGGATTCGCCCCTGGCGCCCAGCGCGTCAACCGCGAGCTCATCCTGCTCGACCAGCGGGGGATCGGTCACTCGGAGCCGACCCTGGGCTGCCCCGAGGTGGGGCGCCTCGGGGAGCGTCTGCTCGGCGCCCGCCTCTCCGACGCCACCGTGAGGGAGGACCTCCGGAGTGCGGTGAAGGCTTGCCACGATCGCCTAACCGGGGAGGGGATCGACCTGTCCGCCTACAACCTGGCGGAAAGCGACGCAGACGGCGAGGACCTGCGGCGCGCACTCGGGATCCCCCGGTGGAACATCGGGTCATACGGGAGCGCGTCGCGCATCGCGCTCGAGATCGTGCGACGCTTTCCGGAACACGTGCGCGCGCTGTGGCTCGACACCCCGCAGTTCCCGCAGGTGGACGAGCTCACCTTGGGCCTCACAGAGATATCCGCCGACTGCGCCGCCGATCAGGCGTGCAGCCGCTGGTTCCCCGATCTGTCGAACGCTCTCCAGGAGGCAGTAGCCCCGGCTGGATGAGGAGCCGGTGACGGTCACCGTTGCTGACTCGTCGGCGGCGGAGACCGCGGGACACCCCCTCCGGGTCGTGGTGGACGGCGGAGCGTTTCTGAGGGCTCTTCGCGCCATGGCCTCCAACATCGACCTCGACCTGGCGCCTCGGGTGCCCGCTACCATCTACGGTGCCCTTGAGGAAGAGGTCGACCTCGTCGCCGGCTCTTGTCCGAGGAGCCGCTCTGCTTGGGTTACCAGCCCGTCTGCGGAGACCACCCCGTTCTTCGAGGGCGCGTTCTTCTCCATCCTCTGTCACGACGAGGTCCCCTTCGTGGAGGCCTCACAGCTCGCCGGGTTGGCCGAAGGCGATCCCGGGCTCCAGGAGGCGTATGTCGCGAGCCCGTACCTGGACGTGTGCGATGCCTGGGACGTGGGGGAGGCGCCTCGGTCGCGCACCGACCGGTCTCGTCCGACATCCCGATGCTCGTCTACGTCGGGCGATACGACGCCTACGGCTCCCTTCCCGTCGCCGAGCAAGCGGTGGCCTCGCTCTCCGGGTCCTTCCTCGTCTACGTGCCGTACCAAGGACACAACGTGCTCGGCTCGCTCGATTGCTACCGGAACATCCGCAACGCTTGGAGCGAGAACCCCACCACCTCGCCTCCCGACACCGGCTGCATCGAGGAGCTCCCGCCCCCGAGCTTCGAGGCGAGTTGAGGAGCCTGCTGGGGCTCACGTAGGCGGCCACGGCCGAAGTCTCCACTCCTGGTGGCACTTCGAGGACTTCGGCCCTCCGACACCGCGAACCCGCAGCTAGAGCCCACTGTGGCTCTTCCGGCGGGACGCAGCATCCGATCGGCTCCGGGCGAATCTGCGCCCGATCTGCGCCCGGCGAGGAGCGAACGTTGTTCCGGAACCTCTACACGCGGCGAAAGGCCGCCCGGCTCGAGGCGGAGGCCCGAGCCCGCGGGGAGGACGTCGACTACCTCACCACCGAAGCTCCGGAGGCGTTCCGCGCTCAACTGATCCTTGCCCTGATGGACACCGGTGGTCGGGAGATCTTCCACGCCGCCACGGGTTCCTCGCGCGGGCCCGAGGCGAGATCCATCTCTCCGGGAGCCGGAAGGACCCGGAGGACGACCTCCTCATGCTGATCCAGAACGGTTCGACGGATGACCTGCTGGACGTGATCGGAGACGCGTACGAGACGAGCTTCGGCCACCCGGACCTTGCCGATACCGCGGGACTGTGGCACATGCGGGAGGCGTTCCTCGAGGATCACAGGCTCGCGTTCGACGTGATCGACGGCGTGGTCGACAAGACCTCGGAGGAGCTCCACCGCGAGGTCGTCGTGCCGGCCCTCTCGCTCCTCCACGGCCGGCCCCGGTCCGCCGACGCAGAATGGCAGTACCGGGACGCCCTCGACGAGCTCGCGGGCCGCAAGTGGGGCGACGCGATCACGGATGCGAACGCGGCCGTCGAACAGACCCTCCGCATCATCCTCGGCCGCGGGCAGGGGCAGCTACGGGACCTCCTCGCCGAGGCTCGACAACGCGGCCTGTTCGGCGACGCTCAGGAGCGGTGGCTCAGCCGTTCGTGAACGGGCTCCGGGCTCTCTCCGACTTGCGGAACGCCGAGGGCGACGCCCACCGTGCCGGCACGGACGCCCGGTCGACCGCGTGGCTCGCCGTGCATTGGGCGGCGCGCTCATCGTGTTCCTCGTCGAGCGGTCCGAAGGGAACTAGCGGCAGAAGATCGCCTCGCCCACCCGGTCGATCGCGGCGGCGAGCCGTTCCTCGCGCGTGTGCTGAGACCTGCATCGTGATCGCCGGGGACGCGTGCCCGAGGAGCTCGGAGACGTACACGGTGTCGACGACGAACGCCCCGGGCTCCTGCAGCGCGAGGGATCGCTTGAGCCCGGCCGGATCGCGGCGTCATACTCCGCTCATGAGTTCGCACGACTCCCCCCACGGGAACGCGGACCTCATCTACCACCTCCGGTCTCTCCCCCTCATCGGTGCGGTTCTCCACCTCGGCGCCCATCCGGACGACGAGGACTCCGGCACCATCGCCTATCTGTCGCGAGGGCTGGGGATCCGGACGGTGTACTGGTCGGCGACCAGGGGAGAGGGCGGCCAGAACCGGCAGGGCCCGGAGAAGGGTGAGGCGCTCGGGATCGTCCGCACGTGGGAGAGCCTCGAGGCCCGCCAGGTGGACGGTGGCGAGGTGTTGTACGGCCCCTTCTACGACTTCGGGTTCAGCAAGAGCGGGGAGGGCGCGCTCTCCATGTGGGGTCGGGAGGACGTGGTCCGCGAGATCACCCGGGCCATCCGGATGGTCCAACCGCTGGTCGTCATCAGCAGGTGGTCGGGCGGCCACGACAATGGGCATGGGCAGCATCAGGCGATCGGTCTCGTCGCTACTGAGGCGTTCGAAGCCGCCGCGAGCCCGGATGCGTTCCCCGAGCTGGCCGAGCAAGGTCTCGTTCCCTGGCAGGCCCGCAAACTCTACCGGTCCGTGCAAAGGGATTGGCAACCGGGCGAGGATCTCGCGCTGGGTCGGGTGGTGCCCGAGCTCGAACGCGATGGCATCGTTCGGATCAACGCCGGGGGATTCGACCCGGTCTCGGGGCGGACCTTCCAGGAGTTGGCGGCGATCGGTCGGAACCGCCACCGCAGCCAGGCCATGGCCGAACTCCCCGCACGCGGCGACTACTTCAACTACTACGAGCTCGATCGCAGCCAGGTCCGCGTTCGGCAGCCCGAACAGGGGTTCTTTGATGGGCTGGATCCCACCCTCACGGGCCTGGCGGAGTACCTAGGAGGTGGACGGGCCGGTCTTCGGGAGGTGCTCGCCGAAGCGCGTTCGTGGGCGGAGACGGCCGCGCGGAGTTTCCACCCAGCCGACCCGAGAGAAGCCGGTAGAGCGGTCCTGCGAGGGTTGGAGTCGCTTCGGGCGGCGCATGGGCTCGCGAACGCGGGCGGCAGCTTCGACCTCGCCGCCTCGGCACTGGCCACGGCGATCGCGCGCAAGGTGCGTTCGTTCGAGGAGGCCGCCGCCCGATGCCTCGGGATCCGGCTCGACTGCCTGGTGGACCCGCGACGCGTGGTTCCGGGCGAAGACGTCCGCGTCACGGCTCGCGTCTGGTGTCCGGGCATTCATCGAGCGGATGACCTCCAGCTCGATCTGCGCCTGCCCGAGGGATGGACGGTCAGGCCGGGGCACGAGGCGCATCCCGTGGGCGAGCCGGAGAGCGAGCCGAACCATCAGGTGACGTTCGAGGTCCACGTCCCGGAGACCGCTGCGTTGTCATGCCCCTACTGGTTGCGCGAACCTCGCGACGGATATCGGTACCGGTGGCCGACGGCCGGACCCTGCGGTCTCCCATTCGATCACGCCCTGGTGACGGCTAGGGCACGCCTCGCCATCGACGGACGACACGTCTCCGTGGAGGCACCGGGAGTGAGCCGCGAGACGTTCGTGGGCGGCTTCCGCGAACTCCCCCTCGCGGTCCTTCCCTCGATGGCCCTCAGACCACGGGAACGGCGCTTGATCCTCCCCATCGTGACGTCCGACCGGGAGGTGGACGTCCAGGTCTCCGTTCGGGCGACTCGGGAAGGGGGGGCCAAGGGTGAGCTCAGCATCGACATCCCGGATGGCTGGACCGCTCATCCGCACGACGTGGCGCTGCTCTTCCCTCGCGGCGGCGAGTCGCGGAGCTTCCGCTTCAAGCTCACGGTCCCTCCGGACACCCCCCCCGGGATCTCTCGCCTGGCCTACAAGGTCGCTTCGGGCCAGCACCGCCACGGCACCGTGCTGCAGCCCGTCTGGCAGGGAGCATCGGGCGTGCCGAGGCCAGCGGACGAGACGAACTGCATCGCCGAGGCCTTCGTCATGACCCCGGCCGAGGTCTCCATCCATCGTCTGGATGTGGACTTCGTCCGCACCCTCAGGTACGGGTACGTGGAGGGCGTCGAAGACGAGATCCTCCCATCCCTTACCGGCTTCGGATTGGACACGGCCCTCCTGTCCGATGATGATCTGGCGTATGCGGACCTGAGCTCCTTCGACGCGGTCGTCGTGGGCTCGAACGCGTATCTGGTCCGCGACGAGGTCCGCAAGAGCGCCGGCCGACTCCTCGAGTACGTCGAGCTGGGAGGCACGCTCATCGTCCAGTACCAGGCATACGGCTATCAGGCGGACGGCCTCGCTCCGTATCCCTTCCGCTACCACCAGCCGCACGATCGCGTGACGTTCGTGGACGCTCCCGTGACGCTGCTCGACGAGAAGCATCCCGTCCTCCACCTCCCCAACAGGATCACGGATGCTGACTTCGATGGCTGGGTGCACGATCGAGGTCTGTACTTCTGGGGAGAGTGGGACCGACGCTACGTCCCTGTCCTCGAGTGTCACGACCCCGGCGAGGGGCCTCAGCGAGGGGGTCTCCTGATGGCCAGCTTCGGACAGGGCACGTACGTGTACGCGGCATACTCCCTCTTCCGCCAGATCCCCGCCGGCGTTCCTGGGGCGATCCGGCTCTTCGCCAACCTGCTGGGGCTGGCCGAGGCTCGGATCCTGGAACGGGCGGAGCGGGCGCGAAAGGTGCAACTCTTCTCCTTCATGACCGACGACCAGCTGCACGAGGTCGTCCGGCTGATGTCCGAGATGTGGTTCGAGGATGGGGCGTTCCTCGCCCGCGAAGGTGAGCCAGGGAGCGATCTGTTCCTCATCCTCGAGGGCGGAGTCGAGGTCCTGAAAGACGCGGGTGGCCTTCGAAAGCGGTACGTGGCCGGGGTGGGCGAGACGGTGGGCGAGCTGGCCGTTCTCACGGATCTGCCTCGCTCGGCCTCGCTGCGGGCGAAGGGCGGCCTTCGGGTCCTCTCCATCCGTGGGGACCACTTCCGCCGGCTGCTGAGGGAACACTGGGATCTGACCGAGGGAGTGATCCGCATGCTCGCTACCAGGCTCGCGGACTAGGCGACGTGCGTCTTCGGATCGGCATCGTCTGCCACGCCGGGGTCGGAGGGAGCGTGCGCGTGGCGGTGGGATTGGCATCGGCGCTGGCCCTCCGCGGGCATCGCATCCACCTCATCGCCAGGACCCCTCCACCGGGCTCACGGAGGCGGGCCTCGCGGGTGACCTTCCACGGTCTGCGGGGCGGGCGGGAACGGCTGACCTCCCACCTCGAGGCCGACTGGTCTCCATCGGACCTGGAATCCTTCCTCGACCTCGTCTTGTCCGTGATCGCGTCCGCCGACCTCGACGTGTTGCACTTCCACTACGCGGTGCCGTTCGGGGAGATCGCCGCCCGCGTGCGTCACAGGCTCGGCGCAGCCGGTCCCCGTCTCGTGATGACGTTGCACGGAACCGATGTCAGTTCTCTCGACGGCGACCCGGACACCGGGCACGTGATCGGACGCACGCTCACCGGGCTCGACGGACTGACCACGGTCTCGAACAGTCACGCCAAGCTCTCGACGGACGTGTTCGGGTTCGAGCGTCCGCCCGAGGTCATCCCGAACTTCGTGGATCTCCAGACGTTCCGGCCTAGGAGGACGCTCGGGGTCCCTACAGGGGCCAGCATCCGCCGACGTCCCCGCATCGCTCACGTATCGAACTTCAGGCCGGTGAAGGATCCGGAGCGCGTCGCTCGGGTCTTCGCCCGGGTGCGCGACCAGCTGGACGCCGAGCTGTGGTTGATCGGCGACGGTGACGGCATGGGTTCGGTGCGCGCGATCCTGCGAGGCGCCGGCGTCGAGCGGGACGTTCGGTACTTCGGACTGCGGCGGGAGGTGCACCGGATCCTCCCGAGGTGCGACCTGATGCTCCTCACGAGCAGGACGGAGAGCTTCTGCCTGGCCGCCTTGGAAGCGGCCGCCTCCGGGGTGCCCGCCGTCGCCCCGCGGGTCGGAGGCCTCCCCGAGGTGATCGCGGAGCGCCGGACAGGGCTGTTGTACGAGGCCGGGAACGAGGAGGAAGCGGTCCGGGCGGTCCTCCAGCTCCTGGCTGACGATGAGCTCAGGCTGGCCATGGGACGAGCCGCGGTCCGCCGAGCACACCGGTTCTCGAGGGAGGCGGTCGTGGTACGGTACGAACGCCTGTACCGCGACGTGCTGGTTGGAGGAGCGAGCGTCCCGTATCCGGCGCCGGCAGCGACCCCCGTCTTCACCGTGGCAAGTGCGTGAGCGGATGCGGCCGCTGACCGAGCTGCTCGCCTCGGCGGACGGCCGCTCCTTCCTCGAGTCCCGCGATGTGTCGTTCGAAGCGACGGTGTTCACGGGGCGTCTGCGCCCTCCTGCGGACGGGGGACTGACGGACCTGTTCGGGCTCCCTGCCGGGGCCCGTCCCGTCTACGTGGCACACCAGATACACGTCGACTTCCGGCGATCCGTGGTCAGCAAGTTTAGGGCGGCACTCCACCTCGGAGGTGCGTCGGTGGAGCCCGTCATGTTGTGGCTGGACACCGATCGCGCGGGGTCCGACCGGGCCAGCACGACGATCACCTGGCCGCTGCCGGAGGGGGAGGCCTCCATGCGGCTCGTCCCACAGCGCTTCCGAAACCTGGAGCCTCGGTTCGTCCCGGTGGAGCGCGGTCGGCTCGAGGAGGTCGTCACACGGCTGCGGATGTGGCTCGACCGGACGGTCGCCGACCCGGCACGGCGAGACGATGCGAACGCGCGGCTGGAGCGCCTCGCCGCCGCCCTCCTGCACGACGAACCGACCACGCTCGCCCGATCGAACCTCGCATCCGCCTCTTGCCTCCTGTTGGAGCACCTCAAGTTCGGACCGCCCTCCTCCTTCGTGTCGACGCTCGCGTCTCGGGGTCTCCTCTCTCAAGCGCTGAACGACGTCCTCTCCGTCATCGACGACATCGTTCTGGTGTTCAACGGCAGCGTCGAAGAGCTGATCGCGTCCGACGTGGATCCACAGGTCCACGCGCTCCCGGACGACTACCTTCCCCTGTACTACGCCTGCGACGCATGCGGGGCTCGCCGCCGCCTCGGTCACGCGCGGAAGGGAACCGACCACTTCGCCGTCATGACGTGCTCGTGCGGCGCCAGCCACCGGTTCCACCTCGGGGATCGGGGCCTCTCGCTCGGGGAGCTCGAAGCGACCGAGCGATGGAGCGCGGATGTCACGCTGCCCCTTTACGTCAACGATCTCGCCAGCGGCGTCGTCGCCGGGCGGAGCTCCGCTCTCTACGGGCTCGTGCTCAACGACGTGGTCGCGAAAGTGCTCGGTCGTTCCCCGATCCCCATGCTCGTGCCCGAGGATCTGGTCGAGTTGTCCGCAGATGCCGGTTCGGTGGACAGCCTCCTCTACGAGTACCTCGTCGGAGCGTGACCCGCCCCGTCGACGTTCTCGCGATCGGCGCCCACCCGGACGACGTGGAGGTGGGATGTGGAGGCACGCTGATCCTCGCCGCGGATGCCGGACTCCGCGTGGCCGTGGCGGATCTCACCGCTGGAGAAGCCGCGAGCCGCGGCACGGGCAGAGAGCGTGAGCTGGAACGGGCCCGGGCTACGGAGATCCTGGGCGTCACGACGCGTTCCTCGGTTGGACTTCCCGACGGCGGCGTCGGCACCGACACCACCCACAGGAGGGCCGTCATCAACCTGATCCGGGAGCTTGGGCCCCGCGTGGTCCTCGCGCCGTACGAGCGGGATCGGCATCCCGATCACGCCGCCGCCGGCCGGCTGGTCCGGGAAGCGTGCTTCCTCGCGGGGCTGCCACGGATCGGCGACGGGCCGCCCCATCGACCGGCGCACGTATACCACTACATGGTCCACTACCCGTTCCCGGCGTCGTTCGTTGTTGACGTGTCGCCCGTCTGGGATCGGAAGTGGGATGCCATCCTGACCTACCAGAGCCAGTTCGGCCAGGGCGAGGGATCGCCCGCCACGATCGATCCCGACCGGTACCTCGAGGTGGTCGGAGCCTGGGCCACTCTCCACGGAGCGATGATCGGGGTGGAGCGAGGCGAGGCGTTCCACTACCCGGGACCCCTGCCCCTCGCCACCTTGCCGGGACTGGCGTCCGACGACGCCGGCGCGTCTTCCTCGGGGTATCAGATCTTCCACTGACCTCGTCCGCGGTCGCTGGCCCTGCGCGAGACGTTCTTCTGGGTGACGGCGAGATGCGTGCCCGAGCATCCGCACAGTCCGCTTACTGCTCGATGAGCAACCGACCGAAGAAGGGGTGCGAAACACCCTCGTACACGCGTACACGATCGATCAGCCGGTGGCGAGGACGAACCCTCGCCGCAGGACCGTGCATGCGTGTACCGTTCGACTCGGTTCTCCGACTCGAACCCCACGGGCCGTCGGTCGCGCCGGCGGCCTTATCTGACTGGTACCCCAACTGGTACCCCTGGACCTTGGAAACCGGCGCGAACTGGCGAGAAGTAACGAGAAGACTTACGGCTGGTCATTCGGCTTGCGGGGCCCGTTCTTCCTGGTAGGTGACTTGCGGCTCTTCGGACTCATAATCCGCTGCTCAAGAGCACGGATTCCCAGAGGTCTTCTTCGAGCGCCCGAAGCTGGCAGCACACCGCCACTCGACCCCATCGACGGGACTCAGATCGTAGGAGCCGGGGATGGATCGGGAGAAATCGGAGAGCCGAGCTTCGAGATCTTGAACTCTGGCGCCACACAGCCACTTCCGGTCAGTCGTCCACGTCCAGTGCCCGCATGAACACCAATTCGGGGGATTCGAAGTCGCGTCCTAGATAGACAGGTTCCGGCCGCCCCCACACCAGCGCGCAGATGACCTATGACGTCGGGCGGCTCCGTCTGAGCCTCATCCGCCGGCTCGAGCACTCCAACACCTACGTGCTCACTCCCGACGGCATCAGGGTGGCCCTCTTCTACACCAAGCTCCACGATCGCCTGCTCGGCCCGTTACTCGCGGCCGACCAACCCCACACGCAGATCCAGCTCCGCCGGGCCTTGAACAAGATCGACGACAGCGTCGATCGCTACGTCGCTGCAGCCCGGATCAAACGTGCCGCATGAAACTTGCTTCAACTCCCAAGACCCCCCGATCTAAGGAGCTCTAGCAGACCCGCTGTCCGGACACCTAAAGTCGAGCGGATCGACTTCGAAGGCCTCTGACACTGCCGCCGGCACCATATGGGTGTGACGAGGTCTGGCATCCGCAGACGCCTGCCGATCGGGGGTTGACGCAGGCCTTCCATCGGTACAGGCTTTTTGTGCAGGAGTTCGCTGCGGATGCGCCTGGCTCGCGCAGACGCCTCCTCGGAGATTCCTCGCCTACACGGTTCATCGTAAGGAGAGGAGGAGCAATGTCTCCGCGGAAGGGTATTCTCCAGACGCTTTCGGTGATTGCCCTGCTGGCAACTCAGGTCGTCCTGGCACCTACCGCGAGCGCAGCCCCGGGAGATGTCGACCCTTCGTTCGGGACTGGCGGCAAGGTGACAACTGATTTCTCAGGATTTGGTGGCCGGGCGGCGGCGGTTGCTCTCCAGCCCGACGGAAAGATCATCGCGGGCGGACGTTCCGGGGG
>WNGB01011202.1_pt1 | contig 12318 bp, 13 predicted proteins | sample 5400681 | NCBI WGS metagenome assembly WNGB01 (sample SAMN13153367, study PRJNA577476) | soil metagenome | isolation source: 115 cm soil or saprolite under grassland replicate 2 | place: USA:California | collected 2016-06-15 | reverse complement strand
CAGCCTCCGCCGCCTGTGCGGCCGTTTGATGCCTGGTCTCCTCGGCACGTTCGCGCTCCTCCTCGGAGAACGTCGCCTCGGTCACGAGCACGTCGGCGCCCCAAGCCGCCTCGACGACCTCCTCCGAGGGCGCGGTGTCACCCGTGACGACGATCTTCCGGCCCGCCCGCGGCGAACCGAGCACCTGCTCGGATGTGACCGTGCGCCCGTTCGGCAGCATCACCGATTCCCCGCGCTGCAGCGTGCCGCGCTCGGGCCCGTTCGGGACTCCGAGCGCGTCAGCACCGGCAACGTCGAACTGTCCCGGCCGCGTCGCCTCGATCAGCGACCAGCCGAGTGACCGCACACCGTGCGAGACGCCGAACGTCGCCAGCCGGTAGCCGTCACGCTCGAGGACGTCGCCCGGCTCGAGCTCGACGAGTCGTACCTCGTACGTGAGCTTGCCGACGACACGCTTGAGCGAGCCGAGGAGATCGACCAGGCCCCGTGGCCCGTACACGTCGAGGGGAAGCTCGCGGCCGCGCAGCGCGAACGTCTTGAACATCCCCGGGAGGCCGAGCACGTGGTCGGCATGGAAGTGCGTGACGAAGACCTCGCGCAGCTCGACCAGCCCGACGGCTGAGCGCAGGAGCTGCCGCTGGGTCCCCTCGGCGCAGTCGAACAGCAGCCGCTCGCCCCCACGCCGCACGAGCAGGGCCGCCGGCGCCCGCTGTGCGGTCGGCATCGAGCCGGCTGTACCGAGAAAGACGAGGTCGAGATCCACGGCTCGATTCTAGGTTCGTGCACTCAAGTCCTCCTGCGCGCGAACCGATAGCGGCCCTGAGGACTGAGATGGAGTCTCAGGTAGCAGCAGGGGTCTCCCGCACGTGGGCGGTTCACCGCTCCGTCACGCTCCTGCGCGTCTTCCTGATGGCAAGCGCGGCGATCCTCTTCGTCGGCGCGATCCTCCTGGGTTCCGTCCTGACGGCGTCGCTGCGTTGGCAGGCGCTCGAGGACAGTCGCACCAGCCTGACGCAGTACGTCGACGGCGTGCTCAGGCCACAGCTCGTGCGCGGCGATCGCATCCACGTCTCACCACACTTGCCGCTCCAGATCAAGGCGCAGCTGCGCCGCCAGCCGGACCTTCTGACGGTCAAGGTCTGGCGGCCCGACGGCGTCCTCGTCTGGACGAATCGCGCCCCCGAGCGCATCGGACGAAAGTTCGCCCTCGAAGGAGATCTCGGCGAGACGATCCGCGAGAACCACGCGACCGCGTCGATCGGCGAGCTCGGCGAGGACGAAGATGCGGCCGAGACCGCACTCGGACTCGACCATGTGTTCGAGGTCTACGCGCCGCTGCTCAGCGCGGATGGCAGGCGTGCACTCGGCGCCTACGAGATCTACGCCAAGCCCCAGCACACCGAAATGTTCATCGCCTCACGCAAGCGCGTGATCTGGTTGGCCGTCTTCGCCGTCTTCGCCGTCTTCGCGGTGCTCTACGCCGCGCTCGCGCTGCTGGTGCGCACGGCCTCGTCGACGCTGCGCCGACAGTCCTCCACCCTCCAGGCCCGTTCACGCGAGCTCATGGACTCCTACCGACGCCTGGAGGAGAGCTCGCTCGAGGCGATCGAGAGCCTCAACGCGACGGTGGACAAGAAGGACCCGTACACCGCAGGCCATTCGGCACGGGTGCAGCGCGTCGCGCTCGCCGTCGCGGAGGAGCTCGGCATACTGCGGGAGCGCTTCGATGCCGTGCGATACGGCGGGCTGTTCCATGACATCGGCAAGATCGCCGTCCCGGACAGCATCCTCGCGAAGCCGGGAGCGCTCGAGGAGCACGAGTACGAGGCGATCAAGCGGCATCCGGCCGACGGCGCCGACATCGTCTCCCACTTCAGCCGCCTGCACGAAGCCGTGCCGCTGATCCGCCATCACCACGAGCGCTGGGACGGCAACGGCTATCCCGATCAGCTGGCGGGCGACGAGATTCCTGCGGAGGCCTGCGTCGTCGGCCTAGCCGATGCCTGGGACGCCATGACGACGGATCGCCCCTACCGCCCGGCCCTGACGGTCGAGCAGGCTGCGGCGGAGGTGCGCCGCTGCCGCGGGACGCAGTTCTCCCCCGCCGTCGTGGACGCCTTTTTCGCCGCCTTCAGACGGCAGCCGGCCCTGTTCGAGCCGGACGAGCCGGACGCATCGTTCGAGATCGCCGCCACGGCTTGAGCCCGCGATAGGCTCGGTCGGTGCCGAGCGACACCGGCCTCAATGTCACGGTTTGGGGTGACGACGAACCTGCCGTGCTGGTCCACGGGAGCTTCGGTTGGGGAACGGAAACGTGGCGCGAGCAGAAGCCGCTCGCGGATTCGTACCGCCTGCTGCTCGTCGATCGGCGCGGTTTCGGCGGCAGTCCGGCGAACGGACGGGTTGATTTCGAGCGCGACGCCGAGGACGTCGCAGACCTGCTCGGCGAAAGCGCACACCTCGTCGGCCACTCGTACGGCGGAGTCGTCGCGCTGCTCGCGGCCGCCCGACGGCCGGCCGGAGTACGTTCCCTCGCCGTGATCGAACCGCCGGCACTCGGGCTCGTTCGTGGCCGCCCTCCGGTGGAGGAGTTCATCGAGCGGATCGCAAACGCGGTCGAAGAGGCCGCGGACCCGCCCGACTACCGCATGCGCTTTCTCCACTCCTTCGGCTTCCCGGCGGAACGCGAGGATTTCGAGGGAGCCGCTCTCGCCGCCGCACGCTCTTCGTGGGGAGAGCGGCACCCATGGGAGGCTGAGGTTCCACTCGACGACCTCGCGCGTGCCGCGTTTCCGAAGCTCGTCGTGCGAGGCGCGTGGGACAAGGTTCCGCCGGAGGCGCGCGAGTGGGGCGGCACCATCTTCGCGAGCATCTGCGACGTGCTCGAGGAAAGGCTTGCGGCCGACTCGGCCCTGTTCACGGGCGCGGCACACAGTCCGCAGTTGCTCGGCAAGTCGTTCAACGAGCGGCTGCGCGCGTTCTGGGAGTCGAGTTGAACGCAGACGTCCGTGAGCTCCTCCGCCGTGAAGTCGCCGCCGACGAGTACGACGAGATCCGCGAGCTCTGGAAACGTCACTCGATCGCCGAGGACGAGCGCGACCTCCCGGGCCTGATCTCGACGCTGACCGACGACTGCGTGTACGAGCTCGTCCAGACGGGCCATCGCTGGGAAGGACACGAGGGAGCGGCACGCTTTTACGGCGAGCTGCTGGCCGCTTTCCCGGACATCCACTTCGCTCTGACGGACATCGTCATCGGGCCGCAGGGCGTCTGCGAGGAGGCGGACGTGACCGGCACGCACGAGGCTGCATGGCTCGGCTTCCCACCGTCGGGCGAGCGCCTCGCCTGGAAGGTCGTGATCTTCTTCCCGTGGGACTCCGAGCGGAGGCTGTTCCGCGGAGAAAAGGTTTACATCGCGGGCCTCCCACTCACGCAGAGCTAGCTAGTAGTAGTACTCAGAGCTAGCTAGTAGGGCAGCGTGAGGCGCTGGCCCGGGACCAGGGTCGTACCACTCAGGTGGTTGCGCCCCTGGAGCTTCCAGATCCCCTCGCGGGGGTCGCCCGGATAGTGCGCCGCGGCGATCGACCAGAGCGTGTCGGTCGGTTTCACGACGTACGTGACGGGCCTGCCGGCGCCTCCGGAAGGGCGGGCGATGACCCCGACAAGCGGCGAGACGGCCAAGAGCAGGACTGCGAGCTTGGGGAACATGTGTTCGTACCATACCGAACACATGTTCGCCTTGTCAACCCTAGAGCGTGACGAGCTCCGGCGTGATCCGGCTTCCCCGCACCGTCAGGACGAGCATCGAGTGGACGGGGGCACTCCGCCTCTCCGTCGGGGAACCGGGATTCAGCACCCAGAGGTGCTGGAAGCGCTCGACCTGCGGCAGGTGGGTATGGCCGTAGACGACCGCGTCGCAGTCCTCGAAGCGCGCGGCAAGCCGCGCCTCGCGACGGATCCGCGGCCCCGAGTCGTGCACCATGCCGATCCGGACGCTCTCCACCTCGACCACTCGTTGCTTCGGCAGCGTCTGCTTGAGTGCCGGTTCGTCCATGTTCCCGTGCACCCCCTCGACCGGCGGCCCGAGCCGGCGGAGCTCCTCGAGGAACTGCGCCGACACGAAGTCTCCGCCGTGCAGCACGAGCTCGGCGCGGCCGAGCAGCCTCACGCATTCGTCGGGAAGCGTTCTCGCACCTCGCGGGAGATGCGTGTCCGAGATGACGGCGACCCGGGTCAGGAAGCCGCGACGGGTTCGCGCACGACCGCGCTCGCCTCGTGCAGGAAGCGCCCGGCTTTCCACACGAGCTCGCTGTCGGCATAGACCTCGCCCTCGGCGCGCAGGTCGCAGATCATGTCCCAGTGGAGGCCGGAATCGTTCCGGCCGCCCAGCTTCTTAAAGCTCGACCCGAGCGCCAGGTGGAGCGTGCCGCCGATCTTCTCGTCGAACAGGATGTCGCGCGTGAAGCGGTCGATCTCGTAGTTCAAGCCGAAGGCCACCTCGCCGAGGATGCGCGAGCCCTCGTCCATGTCGAGCAGCGACTGCAGATAGTCGTCGCCGGTGGTCGCCTCGGCGTGCACGACGCGGCCACCCTCGAAACGCAGCCGGACGTCCTCCACCCCACGCCCTCCGAAGATTGCGGGAAACGAGAAACGAATCTCGCCAGCGGTCTCCGTCTCGACCGGGCTCGTGAAGATCTCGCCGTCCGGCATGTTGAGCTTGCCGTCCGCTGCCAGCCAGCTCCGGCCGTCGACGCCGAGACGCAGGTCCGTGTCGGGGCCCACGATGCGAAGCTCGCGGACCGCGTCGAGCTCCCGTACCCGTGCGTTCAGCTCGGCCGAGACGGCACGCCAGTGCGCCACCGGATCCTCGTCCGGCCGTACGTGGCAGGCGCCGTAGACGAAGTCCTCGTACTCTGCGAGCGACATCTCGGCGTCCTGCGCGTGGGCCTCGCTCGGAAACCTCGTCCCGACCCAGCGTGCCTCGCCGGCGTCGATCCGCTCCCAGAAGCGGTTCGTCAGCTTGCGCCTCGAGGCGATCCGGCGGCTGACGCGCTGCGGGTCCGCCTGCGTCAGTGAGCGCGTGTTGCGGTCGGACCAGATGGTCGCGATCGCATCCAGGTTCTCGACCTCGAAGCGGTCGATTTCGGAGACGAATGAGAGCTGGTCGTCAGAGGCCTCGTTCACCGCGATGACATCAAGTCCCTCGACTTCGATGCGCGTGCGCGGATTCGCACCCGCGCGGAGGGCCTGCCGGTAGACCTCGGTGACGAGCGGCGCCGCCACCGTGCCGCCGTCGATCCGGACGAGCTGGCCGGCACGAAGCTCGAGCGAGTAGTCGACAAGGAGCTCGGCCAACTTCGTCACGCGCGGATCAGTCATGTCGATCCTTATATCGCATCCAGGCCATCACCAAGATCGGCCAAAACAGACACGTCTAGCCCCGGAAGGTGCGCGTGAAGGTCGTCGCCCGCGCGGAGTTCGTCTCCGCGCGAAGAGTGACCTTGACGCGGTAGGCGCCGTGAGTGAGCTTCGGGAGCCTGAACAGGAGGTTGCGTGCCGCGTCGCCCTGGCCCGAGGCTCCGGTGAGCCTTCGCGTGCTCGAGGTGCGCGTGATCCTGACGTCATAAGCAAACGCTTCGTCCGCTCGCACGAGGAACGAGTGAGGCAGGGACTTGAAGCTCGCGCGCGCTCCGACCAGGCGCTCGCTGTGTTGCCACTGGACCTCCCTGCCGCGGCACTGCTGATTCGCGTGGATCGCTTCCTTGACCGCTCCGTAGGCCGCGCGCCGGGTGAAATCCGGGAGAACGAGCCCGCTCTGCCAGGCGGGCAGGCTGGTCTCGTCCACGGCGTGGAAGAAGTTGAGGAGCGCAACGCTCGGCTCGCAGGCCATCAAAGCGATCAGCTGGGCGTAGTACGAGGCCTGCGTCCGCTCGTCGACGACGGGGACGTTTTCGCTGCCGGTGTAGAGCGAGGCCTTCTCCGGTGCGACCCGCGCCTGGTAGCCGACTTCGTCCACGAAGATGCGCACGAACGGCCCTCCCGACCCTCCCGTCTCGCGAAAGAGCGGCTGCGCAGTCCCGTGGAAGGCGTCCCACCAGGCCTGCTTGAAGCGGTCGAGGTTGACACAACCGACTTTCGGCCAGACATAGCCGAGAGCGGGCGCGTCGGTGTTCTGGTTCGGGTAGCAGTGGATCGAGACGTCGTCGGCGATCGGCTTCGTCCGGCCGCTCTTGCGGTACGCCTCACCAACCTCCGCGAGGAATCGGATCGGCGAATGCGAGACGTTGCTGACCGCGTCGAAGTCGTCGTTGCCGCGCGGAGAGAGGCCGAAGGCGATCACGTCGATGCCGGGGTCGACGGCTTTGAGCGCGTCGTAGCACGCGGCCATCGCCTCCTCCTGGACGAAGCCCGAGATCCCGTTGCCGGCGTCGTCGAACTGTGGCTGATGGAAGCGGGGCTGGTTGCCCTCGTTGAGGCAGATGATCCTGCGCACGTACGGGTAGCGCTCCGCCACCCGGGCCGCGTACTGCGCGAACAGCTGGACCCCGTTCGGCGTGTCCACGAGCGCGCGCGCCTTGAGCGGGTAGATGGCGAAGATGACCTCGACCCCGCGCCGCATCGCCTGCGGGATCGACCGGTCGAGGAAGGCCTGGTCGACGATCGTCGTCGGGTTCGCCGGGTCCCAGAAGACGGCGATCCGGTTCTCGGTCATGCCGATGTCGGTCAGCATGTTGAAGAACTGGGCACCACCGTCCTCGGCGTACTTGCCCGCGTCGTCGGCGACGCCGAAGGTCGTGCTCGAAGCTACACCGGCGAGCGCCAGAGCCGCGCACGCGGATGCCAGGACCGCAGTGATCCGCCACATGCACCTCTTGTCGGCAGATCAGGGACGGAGTTTGAGTACAGCGTCGACGAGCTTCCCCGCCCCGAACCGGACCGGGTCATCGGCTGGGAGGCCGGTCTCCTCCTCGGCCTCGGCGATCGCCGCCCGCGCCTCTTCCTCGGGGACGGGGGAGGTGTTCAGGGCGATGCACGCGACCTTCGCCGGGCGCAGCTTCAGCGACATGCGCTCGTGGAGCTCGACGAGCTCCCCCAGGCTGGTGATCGGGGAGGCGGTCGGGTCACCTTCCGTGATCGTCCGACCCACCTCGTGGCAGAGCACGTAGAGATGCGGGGCGCTCCCGTGCATCAGGCCGACCGTCACGCCGGAATAGATCGGATGCAGGATCGCGCCCTGGCCTTCCACCCAGAGCAGATCTCCGTGCTTCGCGCCCTCGACCACCAGCCGCTCGGCTGCACCAGCGAGGAAGTCCGACACGACCGCATCGACCGCGATTCCCCAACCCGCGATCGCGATGCCGGTCTGCCCGGTCGGGACGAACACGGAGCGCAGGCCCCGCTGCCGCGCCTCGAGATCGAGCTCGCAGGTCGCCGTCATCTTCCCGATCGCGCAGTCCGAGCCAACCGTGAGGACGATGGTCGCGTCCGCCTCGAGGTTCTCCCCGGTGGCGGTGCTGAGATCCGTCGGCGGCGCACGCAGGTCGCGGAGCTCGACGCCGTGCCTCGCCGCCAGCTCCGGGAGACCGGGAATGTCGTGGAGGCGGACGTGCAGGCCGTTCTCGAGGTCGAGACCCTTGGCGACGCAGCTCTTGAGCAGCTCCTGCCAGTCGCCGGGGAAATGTCCGCCCTGGGTGACGACGCCCACCAGCGCCGTGTTCGGGTTGAAGCAGAGCGCGTCGTTGACGGAACCGACGATCGGCACGCCGTCGTCCGTCTGTCCCGCCCGCTTCGTATCGAGGATGGCCACGACCGACTCGCGGCGATAGCGCATGACTCCGCGCAGAGTCTTCCCGTAATGCGGGTCGTGCGAGAACTCTTCAGCGAGGACTAGGTACTTCTTGTCTGACACCGAGGCCGGGTTCGTCGGAAGGTACCTGCACGCCGTTTCGCAACTCCACTCCAGGCCAGGGGTCGTAGGCCAGCAGCAGGTTGCCGTCGAGATCGACGTGGTCGCAGAGGCTCGCGATCTGCGCGGCGGCCGCGATCCCGAGTCCCGACTCCACCATGCAGCCGAGCATCACCCCGAGCCCGAGCGCGCGGGCGGCATACACCATGCGCACGGCCTCGCGGATGCCGCCGGATTTCGCCAGCTTGATGTTGATCCCGTCGGCGTACTCAGCGCAGGCCGCCACGTCTCCGAGCCGGTGACAGTCCTCGTCGACGTAGATCGGGATCGGCGACGCCGCCTTCAGGCGGGCAGTCCCCGGGTCGCCGGCAGGTAGCGGCTGCTCGCAGTAGACGACGCCCAGTGTCGCAAGCTGCGGGAGCGCATCCAGCGCTTCCTCGAGCGTCCAGTACTCGTTCACGTCGACCTGAAGCGGCACTTCGGTGGTCGCTCGCACCGCGCGCACACGCTCGACGTCGAGACCGTCGCGCGCGCCGAGCTTGAGCTTCAACCGCAGGAACCGGTCGCGCGCTCTCGCCGCGCGGCTCGCCATGTCGTCCGGGTCGCCGAGCCAGATCGTCCACGAGGTGGGCGGCCCCGCGGGACGCAGTCCGAGCAGGCGCCATACGGGCAGTTCGGTCAACTTCCCCTGGAGATCGTGGAGCGCCGCGTCGATCGCCGAGCGCGCCGCCCACTCGCGCGGCTCGAGGCGCGACTCGACCTCGTCCAGCGCGAAGGGATCGTCACCGAGCGCGTCGGCGTGCTCCTGGACGTACGCCAGCGCCGACTCCGCCGATTCGCCGTAGCGGTCGATCGGCGCGCCCTCGCCGAAGCCGGAGACGCCGTCATGGCTGATCTCGACCTGGACGAGCTCCGCCGTATCCGTCGCGTCGCGCGCGATCACGAATGTCTCCGCGAGCTCGAGCGTCGCAACCCGGGCCGTGATCTCCATCGGGGCTACACTACTTCGCCAAACGCGCCTGTAGCTCAGGGGATAGAGCGTGCGCCTCCGGAGCGCAAGGTCGCAGGTTCGATTCCTGCCAGGCGCACTGACCCGTATGGTGCGCGAGCTCGGATGACGCGAGAAGGTCTAGCGAGCTGAGCGACTTCGTCCTCATCCACAGCACGGGCCAGTCGGCCGCCGGCTGGGAGCGCCTCGTTTCTGCTCTCGAGCGCCGTGGGCGCCGCGCGTACGCGGTCGATCTCCCAACCAACGAGCCTGAACTCAGAACGGATGAGTACGCAGAGATCATCCGCCGACAAGTCGACGGCCTCGGCAAGCCCGTCGTCGTCGCGCATTCCGGCTCCGGCGTCCTGCTGCCTACGGCAGCTCGTGCGCTCGATGCTCGCCACCAGCTGTGGCTCGCCGCCTGGGTGCCCGATCCGGACGCGAGCTTCAGCGAAGAGGTGGCTCAGCATGCGGGGTCGGCCTTCAATCCGGAATGGATCGGTAAGGACCCTACGGCCGATGCCACGATTGCTGCGAGCTTCCTCTACCACGACTGCGACCAGCCGACGCTCGACTGGGCCCTGACCACGCGCCGGCTCTTCCTGCCGGTCGCCGCTTTCAACGAGCGCATCTCGCTCAGCAACGAGATTCCCTCCACGTACATCGTCGCCACCGAAGATCGCACGATTCGCCCAGATTGGCAGCGCCGGATGGCTCGCGAGCGGCTCCGGGTCGAGCCGATTGAGATTCCAGCCGGCCACTGCCCGAACGTTTCGCAGCCCGACCTGGTCGCAGAGCTCCTTCTCAGCGCTGCCTGATCCCAACCGAGCGTGCGCGTGTGGCAGAGCCGTCATTGCCGCCTCACCTGGCGCGCCGGGTGAGTGCGAGGCGATCTGCCGGCAAGACCGTGGTCTGGTTCAGCTTATGTGCGGCCGGAGCACTCTCTTGCCGATGTGTACAGAATTATGTACAGTAGGCGAGGTGGCCCGAATCGTTCCCTTCAGCGAGGCACGTGCGTCCCTAAGCGAACTGCTCGACGATGTGGCAGCGAGGCACGAGCACGTCGTCATCACTCGAAAAGGGCGCCCCGCCGCGATCGTCGTCTCACCAGAGGAGTGGGAAGCCGTCGAGGCGACGCTGGAAATCCTGCAGGACGAGCAGACGCTGGCCGCGCTTCGGGAAAGCGCGGAAGACGTGAAGGCCGGCCGCCTCTTCTCGCTCGATGAGGTGAGGCGCGAGCTCGGGCTTGCCTGAGCTTCGACTCACGCGACGCGCAAAGAAGGATCTCGAGGCACTACCAGCGGTCGTTCGCGAAGCGGTGGTCGAGACGATCGCGCTCATTGAGGTGGAGCCAGAGTCGATGGTCAAGCAGCTCGTCGGTCGTCTCGAGGGTCTCTGGTCCGCCCGCATCGGCAACTATCGCGTGCTGTACACGATCGAGCAAGAGGGAGTGATCGTCCGCGCGATCCGGCATCGAGCCGTTGCCTACCGTCGTCGGCGGCGACACCGGTAAAGCCGAAATGGATCACCAGGCAGCCTCGCCACGTGGTTCGGATTATGTGAGGCCGGGGGCACTGACCCGTACGGCGGTGGAATCCCGGGAAGGGAGAAGGAGGGACCATCTGAGCCCGGCTGACCAGCCCGAGCGGGTCGCCATAGGCGTCGCGCGGGTTGGTTCCGGTCGTGAAGTTGACCTGTTTAGATTTTCAGGTGCTTAATATAGGTCAACTTAGGCTCGCTTGTACCGCCGTTCCTTGTACTCCTGTACCCACTGCCTAGTGGAGTACCACTGATCGGTCCTCCGAACGACCCGCAGCCGACCGCGCTTCGCACCGACGGCGAGCGCATTGCCGGAGAGCTCGGAGTCGGCTAGGGACCGGAGCGGGACGAGGCGATGCGGCCCCGCCAAGCCCGGGAGCAGAAAGCGGTAGATGCCGTCGGTTACGGCCCTCGCGAAGATCTCGGCAAGCGGGCCCGCGTCGCCTCCATCGGCCCGCCGTAGGGCGTTCAGGTACGCCCGGCGCGCGTCCGTTCCCTTCGCCTTGCGGTTTCGAGGAGCGCCGCGGACAGCCATATGGATTGCGTGCCGCCTGCAGCGGCCTCTCGCCCGCCACACCAACATCAGGAGGAAGGACATGCGCCGTGTTGTGCCCGTGGCCGTCCTGGCCGGGCTCCTCTTTCTACCCGCCGCTCAGGGAGCGACCCCGGGATCCGGGACGGTGTCGCCGATCGCGACGAGCGCTCAGTATCAGGGAAGCGCAGCGGCTGTTCCGCCGGCCGTCAGCCGCAGGGCGTGCGTGGAGGGTCAGAACTGCGACACCTTCGACCTTCTCGTCGACGTGCCCGCCAACTTCTACGACACCAACGACCGGGTGCTCGCCGTCACCATCACGTGGCCCGATCCGGCAAACGACCTCGACCTCTACGTCTGTCAGGGCACGGCCTTGGGCGATCCCCAATGCCTGAACGGCCTCGTCGGGTCGTCGACGCGCGCAGGGACGACGTCTGAGACCGTCTCCGTGCGAAATCCGCCGGCCGGGCACTATCGCCTGATTGCGGCGGCCTTCGCGGGTGCAACGTCCTACGCGGGAACCGTCTCGTTCACGGCGCCGGCTCCCACGGCCGGACCCGCACCGGTCCGCTCGAAGTCCAACGGCTTCGCGTGGGATGCGCGGCCGGTCGCAAAGGACTCCAACTTCGCCGAGCCGAGCATCGATGTCGACCACTCCGGCGACATCTTCGTCACGGCGCCGGGAGGCGCGGGTGTCCAGATGTGGCGCTCCTTCGACGGAGGGCTGACGTTCGATCATCGTGAGATCGGGTCCGACGGGGGCGGCGGTGATTCGGAGATCGAGTTCACGCTCACCGACGTTGGCTTCACCGCGGACCTGCGGATCACCGACTCGGCCGTCTCGAGCACGCGGAACCTCTTCGAGACGTGGACCCAGCAGGGCGTGGGGATCGAGCAGGACCGCCAGTGGCTCGCTCACTGGTGCGACCGCCAGGTCTTCCTCGGCTACCACGACTTCGTGCTGGAGGCCGAGATAGTCAACCGTTCGGATGACGGCGGCGCGACGTGGAGCACCGTCCCGACGTTCGTGAGCCCACCCGGCACGGCGCCGGGCGCGCAGGATGCCGAGGTCGCCGCGCACCAGGAGGTGAACACGTTCTCCGGCCCGGTCGTCGTCGACCAGAAGACCGGAGACGTCTACATCACATTCGCCATCTCGAGCGCCGCGGGCAACGTGCTCACCGGGACGCCCCCATTCGGTGATCCCGAGCAGATCGTCGTCGGCGTGTCGCACGACAACGGCCAGACCTTCCACCTGCACCTCGTCAAGCGGGGCGGCGTCGGCGCGATTGCGGGAGCGATCTTCCCGTGGATCACGATCGACAAGGGCGGCAACGTCTACGTCTCGTGGGC
>WNGB01021255.1_pt1 | contig 12319 bp, 10 predicted proteins | sample 5400681 | NCBI WGS metagenome assembly WNGB01 (sample SAMN13153367, study PRJNA577476) | soil metagenome | isolation source: 115 cm soil or saprolite under grassland replicate 2 | place: USA:California | collected 2016-06-15 | reverse complement strand
TGACGCCCTTGGGCTGTACCTGCGGCAGATGGGTGCGATCCCCCTGCTCAATCGCAATGAGGAACTCGCGCTGGCGAAGCGATTGGAGACGGCCCGTCAGCGCTACCGCCGGGCGGCCCTGTCCAACTGGCTGACTCTCAGCCGCGTTGTCGAGACCTTCGAGCGGGTCCAGGCGGGCAAGTTGGCGCTCGATCCGACCATCGACGTCGTCACGAGTCTGAAACTCAGCCGCGATGACATTCTCAAGCGGATGCCGCACAACCTGCGCACCCTGCAGCACCTCCTGACGACCTCCGTGGCGACCTTCCGAGCGCTGCGGCGGACCACATCGGCCAGCGGCAAGGCCCGGGTGCGCCGCGATCTGCTGCGGCAACTGCGCAAGGCCATCCTCCTCGTGGAGGAGTTGTCGCCGCGCACCGAACTGCTGGAACGGCTGAGCGAGGATCTGATCCGCTGGGTCGGGCGGCTCACCGATCTGGAGCAGGAAATCGCCGCCTGCGGCCGCAGTGCCGCCGACCGCGAGCGGCAGACGAAGCTCATCAAGCAGTTGCGCGACCTGACTCTGGACGCACGAACGACGCCCGAGGAACTGGCCGGTTTGCTGGCGGTCATCGCCCAGCGCCACGACGCCTACAAGCAGGCGCGGCGCGAACTGGCCGAGGGCAACCTGCGCCTGGTCGTTGCGATTGCCAAGCGCTATCGCGGGCGGGGATTGTCCTTCGCCGACCTGATCCAGGAGGGCAATCGCGGCCTGATGCGTGCGGTCGATAAGTACGAGCATCGCATGGGCTTCAAATTTGGCACTTATGCGACCTGGTGGATCCGTCAAGGCATTACCCGGGCGCTGGCCGATCACGCCCGCACGGTGCGCGTGCCCTGTCACCAGGTCGGCACGCTGGCCGCGATGGAGCGCGTCCGTGGCGAGCTGGCCGTGAGCATCGGTCGCGAGCCGACGGTTGAGGAGATCGCCGAATCGTTGGGCGTCTCGGCAGAGGAAACCCGCTCGCTGCGTATCGTGGCACGCCATCCCGTCAGCCTGCACGAACCGTTTGGCGGCGACGGGGAACGCGCCTTGGGCGACTTCCTCGATGACCCCAGCGCCGTCAGCCCTGGTCAGACGGTCGATCAGCATTTGCTACGTGAGCGGATCGCGGAGGTGCTGCGGTCGCTGACGCCGCGTGAGCGGGAGGTGATCGAGTTGCGTTTCGGCCTGAAGGACGGGCAGCCACGCACTCTCGACGAGGTCGCCAAGGCTTACGGCATCACGCGCGAGCGCATCCGGCAAATCGAGGCACGCGGCCTGGTCAAGCTGCGTCAGCCGATTCGCAGCCAGCGCCTGGCCGGCTTTGCCGAGGGCGACGAAGACTAAGAGCGAATGGACAAAACTCGGGCCGGTCGGAAGACGGTGGGGATAAACCCCACCGCTCGTTGACGTGATGACGAGCCGCCGGGTTTATCCCGGCGGTTTTTCCCTTAACTCTTATCTACCTTGCCGGCTCAGTCGTCATCCTCGTCGCAGCCAACCTTCTTCTTCTTGGGGTGTGCCACAAGGGTGAAGGGGTCGCTGGGCGGGTTAACGCCGTTGTGGCCGATGAAGATGTGTTCGCGCTGGTGCTTGCCGTTGAAGTGCAAGCGGAAGTGGATCGCGGTCGCGTCCTTGGCGACGTGGAAGTCGATGCCGTCCACGCCCCGATCCGTTTTGAAATCGAAGGTCAGGGTGTGCTTCTTCGGGCCGAGTTTCCAGTGATCGGCGAGGCGTCCGCCTTTCTCCAAATCATGCGGGTGGACGTGGAGGAACGTGCCGCCTTCGACGGTGATGGTGCCGTGGAAGCGGTGTTCCTTGGCCCTGGTCGTGGTGCGGAGGTGCCAGCCCTTCGCACCGTGCCAGATGAAGAAGCCGGTGTGTTCGCCCTTGTGGAATTCTGGCGGGACGCCCTGCGAGTCGATGGCGGCCGGCGGCTGTTTCTTGCCCTTGCCTTTCGTTTGCGCGACCGATGAGGAGGAGTCAGTTCCCAGCATGAGAACGGCAGCAGCGAGCAAAGCCAGCCCAAGAACCTTCCAGGAGCGCATAAGGAGTTCTCCTTTCGTGAGAGGCGGCCGTGGAGCGGGACGCCCGCCCGGCCTGTCCCCGTGATGTTTGACGTGAATCACGGTCTTCCGTTCCACCGAGGGGGGAAATTGTTTAACCCCGCCGGCCGCGCAAGGTTTCGCGGGCCAAGCCCACGGGTCGCCACCCGTGGGCTTTCAGCGCCAGCGGAACCAGCGCAGCGCCAGCGCGAAACTGCCCAATGCCCACGCCATCAGGATTGCCAGCCGCCACGCCACATCGGTCAGGGATTTCCCTTCGAGCATCACATCTCGCAGCGCATCGTTGAGCTGCGTCAACGGCAGCGCTTGAATGAAAGGCTGAGCTGCGTCGGGGAAGCGCTTCGAGGAAAAGAACGTCCCCGACAACAGGTACATCGGCAGCATCACCAGGTTCATCAACCCCGAGATGGTCTCGGTCTTCTCGGTGCGGCTGGCGAGCAACAGGCCGATGCCGTCGAAGGCGGCGCTGCCAGCGAGAATGACGAGCGTCAATGTCAACAAATCGCCGTGGATCGGCACCCCGAAGATCAAACGGCCCACGGTCAGCAGCGCCAGCATCTCCGGCACGAGAAAGATCGTCCGCGACACCAGGATCGCCAGCAGAAAATCGCTCCGGTTCATCGGCGTGGCGAGGAGGCGTTTGAACAGTTTGCGCACGCGCATGTCCACCAGGATGAAACCGACGCCGAACAGACCGCCGCCCATCACGTTCATGCCCATCAAGCCAGGCAACAGGAAATCGATATAGCGACTACCGGGCTCGCTCATGGGGGAGACGTCCGCGGGCGGCAAAGTCTCTGACCGCGCGCGCAGCAGGATGCTCTCGACGCGGTAGCGTGCGTACTCCCCTTCCGCGCGGGTCTCGTCATAAACGAACTTGGGCAACGGCTGCCCCGGCACGAGGAACAGGACCGTTTTGCCCAGGCGCAGCCGCCGCCGACACTCCTCTTCCGGGTGTACCTGAACGTCCTTCAGCCCACCGGCTTCCAAGGTCTTGACGAACTTTTTGACATCTTCATTATCGGGATTCCCTTGCACATCGATGGTAGGCGGCTCGGGCTTACCGCCGGAGAATGCGATCCCCAGCAGCACTGCGAGGATCAGGGGGAACCCGTAGACCCAGAAAATCGCCTCGGGCTCGCGATAGAACTCGCGCAGGCGGGCGAGGATCATCTGGCCGAAAGCATGACGGCGGCTCACAGTTCGCTTCCCTCGCGTGCAGATTGGGGCAGATGACGTTCCAGCCAGCCGCGCAGGTCGTCGATGAAGCGGTCAGGCTCAGGCTCGAATTCGAGCGTGTGGTGCGCCTCGGGGTACTCGATGACCTGCTTGTCGGTCGCCGGCCAGCGCTCCAGCAGGCGGCGCGTGCGGTCGTTGCGGATGATGCGATCCTTGCCAGCGAGCATCAAGAGCACGGGGACGGTGACGTAGCGCCGCGCGAAGCGCAAATAGCCGTCGAGGCGCACACTCTCGATGAGCAAGCGCGCGGTGGCCTGGCGGATGCTGAGGGGGTCGTCGCGAATGAACTGCTGCCAGCGCGGGTTGGCGGTGAATAGTTCCGGGTCGCTGAGCGGGACCGGGAACAGGCGGCGCGGGGCGATCAGACGCGACCAGAGGATGCGCATGCGCTGCAGGAAGGGCGGCCGTACCTGGGAGTAGAAGCCGGGACAGAGCAGGGCGAGGCCATCGACGAGACCGGGGTGGCGGCGCTGCAGGGCGACGGCGAGTTTCCCGCCCCAGGAGATCGCGACGAGGAAGACAGGCGGCTTGCCGGCGCCGCGCAAGGGCCGCAGAAATTCCGCCAGGTCGTCGAGGAGGCGGCGGAAGCCGGGGGCGTCGCCGCGCTGCTCGTCGTTGAGACCGGAGCCGCGCCGATCGACGAACGAGACGGCGAAACCCGCCTGGGCCAGCCGCGCGCAGGAGTATTCGTACCAACCGCCGTGGCTCTGGATGCCGTGAATGCAAACCACCTCGGCGCGCGGCTCGCCAGGCGGACGATAGCGGCGATAGCGCCAGCGGTAGCCGTCCCCGGCGGTGAAGGTCTCAACGGTGAAGGGGGTCGGAGGTACACTCATCGCGGTTGGCCTCCTCAAGCCCACGGGTTGCAACCCGTGGGCTTCGCTACAGCAGCCGCTGACACCGTACTGTCACCCGCTGCAGGGCCTTCGGGTCCAGTTCGACCCCCAGTCCCGGCCCCGGCAGCGCCGGCGCCCAGCCGCCCCACCGGAACGTGATGTCGCGTGTCCCCAGTGACTCGCGCACCAGATGGCGGTCATACGACCCTTCGAGATAGCGAATATCCGCGACGCTGCTCGCGAAGTGCCGTCCCGCCGCCGACAGCAGCGCCGTCTCGCCGACTTGACAGCCGAGTTGGTAGCCCAGCCCGTGACGTTTAGCGAATTGCGCCAGCCGCAGCGTCGGAATGAAGCCGCCGCACTTTGACAGACGCAGATTAAACAGATCGCAGGTCTCGTTCTCTACCGCCCGCTCGGCGTCGAACGCGCCGCACAGGGACTCGTCGAGCATCACGGCCGCCCCGGTCTGTCGTCGCGCTTCCTTGAGACATTGCACCTCTGCATGGGGGACAGGCTGCTCGAAGGCGCTGATGCGGAACGGCTTTAGCTCCTCGATGCGTCGCACCACGTCCGCCGCCGGCCACGCTTCATTGGCATCGACGCGCAGGTCGATCTTGCGGCCAACACGCGGGCGGATCACGCGGAGCCGGTAAACGTCGTCATGCCCTTCGATGCCAACCTTTACCTTCACCTGACGGAAGCGATAGAACCACATCATCCACGCCGACAGGCCGAGTTTGAGGCGCTTGCCCGTGGTGATCGCTCCGCTGTAGCGCACCCACGGCTCCGGCTTGTACAGCTCCGGCGCCAGCAGGGCGGTGACCTTGCTGAGCGGCTCGCGAAAGTGCCGGCCGTAGGCGTCGAGGACGGCCATCTCGACGGCACAGCGCGCGCCGTTGCCCTGGCAGCCGCGTTCGTCGCCGGGGATGGGGGCCAAACGTAAGCGCTCGGCAAGCGCCACGGCGGCGGCGAAATCGCGGCAGCTTTCCAGCTGCGCCGGCAGGTCACTCTTCGCCAGGAGTTCCAAAGCGGAATCGATGGTTTCGCCGGTGACGTACTCGCGCGGCACGCCCTCGCCGAAGCCGACGGTGCCGTCTTCGAGGTGCAACGCGATCAGGACGTTGTCGGTCGCGGTGCGCGTGTGGGAGGCGTGGCGAAAGGGCTTCCGTAAGGGGATCCGCACCTGGGACGCCGTCAGCTCGACGATACGCATGAAACTCCCGCCCTCCGCAGGCCGCAAAGGGCGTATTGTGGGCATCCGGCGCGGGAAATTCAAGGCCGCGACGCGACCATCCGCCGCGGTCGCGCTGTCGAGGTTGACCGCGATTGAGTACAATGAGGTATGGGCCGCCTGGTCGGCCTGACAGGCCAGCCGGGGTGATCTGCGGCTTTCATTGCCCCTCGCAAAGAGAAGGTGAGGCCACCGTGCAATACACAATCGAGTTACTGGTCAATGGTGATCCGAAGGTGGGCGAATACTATCGTCGAGGGGTCGCCCGCTGGAAGGAAATCTGGTCCCGACCCGACTCGAAACACGTCTACGAGTTAGCGACGATGATCGAGGACGAGGAGCCCTGGTTTGAGGAGCACTGCGGCACCCGCTGGGTGGGCCAGGAAATCATGGTGTTGTCCGGGTTCGGGATGCTCTACACAACCGAAACGGGCTTTGGCGGGAACCTTGAGCGGGCACGCCTGCTCTACGACGCCTTCATGCGCAGTTTTTGCAGCATCGAGGCGCAGGCCATCGCTCAGAAAGTGGCGGTGTCCTACCGGGTGTTGAAAGAAGTGGTGGCTTATGAGCCGGTTTCCCGATCTCCTTCGACTCTCTGACCGTGTGAGGCACCGATGCTGCTCCCCCCTCAGCCATTCGCTCAGGACGTGTACTCGAAGTGGCACGAGGCTACCTTTCCCGGCGATGCGCCCCTTGCGGACAAGGTGAACCAGCTGCGGGCCGATCTCCTGGCCAACTCCCGGGATTCGCTGGCCGCGCTGGGGCGCATCCTTACCTACACGACCAACTACTGCCGTCCGGAGTACGAGCGAACGGCGAACATGACGACAGACTACTACAGCCCACTCCGGGAAGTCTTGCAGAAGGAGTCAGGGACAAACGCCTACGAACTGCTGTTCAAATCGACTCCTGCCATCATCAACAAACTTTGGCGGAAGAATAGCAGCGCCCCACCCGCAGTGCATCTCGGCAACATCCGCGAACACATCACCGACTTGGTGCGGACGGACGTGACCGCTACCACCCTCGACAGCGCGCGGTTCCTGGCCGAGCGCATGAACGCGTTGCCAGGGATCATCTACGAACTCAGGCTCAAGAGAGCGTTCGAGGCCGCGATTGCCACCATCCACTTCGGTCCCGAGATGAAGATGGAGTCGGGCTACTTTGCCTATCACGGCCTCGTCCACTTCCGAAATGGGCTCGTGGTGGAGGTGCAAATCTACTCCGAGCTGATGAGGCAATGGCGGAAGATTTCACACCGGCTTTATGAACGCGCGCGGGTCGAGGGACGACAACAGCACGAATTCAACTCGAAGGAGTCAAGGCTCATTTCGCTCGGCCACCTGCTGCACGTTGCCGAATGTGAGTTACAGCGGCTCGCACAAGAATTTGGCGTACGTTAACTCCTTGTACCTGACTGGATGACCGCTGCGGCGCTCCCGTCGGGTGGCTTCGGGCGGCTGTGAATGCTGTCGTAGCAGAGCCACAGACCCAGGAGGGTGACGACAATCGCGCTGAGCGTCGGCAAGGCGCGGACGAAACGCCCCTCGCCCCAGCGCGAGCCGGCAAAGCCCTTGGCGTGGACGACCAGGATGCCGATGGCCACGAGGACGAACGCCAATCCCGCGCTGAAGGCCAGCACGACCGGCAAGGCGAGCCAGATCTGATTGGTGCCAATCGTCGTCAGCAAGATGGCGATGGCATCGACGCACGGCACCAGCCCGCCGCTGATGCCCAGCACGATCAGGCCCCACCAGCCGACCGGCTGCTTGCGCGGAATGACGCGGCCCTCGGCATCGTGGTCATGGTCGGCGCCGTGATGGTGATGGTGATGGTGATGGCCGTCGTGGTGGTGATGGTGATGGCTGCCGCCGAGGTGGATGTGATCGGCCCGGCCCGACAATCGCCGCAGCAGCAGCCAGACGCCAAGACAGACCACCAACAGGCCCATGACCAGCTGGAGGGTCGTCTGCACGTTCGCACGGGCGCCGGCCGGCACCCCAGTGGGGTAGAGGATGACCAGGACGATCGCCGCGACGAGGACCACGGCGGTATGCGTAAACGTGGTCACCAGGCCGAGTACCACGGCGTGCCAGACGGTGCCGTTCTCGCCGACGAGGTAGGCGGCGACGAGCGTCTTGCCGTGGCCGGGCGTCAGCGCGTGGACAGCGCCGATCCCCGCGGCCAGCACGAGCAGCAGCCAGAACCCATGACCAGAGTGCAGCCACAGTTGCCGCAGACCTTCGTGATCCTCTGACATGCTGGCCCGCGGTGCGGGGGGTGGTGCAGGGGGAGTCAGGCTTCCCTCGTCTCGGGGCATCTGCACCAGTTCCGGCGGGTCTCCAACGGTCTGTGATGGCGCTATCTCGGTGCGAGGAGCAGACACCTTCTCCGCCAGATCGACAAAGGTGACGCTCACGGTGCGGAGTCGCTCCTCATCGCCAGGGCGGCGATCCACGGCCGCGCGTTTCTTCAACTCCGCGCTCGGCGCGACGAGGTTGCTGACGCCCACCGACGGATCGTGCCTCAGAGCCAGGTCGATCAGGCCGGTTTGCAACTCCCAGCTACCCTCACGGAACTTCAACGGAAACGGCTTCTGCCACTCGGTGGGCAGCGACGCCCGGAACAGGAAATCGCAGCGGAGATGGCCGAGGTGCCGGCCCTCTTCATCTTTCAGCGTGTGGGAGCGCTGGACACAGGTGAACGTGAGCGGTTTGCCGTCAACGGACGCCCGCAGCATTCTGGCGAGAATGGGGGCGTAGATGCGCCTTGAACTTGTTGAAGGGCGCCTCGTCGTTGAAAGGTGCCATATCTTCGAGGATGACAGTGTATTCGTCCACCTCAAGACGATAGGCGACATTTAGCACCAGGGCGCCGTCGTGGGGGTCGCGCTCGATGCGGACGACGACGGTGCGGTCGTGATTGCTACGCGGCACGGGGTGCGCGCGGGCAGCCTGGGGCGCCACCACAAACACGACAATACAGAGGCAGAAAAACGCGCGCAACATGCTCGCCTCCCGCCCTGGTTTCCCGCTTGTGGATTAGCACTCTCCAGACTGCTAACCCGCAAGCGGGATCAGCGGGATCAATCCTTCGGGTTGCAGTAGCTCAGCGCCATCAGCGCGTAGCCGGTCACGAGGTTCGGATCGGCTTCCATCCAGTGGCTATTGTTGCTCCAGCTGCCGTCGGGCCGCTGCCGGCGTTCCAGCGCCGCCAGGATGTCCGCCCGCCAGTTATGCTTCTTGCCGGCAGCGTCGATCACGTAATCGAGTTCCAGCGCCGCGAGGCACTTGGCCATCGTGTTGTAGTAATAATACAGGCCCCACTCCTTGCGGTCCTCGGGCATGCCGGGGTTGGCGTCCACCGAGTAATTCTTGCGAATCCACTCGAACGCCTTCTTGACGCGCTCATCCTCCTTCGAGACGCCGGCGTAGATCAGGCTCTTGATGCCGGCGTAGGTCATGCTGGCGTAGCCCGGCCGCGGGTCGTCGGCCCCGGGGTTGTCGATCACCTTGGTCACGCCACCCGTCGCCGCGGTGTAGATAAAACTGCCGTCGCCGATGCGGCCCGCCCACGGCTGATCGTTATGCTCGCCCTTGAGGTTCTGACAACGGCTGACGAAGATTAGTGCCTTTTTGAGAGCGGGATCGTCCTTGGAGACGCCGGCGGCCTTGAGGGCGTCGAGGAAGAACTGCGTGTTGGACAGGTCCGGCCGCGATTTGCTGTCGTAGCCGGCGCCGCCGTAGAACGCATCCTGCGGCGTTTTGCCCTCGCCCTCGTCCCACTGGAGTTGCTTGAGGAACGTCACCGCGTTGCCGATGATTGCCTCGTACCTGTCCGCCCGTTTGGCCGCCGACAAGGCCATCACGTTGACGCTGGTGACGTAGTTCTGCAACTGCACCTTCGGATCATTGCCGGCGATGTGCTTGGCCTTTGGATTGACCAGGCTCTCGATGTACTTGAGGGCGCGTTCGGCCATCGGCTCCTTCGGCGTCACCTTGCCGGTGCGGAGCAGTCCCGTCAGCACGATGCCCGCCACACCGGGGTTCTTGTTCGTGCTCCAGCCGCCGTCCTTCTCCTGAGTGGTTTTCAGGAACTCGATCGCTTTGCCGACAACCGCCTCCCACTTCGCCCGGTCCACCGGCGGCGCCTTCGTGGGCTGAGCGTTGCCTCCCGGGGCGAGCGCGGCCAATACCAGGGCACAAGTGACGGCAGCGGCCCCGGTCCAACAGAGTTTTCGCATGGTTACCATCTCCTCGCGACAGATGCGGATTGTTTCGGGCTCCCTCCCGCTCGCAAATGGGGTGCCGCGCCCGTTCGGCGGCCCAAAGGGCAGTCTTGTCGGGTTTGGGAGTGGTGGCACTGGTCAGTCGCGCACCACTCGTGGCCAAACTCTGCACGGTTCATTGTAGCACCGCGTTGCGCTTGTCGCTCCGGTCGAGTGTCGGGGGGTCTAAATAACTCCTTACGCGAGGGAAAGTGGGGAACGAGCGGCGGGGTTTATCCCCGCCGTCTGGCCGGCGGGGATAAACCCCGCCGCTCGTTCGCGTTCCCTTTTTCGTGGGGCTATTTAGGTCATTGGGACGTCAGCCGATGGCTGAAAATCGTCACTCCACAAGCGCAAAGGGACCAGGACGCCTCGGGGGTCGGCGGCGAACAATCGGACATTATCGATCCAAACGGTGCCTGTACCCACCAGCAAGGCCCCATAATTGATCCATGTCGTCTCACGTGGCAGTGTGACGCTCAGTCGCTGGGTGGACCAGCCCGTCGAACCGCGGAGCGGGCGATCGCGCATGTTATCGAAAAAGAGCGTGCTGCACGGCCCGTCGATGCGCAACCACAGCCCGGCCCATTCGCGCACCTCCTCGGTGCGCATCTCCGCCTCCAGCAGCAATTCTCTGCCGCCCAGGCCCTGCCCCGGGATGCGCTGCATGAGTGAGCCGAACTCATCCGCCGCGGCGTACGTGCAGGCGATCCGAGCACACTGTCCGACAGGCAGGTCGGGGTGGGCAACGACGCTCAGGTCGTAGGCAGTCGAGACGTCGGCGACGAAGCCATCGCTGTTGCACCATCCCGGCGGCAGGGCGCCGCTCGCGGGCCAGTCGAAGCCGAGATTGGTCGCAGTCACGACGGCCGGCGGCTTCACCTCGGGGCCGCAGGTGCGTAACACTTCAAGGGCCTGGCGCGCGGTCGGCCGCCGTGCCGGGTCGCGCTGCGTGCAGGCCGCGATCAGACCGGCCAGAGACGAGGACGCCTCCCACGCAGCGTCGTGCACCGCCAGCCCCTCGGCCTGCCGTCCCTTCGCCTCCACGATGCTGCCCCACGAGCCCTCGAAGGCCGCGCGGCCGCTCAGGCACTCCCACAGGATTTGCCCGGCGGCGTAGACGTCACAGGCACCGCTCAGCTGCGCACCGTCGAATTGCTCCGGAGCCATGTAAGCGAGGGTGCCGGCGATGTGTCCGTGTGCGGTGATCACTCCCTGATCGTCGCGCCGGTCCACGATGGCGAGGCCGAAATCCACGATCCGGGGCAGCAACTCGGCGCCGTTGTGCTCCAGTAGGACGTTGCTGGGTTTGAGGTCGCGGTGAAGAACGTCCCGCTCGTGAGCGTAGGCCAGGGCGTCGAACAGGGCGACGCCGAGGGCGACCACGACCGGCTCGGTCAGCGCGCCCTGGCGGCGCAGGTAGTCGGCGAGGTTCACGCCCTGGACGAACTCCACGACGAGGTAAGGGGCCGTCCCCGACGTGTCGAAATTGAGCAAGCGGACAATGTGCGGGTGATGGAGTTTGGCCAGCGCGCGGCACTCCTGGAGCAGCGCCCGGACATTGACGGCGGGCAACAGCACCTTGACGCACACCACCTTGCCGGTCGCCCGGTCGATGGCGAGGTGCGTCTCGCCCATGCCGCCGCGTCCGATGACCCGCACCGGATGGTAGAGCGCCCGCCACCCGTCCACCTCGGTGAGGATTCCTGGCAGGGTAGGCGGCAACGTCACCGCCTCATCCTCCAGGAGGGTCACGAGCGCCTGACACTGGCCGGGGAGCGTGATCGGCTCCAGCAACCGGACGTTGCCGTTTTGATCGATTTCCGCTCGGAGGGTGCGCAGCACGTTAGTTCTCCCACGAACACCTGGGCGAGCGGGGGGCGTAAGCCCCCTGATCCCATGGTGCATCAGGGGGCTTACGCCCCCCGCTCGCCCAGGTGTTCTCCCGAACAAGCCCCCGTTACTTCTCACGCCACGCCTGGCCCTGGCGGTACAGATCCAGGCGCGCGCGATAGGCCGGCTTCTCCCCGTCGCGGGCCAACTCGACGGCGCGCTCCGCCCACTGCACCGCCTCGTCGAACCGGCCGCTCTCGGCGTGAGCCGCAGCCAGCGCATCGAGGCAATGCGCTTGCTTCCAGTCGGTCAGCTCGCAAGCCTTGCGGGCGGACTCCACGGCCCGCCCGCCATCGCGCACGGAGGCATCGGGACAGGTCGCCCAGATCCAGGCCAGATCGTTGTGCGTGTTCGCGTTGCCCGGATCCAGCTTGCTCGCCTGCTGGTGGTCCGCGACGGCGGCGACGTAATTCCCCTGACGAACGTGCAGCCGCGCCCGAAAGTTGTACGCCACCGGCGACTTCGGTGTGAGACGAATCTGCTCCGTATAGTCGTTGATGGCGCGGTCAACCTGCCCGAGTTGCGTGTAGGCGAGGGCACGCTGCAGGTAGACCTGGGTCTGCTCCGGCGCCACGCGCAGGGCCTCGCTGAAGTCGGCGATCGCCTGCTCGTGCTGCTTGCGGGCGGCGTGGGCCAGGCCGCGGCGATACCACGGCTGCCAGTCCCACGGCGTCAACCGCGTCGCCTCGGTGAAGTCGCCCACTGCCTGCTCGAGCTTGCCGAGCTTCAAGTGCGCCTGCCCACGGCCAAGATGAGCCGCAGCCA
>WNGB01011609.1_pt1 | contig 12320 bp, 13 predicted proteins | sample 5400681 | NCBI WGS metagenome assembly WNGB01 (sample SAMN13153367, study PRJNA577476) | soil metagenome | isolation source: 115 cm soil or saprolite under grassland replicate 2 | place: USA:California | collected 2016-06-15 | reverse complement strand
ATGCAGGCACTTGCCGCGTTTGCGCTCAGGCACCAGGTGCTCGCGTACTTCGTTCTGGCCTACACGCTCACGTACGCGATCGACGCGATTGCGATCCTGACCGTGCCGTTTCTGTTTCTTCTGGGCACGTTCGTCCCGCTGATCTCAGCGGTGGTACTCACTCATACGGAATCTGGCTGGGCTGGGGTTCGGGAGCTCTTGGGGCGCGTACGCCGCTGGCGCATCGGGATCGGCTGGTACGCCTCCGTGCTGTTCGGGACGGTCGCTCTCTACCTCTCAGCGATGGCGCTCACCGTCGTCTTCGGCGGCATCATCGACTTCGGCAAGCTCGATCCCTGGTACACCGTGCCCGTCCTTTTTCTGATCATCCTCCCTATCGGGGGGCCGCTCGGTGAGGAGTTCGGGTGGCGAGGCTACGCGCTGCCACGACTACAAGAGCGTCGGAGCACGCTCGCCGCGGCGCTGATCCTCGGCGTGGTCTGGGCGCTCTGGCACTTGCCAAATTGGTGGATCCCGGTGACCGCACAGTACGAGAATGTTCGGGACAACGGCAATTACACGTTCTTCATCGGCGAATTCGTGGCCGTCCTTGTCGCACTGTCGATCATCTTCGCCTTCGTCTACAACGGCACCGGCGCCAGCATGCTCGCACCGCTGCTGCTCCATGCCTCTTTCAACACCTGGGACGGGTGGCTCTCCCGTGCGATCGATCCGGCTGCACGTCCCACCTTCTTCGTATGTCAGATCCTCTTGCTCTGGACAGTGGCGATCCTGATCGTGGTCGCCACAGGTGCGCATCGGTTCTCGCCGCGGGCAGCCGTGGTGCCGGCGTAGAAAGCGCAGGAGGAGTAGCGATGACAGAGACGCGGATCACCGGGCTTGTCTTCCTCGGGCAGTTGCTCGTCTTGATTTTGGCGGCGTCGATCCTCCTCTCGGTCAGCGGCCGCGCGACAAGTTATGGCGTGGCCGTGACGAGCGCGTACCCCGATAACCTCCGAGGGGTCTCCGAGCTTGGTAACACCTGGGGTCTGATCGTCGGCGGTGCCGGCGGAACAGCATTCGTGCTCATGGCGATCGGGTTCGCGAGGGTGACGGCGGCACTGTACCGTGCCGGCAGCCACTTGCTCGGTCCGACCGCGTTCCTGCTCTTCGCGATCGGAACGGTCATCTACGTCATCTGGGCAACCTTCGAGATCGGACCGACCGTTTGGGCCGCCGAGCAGCCGGTCGGAGCGTCCTTCATCGCACCGTACGAACCCTTCTTTCGCTGGGAAGGGATCCTGTTCGCGACGTTCATGCTGTTCTCGTATCTGGCCATCGCCACCGTGGGTCTGGCCCTGGCGAGAATGAGCCTCGTCCCGCGTTGGGCGGGATGGGCTTCGCTCATCTTCGGCCTGGTCGGCACGGCCGCGCGGGTCATCGATCCATCGCTCCCGGGGATCCCGACGTGGATCCTCGCCGGCGTGCCGGGTTGGATACCGCTGTGGGGATTCCTTCTGGGCATCGTCCTCGTCAAAGGTCGCTGATCGAGCCGGAGCCTCATGGAGTGCTCACCCTTGCGCGACTTGGGGAACGGGGAGTACTAGCCCTTATCGATATGCGGGCACGGCCCTCGCCGATATCAAGGGCGCTCTCCGATGCCACGGCGCCGATCCGAATCTAGCGTCGCTCGGCATGACGACGATCGGAGGGCTCAGTCAATGAGACAGCGAACAGGCGCGCTCGTGGCGCTCGGGATCGCATCCGCGCTGGTCCTCGGGATCGTAGGCAGTGCGGACGCGAGCCTTACCTCAGCTCCCCACGGGTCTAACGCCGTGCCGGGACCCCGACCCCGGCCTTTGCTGCCTCCCCGGCCGACGGTCATCGCGGAACAGCCGGCCCGACCGACTGTTTCGCCGGCCGCGGGCGCAGCGCCGCATCGGCGCGAGACGGCCGAGGCTTGGGCGCGCAGCTCGCGGTACGTCGCCGGGATCTGAATCGAGATTCGCTGGCGTCTGGGTCGAGATTCGTACGCGGCTCATGCAGATTGATTAGTACTGGTGCCTGCCGAGCAGCCCCAGAAAGAGGTCCGAAGGTCCCTGTGTTCGCCCAGTTGTCCGCCTGAAACTTTGCTGATCTGGGCCGGAAGGCGGTCGGTGGAAGGAAGAGGGCAACGAGATGACGGAACGCGCGCCACGGGCCGTCCCGGCATGGTCACGCCTGATGATCGCCGCCTCGGTCGTCGTCGCGTACGTCGCCAGCTTTCCGCTCGGCTACACGCTCGCCGGACCTGAATACCTCGACCTGATCGCGCTGCCGGTAGCGGCCGTCGCTGGATGCTGGGGCAGGAACGTCGGTCTCGTCGCCGCGGCGATCGGTGTCACCGTGGCCATCCCAGTGGGCGCGACGCTAAGAGGGGAACCGCTGCTCGATGGCGGGAGCGTGATGCACGCGGTGCTCATCGTCGCGATGGCCTACGGCTTCGGTGCGATGTACGACCTGATCCAGCACGTCCGCGCGCAGCACCAGCGGGCCGAGCGGTCGGAGATCCGCCTGAAGATGCTCGTGGCAAACGCACCGCTCATCTTCTGGTACGTCGACGCCGACGGAAAGTTTCGCGCGCGCGAGGGGCGTGCGCTCGAGAAGCTCGGCTATCGCTCGGGCGAGCACCTCGGTGAGGACGCGCGCGCCTTCTACCGGCGCGAGTATCCGGACAACCCTGAGGTCGTCGAATCGCTGGAGCGTGCCCTGCGCGGCGAGGCCTTCACCGCGACCTTCCATCTGCGCCGACTCGAGCTGGAGACGACCTACGTTCCTCTGCGCAGCCTGACGGGCGAGGTCGCCGGCGTCGTTGGCGTGACCGTGGACATCACCGATCGCGTGACCGCCGAGGGCCAGCTCCGCGGTAGCGAAGCGCGCCTCGACGGGATCGTTCGCTCTGCGCAGGACGCCATCATCACGGTCGACGACAAGGGGCGGATCCTCATCTTCAATGACGCGGCGGAGAAGATGTTCGGCCGCGCCGCGGCCGACATGCTCGCCGGTCCCATCGACGGCCTCATCCCGCCCGCCGTGCGCGAACAGCACCGGGAGCGGGCAGCCCTGTTCATGGACGTCGGCAAGGATGGCCACGCGATGACCAGTCCGGACCTCAAGGGCGTTCGCGCGAACGGTGAGGAGTTCCCGATCCAAGCCACACTGTCGCGCGCGGTGGTCAACGGAGAGACGCTCGCGACGGTCATCGTGCGCGACGTCACCGAACAGCGACGATACGAAAGCGAGCTGCAGCACCGCGCGCTGTACGACGCGCTGACCGATCTGCCGAACCGCGCACTGTTCGACGACCGCGTCGATAGCGCGCTCGCGCACCTCCGGCGGTACGACCGGCTCGGTGCCGTGCTCGTTGCCGACGTCGACAACTTCCAGGAGACCAACGAGACGTTCGGACACGACGTCGGCGACGACGTGCTGAAGGCGATCGCGGCACGCCTGCGCGCCGAGCTGCGCGACGAGGACACCCTCGCGCGGCTCGGAGGGGACGAATTCGCTCTCTTCCTCGGTGGCTCGGACGAGCGCGGTGCGCGCGAAGTCGCCGAGCGTCTGCTTCAGGCGCTCGAACGCCCCCTGGACATCCGCGGACAGCGCATCGACCAGAGTCTCAGCATCGGCATCGCCACGTTCCCCGCGCACGGGGAAGACCGGCTCGCGCTCGTCCGCCACGCCGAGATCGCGATGGACCAGGCCAAGCGCTCGCGTCGCACGTGCGCGGTCTATGCCGCCCAGGAGGACCATTCCAATCGCGACGGTCTGGCGCTGCTCACCGATCTCCGTGCGGCGATCGAGGCGGGCGAGATGGAAATCGCGTTCCAGCCGGACGTCGAGATGGCGACCGGCCGGGTCGTCCGTGTCGAAGCCCTCGCGCGGTGGACGCACGCGACGCGCGGGCGCATCGGTCCGGACCGCTTCATCCCCCTCGCGGAGCGCAGTGGACTCATCGGCGCTCTGACGCGCTGCGTCCTCGAGAAAGCCATCGCTCAAGCCGCCGAGTGGCGTCGTGCCGGCATCGAGCTACCAGTCGCCGTGAATCTTTCGGTGCACGATCTGCTCGATCGCGGGCTGCCGTTCACGATCGACGATCTGCTCCGTCGCTACTCCCTGCCCGCGCGGTTCTTGTCCGTGGAGCTCACGGAGAGCCTCCTGATGAGCGAGGTGGATCGGGCCATCCCGACCCTCTCGACGCTGCGCTCGCTGGGCGTGGACGTCGCCATCGACGACTTCGGTACGGGCTATTCCTCGCTCACATATCTCGCCCACCTGCCGGCGGACCGCATCAAGATAGATCGGTCGTTCATTCGCGCCATGGGCGCTGACCGCGGGGCGGCGGCGATCGTGCGGGCCGCCGTCAACCTGGCGCACGATCTGAGGCTCGAGGTCGTTGCCGAGGGTGTCGAGGAGCCGACGGAATGGGCGCAGCTGCTCCACATGAACGCGGACTCCGTGCAGGGGTACTACATCAGTCGCCCCTTGCCGGCGTCGGAGATCCCGGCGTGGCTCGCGAGCTACGCCCCGCCCGTGTCGCTCGCGTCCAGCGCGGCGCATCCGGCACTCGTCGTGGTGGGTTCGTAACGATGGACCGCGGCGCGCGCCAGCAGACGCTCAGGCGGCCAGCGGGCGCCTGCTCAGGTGCAGGGCGTCGAACCAGGCGACGTGCTCGTTCACCCAGGTCGGTGCCTCGAGGGGAAGCATGTGCCCGATGCCACGCGCAACGTGCACCTCGGCCGTCGGATTTGCGAGCTGGAAGAACCTCGCGTCGCGCGCCGAGAACACGCGGTCGTCGGTACCCCACAGGACGAGCGTCGGGATGTCGCGTAGCGCCGCGACCTGGCCGCGGACCGTGAAGCCGAGCTGCTCGCCCCCGGGGAAGGGGAGGAGAAGCAGCCGGCGCCAGCGCGACGGCTGATTCGCCCAGACGATCGCGCGGATCGAGCGCGTTGTGGCGGCCGAGCGACGGTCGCGACGGAGCAAATGAGCGATGAAGCGCGCGTCGTCGCGGCGCGCTCTGCCGATGAGGTAGCGGCGCAGGAACGCGCCCGTGCCGTGGTCGTATGGACGCAGCAGCGCACGGCCGATGATGGGCACGCAGTACAGCTTGTAGGCCCAGAGCATCGAGCGACCCACGCCCGCCGGAGCGATCAGCACCAGACCCGCGACGGCCGCAGGCCGGCGCAGCGCGATCTGGAGCGCGATGCCTCCGCCGAGCGAATGTCCGAGGAAGAGAGCTCGCTCGACCCCGAGCTCGCCGACGACGTGCAGCACCAGGTCCGCGAGCTGTGAGAAGCGCGCGTCGGCCTTGCGGAGCGCCGGCGCAAGGCCGAAACCGGGCAGCTCGACAACATGCGTCGTGTATCCGAGCGACCGTAGGGCGCGGACCTGCGGTGCGAGTGCCACGGCCGTCGCACCCATACCGGGAAGCAGGACCGCGTGCGGCCCACTCGCTGGACCGCAGCTCTTGATCCGGATCCGGTAGCCGGCGTGCTCGACGATCATCACGCGCATCTCATAAAGATGTACCCGAAATCATGCGCCGAGGAGTCCGACCGGGTTAGGCCATCGGTCATCACCCCGGCGGGGGATTCGGTACAGTCGAGTGGTCAGCCGCGCTTCCGAACAATCGCGAGAGAAGGGACTCCCATGGGCGCTTATCGGGCCGAGTACATCTGGATCGACGGGACCCAGCCGACGCAAAAGGTGCGTTCGAAGACCAAGATCGTGCCGAAGGGCGAGAAGCCGCCCATCTGGGGTTTCGACGGTTCGAGCACGCAGCAGGCAACGGGCGACCGCTCGGACTGCGTCCTCCAGCCCGTCTTCACCTGTCCGGATCCCATCCGCGGGGGCGACGATCTGCTCGTCCTGTGCGAGGTCATGCTCGTCAGTGGCCAGCCGCATACCTCGAACATGAGGCGAGCGAATACCGAGATGGCCGAGCGTTTCTCGTCCTTCGACACGTGGTTCGGGATCGAGCAAGAGTACACGCTCTTCCGTGGCGCGCGGCCTCTCGGCTTCCCTGACAGTGGGTTCCCCGCGCCACAGGGCGGGTATTACTGCGGCGTCGGCGCGGACGAGGTGTTCGGCCGTGAGGTCGTCGAAGCGCATCTCGACGCGTGCCTCAAGGCCGGGCTCAAGATATCGGGCATCAACGCCGAGGTCATGCCCGGGCAGTGGGAATTCCAGGTCGGGCCTCTGGGCGCGCCCGAGGTCGGCGACCAGCTGTGGCTCGCGCGCTGGCTCCTGTACCGCGTCGGCGAGCCGTTCGGCATCAGCGCCACGCTCTATCCGAAGCCGGTCCGCGGCGACTGGAACGGCGCGGGAGCGCATACGAACTTCTCGACGAACGAGATGCGCGGCGACTACGACGCGTGCATCGCCGCGGCCGAAGCGCTCGGCACGCGGCACGACCTTCACATCGCGAACTACGGCTTCGGCATCGAGGAGCGCCTCACGGGCCTGCACGAGACCTGCTCGTACAAGGAGTTCCGCTACGGCGTGAGCGACCGCGGGGCCTCGGTCCGTATCCCGTGGCAGGTCGCGAAGGACAAAAAGGGCTACATCGAGGACCGTCGGCCCAACGCGAACGCCGATCCGTACGTCACGACGCGTTTGATCATCGAGACCGTCTGCGGCGCAAGAGAGTCGAAGCGAGCCTCGCGAAACGCAGATGGTCGCGTCGGCAGCGAATCGGCGAAGCGAAAGAAGGTCGCCGTCTAGCGACGTCGGGCGACCGCATTTCATGTGCGGCTAGTTCCGTACGGCAGTCCGCAGTTGCTGCAGAACGCGAGGCCGTCGGTCCGTCGCGGCGAGCCGCAGTTCGCGCAGGGCGGCTCCGCCAGCGCCGCGGCCGGTCGAGCGATCGCGGGCGACAGGCGCGTACGGAGCGCGACGCCGACGTCGATCATCCAGGCCGCCCAGCCAAGCGGGAGCACCGCCTGGCGAATGTCGAAGCCGGGTAGCTCTATCCACACCGACCCGATGATGAGGACCGCGACGAACGCGCCGATCACCACGAGCGACCAGCGGTGCATCCCGGCGCGGACCACCTCGACGCTCGCGGCCAACAGCCAGAGGGCGCTGGCGCTGGGAGCGGATGCGGCGACCGCGTCGATGAGCGTCGGTGTCGCCGTGATGACCGCGGGCATCAAGTAGAGGAGTGCCGCGGCGGACCACAGAGCCGTGGCGAGCACTGCGGCGGCGACGGCCCACCAGCTCGACAGCCCACCTTGGCGCACCGCGAGCGTAAGGACGAGCGGCGCGAACGCGTACTCGATCAGCGTCGCGAACACGGCGACGACCGTCGCGATCGCCGTCGGCTCGGTGATGCCACCCGCGATGGCCGCGGCGATGGCGGCAGCGGCGCCGGTGAAGGCCGCGGCCGACCCGACCCGCAGCGATCGACGCGCCACGCGGCAACGCTAGCGGGGAGTCGGCGGCTATGCTCGGCCCTTGCCCGTAACGAGCGACCACCTACGCATCAACCGCGACGCGTGGACGAAGTCCAACGCGAGGTAGATCTGGTGTGATCCGTACAAGTGGATCCCCGAGGCTGCCCGGCTCCTTCGGAGCGGGGGAGAGCTCGTCTTCCTGCGCAACTCGACCCTGTCGGTGTTGTGCATGCCCGACACCGGGAAGGTCCAGGAGGCGCTGCAGCGGCCGCAGCGTGGGATGAATCGACTCGAGTGGGACGACGACGATCCGGGGGTCGAGCTCTTCGCTCCCGAGGACGCGGAGGATCACCGCGAGTACTCGTACGTGACCGCTGACTGGGCCCGACGCTGGCCGTCAGAGGAGATCTGGCGAGCGCGAAAGCGCGACTGACGGTCTCGGAGGCGCGGTGCGCCGGGTCGCGAGCACCGAACCGAGCACGATGAGCACGAAGCCGATCACGATCCCGGGCGTCAGCGGCTCGCCGAGCAGCGCCACCCCGAGTGCGAGGGCGACCGCTGGATTGACGTACGTGATGACCGTGGCCCGGGCGGGGCCGACCTCCGCGACGAGCGGGAAGAACAGCAGGAAGGCGAGCGCCGTGCAGACGACGCCGAGGATCGTGACGGCGCCGACCACCTGCGGTGAGGGAACAGCAGACGGCAGCTGCGCGATGCCGACGGGTGCGTAGACGACCATCGTCAACGCGAGCGAGGCCGCGACGACGCCGAACAACGGCAGCTGCGAGAACTTCCGGGAGATGATGAGCGCCCCAAGGGAATAGCCGAGCGCGACGAACACGACCTCGGCCACGGCGCCGATGTCGCTGGCACCGACGTCAAGACCGACGAGCGCGGCGACGCCGAGGAATCCAAGTCCGAGGCCGGCGATACGGCGAAGATCGACCCGATCGTCGCTGCCGGTCGCCCAGGCCAGGATGGCTCCGATAGACGGCACCAGTGCGATGAGGAGACCCGAGAGCGAGCTCGAGATGCGTCGCTCGGCATCCGAGAGAAGGAACCACGGCGCCGCGACCTCGACGACCGTGTACGCGAGGATCCATCTCCAGTGCGGACGCAGAGGGCGAAGATCGTTCCGTGCCGCCGCGACCGGCAGGAGCAGTCCCGCTCCGATCGCTGTCCGCAGGAACACGAGGCTCGCCGGCGTCAGCTCGCCGACCGCGATCTTGATGAAGAGATACGGGATCCCCCAGATAAGACCCATTGCCGTGAAGAGGATCCAGCCACGTCGCGTCACCGCGCCACGCTACCGCGGCGAGGTCATTGTTGTCCGCGCTACACAGCCGTCAGCGCAGCGTGCAGACCTGCGTCTCAGCGAGGAGCGACCCAGCGTTGGCGCTCACCTGGTACTCGCCTGGCAACACGCCCGGAGGCGGCGTAAAGGTCGTGAGGAATGTGCCGTCCGCATTCGCCATTCCCGACAACGGCGCTGGGAGCAGAGGCGAGCGGAGCGCGTAACGCGCGGACGGTGGCCAACCGCTGCCGGCAACCGACACCGCCGCGTTGGTGTTGCCGCAGCTCACCGCGATCGTCGGTGCGTACACCGTGACCTGTCCTGCGGCGGTAAGGCGCCCGTCGCTCGCCGTGATGCGGTACGTCGTCCCGACGGTGGTGCCGAACGGGACGCTCACCGATACGACGAAGTCGCCTGAGGCTTCCGGAACGACTTGAACGAGCGGTCGCCCATCTTCCCAGCTCAGTGTGACGCGCGCAGTCGACCACCGTGACCGGTGACATTCAACAGGCCTCCCGGGAACGCGACCCCCCGATCAGGTCGCCCCGAGCGTCGGTGACGGCGATGGCGTCGGGCTCGGCGGAGGTGGCGGGGTGGTTTCGGGCGTCGGTTCGGGCGTGGTCGTCGTCGCCGGCTCGATCTCCACGGTCGAACCGTCGAGGAACGTCACGACGGCGTGGCTCCGGTCCGTCGTACGCACACGGTCACCCGGATTGAGCACGTGGCCGTCGCCGGCACGCGCGAACGCGTCGCCGCCGCGAGCGACCTCTGCGGAACCATCCAGGATGGTGAGGGTCATGTTCGCGGCAGCTGCCGGCTGCTGTCTCACGAAGAGGGCGGCGGGGACCACGCGGGGGCTGTCGCAGACCAGTAACAGGCCTCAGGCGATCGGCGTTGTCATCTCAGCGGGCCAAGCGGATGCGCTTGGTCCTCACGTCAACGCGTGAGTCGCGGCGGTCGTCGCTCGTATCCATTCGCACCCGCCGCGCCCATCTTGGAGAGCCCGTCGAACACGGCGCCCTTGCCGATGGCGAGTGATGGACTCGCGATGTCGCCCTTCACGCGCGCGTGTCCGTGCAACTGGACCGACTCGACCGCTGTGATGTTCCCGGTGACCTCACCGCTCACCTCCGCGGAGCCGCAGCTGATGTTCGCCTCGATCTTGGCGTGCTCACCGATGACGAGGAGGTCGTTCGTCGTGATGCTCCCGGTGAACGTGCCGTCGATCTGGACCGCACCCTCGAAGCGGAGCTTGCCGTTTACCTGCGAGTCCGGCCCGAAGAGCGCATTCAGCATCTGGCCGGTGAACGTCCCCTCGACCTCGACCGTGCCTTCGAACTGCAGCTTGCGGTTCATATTCGGATCACGCACGCGCTCGTCAGGCGTGGCGAATGTGTCGTGCAGCTCGTCGACTGGGTTCGATCCGACCCCGGTGTTGAACATCGACAACCCCCTCAGCGCCGTTGCGCTCTAAGCAAGAACGCGGCTTGGTGACGCCTGCTATGGGGGTTCGCCCGACCGCGCGTTTCAAGGAAGCAGGCTGGCAATCGTCATCGTGTTCGGCACGGCGACCGCACGGGTAGGAACGTCAGGGGTGGCCGCACTCGGGGTCAGGGAGGCAGCGCTCGCCTCGACAACATCAGTCCACGCACCCGATCACTCGCGCGAAGACGGCCGGATCAGGGAACATGGCCAGGGCGGTCGCCGCGAGCGCCACCTCCGACGCCAAGGACGGCGACTCGTCGAAGAGGGTGCGACGACGTCAAGCCGTACGCGAGAGCGGCGATCGCGGTGAGCCATGAGCTTCCGAGGACCCAAAGGCCCCCGGCCCGCCGCCCATCGCGCTGCACGGATAGCCCTGGTGGATCACCCAGAAGAAACGATCGCTGTCACCGCGTGTCCAGAGCCATAGAGCAGCGGCCCGCCGGACGCCAAAACGCAGAGCGCGAAGTTCGCGGCAGCCGTTGCGAAGGCAAGGGCACTTCGCTCGCGAACAAGGGCAACGAGAGCACCGAGCGCGGACCCGACAGCCATCAACGCCAAGAGGGCGCGCAGACCGCAGCCGCCGCTCGGCGAGCCGGCGCTCGCCACAACGAGCCAGTAGCTGGCCGTAAGCACGCAGAGCGCAGCGAATGCAGCGCGCAGAAGCGGCGAGCGCATCTGTGGATTGTTCGAACGCCGGCGCACGACCTCATCTCACGCGTCGCGCGCTCGCCGTGGGGAGTCGTTGCAAGCACTTGACGCATACACGGTTTCCTGTGATGCTCAGCACAAGGAATGAAGATTTCTAGTGATTCAGGGGAGGGCTGGCAGGGACTGCTGGTCCCCGAATACGTCGATCCAAGGGATCTGAAGCCCTCCAGCCCGCTGCGAACGCTGGCCGCTGCCTACCTTCAAGATCAGCGCGACAAGGGCCGTGGCGAGCGGACGATCCCGAAGTATGCGGCGTACATCCATGACTTCTGCAGCTTTCTCGAACGGGACGACAAGAAGCCGCGGATCGCGGACCTCGACATCCGGTCCCTCAAGGCCTATGGGAGCCACCTGACGCGCCGCCAGGCGCGCGGTGGGCTCGCCAAGGGCAAACGTTCGATCTCTGCGGCAACCAAGAACCTCCATCTCATCGCCCTGCGGGGCCTGCTGAAGTTCGGCGTGCTCCTCGATCTACCTGTGCCAGGCCCCGAGAAGGTCGCGCTCGCGAAAGCGTCTCAGCCCAACCCGGACGCGCGGCACCTCACTGAAGAGCGCGTGAAGCGTCTCGTCGATGCGTGCGACACGGCCACGGACGACGGCGTGCGTGCGCGTGCGCTTCTTGAGTTCATGCTTGCGACGGGCTGCCGCGTCTCGGAGGTCATCGGACTCGACCGCCGGCAGCTCGAGCTGTCGCGCGAGGCCCGCACACCGGCGGATAGCATCCGCGTCGTCGACGAGGTCACTGTGCTCGGCAAGGGCAACCGTCATCGGCGGGCATATCTGACGCCCTCGGCGCGGGAGTGGCTGCAGCGCTACCTCGCGCTCCGAAAGGATCGAGACGCCGCGCTCTTCGTTACGCGCAAGAAGAACGCCGATGGCTCCTATCGCATGACGGTGTGGACCGCTGAACGCATCGTGCGCGAGGCGGCGCCGTCCGCGCAGCGTCTGGCCGGCCACCGTCAGATCGCGACGACGCAGCGCTACCTCGGCACGTCGGACGCGGAGCTGAAGGCGTTCTACAAGAAGCACGTTGGCTAGTTCGGCCGCCCTGCGTCGACGTCGAGTTCCGAGCCGAGCCGCAGCATCGATGTCTTTTCTTCGCTCGTGCTCGAGGGAATGCTCTTCTTGGTTTCCGCATGCCGCTTGAGCCGGACCGCCACGCGGGTGAGATAGACGATCTGGTGAGCGATGTCCTTGATCGCGACGCTCTTCGCCTGTCGCAGAAGCACGTCCGCCCATGAGAAAGACGCGCGAGGCGGGGATCTTCGTGTACCGCCGACGACAGTTCCTGCTCATGCGTCGCCGCGACGGACACTGGAACGTTCCCGCGGGCCAAATCGAAGACGAGGAATCGTTCGCGGAAGGCGCTGCGCGAGAGCTCCTCGAGGAGGCGCAGCTTGGCGCGCCGCTCATCGACC